>Ga0079224_100007896_pt1 | contig 14339 bp, 11 predicted proteins | sample Stecom2015_FD_80414 | JGI IMG/M metagenome (GOLD analysis project Ga0079224, IMG submission 80414) | Agricultural soil microbial communities from Utah to study Nitrogen management - Steer compost 2015 | ecosystem: Environmental > Terrestrial > Soil > Agricultural land | place: USA: Utah...
GGTATCCGCTGTTGCCCACGAATCTTCAACTCCTTAAGGAATGGCTGTTACGGAACCCTTGTCCTGCCTGGATCATTGCTGCCTTGAATACCGCCGCCCAGCAGCACCGCCGTCAATTCCGGCGCCTCCTTGATGCGGGCGGGTGGGCCGTGCCTTACGATCCGGCCCTGGCTCATTATGTAAACATGTTTGGCCAGGGGCAGCACGGGGGCCGGGTTCTGCTCGGCCCACACCACGGCTCCCCCGTTCTCGATGAAGTCCGCCAGCGCCTCCAAGACCCGGCCGGTGGTCAAGGGGGGCAGGGCCGCCCAAGGCTCGTCCAGCAGGAGGATGCGGGGCCGGGCCACAAGGGCCCGGGCCAAGGCCAGGAGCCGCCGCTCCCCTGCCGGCAGGGACGCTACCGGCGCCCGCCGCTTTTCCGCCAGGGAAGGGAACCAACGGTATATCTCCGCCGCCCGGCCTTTGGCTTCCCGCCGGGGAACTTTTTCCGGGGCGGGATAGGCGCCCAGGAGCAAGTTTTCCTCCACCGACATGGAGAGGAAGGGCTCCGCTCCCGGCCCCACCCAGGCCAGCCCCCGGCGGCGCCGCCCGGCCGGCGGCAGGGAGTTGACATCTTCCCCGGCCATAAGCACCTGCCCTGTGGCCGGCGCCAATCCGGCCACCGCCCGCAGCAAGGTGGATTTGCCGGCGCCGTTGGGCCCCAGGAGGGCGGCCACCTCGCCTGCCTCCACCTGCAGATGAATGTCGTGCAACGGGCGCCGGAAGGTTCCCGGCTCCCGGGATTCCTCCACCTTTAGGTTCATCACCTGGAGCAATGGCGGGCCGGCGCTCCCCTCGCCCTGGTTGGCAGCCCAGGCGCGGGAAGGCACCGAGCCGGCGGATCCGGCGCCGCCGACGTACACCTGCAGGAGCTTCTGCTCCAGGTCCCTGTCCCCGGGAGCGCCCAGGGCGATTCCCGCCCCCTGGTCCAAGACCAGCACCCGGTCCGCCGCCTTGAGAGCGGACTGGGCGTCGTGGGTGGCCATGATGATGGCCATCCCCGCCGAGCGAAGGCGCCGGAGGAAGGTCAGCAGACGGTCTGCTTCACCGCCTGTCAAGCCGGTCAGGGGTTCATCCAGGAGAAGGAACCTTGGCCCCGGGACCAAGGCCCGGGCCAGTTCCACCCAGCGCCCCTCGGCCCAGGACAGGGAGCCGGCGGGACGATGGGCCAAATGACCGGCCCCCACCAAGGCCAAGGCGGCCATGGCCTGCCGCCGGGCCGCCCGCTCCCAGCGGCCGCCCAACCCCAAAAGGGACAGTTCGATGCCGGGCAGCTGCCGGTGGAGGCCCATCTGCACATTTTCCAGGGCCGTCAGGTGAGGCACAAGGCGAGGCTCCTGGAAGGTGCGGGCCACTCCCATGAGGGCCACCACACCGTCGGGGGCCTGGATCAAAGGCAGCGGGCCGGCGTAGATGCTCCCCTCGGACAGGGGGCACAGACCGGACAAGGCGTCCAGCAAGGTGGTCTTGCCGGCGCCGTTGGGGCCGACCACGGCCAGGAACTCACCCGGCTGCACCGCCAGGGTTATGTCCCGCAGCACCGTAGTGCCGCCCCGGCGGCAGGCCACCTTGGCCGCCGACAGGCTGGGGCCGGTGCCGGCGCCGGGCCGGAAGCGGGTCCACAAAGGCAAATCTCTCACCTGGAAGGGCTCCTCCGACGGGCCGGTGGCCGCGCTGCCGGCCGAACCGCCGGAAGCATCGCCGGGCGCAGCACCCTTTTCGCCGCCGGTCCCCTGGACACCCACAGCCGCCCGTAAGCCGCCCCGCCGCAGGCGGGACCCCAAAGCCCCCAGCCCGGCCACCACGATGGCCGCAAAGAGAAGCTGGGCGCCGAAGATGGGATGGTAAGGCATGCCCATGGGATGGCCGAAGGCCAGCACTTCCCAAGCCCCGGCGCCGGCGGCCCAAAACCCGGTGGCCGCCAATAGCCAGCTTTGGTAGCGCACCGAGGGGATCCCCACCGCCGCAGCCGCCTCCCGGCTGGTGCGCAGCAGGGCCAAGGACCGGCCATAGGGAGAAAGGGCAAAACTGCGGAGCAGCAACAGGGCCGCCAGGACCCAGGCGCCCGCCAAGGTGTATAAGAGCAGGCCGCCCCCGGGGCCGGCCCACGGATCCACCAGCATGGTCGCAAAGCCGAACCATTCCCAAAAGGCCATGGCGAAGGCCAGGGTGCCCAGCAAGAATATCTTGGGCCCCAAATGCAGCAGGGGCGTCAAGACGGCGGTGACCAGGGTGGCGCCGCCCACGGATAAAAGAGCCAGCAAGAGCGGGTTCCAGGGCACGCTGTATATCAAGTAGGCCGTCCACCACGCACCCAGCCCGTAGGCCACGGCATGGCCCAGGGAGAGAAAGCCGCCCATGCGGTACAGGAAGGCCAGACCCAGCACCACGGGTACGTACATGGCCGCCCAGGCCAAGGGCGTCAACAGATCCCGGGCGGGCGCCCATCGGGGCAGCAGGGCCCACAGGAGGGCGGCAAACAGGAACAGGAGGACCGGCCCGGCCTTCCTCATGGCGGGCCCGTCCCTGCCGACCCCCAGGAAACGGCCCGGGCGGCCAGACCCCGCCCGAGCAAGAACAGGAAGGCCAAGACGTATATCATCCAACTGCCGCTCCAGATGGGTGCCGCGGGGGGCCAGGCTTCCAGCAAGCCCATGGCCACCGCCACGACGACCACACCCCCGTACCGGCGCAGCCCGCCGCCCAGGGCCGCTGCCAGCAGGGCTTTGGAGGTGAGAAGGGTGACCCAATTCCATTCGACGGTGCCATGTATGCCGGCCGCCCCAAAGCCCAAGGCCAGCAGTACCCCGCCGGCGGCCAGCAGGGAAAAGCCCAGCCGGCGGGCCTCAATGCCGTGCTCCACAGCGCCGGGGGGACTCATGAGCCAAGCCCGCACCGCCGTGCCCCAGGGGAAGAGCCTAAGGGCAATGCCCAGCCCGGCCACGGCTGCCAGGGCCACGGCTATGGTCAGCCAAAGGTCCGGGGAAACCAAGCCCCACGGTGTGGACAAGGCGGCCTTGTCATAAGGCAGAACAGTGTCCAGCCACGGCCGCCAGTGGAGCCTCACGCCTCCCCCCAACTCAAAGAACCAACGGAGGGCGGCCAGGATCCCGATGAAGAGCACGGGCAGGAATAAACCCGCTGTCTTGGTAAACATGCGAAGGGAATGATAGAGGGCGGCGAAGCCTAAGGCGAGAAGGACGTACACGGCCCCGAAGGCGAGACCGCCGGCAGCCAGCTCCAGGACATCCCGACCCATGGGCACGGGTCCTTCCCCCTTTCGATGGCGGCCGCCCTTATGTATACCACTTCATCTATATTTCTCCTGCCGGAAGGGCCGTAAGGAGACGATGGTCCTTGCAAGCGCTGGTCTACCATTTGTCATTGCCGAAAGTGCTCATGGCCCGCCTGCTGGCGGCCCGGCGACCCGGCCTGGTCACGGGCCCGGGTTCGCCCTTGCAATTGACCGACATGCCCGCGCCTGAACTGCGGGGCGATGACTGGGCGGTGCTGGCTACCCGGCTGGCGGGCATCTGCGGCACCGACCTGGGACTGCTGACGGGGCAGTCCAGCCCGTCGGCATCACCCTTCAATTCCTTTCCCGCCGTGCTGGGCCATGAAGTGGTGGCAACCATCCGGGAGGCGGGAAGCCGGGTGCCTTACCCGCCCGGCACCCGGGTGGTGGTGGACCCCGGCATTTCCTGCACCATGAGGGGGTTGGATCCCCCCTGCCCTGCCTGCCGGGAAGGCTTCCCCTACTTGTGCCGGCGGTGCACCGAAGGCGCCTTGGCCCCCGCCATCATCATCGGCTTCAACCGGGACCTGCCGGGCGGCTGGGGAGAGATGATGGCGGCCCATGCCGGCCAGTTGTTCCCCGTGCCGGAGGAGATGAGCGACGAGCGGGCGGTCCTGGTGGAGCCCTTGGCCGTGGCCGTCCACGCCGTGCTGCGCCGCAAGCCCCAACCCGGGTCGCGGGTCCTGGTCATCGGGGCCGGCACCATCGGCCTGTGCACCGTGGCGGCCCTGCGCCTTCTGGAGGTGGACTGCCACATAACCCTGGCGGCCCGCTACTCCTTCCAAGCCGAACTGGGCCGCAGCCTGGGCGCCGACCAGATCATCGACGGGCGGGGCGACGGCCTCCTCCACGCAGCGGCGGACCAGCCCTGGTCCAGCCTGCACAAGCCCGTCATGGGCCGGCCCGTCCTCCGGGGAGGGTTTGATATGGTTTACGACTGCGTGGGCAGCCGCTCCAGCTTGGACGACGCCCTGCGGGTCACCGCCGAAGGCGGCACCATGGTGCTGGTGGGCGGCGCCGGCGACGTGGGCGGCTTGGATTGGACCTTCGTCTGGCTGCGGGAGCTTTCCATTATCGGCTCCGCCGGCTACGGCATGGAGAAGCCGGGCGGCGAGCCCATCCACACCTTCCAATTGACCATGGACCGGATGATGGCCCGGCCGGACCTGCCGGTGGAGCGCATGATCACCCACCGCTTCCCCTTGGCGGAGTACCGGTCGGCGTTGACCGCGGCGCTGGGCCGGCGCAGCAGCCGGGCCATCAAGGTGGTTTTCGACTACCGGCAGAGCGGCTGACGGCATGGGGCCTGGGCCCCGGGGCCGCCGGGCGGCGGCGTTGACCATAGTCAACAGGGTCGATACAGTGGGGATATAAGTTTCCGGCATTGTTTCCGGTTCCGGAAGGAGAACCGCCTTGACGGATCCAGCGGCCTGGCCGGCCATCATCGCCGCCGCCGGGCTGGGCTACATCATCGGAAGCATACCCGTTGGGCACCTGCTGTGGGGGTGGCTGGGCCGGGCCGAACTGCGCCGCCTGCCCGGCTACATGGTGGGCGTGCCTGCCTTGCTGCAGCACGCCGGACCGCGCCAAGCCGCCCTGGTTTCCCTGGCCGACGTGCTCAAAGGGATGGCGGCGGTGCTGGCCGCTTCCGCCCTGCCCTTCGTCCCGCCCTGGTGGGCGGCGGCGGCCGTCCCCGGGGTGGTGGCGGGCCACCTCTTTCCCCTGCTGGCCCGCTGGCTGATCCCCGACCCCCTGCCCCGGAGCCGCGGCGCCTTCACCACCTTGGGCGCCCTGCTGGGCTTGTCCCTGGGGGCCGGCCTGAGCTGGTGGGTGCCCGTCATCAGCGTGGCGGTATGGCTGGTCACCGTCCTGACCCCCTATCTCCTGGGCCGGGGCCACGGCTACACCGCCTTGGGCAACGTGGCCGCCGCCGTGACGGCGCCCGTGGCCGCTTGGTTCCTGGGCCACCGGGGGCCCTTCATTTCCCCCCTGGTGATTACAGCAATCCTGCTGGTCTGGCGCCACAAGGCCAACCTGGCCCGCATGGTGGAAGGCCAGGAACTGGGCGCCGCCGAATCCCGCCCGCTGCCCGTCAGCCAGGACGAGGTCACCTGCGCCTTCTTGGTCCACCGCATGTCCCAAGACGACTGGTGGCAGATGCGGCTCTTCGCCTGGCTGAAGCCGTGGGCCGAAGCCGGCCGGATTCCCTGGCGCTGGCTGGAGGGCCTGGCCCTGCGCCTGCGCCCCATGCATTTCGATGAAATTCGGGGCATAGTCACCGCCGACGGCCGGCGGGTGCGGGTCATCATCCTGGGCATTCCCTTGTCGGCCCAACAGATCTTGGACCATCCCGACCTGGCGGTGCGCCGGGCCGTCGCCGCCGCCCGCCTGGCAGAGGAGATGGGCGCCCGGGCCTTCGGCCTGGGAGCCTACTGGTCCGTGGTGGGCGACAAGGGCCAGCGGGTCCAGGAGGCGGTGTCCATACCGGTGACCAACGGCGGCGCCTACACCGCCGCCACCGTCCAGACAGGGCTGCAGGAAGCCCTGGCCCTTATGGAAAGCCGGGGCCAGAACCCCGAGGAATGCACCGCCGCCGTGGTGGGCGCCGGCGGCGTGGTGGGCTTCGGCATGGCCCGCAACCTGGCCGGCAACGTGCGGCGGCTCATCATGGTGGGCCGCAACGCCGAGCGCCTGGAGCGGATGGCCGGGCGCCTGGCCAAGCGCCATCCCGAGACCATCATAGAGACCACCACCGACCTGGACGCCCTCCGAGAGGCCGACATCATCTTCAGCGCCACTTCCCAGCCCGATTCGGTCATCTTCCCCCGGCACGTGGCGCCCAACGCCATCATCTTCGACCTGGGCCGCCCCGCCGACGTGGATGCCTCGGTGGCCGAGGAAGTTCCCGGGGTGCAGGTCATCCCCGGCGGTGTCGTCAAGCCCCCGGGCGAGATGCACAACCGGCTGGACCTCCATTTCGGCGACGGCCTGATCCCCGCTTGCCTGGCGGAAACCATCATCCTGGCCGTTACCGGCCGGTACGAGCACCGCAGTTTGGGGGAGCGCACCAGCACCGCCAGCATCGCCTTTTTCGCCGAGGAAAGCCGCCGCCTGGGCTTCCGCGTCATCGACGGCAGCACCGACTCGCCCACCCCGCCCACCGGCGAGCCCGCCTTGGCCTGAACCTTCCCCTGCTACCCTTTGCCACCGGGAAACCGGCTGACATACGGCGCCGTCAGTGTTAATGTCAATAAAGTCAGCGGCAAGATTGGAGGACTATGGATGGGTTTGCGACATCGAGCCCGGTGGCTGGCCGCCTTGGTTTTAGGCGTGGCCCTGCTGGTGGCAGCCTGCGGCGGCTCCGGCGCGGGCGGCGACATGAACCCCCGGGAAGTGGTTGCCGTAGTGGACGGCACCGAAATCACCGCCGGCCGCCTTTACCAGGCCATGGTGGCGGAATACGGCCAGCGGGCCCTGGACAACTTGATCACCCAGGTCTTGATCGAAAATGAGGCCAAGAAGGCCGGCGTCAGCGTCTCCGACGCGGAGATCGACCAGCGCTTCGATGAGGTGGCGGAAGACTACGGTGGCCGGGAAACTTTTGAAATGCTCCTGGAGCAGAGCGGTTTCTCCGTCGACTCCGTCCGCAATGAGCTCTACATGGATTTGCTGGTGAAGAAGATTCTGGCCCCCACCGTGGACGTGAGCGATGAGGCGGTGGCCGCGTACTACGAAGAAAACCAGGATCGCTTTGCAGTGCCCGACCGCGTCCACACCCGCCACATCCTGACGGAAACCGAAGAGGAAGCCCGGGAAGTGCTGCAGCGTCTGCAGGATGGCGAAGACTTTGCGGCCGTGGCCGCTGAGGTTTCCACGGATCCCAGCGCCGCCGCCAACGACGGCGACATCGGCTGGCAGGAGCGGGGCGCCTTGGTGGATGAGTATTTCGATGCCGCCTTCGCCGCCGAGCCGGGCCAGATCATCGGCCCCGTGGAATCCATTTTCGGCTTCCACGTGATTGAGCTTATCGCCAAGGAAGAGGGCCGCTCCCCCGACTTCGAGGAAGTCCAGGAGGACGTGCGGGAAGCCCTGCTGGATGAAAAGGTCGGCGAGGCGATGGGGCCATGGCTCATGGAACTCCACGGCAACGCCGAGATCGACAACCGCCTCCGATAAGCCGCTGCCCCCCCGGGCGGGGCAGAACCCAACAAGTTCGCAAGAACGAAGGCGGGGGGGCCGGAAGCCCCCCCTTGGCTTTTCGCCGCTGTTGGGACGTGGGGCTTGTCCTCCCCACGTCCCTGTCTGTGCTCGCCCTAGGCGGCATCCTCATCGTTATCCGGTTTAACGCTGCCAGTTCATCACCCGCACCAGCAAGGTCACGGCTTGGGCCCTGGTCAGCACGTCCTGGGGCCTGAAGGTATTGTCTTCAAACCCTTGGATCAGGCCGGTCTGGACACCCATGTAGACGATCTCCCAGGCCCAGTCGGCTATGTCCTCGTCATCCCTGAACAAGGGCAGAACAGAGGCTGCATCGGCTTCCTCTTCCCGCTCATGGGCTTCGGGTCCGGCAACATGGTCGCCCTGGGCTTCCTCTTCATCGAAATCCGCGCTTTCAGGCATTCCTTCTTGGTCGCCTTCGGGGGGGACGTCTTCCCCGTCATCCTCCGGTTCCGGCTCATCGGCCGGGTCCTCGGAGGCGCCCCTGGAGGGGAGGGTGATTCCCTCCAGCCGGTCGGGGTCGGCCAGGGCCAAGGCCCGCACGACGATGGCCGCCGCCTGCTCCCGGGTGACGCCCTCGTCGCCGCGGAAGGTGCCGTCTTCATAGCCGGTGATCAAGCCCCACTGGACGGCGGCGTACAGGTCCTCCGCCACCCAGTCGGGGATGTCATCGGCATCAGTGAAGCGCAGGTCGCCGTTGTAGTCCATATCACCCACGATGCCGCCGGCCCTCAGGCTGCCCGCCACGATGCGCACCAACTCGGACCGGGTCACTTCCTGATCGGGCCGGAACAAGCCGTCGGGATAGCCCTGCACCACGCCGCGGCCCGCCATGATGCCGATGGCCTCGGCGGCCCAATGGCCCAGCACGTCATCGAATTCGGGCGCCTTCACCACCAGCCAGCGGCCCTCTTCATCCATGGACAGCAACCAGCGGGCCAGGCGCTCTTCCACCGGAGCACCGTCCCGCTCATAGCGGAGGCTGACGCTCAATTCCCCGGCGGGCTCTTCATCCCGGAGGGTCAGGCGGGAGCCTTCCACGGTGCCCAGGCCTTCGCCCGCCCGCCAGACCAGGGAGGCGGGATCCACCTGGACCGGGCGCCCCTGCCGGTCAAGAACCAGGACGCCCAAAGTCACCGTCTGCCCTGGCTGCCACTGGCCTGCTTCAGGGCCGGGGTCCAGGATGACCTCGCCCACTTCCCCAGGCGAAAGCACCGTCACCTCTACCTGGGCTTGCTGACCGTCCACCGCGACCCGAGCCCGGCCCTGCCCCGGGGCCGTGGCCGTGAGCAGGCCGTTGCCGTCCACCGTTGCCGGCGGCTCGTCTCGGTCAACGGGCTCCGCCGACCATGTGGCCCGCCAGCGGGAAGTATCCACCGGGCCGAAGTACTCGTCCTGGGCCCGGACCGTCAGCTGCACCTGGGTGCCCGGCAGGACCAGGAGGGGCCCGCCGGGTTCAATCCAAACGCGACTTACCTTGGTGCCCTCCGGTGCCAAGCTGATGATCTGCACCGAATTGGCCACTGCCCGCTCGGCGCCGTCGCTGGGCCGGTTCACCACCCGGCCTTCCATGTGGCCCGGCAGGCGGGCATAGAGGGTGGTGGAGCCGCCGCCGTCCAAATTGATGGCCGACTGCAGGCCCAACCCCGCCAAAAAGTCGGCGAATTCGGGCAAGGTCATGCCGGCCCTGCCTCCTTGGCGGCCGTCCACCGTCACCAGCACCAGGCGGCCGGACCGGTCGATGCCGGCGGCTGTCCGGGGCGCCCGGCTGTTGGGCAGGGGATCGCCGGGGCTGGGGGCCTGAGGCCGACCGCCGGAAACCAGGATGGGTCGACCCCCTACGGCAAAGCGCACTTCATCCCAGGGCGTGTCGGCTTCAATGGTGATACGCACGGAACGACCCGCCCGGGCGTGGGTAAGGAGGAAGTTGCCCGCCTCCCCATGGCCCGACAAGACCATGGTGCCGGGCAGGATTTGGGCGTTGCCCGAGCCCGGCCGGTGGCCCGGAGGCGCAGAGGGCGGCGGCGGTCCGGGGGGAGCGCCGGTGTCATCATCCTCAGGAACATCATTAGGATCATTGCCGGGGTCTTCCGGAGGATCATCGGCCTGACCGCTGCCTGGCGGGGGGCCCCATGGGATGCCCAAGCCGTCGCCCACCTCCACAAACTGAATGACCCCTTCGCCGGCATAGTCGGGCGTCAAGGGCGACGGCATGCCCAGAACGGTAACTTCCACGCCCCACCCGTTGGTCAAGGTGCTGGTGCCGAAGGCGGGGGTGTAGAGGACGAGGCGGTTTTCATCCCGGCGCCGGTTGACGGCATCCAGTTGGCGCTGGGCCACCACCCGTCCCGATTCGTCCAAGATTTCCACTTTGGCCAGCCATTCGGGGGTGCCGATGAAGGGCCTGCCGTCCTCGGCGAAGCCCAGGGCGGGACCCCATGGATTGACCAAAAGTTCACCATTTACCACGAAGATGCCCGTGGGGATGCCGGCAAAGCCGGCGCTGTTGTCGAAAAAGTCGCCGTTGACGGCGGCGATGACGGCATGTTGGGAGCGGGTTTCCCGGGCGGCCTGGGTGCTGACCCTCTCCCGCTCGCCCACCCGGGGGGCGCGGCCCACCTTGATGGCCACCAGGGATTCGGTGGGATCCACTACGACAACGCCCACATGCTGGGGGGCGCCGTTGATTTCCTCGGCGATCAACTGGAGGGTGGTGCCGGGGCCGATGGGTTCCGGCCCGGCAGCCAGCGCCGCCGGCACCGACCACAACAAGGCCAGCAGAACTACAAAAACCCTTGCAAACCTACGCAACGCCTTTGGCCGTGTCCGCAGCCCCACCATCAGCCCGTCACCTCATTCTGTAAACTTTGTCTGATGGTAGCACCGCCCAGGACAGGCCCACAATAAGACCGCCCGTTCTGTAGCACGTTTGTATTCTTCAGCCTTGACGGGACGCTTAATCAGTAATTATTGTTATTAGGAAAATTCCAAGGAGGGACTCCCTATGGCGGGCGGCGACAGGGCGAAGTCGAGAAATTGGATGGTTCCCGCCATCCTCTTGGTTCTGGTGCTCCTGCTGGCCGGGGGCTGCATGGGGCGCCGGCCTGAGCCTTCCCAGCCGGCCGACCCGGGGCAAGGCCATGGCGAGCCCCGGCTGCAGGCCGTCGCCACCATATACCCGCTGTATGAGTTCACCCTCCGGGTGGCCGGCCAGCGGGCGCAAGTATCCATGTTGACCCCCGCCGGGGCCGACGCCCACGAATTCGAGCCCGGACCCCGGGACCTGGAGCGCCTGGCCGCCGCCGATTTGTTCATCTATAACGGCGCGGGCCTGGAGCCGTGGCTGGACACCCTGCTGGGTGTGCTCCAGGAGCCCGGCGGGCCGCTGCTGGTCGAGGCAACGGCAGGCATCGACCTGCAGCCCGACCGGCGGCCCGATCCCCATGTTTGGCTGGATCCCCTGCTGGCGGCGGAACAGGCGGCCTCGATCACCCAGGCCCTGGCCCAGGTGGATCCCCACGGGGCCTCTTACTACCGGGAGCGGGGCCAGAAACTTCAGGCCGAGTTGGAGGCCCTGGCCCAAGCCTATGAGGAAACGCTGCAGACCTGCCGCCTGAAGGATCTGGTGGTCCAACACGGCAGCTACGCCTACTGGCGCCGCTTCAGCCTGAACCCCATTCCCCTGACGGAGGGCGGCCACCACGACGAGCCCAGCCCCAGGCGGATGGCGGAAGTGGCGGCTTTGATGCGGGATAGAGGTATCACCGCCGTTTTCGCCGACCCCCTGGCCCATGCCCAAGGAGCGACCGCCCTGGCCCGGGAGACGGGAGCTGTGCTGCTGCCCCTCCATTCCGTGGAGAATCTTTCTGCCGGAGACCGGGAGCAAGGCGAAACCTACTTCTCCTTGATGGAGAGCAATCTGGCCAATTTGCGCCAAGGCCTGGACTGCAACCCGTAGAAAGGAGGCGGTGCCCATGACCATTGACCAGGTGCTGGCCCAACTGAGGGAGAGGGGCCTGCGCATCACCCCCCAGCGCCGCTCCATCGTGGCACTGCTCCTGGAGCACGAGGGGCACATGACCGCCCAGGAAGTTCACGATCACCTGCTGCCCCGGTTTCCCGACGTGAGCCTGGACACGGTGTACCGCAACCTGCGGCTGTTGTCGGTGCTGGGCATAGCGTGCCAGTCCCACCTCCAAACGGGGCAGGCCGCCCGCTTCGCCCTGGCCTCGGGCCGGGACCATCACCATCATTTGATTTGCATTGAATGCGGGGCCACGGTGGAGTTTGCCGACTGCCCCATGGAAACCCTGGTGAAGGATGTGACGGCCCGCCACGGCTTCACCCCGGCGGGCCACGCCTTGGAGATCTACGGGTATTGCGCCCAGTGCCTGGGACGGGAGCAGAACCCATGACCCGGCCCGGCGAACTGCTGCAGGCCCCCAACGGGGCAGTGCCCGTGCTGGCCATGCGGGACGTGGCCTACAGCTACGGCAGCCGCCGGGTGCTGTACGACATCAACCTGACCCTGCACCAAGGCCAGCTCCTGGGGCTCATCGGGCCCAACGGCAGCGGCAAGACCACCCTGCTGAAGATCGCCCTGGGCATCATCCGGCCCCACAAGGGGCGGGTGTACTGGTTCGGCCGGGACACCACCGGCCGGGGCCCCGGCCCCCAGGTGGGCTATGTGCCCCAGAACCTGCAGGTCTTCACCCCCGACTTTCCCGCCACCGCCGCCGAGGTGGTGGCCACCGGCCTGGTGCGCACCGGCGGGCTGGGGGGCTGGTGGAGCCGGCGGGACCGGGAGGCGGTGGAGGCCGCCCTGGACCTGGTAGGCCTGGCCCCTCTGGCGAACCACCGGGTTAGCCGCATGTCCGGCGGCGAGCGGCAGCGGGTGTTCATCGCCCGGGCCCTGGTCAACCGGCCCCAGGTGCTGCTGCTGGATGAGCCCACCGCCTCCATCGACGTGGACGCCCAGCAATCCTTCTACGAACTGCTGGGCCGGCTGCACCGGGAGCACGGGCTGACCATCCTGCTGGTCTCCCACGACATCGGCATGGTCACCAGGAAGGTCACCCACCTGGCCTGCTTGAACCGGACCCTCCACTACCACGGCGACATCGAAGGATTCCTAAAGGATCCCGACCTGTCGGCCGTCTACGGCCGGGACATGGCCTGGGTCGTCCACCATCATCACGAACCCCCTGCGCCGAAAAGGACGGGCGACTGACCATGGATGCCTGGAGCGAACTGGTGCAGGCCCTCCAACTGGGCTTCATGCAGCGGGCGTACATCGCCGGCGCCGTGACCGGGCTCCTCTGCCCCCTCATCGGCACCTTCTTGGTGACCCGGCGGATGGCCTTGATGGCCGACGGCCTGGGCCACGCCTCCTTCGCCGGCCTGGTGGCCGGCACCCTCATGGGGGGCCGCCCCCTGGCGGGGGCCCTGGCGGTGAGCCTCCTGGGGGCCCTGGGCATCGAGCGGCTGCGGCGGGGTCACCGCACGGCGGGCGATGTGGCCATCGCCATCTATTCTTCCTTCGGCCTGGGCGTGGGCATGGTACTGGCCCGGATGGCCGGCGGCCTGCCCATGGATTTGACGGGCGTCCTCTTCGGCAGCATCATCACGGTCCAGCCTGGGGATCTGGCCTGGATCCTGGCCTTGGCGGCGGTGGTGGTGGTCACCCTGACGGCCTTGCGCCATCAGCTGTTCAGCATCTTGGTCCACGAGGAGGCGGCCCGGGCGGTGGGGATCAAGGTGGACCTCATCAGCCAGGTGCTGCTGCTTCTGACCGCCGCCACCATCGTGGTGGCCATGCGGGTGGTGGGCATCCTGCTGGTCAGCGCCCTCATGGTGCTGCCCGTGGCCACCAGCCTCCAGTTCGCCCGGGGGCTGGGCCGCACCATGGGTTACAGCGTGGTCCTGGGGATTCTTAGCGTTGTCGTCGGCATTACGGCGGCCTACCTGGCCGATCTGCCGGCCGGCGCCGCCATCGTTCTTACCAACTTGGTCTTCTTCGCCGTGGCCGCCGCCTGGTCGTCGGCCCGAGGCTATTAGGCTGACAGGACTGCAGGGCGCCTCTTAAGGATGGCCAGACCGGCCCCAGCCCTGGCCGTCCCGGGTCAGCAGCCCCCGGCGGGCCAAAGCGGCGGCCAGGGGCACCCCCAGCACGCCTACGGCCAGCACCTGGCCGAAGCCTACGTACAGAACCGTCACCCAATATGGGACATCCAGCATCAAGACGAGGATGATGGGGACGCCCAAGGCGTTGAGCAGAATGGGGGGCACCGCGGCCCAGCCCAGGGACGGCATGCGGGCCGTCAACAGCCCCGCCGCCAGGGTGAGACCGCAGCCTAAGACTACATCCAGCAGGCCGAAGCCGCCCCAACTGTTGGCGATGATGCAGCCCAGCCACAAGCCCACCGCCGCCCAAGGCCCCCAAAAATAGGGCAGCAGGGTCAGGGCTTCAGAGACCCGCACCTGAACCGGTCCGTAGGATATGGGCGCCAGCACCACGGTGATGGCGGCATAGGCGGCAGCCAGCAGGGCCGTTCGGGCCAGTACCCGGGTAGACATTTCCCCTTCAACTCCCCCGTTAATTATTGCCTGAACCTGCAGTGGGAAGCGAACCATTTCCCGCCACGATCTGCCGGCAACTTGGCGCCAGAGGAGCAACTATTTAGCGTCCCGGGGCCGGCGATGGAGGAGATCACGATAATTTGGTTGAGTCTGTCGAAAAGATGATGGGCATCTTTTCCATCATTTCCAGCCACCGGCTAGTCGTGAA
>Ga0079224_100007897_pt1 | contig 14339 bp, 10 predicted proteins | sample Stecom2015_FD_80414 | JGI IMG/M metagenome (GOLD analysis project Ga0079224, IMG submission 80414) | Agricultural soil microbial communities from Utah to study Nitrogen management - Steer compost 2015 | ecosystem: Environmental > Terrestrial > Soil > Agricultural land | place: USA: Utah...
CCCCCGCACCCGACCGTCTCCCGGGCGAGGGGCGGAAAGGCGTTTTTGCGCCCGATTACTCGCGCTGCGAAACAACTCGGGGCGCCCGGACACTCTTTCGGGACCGTGGGCGGGGCGGCAGCTGGGGGGTGGGGGGATGGAAAGCCTAGGGCGGTAGGGGTGAGGGGGAGGGGGGGAGGGGTTAGGGGCAGGCGTTAGGTGTTAGGCGTTCGGGCTCGGATTCGAGGGTTTGTGGTTTGACCGCAGGGGTCCGGGGTACTCGCATTCGAGATCCCGACCTGCCACCGAGATCCCGACCCGTCACCAGGATCCCGACCGGCCACCAGGATCCCGACCTGTTGCCGAAACCCCAACCCGCCATCGAGATCCCGACCGGCCGGCAGTTCGGGGCGAAGCCCCCGCCTAACCTCTAACCCCTAACCCCTAACCCCTAACCCCTAACCTCTAACCCCTGCCCCATGTATTCCGAGCTCCACTGCCACTCCGCCTTCTCCCTCCTCGACGGTGCATCGTTGCCGGAGCAGCTCGTTGAGCGCGCAAGGCACATCGGACTCAGCGGGCTCGCACTCACCGACCACAATGACCTCGGCGGCGCCATACGGTTCGGACAGGCAGCCGAAGAGGCATCGCTGCCGGGGATCGTGGGCGTGGAACTCACCGTACAGATGGGAAGGGAGCGTAGCGGCGGCGGCATTCTTCGCGCGGTGCCTGACGATGCCCGCACGGAGTCACAGCTGGCATCGCACGCACACCTCATCCTGCTCGCCGAGTCGCGAACAGGCTACGGGAACATCTCTACGCTCGTGACACGCGCGCGGATGGACACTGAACGCGGGGAGCCGAGTGTGCCGTTCGAACTCGTGGCGGAGCATGCGGACGGGCTGTTTGCGCTTACGGGATGTCCGCGCGGCTGGATACCACAACGTCTTGCCGCCGGCGACAATCGTGGGGCACACCAGGCGCTGGGCGAGCTGTCCGATGCGTTCGGCGGGAGGGTGGCTGTCGAAGTGTGGGATCATCGCCTGCCGGAGGAAGCGGCACTCGTGATGCCGCTGCAGGCGCTCGCGAACTCGCATGGACTGCCATGGGTAGTGACAGGCGACGTGCACTATGCAACACCGCGCGAACGCGTTGTGCATGACGTGCTCTGCGCACTGAGACACCAGCAGACACTGGACGAGATGGGCACACGCCTGCGTCCCAATGCGGAATGGCACCTTCGCAGTCCTGCGGCAATGTACCGCCGATGGCGCGGCCAGGAAGCCGGATTGCAGCAGACGCTGGTGATCGCGGAGCGGTGTGCCTTCCGGATGAGCCAGTTGCGTCCGCGTCTTCCCCGCTTTCCGCTGCCACCGGGCATCAGCGAAATGGAGTACCTCACGAGACTCGTTGAGCAGGGAGCAGACGAGCGCTGGGGGCATCATCGCACTGCGGCGCAGGAGCGCCAGCTGCGTCACGAGTTGAACGTGATCGAGCGACTGGGGTTTGCGGGATATTTCCTGATCGTATGGGACATCGTGCGCTTTGCACGACGCGAAGGCATCCTCTGCCAGGGCCGCGGCTCCGCAGCCAACTCGGCCGCCTGCTACTGTCTTGGCATCACGGCGGTGGACCCTGTGCGAATGGAGCTGCTGTTCGAGCGCTTCCTGAGCGAGGAGCGTCAGGAGACACCCGACATCGACCTGGACTTCTCGCACCGTGAGCGCGAGCGTGTGCTGCAGTATGTGTACGATCGCTATGGACGCGAGCATGCCGCGATGGTATGCGAGCAGATTACCTACCGTGGCCGTTCGGCGGTACGCGATGCTGCACGGGTACTTGGCTTTTCCACCGAACAGGCAGACGCGCTGAGTCGCGTGAGCGACCGGTTCTCTGCCAGGTCTGCAGCAGACGCCCTGCAAACGGATGACCCGGAAGGCTCCGCCCTGTCGAGCGCGGGCCTGGATTCCGCCGATCACCGCGTGCGCATGCTTGCAAACGTTGTTGCGGGGCTGGATCAGGTACCGCGACACCGTTCGATTCACGTGGGCGGTTTCGTTCTCACCGAGGAACCGCTGTCTACCGTCGTGCCTGTCGAGCCCGCGTCCATGGCGAACCGGACCGTTATCCAGTGGGAGAAGGACGACCTCGACTTCGCGCGCCTCGTGAAGATCGACCTGCTGGGACTCGGCATGCTCACGGTGCTGCAGGACTGCCTGACGTATGTTCGTGCCACACGAGGCGTTACGCTGGACCTTGCCACGCTCGACATGACGGACCAGTCGGTGTACGATGACCTCTGTCGAGCAGATACCATCGGCGTGTTCCAGGTGGAAAGCCGTGCGCAGATGAACACGCTGCCGCGCCTGAAGCCACGCTGCTTCTACGACCTCGTCGTGGAGGTGGCGCTCATACGGCCGGGCCCCATTCAGGGAGACATGGTGCATCCGTATCTCCGCCGTCGTGCAGGCGTGGAGGCAGTTACCTACCCGCACCCGAGCATGGAGCCGATACTCCGCCGCACGCTGGGCGTGCCGCTGTTCCAGGAGCAGGGGATGCAGGTTGCCGTTGCGTGTGCGGGTTTCACCCCGGGTGAGGCGGACACGCTGCGTCGTGCAATGGGGCACAAGCGTTCGCGCGAGCGCATGGCCGCCATATGTGAGAAGCTGGTTGCGGGGATGGCTGCGAACGGCATTCCCGAGGAGACGGCGCTGCGCATCTACAACCAGATAAACGCCTTCGCGGATTATGGCTTTCCCGAGTCGCATGCAGCGAGCTTTGCGCTGCTGGTGTATGCGTCGGCCTACCTGAGGCACTACTACGCGCCCGAGTACACGGCGGCAATGCTGAACGCGCAGCCCATGGGTTTCTACGCGCCCGGCACGCTGATAGAAGACGCCCGCCGCCATGGGGTGCGAGTGCGTCCGGTGGACCTTACCTGTTCGTCGTGGGACCACTGCCTGGAGCTGCCTGACGGGCGCATCATGGTGCCGCACGACGGTCGAGTGGTGTTGCAGAAGGCACCTGCGGCATGTACCAGCCAGGAAGAGGAGCCTGACGACAAGCCGGCCGCGCACCACAGTGACGACGACGCAAACTCCGGGCACAACACACCCGTACTTCGCCTGGGACTCCGCCTCATACACGGACTCGGCGCTCGCGCTCGCGAACGCCTGGAGAGCGCGCTCGCAGACCGCCCGTTCACCGACATAGCCGATGTCGTGAACCGCACCCGCCTGAACCGCGGCGCGCTGCGTGCGCTCGCGGAGGCAGGTGCATTCGACTCCATGGTGAAGGACGTACACGTTGCCGACAGGCGACGTGTGGCGCTATGGCGTGTGCTCGAGGCTGAGCGCGGGTCAGCCGGCCCGCTGGCACCACTGCTGTCGTCCACTCCCGACGGCACACCACCCTCCTCTTCCCAGCGCCCTCCGCTACCGTCGCTCTCTCCCTGGGAGATCACTACAGCGGACTACCGCACGACTGGCGTGTCGCTCAACGGACATCCCATGCGTCATATGCGCGAGTTGCTGAACCCCAACGGAGTGCGTACCACTCGTGAGGTTGTGAACGGACGCGATGGCGAACCAGTTGCGGTTGCAGGCATGGTGATTTGCCGCCAGCGCCCCGGCACCGCAAGCGGCTTCGTGTTCCTGACCCTGGAAGACGAAACCGGATGGGTGAACGTAGTGGTTACACCGAAACGCTTCGAGGAACAGGCGCTGCTGATCTCCATAACCCCGCTCCTACTCGTGCGCGGAGTTCTGCAGGTGGAGAGCGGAGTGGTGAACGTGCGTGCGCACAGCTTCAGGGCGCTCGACGGGGAGGTGAAGGCGCGGAGTCATGATTGGGGGTAGGGACCAAGGGCAGGCGTTAGGTGTCAGGGCTCGCATTCTACCGTTCGTCTCGCTCTGCCGGCATCGTGGCACGCGCCGCGCGAAGATCTCGATCCGCCACCCCTAACGCCTAACACCCAACACCTAACCCCCGTCAGTCCGTCTGACCGAATATCGCCAGATTCGAACTGTGCCCCGGCGCCACCTTCTTCTCCGGATAAATCCAGTGCACCGCCTGGTTCACCGCGATCGCCGCTTCCGAAAAGCCGCTCGCGATCAGCTTCAGCTTTCCCGGATACGTGCAGACATCGCCGGCAGCATAGATACCCGCACGACCCGTCTGCATCATGCTGTCCACCACGATCTCATCCTTCTCGATCGTCAGGCCCCACTCCACCAGCGCACCCATGTCGCTCACGAAGCCGAGCATTGGAAGCACGACGTCGGCGCGCACTTCACGAGTCTCCTTCGTCTTCGTGTCGCGCACGATGATCGCCGACAGCGGTGATTCCGGCTCGCATTCGATGTCGAACAGCTCGTGGTAGGTGAGCAAGGTCGTACGCCCGCCATTGGCCGCGTTGCGCTTGACCTCCTCAACGGTTGCAGCATGCGCGCGGAAGCGATCACTCCGGTGAACCAGCGTCACGCTCGAGGCACGACCAGCAAGCTGCGCCGCCCAGTCAAACGCCGAGTCGCCACCACCGATGATCACGACATTCATGTCGCGGAAATCCTCGGGGTTCGTGACAACATCAAAAATGCCGCGCCCGTACCAGCCGGCTGCACACTGCTGCGGAAGCTTCCTCGGCGAAAACGCGCCGATTCCCGCCGCCACAACAATGGAACGGCTGGGGAACCTCTCGGTTTCCGACGAAAGCACGAAGTGCCCGTCCTCTTCCTCCAGCGAGACAATCTGCTGGTTCAGGTGAATGGGCTGCTCCCAGCGCCCTGCCTGCTCAGCCAGCCTGCTAACCAGTTCCTTCGCGGGCACCTGCGGGAAGCCGGCTACGTCGAATATGTCCTTCTCGGGATAGAGCGCTGCCAGCTGTCCGCCAAGCTGGGGAAGCGCATCAACGATCTGCGAAGTGGCACCGCGCATGCCGGCGTAAAACTGCGCGAACAGCCCGGTAGGACCGCCTCCGATGATCGTGATATCGCGAATGTCGTGCGTAATCATGCACGAAAGAACGCGGGCGGGACCCCGAGGAACAAGACTTCAACGCCATCCCCTCGTCGCCCGTCGCCTGCTATCATGAATCCATCTGCTGCATCCTTCGCAACCGTCCACCGAGTACTGCCCCATTCGCATCTATACACGAACCGGCGACGAAGGCACAACCGGCCTCTTCGGAGGTGGTCGCGTGTCCAAGGACGACATCCGGGTCAACGCCTACGGAGAGGTTGACGAGCTCAACTCCGCAATCGGCCTCGCCATCGCGGCAGAGCCGATGCCGCGGATTGACGAGATCCTCGCACCCATCCAGCGGGATCTCTTCGCGATTGGCGCACTGCTCGCCACTCCCAACAGGGAGAAGATGCAGCGGCAGCTGGAAAAGGCTCGGCTGGACGACGCCCGAATCGCAGAGCTGGAAAAGGCCATCGATGACGGCGACGCCGAGCTGGAGCCGCTCAGGCACTTCATCATGCCCGGCGGCACGCAGAAGGCAGCCGCCCTCCACCTTTCGCGCACCGTCTGCCGGCGCGCCGAGCGTCGCGTGGTGCACGCGGCTCGCGAGGTGGAAGTGCCAGCCGTTGCCATCGTCTACCTGAACAGACTCTCCGACCTGCTCTTCACTCTCGCGCGTGTTGCAAACAGCCGCGCGGGACTCGAGGAGAAGGAGTGGTGAACGAAGCAGCGACGCATGCTGCCGACGGGCAAGACACAACGCGAAACACCACCGCCGCGGGCGACGTCCACCGCCTGGAACTCCCGAACGGGCAGCTGCTGCTCGCACATCGTGCGCTCGCGCGGGCCGCTGCACACATCGCGTCCGTCGCGCCGGCAAATCGCTACGCGGTAATCACGGACGACACGGTCGCCGTGCTGCACCTTTCAACGCTCCTCACAGGGTTTGCCGAACCGCCGCTGGTGCTAACCGTGCCGCCAGGGGAAAGTGAGAAGAGTCGGGAGCGATGGGCCGAGCTTACCGACACGTTGTTCGAGCACGGCCTGGGGCGCGACAGCGCGATCATCGGGTTTGGCGGCGGCGTTATCTGCGACCTCGCGGGCTTCGTGGCCGCCACCTACATGCGCGGCGTACCGGTGATTCAGCTGCCCACCACCCTGCTCGCCATGGTGGACGCGTCCGTGGGTGGCAAGACAGCGGTTGACGTACCGGCAGGCAAGAATCTCGTGGGAGCGTTCCACCCGCCAGCCCTGGTACTGGCAGATCCCGCTGTTCTCGCAACGCTCCCGGTGCGCCAGGCCAGAGCGGGAATTGCGGAGATGCTCAAGCATGGCGTACTGACCAGCAGGCAGCATTTCGAAGCTGTGCGGGACGCAGCCGGTACACTCGCCGCGCTGCCGGACGATGCGCCGGCCGGCGACAGCATAGACGCAGCAGGCCGACTGATCAGCGACAGTGTATCCATAAAGGCCAACGTCGTTCGAGCTGACCCGCTCGAGCACGGCCTCCGCCGCACTCTGAACTTCGGCCACACCATAGCGCACGCACTCGAAGCCACCACGCACTTCGGCATGCTCCACGGCGAGGCGGTTGGCGTGGGAATGATCATGGAAGCGCGAATCGGCGAGGCGCTCGGCATTACAGACGCCGGTACCAGCACCGAACTGGAAAGCGCGCTCAGATCGGCTGGACTGCCCGTGGCCATTCCGCCGTCGGTGTCCTACGCTGAGCTTCGCCAGTGGATGGTGCTGGACAAGAAGAACCAGAGGGGCGAACCCGCATGCGCGCTTCCCCGCCGGATCGGCGAGATGGAGCCGGCCGACGGGCGCTGGAGCGTGCGGATTCCGGAGGAGATTCTCCAGCAGGTGCTCGGGAATCCGGGCTGAGCAGCGCGATAGCCGACATGATCTCAGGTACTCCGGAATCAGGGCTCAGCGGGAGGCAGCCTACCGACTATCAGGTACTCCGGAACCAGGGCTGCGCAGGGCAGTAGCCGATCGGATCTGCGGTTCAACCCGCCCGGAACCGGCCCCGGAACCGGCTCCACAACCCCGATTCAGCCCTCATTTGGTCCCTCTTTTGACCGACAGCCGGTCGGGGTCCACCAGCCACTCCGCCGTGGCACGAATAATGGCTGTTGACCTCGGCAACCTTTTGATCCTACTGTAGGCCCGCCGGATACCCCCGCGCGCGGCCAGGACGCACTGACCTCGCGCTCAGTCTTCCGCCCAGGTCAGGTGCGTTCATGCAGCAGGCGACTGAACAGAGATCGAAGTCCTTCGTCCGTTCCTCGTCGAGCACCGCGTTCGACCAGTACCTGTTCGACATCCAGAAACTCCCACTGATCAAGGATCCTGCAGAGGAAAAGCGCCTGGCGCGCCTCGCCCAGCAGGGAGATGAATCAGCCGCGGAACGACTGGTGACTGCGAACCTCCGTTTCGTGATCTCCTATGTAAAGAAGTATCAGGGACACGGACTGGAACTGGCCGAGCTCGTGGCAATCGGGAATGAGGGACTGCTGAAGGCAGTGAAGAAGTTCGACCCGGATCAGGGGGTGAAATTCATCTCCTACGCGGTGTGGTGGGTGCGACAGGCAGTGCTCAAGGCTCTCGCAGAGCAAACTCGCTCCGTTCGCATTCCACTGAACCAGAACTCACAACTCATCAAGATGGCGCGCGCGGAGACCATCCTCGCGCAGGTGCTGAAACGAGACCCCACCGACGAGGAGCTCGCAAAGCTCATCGACGAGTCTCCGGCCACAGTAAGGACCGCCCGACGTCTCAACGCAACCGAAGTATCGCTTGACGCACCAATCGATCGCGGCGACCGCGACGCAGCCACACTGGGCGAACGTTTCGCAGACGGTGACGGCGACGAGATCGAGGAGACCACCGATTTCAACCTGATGCGCGATTTCGTGGTCATGGCGCTGCAGAAGCACCTCACGCCGCGCGAGAGAAAGATTCTCTCCCTCTACTACGGGCTGGAGGAGGGCAGCGAGGCAATGACGCTCGAGAAGATCGGCGTGCTGATGGGCGTTACCCGCGAACGGATTCGGCAAATCCGTGAGCGGGCATTCGAGAAGCTGCGCGACTCGCCGGACGGACGCGCGCTGGCCGGCTTCTGGCAGGCAGCATAGCGGCTGACGCCGACGGAGGTGCGTGCGGTTCACCCGTGCGCAAGAGCGAAGGTGATTCCCGGGGGGGGGACGCGACGAGGTTGCGTCCCCTTCTTCATTTGTGTTGCACGCTTTTTCGATTGTGTTACACGCTTTCGATGCCGAGTATCTTCCAGTTGTGACTTACACCGCCTCGCAACGCCGAACAGCCGCATATCCATGAGCGCCTCGGTTCTGCCGGCAGACACGTCGGCCAACTCCGGCCAGCAGCCTCGCGCGCACCCGCGGCTGGAGGGCGACCTCCTGCAGCGTACTGCCGCGGACCTCCGGGCAATTGTTGGTGATCGCTGGGTTCGCAGCGCGCCCAGCGCCCTGGTGGCATACGCCAGCGACGCACTCCCCGGCTACAGCCACATGCCCTCGCTCGTTGTACTGCCGGGCACACGGGACGAGGTAATCGCGATAGTGCGGTATCTTGCCGAGAAGGGCTTGCCGTTCGTGCCGCGTGGTGCGGGTACCGGGTTGTCCGGCGGCGCACTTGCGGAGGGCACAGTGCTGCTCGGCCTCAACCGCCTCACGCGCATCATCTCCGTGGACGTAGAGAACCGGCTTGCGGTTGTGGAGCCCGGCGTCGTGAACGCGGTGCTCGGCCGTGAGGCATCCAGGCATGGCCTGCATTACGCCCCGGACCCGTCCAGCCAGACGGCCTGCACGATCGGTGGCAATGTTGCCGAGAACGCCGGGGGGCCTCACTGCCTGAAGTATGGCGTGACGCTCAACCACGTGGCGGGTGCCATGGTGATCCTGCCTGACGGCACCATCGAACAGCTGGGCAACCCGTACGGCGAGATGACGGGGTATGACCTGCTGGGTGCATTCGTGGGAAGTGAAGGCTGCTTCGGAGTTGCGCTGACCGTTACCGTGCGCCTCACGCCGAACCCGCCGGCCATTCGTACGCTGCTCGCCGACTTCACCGAGGTGCATGCAGCGGCAATGGCAGTGTCACGCATAATCGCCACCGGCATCGTGCCCGCAGCGCTCGAGATGATGGATGCCGCCACGATACGCGCGGTGGAAGACTCCATCTACGCGGCAGGCTATCCGGTAGACGCCGCAGCAGTGGTGCTGGTTGAGCTGGATGGCCTGGAAGCGGGAATGGACGGCGAGGTGGACACCGTGGTTGCGATCTGCCGTGAGGCGGGTGCGCGCGAGGTTCGTGTGGCGGGCGACCCCGAGCACCGCGCTCGCCTGTGGCAAGGTCGCAAGAAGGCGTTCGGTGCCATGGGCAGGGTTGCTCCCGCGCTCGTGGTGCAGGATGCCGTTGTGCCCAGAACGCGCCTGCCCGAGATTCTGGACGCGATACACGAGATCGGCGTGAGGCATGACGTAAGGGTGTGCAATGTTTTCCATGCGGGCGATGGCAACCTGCACCCCAACATTCCCTACGACGCTTCCGATCCCGCACAGGCGGAACGCGTGGAAGCCGCAATGTCCGAGATCATGCAGACCTGCATCCAGGCGGGGGGCACGATCACCGGCGAGCACCGCGTGGGAATGGACAAGATGAAGTACATGCCCAGGCTGTTCACGGAAGACACACTCGACGCCATGTGCAGGCTGCGCTCGGTGTTCGATCCGGACAGGCGCTCCAATCCCGGCAAGGTGGTGCCCGTGCACTCATGCCGGGAGTGGCAGATGGCAGCTTCCATGCGCTCGCACCATCATGCCGACTGACGTGTTCTCCTCCGATTCCGCGAATGCGGACCTTCCTGCCGTCGCTGTCGAATCTGTCGAGGCGCTGGCAGAGGTCGTACGCGACACACGCGTCACGAACACCCCGCTTCGCGTAGCCGGAGCCGGCACCTGGATGGATGCAGGCCGGGCCGTTCAGGCGGGTCGCCTGGTATCGCTGCGCGCGCTCACCGGCATACTGGAATATGTACCCGGAGACCTGACGATCACGGCGCTCGCTGGCACTTCGCACGCTGAACTCGATGCCATCACTGCCGGTGAAGGCCAGTGGATTCCGCTGGATCCGATTGGCGGAACGATCGGTACCATCGGCGCTACCATCGCCACGGGGTCGGCGGGCCCCCTGGCTGCGACGTCAGGCATGCCACGCGACGTCATTCTCGGCATCGACGCCGTACTCGGCCAGGGCGATGCCATCAAGGCAGGTGGGCGCGTGGTCAAGAACGTGGCGGGCTTCGATCTCGTGCGATTGCTAACCGGATCGTGGGGGACGCTCGGAATCATCACTGCAGTCTCGCTGCGACTGCGCGCCAGGCCGCAGATGGACGAGACCGTAGCCGTGCGCATTCCCGATTCGGCAACGGAACTTGCCGGGTTTCTACAGCAGATCACCTCCCTTCCCCTGGAGATGTCCGCCTGTGAACTCGTTAGTCCGGTGCTCGCCACTCGCCTCGGCGTAGGAGACGACAGTGCAATGCTCATGCGTTTCATGGGTAGTGAGGCATCAGTGACCGCTCAGCTGACTGCAGTGTCCGCCGCACTTCCAGGAGCAATGAACTGCTCGCGTGAGGCATGGAACAGGCTTGGCGAGGGTGACGCCCAATCTACGGCTGCCATTCGCTGGTCAGTTGCGCGGGCGAACCTGCCAGCGCTCTGGCACGCCGCCCGAAATGCAGAGGCCTCGATTGGCGGAGCAGCCTCGCATGCTACCGTGGCTCGCGGGGTCGTGAGGCAGGTTGCGCCGGTGGGGAATGAGGAGGCCCTGCTTGCTGCATGGAGTTCCGTGTCTCGATCTGGTGCAGACACGCACAGTTCGGGGTTTGCATCCGGTACTTCAGCGCAGGTCACCACTGTAGGCGAGCGTATGCCTCAACCCCTGTGGTCCGTACTCTGCCCAACCTCCGTGAATGACCGACTCTCTTCCGGCATTCGCGACGCCTTCGACCCCGACAGGCTCCTGAATCGTGGAATCCTCGGCGAAGCGCTCCCCGTCGCGAACACCATGACACACGGAGGAGGTTCCGATGCCTGACGTGTCACCCCTCGCACGCACACGTCCCGAGTGCGCCCTTCCCGGATCACCACTCGAACAGGCGGAAGCAGGCCTCGACCGATGTGTGCACTGCGGGTTCTGCCTGCAGGCGTGCCCCACGTATGTAACCCTGGAAGACGAGAACGACTCGCCGCGCGGTCGCCTCGTGATCATGCGCGCGCTGCTCGATGGCGTGATGGCACCTGACGACCCGATCGTTCACAACCACATCTCGCAGTGCCTTGGCTGTCGCGGATGCGAAACCGCCTGCCCATCCGGCGTTCCGTATGGCCAACTCCTGGAGGCCACCCGCGCGACACTCGCTGAATCCCGGCCGATCCCCTTCCTCGCCCGCTTCATACTGGGCGTCTTTGAACGGCCGATTGTTTTGAAGCTGGCAATGCTTGGCGCGCGCGTGACCCGTGCACTCAGGGTATCCACGTTACTCGCCAGGCTGCCGGGTAGCGCAGGGTTTGCCTTTGCAATGCTCGAGAGCACGCGACCGGTAACGCGCAGACGCAAGTACGAGCCGTTTGAGCTCGCAGAGCCGCACGGTGTTGCCACGATGCTCGAGGGTTGCGTGATGGCAGGGTTGTTCAGTCATGTGAACAGCGCTACCGATCGTGTGGTACGCGAGAATGGATGGAAGGTGCAGGATACTCCGGGCCAGGGTTGCTGTGGTGCATTGCATGCGCACGCCGGCGACCTCGAGGGTGCCAGGCGGCTCGCGCGCGTGAACATCCGAGCTTTCGAGCAGCTGCCCGATGCCGCCATCGTCGTCAATTCTGCGGGCTGTGGCGCGATGCTCAAGGAGTATGCGCACCTGCTGCACGACGATGCGGAATATGCGGAGCGCGCTCGCGACGTTGCGGCACGAGTGCGTGACGTGAGCGAGGTGCTCGCAGCTGCAGGCCCTCGACCGGGCGCGAAGGTTTCGAGAAGTGTCACGTACGACGCACCGTGCCACCTCATGCACGCTCAGCGGGTTGTGTCTCCTCCGCTGAAGGTTCTGGAGAGCATACCCGGCATGTCATTCACTCCGCTCGAGGGCAGTGACATGTGCTGCGGCAGCGCGGGCATCTACAACCTGCTGGAGCCGGAAGTGTCCGACACGGTGCTGCTTCCCAAGCTGGCGAGCATCGCGCAGTCGGGCGCCCACTTCGTGGCAACCGGCAACCCGGGTTGCCTCATGCAGATGGGCGCGGGCCTGCACCGTGCCGGATCCACCGTGCGGTGCATCCACCCGGTGGAACTGCTGGATGAATCGTACGCCGAGGAGCGCGCAGGTAGCTGAGCAGTTCAGTGGCGGGTGGCGAGTGGTTGAGTTTCTGGTGCGGCTGAGTGGCGAGGCGCGAGCCGCCGCACGCACGGTAGCGGGTTGTGTTCGCTTGCGAAGTGCACGCGTTACATTTCCGTAATGCCACCCACCGTGCTGCTTTTCGAGTTCGAGGGAGTGCTGGCGGACACCCTGCCACTCCGGCGTGCTGCGCTTCAGCGCAGCCTTGCCGAGGATGGCCTCACGCTCAGCGACACCGAATGGAGCACACACTGCCACGGCCTGCTCACTTCGAGTGCAGTTGAGCGCCTGAACACAGCCCGTGGCGATCCGTTGGACGAAACTGCGGCCGAGCTCGTGGCATTGCGTGCGGAACGCTATTTCGCAGACAGTGCCGCACGTGGTCTTGCCCTTCATTCGGGCGCGTACTCACTGCTCGGTGCCATGGGTGGGCGGTCGCGCCTTGCGATCGTGACGCGCGCGTTGCGCCGGCAAGTGGACTTCGTGCTTCACCTGGCGGGGCTCGAGCATCTGTTTCAGTGCATCGTAACCGCGGATGACATTCGTGAACCCAAGCCGTCTCCATCGGGTTATCGGCTGGCAATAGAGAAGATGTCGCGTGTGGCCCCTGTAGATCTCAACGCAACGCTCGCCCTGGAAGACAGTGCGGTAGGAATTGCTGCCGCAGTGAGCGCAGGGCTTCGCTGCGTTGCAGTTGGCCCGTTGCCCGCATGGCAGCGGCTTGGAGCGCATGCGTCGCTGGACGGGCTCGATGGCGTAACGCCCGCTACACTGGAGCGCCTGGCAACAGAACCAACGGAGACAGCTGGATGACTGCAGCAGGGTGGGTGCCTTTCGAGTCGGCTGTTATTCTTGACGAGGTTGCAGGAAAGCCGGTGGTGCGCAGCTATGGGGATGTGTATGCCGAGTATGCTGCGTTCCGGGATGGCTCGATGCTCATTGACAGAAGTGCGCGTCACCGAACGCTGTTCCGCGGTACGCGGGCTGCGGAGTTGCTCACCGGCCTGGTGACGAACGACGTACAGGCGCTCCAGCCTGGCCAGGGCTGCTATGCCGCCGCCCTCACGCCCAAGGGGAAGGTTGTGACGGACTTGCGCGTTCATGCGATTAGGCCGGATGTCTTCCTGATAGACATTCCCGTTCGTGCAGGCGAGGGCTGGATGCAGCTGGTACGCAAGTTCGTGAATCCGCGACTGGCGCCATACCAGGACGTGAGCGAGCAGGGACGCCAGATCGGCCTGTACGGGCCGAGCTCCGTTGCGCTGCTTGCTGCCGCCACGATGCAGGATGCGCAACAGCTCGAGAGTCTCGCGCCTTACGCGCACGTGCTGCTGCCAGCCTCACCTGACGAGCAGGCTATGTCGCCCGAGAGCACCGTGCTGATCGCACGAGTTCCGGACCTGCGACTGGATGGCTTCGAGCTGTACGGGCCGGAAGCAGCGCTGGCTGCGATCTGGTCGCGGCTCGTGGAGCTTGGCGCTGTGCCGGGCGGGCTGGACGCTTACGAGATTGCGCGCGTTGAAGCCGGCTTTCCCGAGTGGGGCGTGGACATGGACGATACCACGATTCCACAGGAAGCCAATCTGGATGAGGCGCATGCCATCTCTTTCACCAAGGGCTGCTACACGGGGCAGGAAGTGGTGGCGCGCGTGCATTTCCGCGGCCACGTGAACAAGCACCTTCGCGGGTTGTCGTCTGACGGCGATGAGCCTCTGCCGGTAGGCGCCGAGTTGCTGGACGCAACCGGCAAGGTGGTTGGTGACATCCGGTCTGCGGTAACTTCGCCGCGATTCGGTGAGATCGGCCTGGGCATGGTGCGCAGGGAAGTCTCGCCGGGTGAACCGCTTACGGTTCGGGCTCCGGATGCTTCCGGGCGGGCGACGATGGTGCCGGTGCCGTTCGCTGCTGCCTGAGGCGAGGGTGGCGGCGGCATGATACCGTAGCAGTACGGCGGCGGCGGCGGCGGCGGCGGCGGCGG
>Ga0079224_100007898_pt1 | contig 14338 bp, 8 predicted proteins | sample Stecom2015_FD_80414 | JGI IMG/M metagenome (GOLD analysis project Ga0079224, IMG submission 80414) | Agricultural soil microbial communities from Utah to study Nitrogen management - Steer compost 2015 | ecosystem: Environmental > Terrestrial > Soil > Agricultural land | place: USA: Utah...
GCGGCCACGGATTCCTCGGCTTCGGCGCGCGCCTGGGCCGCGGCGGCCTTTCTCTGGCCGCCGTCGAACAGGCTCTGGGCCAGCGCGGCACCGAGCGACCAGGCGAGCGCCGGCGCGCTGATGAGGCGGCTGGGTTCCGCCCCCCCGAATCCGGCGCTCGCCGACAGGTTGAGGGCCGGCAGGTCGGCGGATTCCGCAAGCCCGATGGCGGCATGGGCGGCGACCACGCGGTGCCTGGCGGCCGCGATGTCCGGCCGGCGCGCGAGCACCTGGGCCGGCAGGAGCGACGGCAGGGCCGGTGCCGCGGGCAGCGCCGCGGTCGGGTCGATCGAGAAGTCGCTGGGCGCGAGGCCGGCCAGCAGGGCCAGCGCGTGCTCGAGCTGGGCCCGGGCGATGCGCAGCTCGCTGCGCTGGGCCTCGACCGTGGCCAGCTGGGTCTGCGCCTGGAGGACGTCGGCGCGGTCCACCACCCCGGCCTCGTAGCGCGCCTGACTGAGCTCGAGGAGCCGCTGGGCGATCCTGACGCTGCCGTCGAGCAGGAACTCCCGCCGTTCCACCCCGCGCAGCTGGAGGTAGGTCTCGACCAGCGCCGCCTGGACGGAAAGCCGCAGGGCGGCCTCGTCGGCGATGCTGGCGGCGAGGCTCTCCTCGCTCAGCTCGACCGCGCGCGAGACCCGGCCCCAGAGGTCGACCTCCCAGCTCGCGTCGGCACCAAGCGAATAGCGGGTCCCGGGGCTGTCGTTGCGTCCGGCGTCGGAGCGCGCGACGCCCGCCGAGGCGCCCACGCTGGGCCAGAGATGCGCGCGTTGGGCGGCAAGGATGGCGCGCGCCTGCCCGACCCGGGCGGCGGCCGCGCGGATGTCCTCGTTGTCCTGCGCGACGCGCCGCGCCAGGGCATCGAGCCGGGGATCGCCGAAGGCGCGCCACCATTCGTCGGCCGGGGGCAGCTGCAACGGCTCCGGCGCCACCACCGGCAGCTCCGCCGCATGGCGGAACGCCGCCGGCGGTTCGACGGGAGCCGGCGCCGGGGTATCGGTGATCGCGCAGCCCGCCAGCGCGACGGCCGCGAAGCCGAAGAGAAGGGGAAAGGATCGCATCATCCCGGGTTCGTCATGATCCGTGGGTCGAGGCCCGCGTGATTCCTCGGGCCGAGCAGCCGCGCGCGCATGCGCTCGAGGCCGAGGAACACGACGGGCGTGCTGTAGAGCGTCAGGAACTGGCTGAGCATCAGGCCGCCGACCACCGCGACGCCGAGCGGCTGGCGCAGTTCCGCCCCGTCGCCCGAGCCCAGCGCCAGCGGCACGGCCCCCAGCGCGGCGGCGGCGGTGGTCATCAGGATGGGACGGACCCGCCGCAGGCAGGCGCGGTAGATCGCGGTGCCGGGCGAGAGCCGGGTGCCCGCGTGTGTCGCGGCCCGCTGGGCGGCCAGGGCGAAGTCGATCACCAGGATGGCGTTCTTCTTGACGATGCCGATGAGCAGGAACACTCCGATCAGCGCGATGACGGTGAACGGCATGCCGGTCGCCTGCAGGGCGATGAGGGCGCCGAGCCCGGCCGAGGGCAGCGTCGAGAGGATCGTCAGCGGATGCAGGAAGCTCTCGTACAGGATACCGAGCACCAGGTAGATGGTCAGGATGGCCGCGAGGATGAGCAACGGCTGGCTCGCCATCGACTGGCCGAAGGCGCCGGCGCTGCCCTCGAAGCTGCCGCGCAGGCTCGAGGGCATGCCGAGGTCCGCCAGGGCGGCGCGCACGGCCGCCGTGGCCTCGGAGAGCGCGTGGCCTTCCGCGACGGCGAAGCTCGTGGTGACCGCGACCGCGCCGGCCTGGTGACCGATCGACAGCGCGCTGACCCCGTCGCGCTGTCCGGCGAGCGAGGCGAGCGGCACCATGGCGCCGTCGCGGCCGCGAAGCCAGACCTGCTGCAGCCCGTGGGGTCCGCCGAGCCAGGGCTCGTCGAGCTCGAGCACCACGCGGTACTGGTTGAGCGGGTTGTAGATGACCCCCACCGGGCGCTGCCCGAAGGCGTTGTAGAGCCCGGTGTCGATGTCGCGGACATCGACGCCGAACCGGGCCGCGGCGTCCCGGTCGATGATCAGCTCGATCTGGGGCGAGCGATCGTCGAGGTCGCTGTTGACGTCCGTGATCTGGGGAAGCCGCTTCAGGGCCTCGACCACCCGGGGTTCCCATTGGCGAAGCGTCTCGAGGTCGTCGCCCACCAGGGCGTACTGGAGGTCGGAGGAGGACTCGCGGCCGCCCACCCGGATGTCCTGCACCGGGCTCAGGAAGGTGCGCACCCCGGCGAGCTCCGCCAGGGGGCCGCGCAGGCGGTTGATGATCCGTTCGGCGGGCTCCCTGCCCTGCTCCAGCGGCTTGAGCCCGATGAACATGAAGGCCCGGTTGCGCGAACCGCCGCCCGTGAAGGCCGTCACCGTCTCGACCGCCGGGTCCTGCCGAACGATCGAGATGACCCGGTCGAGCGAGGCCTTCATCTGCTCGAAGGAGACGCTCTCCTCGCCCCGGACGAAGCCGACCAGGCGGCCGGTGTCCTGGCGCGGGAAGAAGCCCTTCGGGATGGCCTGGTACATCGCCACCGTCGCCGCGATCGATGCGATGAACAGCAGCCATCCCAGTGCCTGGCGGCGCAGCATCCAGCGCAGCGATCGCCGGTAGCCGCGCATGACGAGCGCCAGCAGGCGGGGTGGCCGCTGGCGCCGCCCGCCCTCGCCGCTCCTGCCCCTGGCGGACCGGTCGCCCAGCAGGTGCGCCGCCAGCATCGGCGTGGTCGTGAGCGAGATGAACATCGAGACCAGGATCGCCACGGAGAGCACGACGGCGAACTCGCGGAAGAGCCGTCCCACGATGCCGCCCATGAACAGCACCGGGATGAACACCGCGATCAGCGAGATGCTGATGGTGAACACGGTGAAGGCGATCTCGCGGGTGCCGACCAGGGCGGCGGACCGGGCGCCGAGCCCGCGCTCCCGGTGACGCGAGATGTTCTCCACGACGACCACGGCATCGTCGACGACGAAGCCCGTGGCGATCGTGAGCGCCATCAGCGACAGGTTGTCCACGCTGTAGCCGAGCAGGTACATCACGCCGAAGGTGCCGGCGAGCGAGACCGGGACCGACACGCTGGGCACGAGCGCGGCGCGCACGCGGCGCAGGAAGATCCACACCACGGCGATCACCAGGCCCACGGCGATCATCAGCGCATGCTCCACCTCGCGCACCGACGCCCGGATCGTCGGGGTGCGATCCGAGACGATGTCGAGCTCGATCTGCGGCGGAATCGACGCCCGCAGCACCGGCACCAGCTCCCGCACGCGCTCGACGGCCGCGATGATGTTCGCGTCCTGGGTCTTGTAGAGGATGAGCAGGATCGCGGGCCGGCCGTTCGACACGCCGTAGGTCCGCACGTCCTGCACCGAATCGGTCACCGAGGCCACGTCGGTGAGCCGCAGCACGCTCCCGTCCTCGTAGCGCAGGATGAGGGGGGCGAAGTCCGCGGCGCTTCGCGCCTGGTCGTTGGCGCCCACCTCCCAGGTGCGTCGACCGTCGTCGAGATAGCCCTTGGGCCGGTTCGCGCTCGCCTCCACCAGGGCGACGCGCACGTCGTCCAGCGTCATCCCCGTTGACGCGAGCCGGCCGGGATCGACCCTGACCCGCACCGCCGGCAATGCGCCGCCGCCGATCGTCACCTGCCCGATGCCCTCGATCTGCGCCAGCCGCTGGGCCAGCACCGTCGACGCCGCGTCGTACATCTCCCCCCGGGTCAGCGTGTCGGAGGTGAGCGACAGGATCATGATCGGCGCGTCGGCCGGGTTCGCCTTGCGCAGGGTCGGATTGTCGGGCATGCCCGAGGGCAGTTGCGACTGCGCGGCGTTGATCGCCGCCTGCACGTCGCGGGCAGCCGCGTCGATGTCGCGTCCCAGGTCGAACTGGATCGTGATGCGGGTCGAACCCTGCGACGAGCGCGAGGTCATCTCGGTCACGCCGGCGATCGCGCCGATCGCCCGCTCGAGCGGCGTGGCCACGGTCGCCGCCATCGTCTCCGGCGCGGCGCCCGGCAGCGAGGCCGAGACCGAGATCGTCGGGAACTCCACCTGTGGCAGGGGCGCGACCGGCAGGAAGCGATAGGCGACGAAGCCGAACAGCGCGATTCCCAGCGTCATGAGCGTGGTGCCCACCGGCCGGTCGATGAACAGGCGTGCCCAGCTCACCGCGACCACCTCGCGAAACCGAGATAGATCACGGGCGTGGTGAACAGGGTCATGAGCTGCGACAGCAGCAGGCCGCCGACCAGGGTCACGCCGAGCGGATTGCGCAGCTCGCTGCCCATGCCCGTGCCGAGCATCAGCGGCAGCGCGCCGAGCAGCGCGGCGGCCGTCGTCATCAGGATCGGGCGGAAGCGCAGGCGGCAGGCCTCGACGATCGCCGAGTGCTCGTCGAGCCCGCGGTTGCGCCGCGCATCGAGGGCGAAGTCGATCATCATGATCGCGTTCTTCTTGACGATCCCGATCAGCAGGACGATGCCGATGATCGCCACCAGGCCGAGGTCCATGTCGACCGCCCACAGGCCCAGCAGCGCACCGAGGCCGGCCGACGGCAGGGTCGAGAGGATCGTCAGCGGATGGATGTAGCTCTCGTAGAGGATGCCGAGCACGATGTACATCGTGACGATCGCGGCGATGACCAGCCAGACGGTGTTGGTCAGGGATGCCTGGAAGGCGAGCGCGGCGCCCTCGAAACGCGTCTCGATCGAGGGCGGCAAGCCGATCTGCGCGAGGGCGGCGCGCGCCGATGCGATCGCCGGGCCGAGGGAGGCGTCGCGCTCGAGGTTGAACGACAGCGTCGCGGCCGGCAGCTGGTCGACGCGCTGGATGGACAGCAAGGTCGGTCGCTCCTCGATCCGCGCCAGGCGCGACAGGGGGATCGGCCCGCCGTCGGCGCTCGCGACGTGCACGGCGTCCAGGCTGCCGAGCCCGCGCCGGAACGCCGGCGCATGCTCGAGCACCACCCGGTACTGGTTGGACTGGGTGTAGATCGTCGAGATGGCGCGCTGGCCGAGCGCGGTATAGAGGGCCTGGTCGATCTGCGCGACGCTCACGCCGAAGCGGGCCGCGGCGTCGCGGTCGATGTGGACGAAGGCCTGCAGGCCGCGGTCCTGCAGGTCGGTGCCCACGTCGCGGATGCCGGGCAGGCCCGCCAGCGCCTCGCGCACCGTCGGCGTCCACCGCGTGAGCTGGTCCGGATCGGTGGCGCCCAGCGTGAGCTGGTAGCGGGCGCGCGACACGCGGTCCTCGACCGAGAGGTCCTGGACCGGCTGGGCGTAGATGCGCACGCCGGCGATCCGTTCCTCGATGCGGGCGAGCCGCCGCCCCACCTCGTCGGCGCTCGCGTCGCGCGATTCCAGCGGCGCGAGCGCGACCAGCATCCGGCCCACGTTGAGGGTCGGGTTCTCGCCGTCGATCCCGATGAACGAGGCGACGTGCGACACCGCCGGATCGGCGAGGACCTCCGCCGCCACGCGCTGCTGCAGCTCGCCCATCGCCTCGAACGAGATCGACTGCGGCCCCTCGATCGAGAGGTTGATCGCGCCCGTGTCCTGGACGGGAAAGAAGCCCTTGGGCATCCACACCCAAAGCGCGATCGTCGCGACGAGGCTCGCCACGAAGAACCCCATGACCACGCCCCTGTGGGCGAGGGCCACGTCGAGCGCGCGCATGTAGGCGGCGATGATGCGCTCGAACCCGTCGCCGACCGCGCGCGCGAGCCGGCCTTCCCGCCGCTCGGCCTCGGGTCGCAGCAGCCGCGCGCACATCATGGGCGTGAGCGTGAGCGAGACCACGGCCGAGATCAGGATCGCGACCGTCAGCGTGATCGCGAACTCGCGGAAGAGCCGCCCGACCACGTCGCTCATGAACAGCAGCGGGATCAGCACGGCCACGAGCGAGACCGTCAGCGACACGATGGTGAACGCGATCTGCTTCGCGCCGCGCAGGGCGGCCTGCAGCGGCCGTTCCCCCTCCTCCACGTGACGGGCGATGTTCTCGATCATGACGATCGCGTCGTCGACCACGAAGCCGGTGGCCACCGTCATGGCCATCAGGGTGAGGTTGTTGATGGTGAAGCCGGCGAGGTACATCACGCCGAAGGTGCCGATCAGCGAGATCGGCACCGCGACCGCCGGGATCAGCGTCGCGCGCGGGCTGCGCAGGAAGAGGAAGATCACGGCAACCACGAGGGCGACGGACAGCAGCAGCTCGAACTGCACCGCCGCCACCGAGGCGCGGATCGTCTGGGTGCGGTCGGCGAGGAGCTCGAGCTCGATTCCGCCCGGCAGTGTCTCGCGCAGTCGGGGAAGCAACTGCTTGACGCCGTCGACCGTGGCGATCACGTTGGCGCCCGGCTGGCGGCGCACGTTGAGGATGACCGCCTCGCGGGAGTCCGCCCAGGCGGCCAGGCGCTCGTCCTCGGCGCCGTCGACGACCGTGGCGACGTCGGACAGGCGCACCGCGCGGCCGTCGCGATAGGCGATGATCAGCTGGCGGTACTCGTCGACCGTGCGCAGCTGGTCGTTCGCATCGATCGTGAGGGCCCGCGCGGCGCCGTCGAAGCTGCCCTTGGGCTGGTTGACGTTGGCCGCCGCGATCGCCGAGCGCACCTGGTCGAGCGTCATCCCCAGGGAAGCGAGCGCCGCCGGGTTGGCCTGTATGCGAACCGCCGGTCGGCGCCCGCCGGCGATCGACACCATCCCCACCCCGGGAAGCTGCGCGATGCGCTGGGCCACCCGGGTTTCCACCAGGTCGTGGACCGCGGTCACCGGCAGCGTGGGCGAACTCACCGCGATCGAGAGGATCGGCGCGTCGGCCGGGTTGACCTTGCTGTAGACGGGCGGCCGCAGCAGGTCCGAGGGCAGCAGGTTGCCCGCCGCCTGGATCGCCGCCTGCACCTGCTGCTCGGCCACCTCGATCGGCAGGTCGAGGGAGAAGCGCAGGGTGATCACCGACGCACCGCCCGAGCTCGTGGAGCTCATGCGCTCGAGCCCGGGCATCTGGCCGAACTGTCGTTCGAGCGGCGCGGTGACGCCGGAGGCGATGACCTCGGGACTGGCCCCCGGATAGAGGCTGGTGACCTGGATCGTCGGATAGTCCACCTCGGGCAGCGACGACAGCGGCAGCAGCCGATACGCGATGCTCCCGGCAAGCAGCACCGAGAGCATCAGCAGCACGGTGGCCACCGGCCGCTCGATGAACAGGCGCGACGGATTCATCGGCCGCCGTCTAGCGCGTCGCTTCGACGGGCGGCGCGCTGCCCTGCCCGGCGATCCTCACGTTCGCCCCGGCCGGCACCCGCTCGGCGCCGTCGACCACCACGCGGTCGCCCGCCTCGATCTCGCCGCTCACCTCGATCCAGTCGCGATCCCGCTCCCCGGTGCGGACCTGGCGCGTGGCGAGCGTCATGTCGGGCATGACGACGCTGAGCGAGGTGCCCTGGTTCGTGCGCTGCACGGCCGCGACGGGCACCGCGAGACGATCCGGCAGGACCTCCACCTCGATGCGCACGTTGACGAACTGGTTGGGAAAGAGCGAGCGGTCGGTGTTGGCGAACTCGGCCTTCGCCCGGATCGAGCCGGTGGCCGCATCGATGGCATTGTCCACCGTCGAGAGCCGTCCCTCGGCAAGCGCCCGCTGGCCGTCCCGATCGAACAGGGTCACCGCCACGTCCCGGCCGTCGGCACGCGCCGCCCGGATCCGCGGGAGCACCGCCTCGGGCACGGAGAACACCACGTCGACCGGCGTGACCTGGACGATCGTGACGATGCCCTCGGTGTCGCTCGCGCGCACCCGGTTGCCCGGATCGATCCGGCGCAGCCCGGCTACCCCGCCCATGGGCGCCTTGACCTCCGTGTAGGACAGCTGCAGGCGGGCCTCCTCGACCAGCGCCTTGCCGGCGCGAACCGTGGCGTCGAGCTGCGCCACCAGCGCCTGCTGGTTGTCGACCTGCTGCCGCGCGATCGCGTCCCTCGCCAGCAGGCCGCGGAAGCGCTCGAGATCGCGACGGGCGCTCGCGAGCTGCGCCTCGTCGCGCGCCAGCGCAGCCTCGGCCTGGGCCAGCGCGATCCGGAATGGCACCGGATCGATCTTTGCCAGGAGCTGACCGTTCTCGACCAGCGCGCCTTCCTCGAAGTGCAGCGAAAGGAGCTCGCCGTCGACCTTCGGCTGGACCACGGCCGTGCGGCGCGCCACCGCGGTGCCGATCGCGTCGACGGTGACCCGGATGTCCTGGCGCCGGACCTCCGCGACGGTGACGAGGGGCGCCTGGGCGGCGGGCATGCCGCCCGGCCGACCCCGCGCCGGGCCACCGGCCTGGGACGAAGCCTGCGTCGGCCCGTCGCCGCCGCGCAGGCTCGCCAGCGGCCGGCCCGGTTCGCTCGCCCACCAGAGCGCGAATGCGACGACGGCGAGCAGCGCGAGGCCGGCCAGCCAGCCGGTCGCCGCCCGACCCTGCTGGCGCGGGATGGGCGGTCGCATCAGGCTTGCGCGCCCACGATGGCCGGCAGGATCTCGCCGATGGACCCGGTCAGCAAGGCGTCGGCCAGGTCGTCCATGCCGGTGGGCTCCGCATTGACGATGACGATCCGCGCCCCGGCCTGCCGGGCGACGGGCACGACGCTGGCCGCCGGGAAGACCTGCAGCGTGCTGCCGATGGCCAGCAGCAGGTCGGCTTCGGCGGCCACCTGCATCGCGCGATCGATGACCTCCGGCACGAGCGCCTGTCCGAACGAGATCGTGTCGCTCTTGAGGATGCCCCCGCAGGCGGCGCAGCGCGGATCCTCCTCGCCGGCGCGAACCCGGTCGAGCACCTCCTGCATGGGATAGCGCGTCCCGCAGGACCAGCACATGGCGCGACGGATGGTGCCGTGGACCTCGATCACGAGTTCCGGCGAGTTCCCCGCGATCTGGTGGAGTTCGTCGATGTTCTGGGTGACCAGCGCGTGCAGCTTGCCCCGCTCCTCGAGGCGCACGATCGCCTCGTGACCCCGGTTCGGCCGGGCCTGCCAGGCGGGGCTCGCGAGCCGGTTTCGCCAGGCGGCGCGACGGATCTCGGGATCGGCGAGGTAGTCCTGGATCGTGGACATGCGCTCGGCCGCCGGATTGCGCGTCCAGACCCCCTGGGGACCGCGGAAGTCGGGGATGCCCGAATCGGTCGAGATGCCGGCGCCGGTGAGTACGACGATACGGTCCGCCCGGTCGACCCAGGAGCGAACCTCGGTGAGAGTCTGGCTGTCGGGAGTCATGGCGCGAATCAGGACGGATGGGAAAGACGGAGGATGGGCGCCCGCATTCTGGCATGGGCGTCGCGGACAATGGTCGGCCGGGCCCCGGTAATGCGCGCGCCGGGGCTTGTAAACGGATGTTAACGACGGACCGGGCGCGGCTCCGCACCGACCGGCCCGGGCGCCCGCGCCCGGCCTATCATGGGGCCACGGGGCAATGCCCGCTGCACCTCACCCCACAGGACGTTCCATGAAGACCCTCCACGACCATCCCGTCACCCGGCGCTGGCCGCCCTCCCATCCGGAGCGGCTCCAGCTCTACTCCCTACCGACGCCCAACGGCGTCAAGGTCTCGATCGCGCTCGAGGAGACCGGCCTGCCGTACGAGGCACACCTGGTGTCCTTCGAGCGGAACGACCAGATGACGCCGGAGTTCCTCGCGTTGAATCCCAACAACAAGATCCCGGCGATCATCGATCCCAACGGGCCGGGCGGACGGCCGCTCGCCCTCTTCGAGAGCGGCGCGATCCTGATCTATCTCGCCGAGAAGACCGGGATGCTGATGCCCCAGGACCCGGCGGGCCGCTACGAGTGCATCCAGTGGGTGATGTTCCAGATGGGCGGAATCGGCCCGATGTTCGGCCAGCTCGGCCACTTCCACAAGTTCGCGGCCGACAAGGTTCGCGACAACCCGTACCCGGTGGAGCGCTATGCGGCGGAATCCAGGCGCCTGCTCGGCGTCCTGGACCAGCGTCTCGCCGGCCGCCCGTTCATCATGGGTGACGAGCTGTCGATCGCCGACATCGCGAGTTTCCCCTGGGTGCGCAACCTGCGCGACTTCTACGAGGCGGGCGACCTGGTCGGCATGGACGACTTCGTCCGCGTCAACGAGTGGGTCGAGCGCTGCGTCGCGCGGCCGGCCGTGCAGCGCGGGTTGCTGCAGCCGCCGCGCGAATGAGCGGGCCGGCTGTCCTCAGGCCCGTCCCGGGGCGTCGCTGCGCACCCGGGAGATGAGCTCGGCAGCGGCCTTCTCGGCACGCACCGCGGCATCCATCGGGCGCAGGCAGAGGCCCGCGTGCGCGTAGTGCAGGTTCTCGTAGATCTCCGCGGCGGCGGGGCTGGCCGCGAGCACCTGGCGCAGCTGGTCGTCGGGAGTGATGTCCGCCAGCTCGGTGCGCAGGCGCTCGGCGAGGCGTCGGTAGCCGTCGGCGTCGGTCCGCTGGAAGCCGCGTTCGACGGACTCGAGCAGGCCCGCGAGCATCGCGATGGTCTGGATCTTGCCGGGGCCGACGGCCCCTTCGGTCGAATGCGTCATGTGCGCTGGTCTCCGGTGACGGCGGCGCCGGGATGGCATGGCGCCGCCTGCTGAAACCCACTTCGGGGCGCCGGGGCGCGTTTTCAAGGTGGCTGCTCAGCGGATCCGGTGCTCCAGGCGCCAGCCGGCGCCCGCGCCGCGCCCGAGCCGATCCGCCAGCATCGGAAGCACCGGTTCGAGGCTGGCCGGCAGGCTCCAGGGCGCATTGACCACGAACATGCCGCTGCCGTAGAGGCCCCGGCCGTCGGCGGGGGGCGCCCCGACGTCGAGGCGGGCATGCAGCCAGTCCTGTCCCGCCAGGTCCTGCAGCGCGGCCGCCATGCCTTCGGATTCGCGCCGGCTGACCCGCGGGTACCAGATCGCGTACACCCCGGTCGCGAAGCGGGCCAGGGCGTCGCGAAGCGTCCCCCGGACGCGGCGGTAGTCGTTCTTGTCCTCGTAGGAGGGGTCGATCAGCACGAGCGCCCGGCGCGACGGCGGCGGGAGGATGGCCTTCGGCGCCACGAAGCCGTCGGCCCGTTCGACCCGGATACGCCGGGACTGCGGGAAGCGACCGCGCAGGACGTCGATCTCGGTCGGATGCAGCTCGTAGAGCCTCAGGCGATCCTGTGCCCGCAGGGTCGCGCCCAGGAGGGCGGGCGACCCCGGATAGCGCAGCAGGCGTCCATCCGGATTGAAGTCGTGGACCCGGGCGAGATAGTCGCCCAGCGCCTGCGGCAGTTCCCTGGGATCTTCGGCCCAGAACGCGCCGATGCCCCCGGCGAATTCCTCGTTCCTGCGCGCCGCAGCCCCGGAGAGCTCGTACCAGCCGGCCCCGGCATGCGTGTCGACGAACCAGCAGGCGCCGTCCTTGCGCTGCAGGTGACGAACCAGGGCGAGGAGCACGACGTGCTTGAGCACGTCGGCATGGTTGCCGGCGTGGAACGCGTGACGGTAGCTGAACATGGGCGCGGCCGGCCGAAACCCGGATCATAGCCTCCCCGCCGGAGCGCGCGGGCGCGGTCCGGCGGACGCCGGCCGCCCGCTACCCGATCTTTGGTCCGGTCACCCGGGCCGCGCTCCGGTCGGCCTTCCGGCGAGCGGCTTCCTGCCGCGTGATGCGCCACTCGATCCCGTGGATCATGCCGCCGCGGTCGTCCGGCGCGCTCGCCGGCCCGATCGCGGTCATTCCGCAACGCGTGGTGATCCGGTGAGCGCCGACGTTGTCGGCGGTCGTCTTCGAGTAGACGGCGGGAATGGCGGTGCGCGCGAAGGCGGTCTCGATCGCGGTCGCGATGATGCGCGTGCCATGGCCCTGTCCCCAGCCATCGGGATGCAGCCAGAGCCCGGTCTCGAGTCCGTCGCGCCACGCGGTGAAGCGGAAGATGGCGACCCACTGGCGCCCCTCGGACGGGCGTTCGCAGGCGAACGCGATCAGCCTGCCCACCGCCTCGTCCGCCAGCAGGTCGCGCATGCGCTCGAGGGCGCCCGCCGGCTGCGTGGGCGCGGGCCATGGCAGGCAGCGGTTGAACTCGGGATGTCGGGTGGCGAGCCAGAGCCGCCAGTAGTCGTCGGTGGCGACGGGCCGGTACCGGAGTTCGCCGGCCATCACCCGGGGCAGCTCGCGCCGCAGCTGGGACAGGTACAGGGCCGGGCCGTGCAGCGCCGCCTCGGTGGCGGTCGAGCGGGCCTGCTGGATCTCCACGATCGCCATTGCCGGAGCCCTCGCCGTGATGGGGTCGAAGGCATTGTGTGGAGCGCCACCGCGGCGGGCGGCGGCGGTGCCGCCGGGCGGCAATCCCGGACCGACCGGAGGCGTCCGGCGATCGTGCTATCGTCGGCCCGACTCCCGGATCGACAGGCACATGCAGCATCGAGAAAGCCCATGAGACAGTCCCTCTACCAGTACGACCAGCTCAAGCGTCTCCTCGAACCACGGTCCGTCGCGGTGATCGGCGCGTCGCGCACACCGGGCGCGTTCGGCAACCGCGTCATGCAGCACCTCGCGGGCTACGAGGGCAAGGTCTGGGCGGTCAATCCCAAGTACGACAGCGTCGAAGGCCGGCCCTGCGTCCCCTCGGTCGATGCGCTCGAGGAGTCGCCCGACTGCGTGGTCATCACGGTTCCGCGCGAGCACGTCGAGGCCAATGCCCTCGCCTGCGCCCGCCGGGGCGCGGGCGGCCTCGTCATCTTCGCCTCCGGCTATGCCGAGGTCGGCACACCGGAGCGCATCGCGCAGCAGCAGCGCCTGACCGAGATCGCGCAGCGGCACGGCATGCCGATCATCGGGCCGAACTGCATCGGCATCGTCAACACCTCCGTGGGGGCGGTCCTCACCTTCTCGGCGGCGCCCGCATTCCCGAAGCCCGGGGAACGGGCGATCGGCCTGATCAGCCAGTCGGGAGCCCTCGCCTTCGCGATGGCGCAGGCGGTAGAGCACGGGGTGCAGTTCTCGCACGTCATGACCTCGGGCAACGCCTGCGACGTGGACGTCGCGGACCAGGTCGCCTATCTCGCGCGCGACCCGGCCTGCCACGCGATCGCCTGCCTGTTCGAGGGCATGGCGGCGCCCACCCGCCTGCTCGAGGCCGCGGCGCTGGCCCAGCAGGCGGGCAAGCCGCTGGTCATCTTCCAGATCGCATCGAGCGAACAGGGCGCCACCGCCGCCGCCTCGCACACCGGCTCGCTCGCCGGATCCGATGCGGTCTATCGCGCCTCGCTCGAGCGGCTGGGCGTCGTCCTGGTCGACGACTTCGAGGCGCTGGTCGAGACCACCAGCTTCTTCGCCAAGGCGCCGCCGCCCAAGGCGAGCGGCGTCGCGGTGATCGCCTCCTCCGGGGGCGGGGCCATCATGTGCGCGGACAAGGCCGAGAAGCACGGGGTTGCCCTGCCCCAGCCCTCCGATGCCACCCGCGAGGTCCTGCTTCGCCACATCCCGGAGTTCGGCTCGGCGCGCAATCCGTGCGACGTCACCGCCCAGGTGCTCACGGTTCCCGAGAGCTTCGTCGCCTGCACCGACGCGCTGATGAGCGACCGCGATTTCGGCGCCCTCGTCTTCCCCGCGGTCTACGCCTACACGACGATGAACCCGCGGATCGAGGCGCTCGGCCGCGTGGCGCGCGAGCACGGCAAGATCAGCTGCGCCGTGTGGGCGACCGAATGGCTGGAGGGCCCGGGTTCGCGCGAGACCGAGGAGAACCCGAACGTCGCCCTGTTCCGTTCGATGGATCGCTGCTTCGCGACCCTGCGCGCCTGGCACGAGCGTGATCGCCTGGGCCGGCTCGATCGCACGGTCAGGCGCCTGAGCCCGCCCGAGGCGCGCGACCGCGCCCTGGCGATGCTCGATTCGATCGGCACGCCGATTCTCACCGAGGCCCAGTCGAAGGCGCTGCTCGCGCTCTACGGACTGCCGGTTGTCCAGGACCTGCGCTGCCGGACCGCCGACGAGGCCGTCGCGGCGGCGAGCGGCATCGGCTATCCCGTGGTGATGAAGGTCGAGTCGCCCGACATCGCCCACAAGACCGAGGCGGGGGTGGTGGCGCTGGACCTTGCCGACGAGGCACAGGTGCGCGACGCCCATGCCCGGATCGTCGCGAATGCGCGAAAGTACGATCCGAAGGCGCGCATCGAGGGCGTGCTGGTGCAGCCGATGGTGCCGGCCGGCGTCGAGATCGTCATCGGCGCGAAGGTCGATCCGCAGTTCGGGCCGGTGGTGCTGGTCGGCCTGGGCGGCGTGCTCGTGGAGGTGCTGCGCGACAC
>Ga0079224_100007899_pt1 | contig 14338 bp, 9 predicted proteins | sample Stecom2015_FD_80414 | JGI IMG/M metagenome (GOLD analysis project Ga0079224, IMG submission 80414) | Agricultural soil microbial communities from Utah to study Nitrogen management - Steer compost 2015 | ecosystem: Environmental > Terrestrial > Soil > Agricultural land | place: USA: Utah...
ACGAAAACCTTTGATCCATTTAACACATAATGATTACCCTGCTTAACGGCTCTTGTTTTTAAGCTACCAGCATCTGAACCAGCGCTCGGCTCTGTAAGACAAAAGGCCCCAAGAAATTCACCGCTAGCCAGTTTCGGGATGTATTTTTGCTTTTGCTCCTCTGTCCCAAAATATAAAATCGGGTGCGTACCAACAGATGTATGAACAGATAAAATAACCCCGATTGTTGCACTTACCTTCGAAAGCTCGTGAATCGCAATGATATAGGATATAAAATCCATCCCAGCACCGCCATATTTTTCAGGCGTCGTTATCCCCATTAATCCAAGGGACCCCATTTTAGAAAGAATTTCCCGTGGAAATTCTCCATTTTCCATACGCTCAACGAATGGTTCAATTTCATCCTTTGCAAAATCACGAACCATTTTTCGCACCATTTCCTGTTCCTCAGTAAAATGAAAATTCATGCTGCTTCCCTCCAATGTGGGATCTTGATGATATGGGTTGTTTATAAGAGTTGTCACTCGCGTTCACCCCTAACCTTCGTAAGTGTAGAAACCTCGACCTGATTTTTTACCTAACCAACCTGCTTTCACATATTTACGTAGTAATGGACATGGTCTGTATTTATCATCACCAAATCCTTCATGTAAGGTCTCCATAATATAAAGACACGTATCAAGACCTATAAAATCAGCCAGGGTGAGTGGTCCCATTGGATGGTTCATCCCAAGCTTCATGACTTCGTCTATTGCTTCTTTGGTTGCAACCCCTTCATATAGCGTGTATATGGCCTCGTTAATCATCGGCATTAAAATGCGATTTGATACAAAGCCTGGGAAGTCATTAACTTCCACTGGTACCTTATTTAACGTTTTTGTCATATCTTCTATTACTTGATACACTTCATCGGCTGTCGCTAAGCCTCGAATAATTTCAACTAATTTCATAACGGGTACTGGATTCATAAAATGCATACCAATTACGTTTTCTGGGCGCTTAGTTGCTGCCGCTATTTCTGTAATTGGAAGGGAGGATGTATTTGTTGCTAAAATAGCATGCTGAGGTGCAATTTCATCTAGTTGAGAAAAAAGCTTTGTTTTGATTTCCATATTTTCAATGGCCGCTTCGATGACAAGGTCAACATTACTCGCATTTTGTAGATCGAGAGATGGAGAGAGTCTGGCTAGGGTTGCTGTCTTGTCTTCTTCACTCATTCTTCCTTTATCGACTTGGCGTGTCAGGTTTTTCGTGATTATCCCTAATCCACGCTCTACATATTCCTGTTTGATGTCATGGAGCCACACATCATAGCCCGCCATTGCACAAACCTGTGCAATCCCAGAGCCCATTTGCCCAGCACCAACGACCATTACTTTTTGTACATTCATTTACCATAACCTCCTAGTGTGATAAGCGATGTATCTTAAACATCTATTAGTAAGTCATATCTATTAAAGAAAGTTATACTTGAACCATAATCGCATCGCCCTGTCCTCCACCACTACAGATAGCTGCAACTCCAATGCCACCACCACGACGTTTTAATTCATGAATCAGAGTAATGATGATTCTCGCACCACTTGCTCCAATTGGATGGCCAAGTGCTACCGCACCACCATTCACATTTACTTTTTCAGGGTCAAGATTTGCAATTCTACCACTTGTTAAGACCACGGCAGCAAACGCTTCATTGATTTCAAATAAATCAATCTCGTCCACCGTTTTTTCTGTCTTCTTCAGTAATTCGTTTATGACAAGGCCAGGTGTCTTCGGAAAATCTTTTGCTTCAACAGAGATCGCAGCATGAGCAAGAATGGTTGCTAGGGGTGTGTTGCCTTCTTTCTTTGCCCGCTCTTCACTCATAAGAACGAGTGCGGCTGCCCCATCATTCACACCTGGTGCGTTACCAGCTGTAATGGTGCCATCAGCATTAAACACGGACTTAAGCTTTGTTAATTTTTCGATTGTGGTATCTGCTCGCGGTGCTTCGTCCTGATCTACAACTGTAACGGAACCTTTACGACCTTTCACCTCGACTGGAACAATCTCTTCTGCGAGTATGCCTGACTGGATTGCAGTAATCGCACGTTGGTGGCTACGTAATGCCCACTCATCTTGTTCTTCACGTGTAATCCCTAGTTCTGATGCTACTTCATTTCCATATGTCCCCATATGAACACCTTGAAAGCTACAAGTTAATCCGTCATGTACCATTAAGTCCTTTACGCTTGCATCTCCCATTCGAAGTCCAAAGCGTGCTTTCGGTAAAAAATAAGGTGCATTGCTCATTGATTCCATCCCACCCGCTACAATGACCTCTTCGTCACCTGCACGGATGATTTGATCAGCAAGAGTAACACTTCGCATGCCAGAAGCACATACTTTGTTGATGGTTTCTGTTTTTACTTCCCAGGGGATTCCTGCATATCTTGCTGCTTGACGTGAAGGGATTTGACCCTGACCTCCTTGCAAAACCGTACCGAAAATGACTTCATTAACCGACTTCCCTTCAATTCCTGCACGTTTTAATGCTTCCTTGATGGCAACTCCCCCAAGCTCTGTCGCTGTTAAAGAACTTAGACTTCCTCCTAATTTTCCAAATGGAGTACGTACACCGCTAACAATTACCGTTTTTCCCATGCGTCACCCTCCTTAAAATTGGCGAAGAATTAGAAACCGCTTACATTTTTTTCGACTGAACGCTCGCTCGAGACTAGCCGAAAGAAGGAGGCGTACCAATGTACACCTCTCTTTATCTGTTATTCTATTACATGTTAGCTAAATGTTTCCTATATTTCTAGTTTACAACATTACATGTGGAAGATAAATTACTATTTACCATATCCTTGAATAAAATTTCATGAAAAGCTTCTTTAAGAAACTAATTCCTTTTGTTCACCTATTACCGATTTTTCAAGAATCTCTGCAATATCGTATGTGCTAATTTGATCCTCCACTTCCTTCGCTTTTGTTCCATCACTTAACATAGTTAAGCAGTAAGGACATCCAGAACTAATCGAAGTTGGATTTACAGCCATCGCTTGTTCCGTTCTGGCCACGTTAATGCGAGTTCCCGTGTCTTCTTCCATCCACATCAGACCGCCACCCGCACCACAACACATTCCTTTTTCACGGTTACGTTCCATTTCAACCAATTTTACACCTGGAATTTGTTTTAATATTTCACGTGGTGGGTCATACACATCATTGTAGCGACCTAAATAACAGGAATCGTGCCAAGTAATCACTTCATTCACAGCATGCTTTGGAACTAACCTTCCTTCTTTTACAAGGTCATACAAGAGTTCTGTGTGGTGGAATACTTCGACATCCTCAAGACCCATGTCTGGGTATTCATTTTTGAAAATATTATAGGCATGTGGATCGATTGTAACAATCTTCTTCACTTCAGCCTTTTCAAATTCAGCAATATTATTTGTCGCAAGCTCTTGGAATAAGAATTCGTTTCCGAGACGACGAGGTGTGTCTCCTGAGTTTTTCTCCTTGTTTCCTAAAATCGCAAATTTTACGCCTGCTTCATTCATTAGCTTAGCAAATGATAGTGCAATTTTTTGACTGCGATTATCGAATGCTCCCATTGAGCCAACCCAGAAAAGATACTCAAACTCTTCTCCTGCTTTTTTCATTTCTTTCACAGTTGGAACATGAACATCCTCACGAATCTCACGCCAATTTTCCTTTTCCTTACGATTCAGTCCCCATGGATTTCCTTGACGCTCAATATTCGTCATCGCACGTTGAGCATCGGCATCCATTTTTCCTTCTGTAAGAACTAAGTAACGACGCAAATCAATGATTTTATCAACATGCTCATTCATAACTGGACATTGGTCTTCACAGTTACGACAAGTGGTACAGGCCCAAATCTCCTCTTCAGTGATGACATCGCCAATAAGATTTGGACTATAGGCTAATTCAGTTGTTACTGCTGTTTCATTTGCTCCTTGACTACTAGAAGTGAGTGCTAATTGATTCCCTTTTGTATGATTGAATGCAACTGCAGGCACCCAGGGTACACGAGATGTCACTACCGCCCCGGTTTCAGTTAGGTGATCACGCAATTTTAATATTAAATCCATTGGAGAAAGCATTTTTCCAGTCCCTGTTGCTGGACACATATTTGTACAACGACCACATTCTACACATGCATAAAGGTCAACTAACTGAGTTTGTTTGAAATCCTCTATTTTTCCAACACCAAATGTTTCTTGTGTTTCATCTTCAAAATCAATTTTTTCAAGCTTACCTGGGCTAGTTTGTCTACTTAAATACACATTGGCTGGACCGGCAATTAAGTGTGCGTGCTTTGATTGTGGCACATAGACTAAGAAGCTTAAAAGGAAAATCAAGTGTATCCACCACGCCACATAGAAAACCACTATTGCAGCTGTTTCACTTAGCCCACCTAATGCAAGGGAAATCACAGAGGCAATTGGTTCAGTCCATGTTGCTTCATGATCATGCCAAATGATTGCCGCACCGTTTCCTAATAAAACGGAAAGCATAAGTCCGCCGATAAATAAAAGAACTAGTCCTGATTTAAAACCTCGTTTTAGTCTGACAAGTTTTTCAACATAACGGCGATGGAAGGCCCACACGACCGCAACTAATATCATAAAAGTGACAAGCTCTTGGAAAAAAGTAAAGCCTGGGTATAATGGTCCAAGAGGTAAATGAGACCCTGGTTTTAAACCCTTCCAAATAAAATCTATCGCCCCAAATTGGACAAGTATAAAACCATAGAAGAACATTACATGGATGATTCCACTCTTTTTATCCTTCAGAAGTTTTTTCTGCCCAAACACATTAATCCAAATCTGTTCGAGACGCTCTTTTACTTTTCCATCAAATTCAACCTTTTTGCCTAGCTTGATGTATGCAATTCTTGTCTTTATCAGATAAACAAATAAATACACTGCGTAAGCGGTTACAACCAAGAATGCAAGAAGATTAATCAGTAAGAGGATATTCATGGGTAAACTCCTTTCATAACATTTGTAAGGGAATTAATTTTCTGACTTCGTGTTCATATCTCCATTATATAATGAATGAGCATTCAGTCAATATTTTTCTTTAAAAACCTCAAATAATCGTCCCGCTTTTCGTGTAAACTAAAAAAACGTTATAAGGAGGGGTAGATTTGTTACGAATCATTCTTTGGATCGTCCTTATTATCATTATTCTATTACTGTTACTCCGCCTTGATTACAATCTCGGAAGAAAAAGTCACTTAAAAAAACAAGTACATGAAGAATTTCCACTACGCAACAGTGATATTTCCCTCTATATCACTGGGGAATCGCTCTTCACAGATTTATTTTCAGAGATTGAAAATGCTTCAGAGCATGTTCATGTTCAATTTTACATTTTAAAGGATGATGATATTAGCAAAAAATTTGTTGACCTTATCAAAAAGAAGTCTGAACAAGGTGTTAAAGTTCGTTTACTTTTAGACTGGGTCGGCAGCCACAGAGTTACAAAGGAGATGGAAAAAGATCTAACTCGCTCAGGTGTTTCGCTTTCCTATAGCAATAAACCTACGTTTCCTTACCTTTTTTATAAATTAAATGCCCGCAATCACAGAAAGATATCTGTCATTGATGGAAAAGCAGGGTATATCGGAGGCTTCAATATCGGAAAAGAATATCTTGGTGAAGATCCAAAATTTGGGTTCTGGCGGGATTATCATTTGAAAGTAACAGGTGAAGGAGTCGCGGACTTACAAACACAGTTTTTAGAGGATTGGTATGTGGCAACTGAAGAAACGATTGAAAATCAAGACGCATATTATCCACCGTTACCAAAAGGTAAATCACAGACGAAATTCGTATCAACAAATGGCTCTTACCTAGAAGACGATTTTATTCATATGATAAATCTTGCTGAAAAAGAAATCATTATTGGGTCACCTTATTTTGTTCCAAGTGACCAAATTAAAGAGGAGCTCATAAATGCGGCCAAACGAAATGTGGACATCAAAATTCTATTACCTCAAAAGCCTGATCACCCTTTTGTTAAGGAAGCAGCCATCCCTTATATGGACGAGCTCTCAAAAGTCGGTATCCAGTTTCATATGTATACGAAGGGTTTTTACCACGCAAAGGCAATATGTATCGACGATAAGCTTTGCGATATCGGAACCGCTAATTTTGATAAGAGAAGTCTCTATTCCAATTACGAAATCAATTGTTATATCCAAGATAAAGACGTCGTCCAAGAGATTAAAAAAGTGGTAGAAAATGATTTTGATTCTTCATTTGAGGTTACCCGTGACCACATAAATAAACTTAAGTCGAAAAACAAGCTTAAAATTAAGTTCGCTACCTTGATTTCGCACTTTTTATAGAGAGTGACAAAAGTTAAGTCTTTCATGTAAAGGAATTTTTTGTAAAAATAGTGATGTTTGCGGTGAATACTGTCACTATTTGAGATTTACTGTCAGTATTCTATTTTTACTGTCACTATTCGAGATTTACTGTCACTAACCGAAATTTACTGTCACTACTCAAAATTTCATTAACAAAAATAAGCACCCATGCATGGGTGCTTTTATTTTGGTCCGATTTGAATCATCGGTGCAATCCATTGGAATAACTTAAATCCTAAGTAAATTCCTATTATTCCAGTGACCCCTGCGAACGCTGGTGGTGCTGGTATTGGTAGTTTTAATAATGCAAATAGAAATCCGACAATTAAGCCAGTCAAAAGTGCCAAGACCACTTCTTTCATAATCGAATCCTCCCTTTGTCCGTATTATTCCCGATAACCCAAACTTCAATCAGCAGGGGTTGATTGCCACTTATTGCTAGCTCAGACCACAATAAAGACATTGCAACAACACGTGGCACGCTTAGTTTTATAGGTAGAGTAAGCGGCTCGGCACACTAATTTTTTATCGTAGGCAACTTCGTTTATTGGGTATATAAAAAGGCCCTCTACTTTTGTAGAGGGCCAGTATCTTACATTTTTTCTGGTGCTGATACACCAATTAATTTAAGTGAATTTTGTAAAGTGATTTGAACAGCCTTCATTAATGCAAGGCGTGCTTTTGTTTTTTCAAGATTGTCTTGATCGAGCACTTTTTCAGCATTGTAGAAGCTATGAAGTGCCGCAGCAAGTTCATTGATGTAGTTTGTAATGCGATGTGGGATTCGCTTTTCTGCTGCTTCTGTTACAGCTGCAGGGAATTCTCCTAACTTTTTCAATAGATCAATTTCTTTTTCAGAATTAATGTACTCAAGATTATAGTTTCCGTCTAAGGCAATATTCATCTCATCGCCAGAGCGGAGCATGCTACAAATACGAGCATGTGCGTATTGCGCATAGTATACTGGGTTCTCATTTGATTGTGACACTGCTAGATCTAGGTCAAAATCAAGGTGTGTATCAGAGCTTCTCATCGCAAAGAAGTAGCGAACGGCATCTAAGCCAACCTCATCAACGAGTTCACGCATTGTGACAGCCTTACCTGTACGCTTACTCATCTTCATCTTTTCACCGTTCTTAAAGAGGTGAACAAGCTGAATAATTTCGACTTCAAGTGTGTCATTATCGTAACCTAATGCTTGAATCGCTGCTTTCATACGAGGAATGTACCCATGATGGTCAGCACCCCACACATTGATTAATTTTTCAAAACCACGCTCAAGCTTGTCTTGATGATAAGCGATATCTGGCGTTAAATATGTGTAGGAACCGTCATTTTTAATTAACACACGATCTTTGTCATCACCGAATGTTGTCGAACGGAACCAAGTTGCACCGTCCTCTTCATAGATATGACCCGCATTACGAAGCGCTTCAAGTGCTCGATCAATTTTACCGTTATGGTAAAGAGAAGTCTCAGAATACCAAACGTCAAAACGAACTCGGTAGTCTTCTAAATCTTTTTGAAGCTTCGCCATTTCGTATTTCAACCCGTATTCACGGAAGAAATCGAAACGTTCTTGTTCATCGACATTGACGTATTTATCACCGAACTCTTCAGCAAGGCGCTTCCCGATTTCAATGATATCTTGTCCATGGTAACCGTCCTCAGGCATCTCTACTTCCATGCCAAGCGCCTGCATATAACGTGCCTCAACAGACTTTGCTAAGTTGTTGATTTGATTTCCTGCATCATTAATGTAGTATTCACGGGATACATCATAACCCGCTTTATCTAAAATATTGCTTAACGAATCACCAACAGCAGCTCCACGCGCATGACCAAGGTGAAGGTCACCTGTTGGGTTTGCAGAAACGAACTCCACTTGTACTTTTAGGTTGTTCCCAACGTTTGTTTCACCGTAGGCGTCACCTGCAGTTAAAATGGCTGGCACTAAATCAGTTAAATATGAATTATTCATATAAAAATTGATAAAGCCAGGTCCTGCGATTTCAATTTTTTCAATCGATGCTTTTGATTTGTCGAAGTTAGCCACAATGTCATCTGCGATCATACGAGGTGCTTTTTTTGCAACACGTGCTAGTTGCATAGCCATGTTTGTTGCATAGTCTCCGTGGGCCTTATCCTTTGGTAGCTCTAGCACAACTTCAGGAATCTGTTCTTCAGTTGCTAGTCCAGCTTTTACAACTGCATCTTTAATTTCTGCCTTCAAGCGTTCTTTTACTTGATCAACAACATTCATCTAGTTTCGCTCCTTAAACGTTATGGTTATTTTATGTAATCCAGACTTTTCACCTTGTAGTGAAAGTTCATATGCTAAAAACAACGTCCCTTTACGAGAGTTTTTATACCATTTGTATTCAATATTATTGGTTTTTGTGGTGAGGTTAAAAGTTCCCAGGTTGTTTTGAAATGTACCATTTGTGGTTTCGTTTTTCCGGTAAACCTGTCGCATTTTCACTTGTCCTGAACGAATGATAAGGACCTCTTTTTCGGTAATTTTAATGACCGTTTTAACCGTCCCAGCCTCTTGCTTTTCTTCAAATTGCAAATATGTATTGTCGCCTTTTAAGTAGTATAGACCATTTGCGTCAAAAGCAACATTCTCTTTTCGTGGTCCGTCCTTAATTTCGGTAACAAATTTGAGTGCAATAGGTGTTCCTTCTTGACTCATTTTTACACATCCCTATAAGTCGTTAACTCTACTAGTATACGGCATTCCAACAAAGGATTTCAAATTAAAATAGAAAAACTCAGCCAAGGCTGAGTAATAGGTGAATATAAGTATAGAATTATTCCTTTTTCACTCTCACATTGATGAAGAAGCTGATATCCAATTCCGTGACTATCCTACTAACTACAGTTAAGATTTTTTTATAGATTTAACTCCCAAAATATTGTTACCTTTTTTGGAGAGTTCATTTTTCTATTTTATGTGTATTAATTACATACATAAATCTTCGAAATTTGCACCTCAAAGACATTCTATCTGTTTATAACTATAGCTTTTGGTTTGATGTTCTTCTCAGGGACACTTCTCGCCTTATTTTATTAAAATTGTCGAGAATGCCACTTATCAGAGACATTTCACAGAACAAACAGATGAAATTTGGCTTCGACAACCTCCTTATTAACTTTTCAAACACTCCTATATCCTCGAGAGGAAACATACCTCTGTAAAAATAGAAAAGCCCAGATCCAAAGACCTGAGCTTCACAAGTTTATTTCTTTTGTACCCATCCCAAAATCATTTCGCGAATGAGCTTACTTGCGGTATTTGCAGTTTGTTCAGACACATCGTAGATAGGTGCCACCTCTACTAAATCTGAGCCAATCACACGTATATCGGATTTTGCAATTTCGTGGATAGATGCTAGCAATTCTTTCGACGTGATTCCACCTGCGTCGACTGTACCCGTTCCTGGCGCATGTGCAGGATCCAATACATCGATATCGATTGTTACATACACAGGACGGCCTGCAAGTTTCGGTAAAACCTTTTTCAATGGTTCAAGCACTTCAAATTTTGAAATATGCATACCGTTATCCTTTGCCCATTGGAATTCTTCCTTCATTCCTGACCGTATTCCAAACGAAAACACATTCTCAGGTCCAATTAAGTCTGCAACTTTACGAATTGGTGTGGAGTGAGAAAGTGGTTCACCCTCGTAATGCTCACGTAAGTCGGTATGAGCATCCATATGAATAATTGCAAGGTCTGGGTATTTTTTATAAACAGCCTTCATCACTGGCCAAGATACAAGGTGCTCACCGCCCATGCCCAATGGGTATTTGCCTGCCGCAAGTACTTGATCCACAAAATCTTCAATTATATCTAAGCTTCGTTGTGGATTACCAAATGGTAATGGAATATCACCCGCATCATAATATTTCACTTCGTCCAGTTCTTTATCAAGATATGGACTGTACTCCTCAAGTCCAATTGATACCTCGCGAATTCGACCAGGGCCAAAACGAGAACCTGGACGATAACTTACTGTCCAGTCCATAGGCATTCCATAAATAACGGCTTCGCTCTCTTCAAAATTCGGATGGCTTTTGATAAACACATTTCCTGAATAAGCTTCATCAAATCTCATCGAAAATCCCCCATTACTTCGTTAAATCAGCAACAAATTTCGGTAATACGAATGCTGCTTTGTGGATTTCTTTTGTGTAATATTTTGTATCAATCTCATGGAAACGATCGTCACTTACCTCTAATGGGTCATATTTTTTCGAACCGATTGTAAATGTCCATAGACCACTTGGGTATGTTGGGATATTCGCAATGTATAAACGAGTGATTGGGAAGATTTCTCTCACATCACGTTGTACATTACGGATTAAATCAGGTGTGAACCAAGGGTTATCCGATTGTGCTACAAATACACCGTCTTCTTTTAAGGCTTTTGAAATTCCTGCGTAAAAGCCTTTTGTAAATAGATTTACTGCTGGCCCCACAGGCTCAGTGGAGTCAACCATAATTACATCGTATTCATTTTCACTGTTTGCAATATGCATGAAACCGTCGTCTACCTTCACTTCTACGCGTGGGTCATCAAGCTTACCCGCAATTTCAGGAAGGTATTTTTTTGAGTACTCAATTACTTTTCCATCGATATCAACTAAAGTCGCTTTCTTCACGCTTGGGTGTTTTAGAACTTCGCGTATAACTCCACCATCACCGCCGCCAACGACTAATACGTTTTCTGGATTTGGATGTGTGAATAACGGAACATGTGCCACCATTTCGTGGTACACGAACTCATCCACTTGTGTGGTCATGACCATGCCGTCAAGAATGAGCATGTTACCGAACTCTTCTGTTTCGACCATATCAAGCTTTTGAAACTCCGTTTGTTCTGTATGTAAGGTTTGTTTAATTTTTGCAGTAATACCGAAGCTCTTTGTTTGTTTCTCCGTAAACCATAATTCCATGTTTATAACATCCTTTCAATTGAAAAATATGTGTTCAAAAAGGACCACGTCGACAAAAGCGACACGTCCTGTGCGTTGAAAGTTCCAGGTGGCGAAGGTTTAAGTAGCGCGCGTACTGGTACGCAGAAAAAGTGATTTTCTTTTCCAAGGAACGAAAAAAGCAAGCCAACGAACTGCCACAGGAGGTGGTGACTTCGACGTTCGACACAGGACGTGTCGGTGCTTAATCGAAGTTCTTCTAACGATGTGTCATTATTACTAGACTTTTGAACATCCTTTAAAAAATTCTGGGATACTATCCCTCTATCATTCCCTATTCATTCAAAAAAATTGATGTTTTTTCCCTATTTCCCATTGAGGCAAAGTTGATGGATTTGTCTTGGCGTTTATACCCAAGACACGCTCCTTCACTGTCTAGCTGCAATGACTCGAAACTCGATAAACTCAACTCCTCCTACAAAAGCAATAGGCGCTTCTTAGTCGGCCTACACACAAGAGGTGCTAGTGCCGACTTCGCCACAGGATGTGACGCCTTAGCTTAGTAGGACAGTTTACTCGTTTCTCAGCAAATCGTCTCTGTTTTTGTACCTCAACCTCAAAAAGTATAGTTGAATTCAGTGAAATTGCAAGAAAATTTTTCATGTTTTAGGAAATAAATGTTTAAAACAAAGAAAATCTTTTCATACTGATTGATATATGTCTAATTCTGAATGATTTTTAAATAGAAAAAAAGAGAGGTGAACCCTGGTGGAGCTTATTGCAAATGAGCGGTTTAAGAACGCATTAAGAATCTTGCGGGCCTTTTTATTTATTGGATTAGCTGGTTGTGCTCTTATAGCTGTTGGAATAATAGGCGTGCTTACCTATGCGAAGACACAGGGGGCACCTCCTCTTGCAGTCCCTTTATCCACCCTATTCTACGCGGAGGATGGAACATTAATTGGGGAAGAGCGCCATCAAGGGGAAACACGTTATTGGATATCGCTTGATAACATGTCCGAGGATATTATAGATGCAACAATCGCTATTGAAGACCGTAACTTTTTTGACCATCATGGCTTTGATTATAAGCGAATTGGCGGTGCTATCATCGCTGATATTAAAGCAATGGCGAAAGTACAGGGTGCAAGTACAATTACCCAGCAGTATGCCCGTAATCTGTTTTTAGAGCATGAAAAAACATGGAATCGAAAGCTCACAGAAGCCCTTTATACGATTCGACTCGAACTTAATTATTCTAAAAAAGAAATACTTGAAGGTTATTTAAATACGATCTATTACGGTCATGGTGTTTATGGAGTGGAAGCAGCCGCTAACTATTATTTTGGAAAAAGTGCGAGCGACCTGTCACTTGCAGAGGCCTCAATGTTGGCTGGAATCCCAAAGGGACCAACCCACTACTCACCATTCGTAAATGAGGAAAAAGCGAAACAGCGTCAACATGTCGTTCTGTACTCAATGGTGGAGAATGGAGTACTTTCAAAAAAAGAGGCAGAGCAAGCACAGGCCGAGGCACTCACGTTTAATGGCAACAAAGTTGTCGGACGTGAGAACATTGCCCCTTATTTTCAGGATATAGTAAAAAAGGAGCTACATTCAAAACTTAAACTTGATCAGAGAACGATTGAAACAGGCGGTTTACGTGTGTACACCACGCTTGACCCCGAGCTCCAAACGATAGCAGAAAAAAATGTAGGTCATTTTATTAATGAAGATTCTAAGATTCAGCTTGGATTTGTCGCAATGGACCCGAAAAATGGTGAGGTAAAAGCATTAATTGGTGGACGAAATTACGTGGAAAGTCCCTTCAATCGTGCAACACAAGCGAAACGGCAGCCTGGCTCGACCTTCAAACCAATTTTATATTATGCTGCACTTGAAAAAGGCTACACGCCTTCAACACAAATTCGAAGCGAGCTGACGACTTTTTCATTTGACGATAATCGCTCGACATACACACCAAGAAATTATAAAAATTATTATGCGAATGATTCGATTACGTTAGCACAGGCAATTGCCCTGTCTGACAATGTGTATGCCGTAAAAACACATCTTTTCCTCGATGATGGAGAACTTGTGAGTACGGCAAAGAAGCTAGGAATAAAAAGCAAACTTGAGGACGTCCCTTCCCTCGCATTAGGTACTTCTGGTGTAAGTGTCATCGAAATGGTAAATGCTTATGCCACTTTTAATAATGGCGGGATGCGCCATCAGCCCATTTTTATTACAAGGGTTGAAAATTACAAAGGTGAAGTTATTTATGAAAATAGTCCTGAACCTAAGAAGGTACTAGATGAGGATCTCGCGTTTGTAACTACCCAACTAATGACGGGAATGTTTGATGAAAAATTAAATGATTATACAGTCGTGACTGGCTCAACAATCAGTAAGAAACTAACCCGCTTTTACGCTGGAAAATCAGGTTCGACTGACACAGATAGCTGGATGATTGGCTATTCACCACAGTTAGTGGCAGGAGTTTGGACGGGATATGACCAAAATGACCCGATGACGATTGTTGCAGAAAAACAATATGCTAAAAATATTTGGGCAGGGTTCATGGAAGAAGCACACCAGGATATTCCTCCAAAACCCTTTAAACCAACAGATGGTGTAGTCGGTGTCTATGTGAATCCAGACACTGGCCTACTCCCAAATAAGGATTGCCCTGTCTCCAGACTCACTTATTATAAGGCGGGAACAGAACCAACCGAATACTGTACGAAAAATGTAGAAAAGAAAAACAAGGAAAAATCAAAGAAAAAGGAAGAAAAAGAAAAGAAAAAATTCTTTAAGCGAATCTTTGATTGGTTTTAGAGTCCGACAGAGGACGATCCTTCTTCCTAAGTGGTGATTGCCTTTGTCTTTATAGTAAAAGTGTTATCTTAACTCCTGGTGCGGATATCCGAGGGTTTGCGACAAAATTAAGGAGGCTAGATTTGGACTATAGATTTAGTGTTCAGATGAGTTTGGTCACAATTCTAG
>Ga0079224_100007900_pt1 | contig 14337 bp, 13 predicted proteins | sample Stecom2015_FD_80414 | JGI IMG/M metagenome (GOLD analysis project Ga0079224, IMG submission 80414) | Agricultural soil microbial communities from Utah to study Nitrogen management - Steer compost 2015 | ecosystem: Environmental > Terrestrial > Soil > Agricultural land | place: USA: Utah...
ACGCGGGTGTAATAGGAGGTCGTCTCGAAGGTCGGCAGACCGGTCGCCTGGTCGTTGCCGTTCTTCTTCGAGACCGGGATGAAGCCGCCGCCAACCAGCGCGATGGAGGTCGTGGACGAGACCTGCTGGATCGCGCCCTGGGCGTTATTGGCGAAGAAGGGCTGGTTCAGGGCGCCGCCGGGCGAGTGGGTGTTCGCCTGGGCGCTGGAATTGGTAATCAGCGTCTGGAAGCGCGATTCCACCTTCTTGTAGCCGATGGTGCCCGCATTCGCGACGTTGTCGGAGATGTAGCTGATAGCGGTCGACTGGCCGGTCAGGCCGGTGATCGCCGTCTGCATGGAACCACTGATGGACATAACACTGCCTCCTGGCTGGTAGACCGATTTGCCAGTGGAGGAGCAAGCCGCGTGCCAGTTTCCGGCAGGACGGTAATTCTTTGATTTTCCTCGGATCTGCTGCCGGAAACGGCTGGCAACTTCTGCCGGTCGACGCCGGCGGGGGATTCCGCCCGGCAGTTTTTGCCGGGGCGGACCTAGCCGCGATTGAGGCCGGGAACCCAGAGAATGTCGGCCTCGCCATCCCGGTTGGCATGGCGCGAGGCGACGAAAAGATGGTCGGACAGGCGGTTGATATAGGCCAGCGCCGCAGGGTTGACCGGCTCGGCTTCCTGCAGCGCGGTGACCAGCCGTTCGGCCCGCCGGGTGATGGTGCGGGCCAGATGGAGATAGGCGGCCGCCGGCGTGCCGCCCGGCAGCACGAAGGAGGTCAGCGGCTTGAGCCGGGCATTCATGGCATCGATTTCCGCTTCCAGGCGGTCCACCTGGACCTGGGCGACCCGCAGGGCCGGCCGGCGGCGGCTGTCCTCTTCCTGCTCCGGGGTGGAGAGATCCGCGCCCAGATCGAACAGGTCGTTCTGGATGCGCGACAGCATGGCATCGAGATCGGCGCCGATATCGCCCAGCGCCGCCACGTGCAGGCGCGCCAGCCCGATCGCGGCATTCGCCTCGTCGACGGCGCCATAGGCCTCGACGCGCAGGTCATGCTTGGGCACCCGCTCGCCGTTGCCCAGCGAGGTCATGCCCTTGTCGCCGCCGCGGGTATAGATCCTGTCAAGTTTGACCATGGGCTGCTCAGGAGCGGAAGACGAAGGTGGCCACGCCGATCAGGATGATGGCGATGAATTGCAGCAGAATGCGCCAGCGCATCAGCAGGTTGGAATAGGAGCGATTGAACCGTCCGCCGCGGAACAGGGCGAAGATGCCCACGCAGAGCACCAGGAAGGTGGCAACGGCGAAGACCGGAATCAGGGCCTGGACGATATTCTGCATGGGCGGAGGATATAGCGTGCCGGGGCCCGGGTCCAACCGCGGCCGGCCCCGGCGGCAATCTGCCGCAAATCAGAGATCGCGCAGGACCTGCCGCAGGCCGGCGATGCCCGCCTCGTCGCGGCGGTAGAAGGTCCATTGCCTGATCCGCTTTGCCCTGATCAGCCCGGCCTGGGCCAGGATCTTCAGATGCTCGCTGGCGGTGGGCTGGCTGACGCCCAGCTTTTCGGCGATCAGCAGGCCGCAGACGCCGTCCTTCACCAGATCGCCGTCGGTCTGGGGCCGGAAATGCGCTTCCGGGTCTCGCAGCCATTCCAGGATGGCGAGGCGCTTTTCGTTGGCCAGGGCGCGCAGGGCAGGCAACGGAGACATATTGCTAATTAGCCAATATTCTAATTATAAGTCAAGGCGATTTGGATTCAGCGGAGAGGGCCACATGGCAGTGCAGATCGATCGGGCGGGGATTGCCGAGACGGCGAGGCTGGTCGCACCCCATGTCCGCCGCACGCCGGTGGTCGCGGTCGCGGGTGCCGATTTCGGCCTGCCGGTGGCGCAGCTCCGGCTGAAGCTGGAACTGCTGCAGCATTCCGGGTCCTTCAAGGTGCGTGGCGCCTTCGCCAACCTGCTGCGCCGCCCGGTGCCCCCGGCGGGCGTGGTGGCGGCCTCCGGCGGCAATCACGGGGCGGCGGTGGCCTATGCCGCGATGGTCCTCGGCAAGCCGGCCAAGATCTTCGTCCCCAGCATTGCCGCACCGATGAAGATCGCCCGGATCAGAAGCTACGGCGCCGATCTGGTGGTCGGCGGCGACCGCTATGCCGATGCGCTTGCGGCTTCGGAAGCCTGGCTGCGGGACAGCGGCGCCATGGCGGTGCATGCCTACGACCAGCCGGAAACGCTGCTGGGCCAGGGCGGCGTTGGCCTGGAGCTGGAGGAGCAGGATCCCGATGTCGAGACGCTGCTGGTGGCCGTCGGCGGCGGCGGGCTGATCGGCGGCATCGCGGCCTGGTATGCCGGCCGGGTAAAGGTCGTCGCCGTCGAGCCCGAAGCGGCACCGACGCTCAACATGGCGCTGAAGGCAGGCAGGCCGGTGGACGCCCCGGCCGGCGGCATTGCCGCCGACTCGCTGGCGCCGAAGCAGATCGGCAGCCTGATGTTCCCGATCGCGCAGAAACATGTTGCCGAATCCGTCCTGGTGCCGGACGACGCGATCCGCGCCGCGCAGGTGACGCTGTGGGACAAACTGCGACTGGTTGCCGAGCCGGGCGGCGCGGCCGCCTTCGCGGCGCTGCTCAGCGGCGCCTACCGGCCGGAACGCAACGAACGCGTCGCCGTGCTCGTCTGCGGCGGCAACCCGACGACGACGGATTTCATCTAGCCCGGCGATCAGCCGTTGCGCTGCTCCAGCAGACGGCGGGCGATTACCTGCGCCTGGATCTCGGCGGCACCCTCGAAGATGTTCAGGATGCGGGCATCGCAGAGCACGCGGCTGATCGGATATTCCTCGGCATAGCCGTTGCCGCCATGCACCTGCAGCGCATTGTCGGCATTGGCCCAGGCGATGCGCGCGGCGAGCAGCTTGGCCATGCCGGCCTCGAGGTCGCAGCGGCGGCCCTGATCCTTCTCGCGCGCGGCATAATAGCAGAGCTGCCGCGCCAGCATGGTCTCCACCGCCATCCAGGCGATCTTGCCGTGCACGCGCGGGAAGCTGTAGATCGGCTTGCCGAACTGCACGCGCTCAAGCGCGTATTTCAGCCCGAGCTCGAGCGCGCATTGCGCCACGCCGAGCGCGCGGGCGCCCGTCTGGATGCGGGCGGATTCGAATGTCTCCATCAGCTGCTTGAAGCCCTGGCCCTCGCGCTGGCCCAGCAGGTTCTCCGCCTTCACCTCGAAATCGTCGAAGCCGATCTCGTATTCCTTCATGCCGCGATAACCGAGCACCTCGATCTCGCCGCCGGTCATGCCCTTGGCAGGGAAGGGATTGGAATCGTCGCCGCGCGGCTTCTCGGCGAGGAACATGGACAGGCCCTTGTAGCCCTTCTCGCTGGGATCGGTGCGCGCCAGCAGGGTCATCAGATCGGTGCGCGCGGCATGGGTGATCCAGGTCTTGTTGCCGGTGATCCTGTAAACGTCGCCATCCCTCACCGCGCGCGTGCGCAGGCTGCCGAGATCGGAACCGGTATTCGGCTCGGTGAAGACAGCGGTCGGCAGCGTTTCGCCGGAAGCCAGCTTCGGCAGCCATTTCTTCTTCTGCTCTTCCGTGCCGCCGCGCAGGATCAGCTCGGCGGCGATCTCGGCGCGGGTGCCGAGCGAGCCGACACCGATATAGGCGCGGCTCAATTCCTCGGAGACGACGCACATCGCCATCTTGCCGAGGCCATGGCCGCCGTATTCCTCCGGAATGGTCAGGCCGAAGACGCCGAGTTCGGCCATCTCCTGGACGATCTCCATCGGAATGAATTCGTCCTTGCGGTGCCAGTCATGGGCAAAGGGCACCACCTTGTCCTCGCCGAAGCGGCGGAACTGCTCGCGCACCATGGTCATGGTCTCGTCGAGGCCCAGCTCGCCGAAGTCGCCGGTCGAGAGGCCGTCGCGGATCAGCGCGGCGATGCGGCTGCGGACGTCGCTGGTATTGCCGCCGCGGATCAGGCTGTCCACCGGGGCGGCGTTGCGGAACGCACGCTGGGCGTCATCCGTGATCCCGAGATCGGCCAGGCGGCAGACCTCGACCTGGCTCATGGCAATGCCGCCCGCCATCTGCGCCAGATACTCGCCGAAGCCGGCCTGCAGGATCAGCATTTCCAGTTCGCGCAGCCGGCCGTCCTGCTGCAGTCGCTCGGCCCAGTGCAGCGTCTCCTTCAGCGTGGCGACGTAGGTCGCCAGCCAGGCGAGCCCGTGGGCGGCGAACTGCTCTTGCTCGAGCCTGGCGGAATCGATCTGTCCATCGGCGCCGCGCACCAGCTGCGCCACCGACGCCGTCGCGCTGCCCAGCAGCTGCTCGGCCGCTTTCAGTGCCGCCGAACAGGTCGGCAGCAGGTCGTTGATCAGCAGGGTTTCACGGGTGGGAGCGGGTTTGGCTGCGGCAGACATGGTGTGATCTCGGATTGGCAAATCGGCCGGCAGGATCGCTCCTGCCGGCCCATGAGGAAATACCGGACGGTGTCGGGAGGCTAGCTGTTGCCCGCCTCGATCGCGTCCTCGATGGTGCGCAGGCCCGGAACCTTGGCGCTGACCAGCACAGCCATGTTGCCCGGCTTGTGCTGATTCTTCCACATCTTGGTATGGGCGCGCGGAATGTCGGCCCAGGCGAAGACCTCCGACATGCAGGGATCGATGCGCCGTTCGATCACCAGCTGGTTGGCCTGGCTGGCCTGCAGCAGGTTGGCGAAATGGCTGCCCTGGATGCGCTTCTGGCGCATCCACACGAAGCGGGCGTCGAAGGTCAGGTTATAGCCGGTGGTGCCGGCGCAGAAGACCACCATGCCGCCGCGCTTCACCACGAAGCAGGAGACCGGGAAGGTCTGCTCGCCGGGATGCTCGAAGACGAAATCGACGTCGTTGCCTTTGCCGGTGATCTCCCAGATCGCCTTGCCGAACTCGCGCACCTTCTTCATGTAGGCGCCGTATTTCTCGGCATCCAGCACCGGCGGCAGCTGGCCCCAGCAGTCGAAGTCGTTGCGGTTGATGACGCCCTTGGCGCCGAGGCTCATGACGAAGTCGCGCTTGCTGTCGTCGGAAATAATGCCGATCGCGTTGGCGCCCGCGGTGGCGATGAGCTGGATCGCCATCGAGCCGAGGCCGCCGGCAGCGCCCCAGACCAGCACGTTCTGGCCCGGCCGCAGGATATGCGGACGATGGCCGAACAGCATGCGGTAGGCGGTGGCCAGCGTCAGCGTGTAGCAGGCGCTCTCTTCCCAGGTCAGGTGCTTCGGCCGCGGCATCAGCTGGCGCGACTGAACGCGGGCGAACTGGGCGAAGCTGCCGTCCGGCGTCTCGTAACCCCAGATGCGCTGGGTCGGCGAATTCATGGGATCGCCGCCGTTGCACTCCTCGTCGTCGCCGTCATCCTGGTTGCAGTGGACGACCACTTCGTCGCCGACCTTCCAGCGCTTCACGCGGCGGCCGACCTTGTAGACGATGCCCGCGGCATCCGAGCCGGCGATGTGGTATTCGGCCTTGTGCACGTCGAAGGGCGAGATCGGCACGCCCAGGCCCGCCCAGACGCCGTTGTAGTTGACGCCTGCGGCCATCACGAGGATCAGCACCTCGTCGGCATCGATTTCCGGGGTCGGCAGCACTTCCAGCTGCATCGACTGCTCCGGCGGCCCGTGGCGGTCGCGCCGGATCGCCCAGGCGTACATCTGCTTCGGCACATGGCCGAGCGGCGGGATTTCGCCGACCTCGTAGAGGTCCTTGTAGCCGCCCTTGGCCTGGGCACCGTTGCTGGTCTGCAGCGCGACTACCGATCCGACGGGGTTGGACATGCGAAACTCCTTGGCTTCCCTGACGAGATGAATTCTGTGTTTCGCAGCCTGCTCCCGGTGTGATCAGCCCGGGGCGGGCCGAAAAACGCTGTTGTTTTGCCCGATGCCTGCTATCCTTTTGCAAATGCGTAAAGACGGCAAGATCGTTTTGCAATGCAGCGGAGGTTATGTTATTTCTTTCAACCTCCGCAAGGGGAAACATAATATCCCTACGTCAACTTGACACGGAATAAAATTATGTCCGCGACTCGCGATTCCGGCCAGAAACTAAGCTCCTTGTCTCGCAACCGCGAAAAGCCCTGGTTGTTCCGCACGTATTCGGGGCATTCCTCGGCCCGGGCGTCGAACGAGCTTTACCGGACGAACCTCGGCCGCGGGCAGACCGGCCTTTCCGTCGCCTTCGACCTGCCGACCCAGACCGGCTACGACAGCGACCACGTCCTGGCGCGGGGAGAAGTGGGCAAGGTCGGCGTGCCGGTCAGCCATCTGGGCGACATGCGGGTGCTGTTCGACCAGATCCCGCTGGCCCGGATGAACACCTCGATGACGATCAACGCGCCGGCCGCCTGGCTGCTGGCGCTGTATATCGCCGTCGCCGAGGAGCAGGGCGCGAAGCGCGCCGAACTGGCCGGCACGGTGCAGAACGACATCATCAAGGAATATCTCTCGCGCGGCACGTATATCTTTCCGCCGGCGGCCTCGATGCGGCTGATCACCGACGTGATCGCCTTCACCTACCGCGAGATGCCGAAGTGGAATCCTACCAATGTCTGCAGCTACCATCTGCAGGAAGCCGGCGCCACTCCGGTGCAGGAGCTGGCTTACGCGCTGGCGACCGCCGTTGCCGTGCTGGATGCGGTAAAGGCCTCGGGCCAGGTGCCGCCGGAGGATTTCGCCCAGGCCTTTGGCCGGATCAGCTTCTTCGTCAATGCCGGCATCCGCTTCGTCACCGAAATCTGCAAGATGCGCGCCTTCGTCGATCTCTGGGAGGAGATCGGCCGCGAGCGTTACGGCGTCACCGATCCGAAGGCGCTGCTGTTCCGCTACGGCGTGCAGGTGAATTCGCTGGGTCTCACCGAGCCGCAGCCGGAGAACAACGTCTACCGCATCCTGCTCGAGATGCTGGCCGTGGTGCTGTCGAAGAAGGCCCGCGCCCGCGCCGTGCAGCTGCCGGCCTGGAACGAGGCGCTCGGCCTGCCGCGCCCCTGGGACCAGCAATGGTCGCTGCGCCTGCAGCAGATCGTCGCCTACGAGACCGACCTGCTGGAATATGACGACATCTTCGACGGCAATCCGGCCATCGAGGCGAAGGTGACGGAACTGAAGAATGCCGCCCGCGCCGAACTGAAGCGCATCGAGGACATGGGCGGCGTCATTCCGGCGGTCGAAAGCGGCTATCTCAAGCAGGCGCTGGTCGAGAGCAACACCGCCCGCGTGCGCGGTATCGAGACCGGCGAGATCACCGTCGTCGGCGTCAACAAATTCACCGAAAGCGCACCCTCGCCGCTGGTTGCCGGCGAAGGCGGCGCGATCATGACGGTCGACCCGGCGGCGGAGGCCGAGCAGATCGAGCGGCTGAAGCAGTGGCGCGCCCAGCGGGACGCGAAAGCCGTGGAGAAGGCGCTGGCCGAGCTCGAAGCGGCGGCGCGCGAGAACCGCAACATCATGGAACCGAGCATCAATGCGGCGAAAGCCGGCGTCACCACCGGCGAATGGGCGGCGACGCTCCGCAAGGTCTTCGGCGAATACCGCGCGCCGACCGGCGTCGGCGCCGCCGGCACGGCGCTGGTCGATGATGGCATGGACGAACTGCGGGCCGAGGTGAAGGCGGTCGCGCAGCGGCTCGGCCGGCCGGTGAAGCTGCTGGTCGGCAAGCCGGGACTGGACGGCCATTCCAACGGGGCAGAGCAGATTGCCGTGAAGGCGCGCGACTGCGGCATGGAAGTGGTCTACGAGGGCATCCGCCTGACGCCGGAGCAGATTGTCGCCGCCGCGCTGGAAGAGGGCGTGCATCTGGTCGGCCTGTCGATCCTCTCGGGCAGCCATGTCGAACTGGCCACCGAGGTGATCGAGCGCATGCGCGCCGAGGGGATCGGCGACGTGCCGGTCGTCGTTGGCGGCATCATTCCGCCCGAGGACGAGAGGCGCCTGAAGGCTGCCGGCATCGCCGGGGTCTTCACGCCCAAGGATTACGACCTGACCGCGATCATGCGGGCGATCGTCGCCCTGGTCGATCGCAGCTGGTCGCAGGCCGCCTGAGGTCCGCACGATCCTCTTGCGCTGGGTCAATGCCGCGGACGGCCGCGGCAGTAGACTGTCCGCATGATTGAGGACAACCCGGCCGATATCGCCCAGCTTTTCGATCCGCCGCCCGACGCGGTGATCGAGACCCATATCTCGAAAGTCTTCCTGTGCGGCGATCGCGCCTGGAAGCTCAAGAAAGCGGTGCGGCTGCCTTATGTCAATTTCTCGACGCGCGAGCTGCGCCGCATCGCCTGCGAGCGCGAGGTGGCACTGAACCGGCGCACGGCCCCCGAACTCTACCTTGGCGCCCGTCGGGTCTGCCGCTCTGCCGACGGCAGACTCTGTATCGGCGGAAGCGGTGAGCCCGTCGACTGGCTGGTCGAGATGCGCCGTTTCGACGCCAGCCGGACATTCGATATCCTCGTGAAGGACGGCGGCCTTTCCGCCGATCACATGGAGGCGCTCGCCGAAGCGATTGCCCGCTTCCACGCGGTGGCCGAACCGGCAGGGGAGGCCGGCGAGGAGCCCGTGTCGCTGGCGCTGAAGCTGAATGCCGAAGCTTTCGCCCGGCTGGATCAACGGGCGCTGCCGCAGGACCAGCGTGCGGCCTTCGAGGCGGCGCTGTCGGATGAAATGGCCCGGCGGCGCGCGCTGCTGCAGGCGCGGCAGCAGCGCGGCATGGTGCGGCGCTGCCATGGCGACCTGCATCTGCGCAACATCGCCTTGATCGGCAACGCGCCCGTGCTGTTCGACTGCCTGGAATTCGACGACCGTCTCGCCTGTATCGATACGATGTATGATGTCGCGTTCCTGCTGATGGACCTGCTGCATCACGGCCGCCGCGATCTCGCCAACCGCTGCCTCAACCGCTATCTGGAGGTCAGCGGCGATTACGAAGGCGCCGCGCTGCTGCCGCTGTTCATCGCGGTACGGGCGGCGATCCGCTGCCATATCGCGGGCCTGAAGGAAGACTCCTGGCCGGAGGCGCGGCGCTATCTCGCGCTGGCGCTGACCGTCCTCGCGCATAGCCGGCCGTTGCTGGCGGTCGTTGCCGGGTTCTCCGGAACCGGCAAGACCACCGTGGCGCGCCGGCTGGCCCCGGAGGCGCATGGCGCCTGCGGAGCGGTGATCCTGCGCAGCGACGTGATCCGGAAGAGACTGCAGGGCATCGATCCGCTGCAGCGCCTGCCGGCGGACAGCTACACGCAGGAGGCCAGCCGCAGGACCTATGACGCGATGCTGGATCGCGCCGCCCTGCTGCTGCGCGGCGGAAGCACGGTGATCCTCGATGCCGTCTTCGGCCAGGCGGCCGAGCGCCAGGCCGCCGAGGCGCTCGCCCGGGAATGCGGCGCCGGTTTTCTCGGTCTCTGGCTCGAAGCGCCGCTCGCCACGCTGGCAGCCCGGATCAGCAGCCGGCGCAATGACGCATCGGACGCGACCGCCGAGGTGGCACGCTGGCAGCATCAGTCGCTGACGGCGCCGCAGGACTGGCATCGCGTGGATGCTTCCGGCGGGCCCGATCAGGTCGCCGGCGCGGCGATCCGGCTGCTGACGGCAGCGGCAAGCTGATCTAGGCTGCGGCTCCCAGTTCCAGTGCGGGTATCGATGCGGATGAAAGCGCCAGCCACCATCGCCGGACGTATCGCGGTCAGCCTTGCCGCCGGCATCGCCGTTCCGGTCGTGCTGATCGGCATCCTGCTGCTGCGCAGCCTGGGCAACGAGCCTCAGGGCATGTGCACGCGGGTGGAAGGCACGGGCGGCACCCTGCCGATCGACATGAGCCGCGGCGGCGACGTACCCTATACCTGCGATCTCAACTGGGATTACGTCTTCTTCAATATCGGCCTGCCGGCGCTCGGCTTCGCCGTCCTGGCCTATCTCCTGCTGACCCTGCTGCGCCGGACCGAGACACAGTAAGGACCTGCAGCGTCCGGGATACGCCACCGGCAAAACACAACTGGGAGGACGTGCCTCCGGTAAATCGGGATGAGGAATACAACCGGATACGGAAACCTCCGTATACGTCGTGTGTTGCTCAGCTTTCCCGCTGGAGGCCTGTTTGTTTTCTTCTCTGTCTGCTGTCCGCGTCCGCCGGATTCCGCTCTACCGCATCCTCAACCGCTTCCGGTTGTGGATGGAGATTTCGGCGATCTTCCGTCGCCTGAAGCGGAGCCGCACAATGCAGGAGACGCACCGGCATCTCTACCGGCCCGACATCTCGCGGCATCTGCGGCAGAGCCGGGAGGGTTCCGTCTTCGAGATGGCGGATGTTTCAGCCTGCATTCGTCAGTTGCGCGAGAACGGGTACTGGCAGGGGCTGCAGCTGCCGGAAGACCTGGTGGCAGAGATCCGCCGCTTCGCCGAGGAGACCTTCTGTTCCCGTCATCCGCATGATCCCGAACGCTTCCTGATCGCGGAGGTCTGCAACGGCCGTTCGCCCCTGGGCGCGCCAGTGGCTGTCGCCGATGTCAACTGCGCGCTGCCCTGCGAGGCGATCGACCGGGTGGCGGCCGATCCGCTGCTGGCGGACGTCTCCCGCCGCTATCTGGGCTACGCGCCGAAGCAGGTGAAGACGCGGCTGTACTGGAGCCCGGTTTCCGACCTGTCCGACGAGGAGCGCCGCGAAAACGGCCAGACGGTGGACTTCCACTACGACATCGAGCCGACGCGCGCGCTCTACGTGTTCTTCTACATTACCCCGGCCGATCGCGAGAGCGGCGCGCATGTCGCCATGGCGCGGTCGCACCGCATCAAGAGCCTGCCGATGATCTTCTCCTCCAGCTTCCAGCCCGAGGGGCGGGTTTTGGCGCATTACGGCGAGGCCGCCCAGATCGTCATCGAGGGCGGCGCCGGCTACGGTTTCCTCGAGGACCCTGCCGCCTTCCACAAGGTGCTGGTGCCGCGCAAGCGGGAACGTCTGGTGCTGCAACTCCGTTATTCCTGACGGAACCGGACGCGAGGGACGACATTGCCGAAGAATGCGGATGCGCCAACGAAGGAAGCGGCAAGGAAGAACGGGGGATTGCGGCAGGAGGACATCGTTCACGGTGCGGATGAACTGCCCTGCGTAAGGGTCGAGAGCTACAATCTCGAAATCAGGGACGGCAAGGGCTATATCGGCGACCGCGCCAGCGGGCGCGCCTTCCGCGCCCTGCTCGACAAGGTGCAGGACGAGGCCGGCGACATGGCCGAGGATGCCCTCGGCGATGTGCGCGCCGCCGAACTGAAGAAGAAGGAATGGGACCGCCTGCTGACCGAGGGCGATGCCGACCAGGCCGCCATCATCCACAGCGCGGTCGAGGAATTCTCCCAGAACCTTGCCGCCGTGGTGCGGCGCTATCTGGATCACAAAAGCTGGAAGAAGGTGAGTCGCGTGGTGGTCGGCAGCGGGCTGCGGCGCAGCCGGGTCGGCGAGCTCGCGATATCGCGCACCGAGATGATCCTGCGCGGCGACGGGATCGAGATCGACCTGACGCCGCTGCATCATCATCCCGATGCCGGCGGGATGATCGGCTGCGTGCAGCTGCTGCCGCGGGATGCCTTCGAGGATTACGACAGCTTCATCGCCGTGGATATCGGCGGCTCCAACATCCGCAGCGGCATCGTGCTGCTGAACCGCGACAGGGCGAAGGATTTCAGCGCGGCGAAGGTTGCCGAATGGGAACTCTGGCGCCATCGCGAGGACAAGCCGAAGCGCGACGAGGCGCTGGATCATCTCGGCGGTATGCTGCGCCTGCTGGTCGGCCATGCCGAGGACCGCAAGCTGAAACTCGCGCCGATCATCGGCATCGGCTGCCCCGGCCGCATCGCGGAAGATGGCGGCATCGAGAACGGCACCCAGAATCTGCCCGGCAACTGGGAAGCGAAGGGTTTCCATCTGCCCGAGGCGGTGCGCGAACGGATGCCCTATGTCAGTGGCGAGAAAACCCGCGTGATCCTGCATAACGACGCGGTGGTGCAGGGGCTGAGCGAGGTGAGCCGCATGCGCGAGGCGAAGCACTGGGGCGTGCTGACCATCGGCACCGGTCTGGGGAATGCGAGTTTCACGACCCTCGACTGACGTCCGGCCGTCTTGAAACCGGGGCCGGCAGTCCCAATCTGCATGAAACCGGGTCCGGGCCCCTCTGGCGGCTGCTTTCAGGAAACAGCGGCCGTGATGTCGGACTCTTCCACCTGACGGGCTGTTGCCCCGATCCTGGGAGATCTGAATGCCTGCTGCTTCCGCCCAGTTCCATCAGACATACGGCTACCGTTCGGAGCGTAATGCCGAGGCGCGCCGCCGCCTTGAGACGCTGGCGCATCTGCTTGACAGCGCCGTCCGCATTCCCGGCACCGGGATCCGCGTCGGCCTCGATGTCGCGCTGAATGTGGTGCCCGGTGTCGGCCTGCTCACCGCCAAGGGCCTCGCCGGCTACCTGATCTGGGAGGCGCATCGCCTCGGCGTGCCCGGCAACATTCTGCTGCGCATGGCCGGCAATGTTGGCATCGATCTGGTGATCAGCGCGATTCCGGCGGTCGGCTGGGTGGGCGACATCTTCTGGCGCGCCAATAACCGCAACATCGACCTGCTGCGCGCGCATCTGGATCGCAGCGACGGCGTGATCCACCAGCCCGGCCCCCGGCAGCACGGATCGCAGGGCTGATCCATGCAGCGTGCGATCTGGATCGCCGCCGGCATCCTCGTCCTGCTCTGGTCGCTGTTCGCCTGGACCGGCAGTGCCGTGCTCGGCTGGCTGGGCGACTTCACCACTGACAATGCCGGGCGGCTCACCGACGCGGAGATGGCCGACTGGCTGGTCTGGCTCGCCGACGTCATCGGCGCGACCGGCGCCACCCTCATCGTCATCGTCTGGCTGATCGGCGTCGCGGTGATCGGCGCCGTCGCCGCGCTTCTGGCGAGGCTGGCGGGCGGCGGCCGGACGACGCAGCGCGTCGAGCGCTTCAAACGTTTCCCGCCCAGCCACCGCTAACGGCGCCGGGCGGGTTCCGTCGGCTTACTCCGCCGCGGCTTTGCCGGCCGGCGGGGCGTTGGTGCCGGGCTTCCAGCGCAGGATCGGCGCGCGGGCGGCGCGGGTCTCGTCCAGCCGGCGGCGCGGGGTGAGGCGCGGCGCGCCCTGGAACCAGGCCGCCTGGTCGCCCTGTTTCGCCTTCTGCGCCAGGCCGCGCAGGGTGCCGACGAACATGTCGACGCTGTCTTTGCTCTCGCTTTCCGTCGGTTCGATCAGCATCGCGCCGTGGACGACCAGCGGGAAATACACCGTCATCGGGTGATAGCCCTCGTCGATCATCGCCTTGGCGAAGTCGAGCGTGGTGACGCCGGTATCCTTCAGGAAGCGGTCGTCGAACAGCGCCTCGTGCATGCAGGGGCCTTCGAAGCTCGGACTCATCACGTCCTTCAGCGTCGCCAGGACGTAATTGGCGGCCAGCACGCTGTCTTCCGCCACCCGCTTCAGCCCGTCGCCGCCATGGCTCATCATGTAGGCCAGCGCGCGGATGAACATGCCCATCTGGCCGTGGAAGCTCTTCATGCGGCCGAAGCTTTTCGCATCGCCGCCTTCCACCAGTTCGAAGCCGTTCTTCCCGTGCACCACATAGGGCACCGGCACGAAATCCTTCAGCGCCTCCGACAGCACGACCGGGCCCGAGCCGGGACCGCCGCCGCCATGGGGCGTGGAGAAGGTCTTGTGCAGGTTGATGTGCATGGCGTCGACGCCGAGATCGCCCGGCCGCACCTTGCCGACGATGGCGTTGAAGTTCGCGCCGTCGCAGTAGAAGAAGGCGCCGGCGGCATGCACCATGTCGGCGACCTTTTTGATGTCGCGCTCGAACAGGCCGCAGGTATTCGGATTGGTCAGCATGAGCGCTGCCACATCCGGGCCGAGCTTGGCCTGCAGGGCCTCGAGATCGACGCGGCCATCGGCGGTCGCCGGGATCGGATCGACCGTATAGCCGCAGAGCGCCGCCGTGGCGGGATTGGTGCCATGGGCGGATTCCGGCGCGAGGATGCGCTTGCGCACGTCGTCGCGCGCCTTGAGCGCCGCGCGGATCGCCATCAGGCCGCAGAGCTCGCCATGGGCGCCTGCGGCCGGCGACATCGCCACGGCCGGCATGCCGGTCAGCGTCTTCAGCCAGCCAGCGAGGCGGTCGATGACTTCCAGCGCGCCCTGCACGGTCGAAACCGGCTGCAGCGGATGCAGGTCGCCGAGGCCCGGCAGCCGCGCCATCTTCTCGTTCAGCCGCGGATTGTGCTTCATCGTGCAGGAGCCGAGCGGATAGAGCCCCGCATC
>Ga0079224_100007902_pt1 | contig 14337 bp, 12 predicted proteins | sample Stecom2015_FD_80414 | JGI IMG/M metagenome (GOLD analysis project Ga0079224, IMG submission 80414) | Agricultural soil microbial communities from Utah to study Nitrogen management - Steer compost 2015 | ecosystem: Environmental > Terrestrial > Soil > Agricultural land | place: USA: Utah...
AAGCGGGGTCGCCCGCGGAAGAGTGAGGCCGAGGAGGCACCGAAGCAGGCTGGGGCCTCCAAGGAGAAGCCACAGTCAAAGCGCCGTGCTACTCGCTCGCGCACCGCAGCTGCCGCCACTGTGGCAACAGCGACTGTGGACCCGACTGATCCTGTCTTCCTGTTCCGTGCTGCTCTTGACAATAGGATCAAGGATATGAAGAAGGCTGGGCAGGACACAGCACAGTTGGAATGGGCCAAGTCGCTGGCCGACCTCCTCTTCGGCTAAAGAGGGGGAGAGCAGGATACCAAAGAGGAGGCTACCGCCCGAAGAAAAGAAGTCAGATGCATTGTACATCCGCATGAAGCCGTCGGATCGTACTCTTATTGAACGAGCGGTCGAAGCCACGTATGGTGTAGGAACTGCTCATGGCATGACGACCGAATGGGTCACGCGAGTGCTAACCGGGTACGCAAAGAAGATCCTCGCAAAGAAGGCGAGGAGACTAGAAGAGAGCGACGGGCAGGAGTGATGAGCCCGTCGCTCTCTTATTAAGTAGTAGGCAGCCCGCACATCGCCCTCCTTACAGGTACCGTTTGAACAGTTCCAGAACGTAAGTCTTCTTGCCCTTCTCGTCCTTGTGGAGATAGAGCGAAACCGGACCGAGGTTCCACAGCTTTACTGCTCCGAGAAAGGGGGCGTGTCCTTGACGGTCAGCTTGAACTCGGTCTTGCCGTTGCCGAGCGCGTTGTACTGAACGTCCACAGGGGGCTGCTCCTTGTACGTCTTCCGCAGGCCTTCCAGGAATCCAGTTAGGAACTTATCGATAGCCCGGTCAATGGCCTCGCCCTTGGTGAACCGGCCCAGCCAGTAGCCAGCTCGTTCACCGTTGGTCAAGAGCCATGTACTCACAGCTGCGGCACCGACGATTGCCGCTAGAATGACCTCCAGCCAGTCAGACGAGAGGATCGCTTGCAGGATTGCCTCCATACCGTCTCACCCTTTCACGAAGATCAGCCTTGGGGCCGCAGGGAACCTGATAAGCTCCTTGCCCTTAGCCCACGAAGGCGGGTTCTTCTCAAGCCGCACGTCAAAGTAGTGGTACACACCGGGAAGCGGGTTGTCGCTTTCGGGAGCGTCCATTACCTCGTCCGCGATTCGGATCGCATCGAACCAAGCGGCGTCGTCCTCTGGACCACCAGAGAGCGGGTCGGCCAGCTTGGGTCGGTTCGGGTCGTTCGGCAGCCAGGCAGAGAACTGAGCGCGCTGTGTGGTCACGGAGTAGTAGGTATCCGGCCACCGCTTGTCGTTGACACGGTTACGAATCACCCAGGCCACAAGGCGCATACCTTCCGGGCCCTCACCGCGCGCTTCGGCCCATATTGTCTTGGCAAGATACATCAGCTCAGTGATTTTCTGCGGGTCTACCTGTACCCTGGCAAGCATCTACTGACCACCTCGCAGCCATGCCAACACAGCACCGAGCATGGCAATTACTGCCATGAGAGCATTCCACTTATTCGAGCGGGAGAGGTTCCTGTCTTCTTCCAGATCGCTGATCCGGTTTTCATGGTCTTGTACCTTGAGGCTGTGGGCGTCTAAGCGGACTTCGATCTGGTCGAATCGCTTGTTGATGTCCGCTCGGAGGCTCGTAATCTCACCGCGGATTGCTTCAAGGTCCCTACGAAGCCACTCTCCGTTTGCCACTTGCGCCACAGCCCCTTCCTACGATAAGCTGTAAATAGGGAGGTGTTACGTGTGATCGAGTATTTTCCGAGCATAGGCGATTGGCTTATCAGCCTCCTTCCGTACCCGATTCAGCTTGTATGGGCTGCCGGTGCTTTGGTCGCTACCGCAGGCTTTGTCGTCTGGCTGCTCATTGAAGGCATCCCCAACATTATCAAAGAGTGGTTTTCACGGCCTCGCTGGTGAGCTTGTCACCCCGAGTTGCGTAATCAGTGTCAGGTAGTCGATCTGCGCCTGCTCCAACATCCTCTGGTAGAACGCTACCAGTGCCTCATCGCCTGCCATCTGTGCCTGGACCATGCGGGACTGGGCGATGCTCATGCGCTCTGTAGCATCCTGCAATGCGTTGACGAGATCTTCTGGATAACTCCGGTCATAGAACCGCAAGCCAGCGCTCTCCAGCGCTCGTTCAGCTATGCTTTTCTGCGGGAGGAGCGGGTTAAAGCGCGGGGCAGTGATCCTGCTGATCGTCTGGAGAGGCGGGAAGATCGAGAACAACGCCTCAGCCTGTGGTTCAGGCAGTGTAACGCCGGGAAGCACCGTAACCCCGCGAGTCTTGTCAAGCTCCCGTGCGGAGTAAACATCCATCCCATTCAAAGCGGCAATTGCACTTAGCAGCGGGTTGGCCGACAGAAAGTAGGCCGTTGGGTGCTGGACCATTTCGATCAAGTCCACAAGCGGGATACCACGCATGGACATGAACCTGGCCGTGCCGCCTTCCATGCCCACCTGTGGATAGACGCCTTCTTGCATCCACTCCGGCTTCGCCTCGCCAGGAAGCAGAACATCTTGGGTGGACTGCAAGGCGTTGTACACTTTCGGCAACACCGCCTGCCGACCTGGTGTGGTGATAAGGGCTTCAACCTGCAACGGAATGTTCTTCCGCATCCACGTGTAGAACGGGACGACTTGGCGGATCTTCTTTTCAGTTTCCGTCAGGTCCGAGTAGTCGAAGAGGTACTTCTTGACCCGCATAGCCGCCTCGGACGGGGACATGCCTTTCTCCAGACCGTCAATGAACAGTCCGAGACGAGCAGCATTCTCCGCACCTTGGTTTGCTATGAAGAGCGGCTCGGTAGGAGCTGTTACGACACGTTCCCAAGTGCTACCTTGACCAAGTGCGTCTCGGAGAGCCCGTTCAAGTCGATCTCCATAAAGGCCCGTCCACAGAACACCGTGGCGTTCCGCCAGCTCAAGTACTTCATCAGCACTCATGCCCCGCACGGAGCCTCTGCCGGTCAAAAGTATGTTCGTTCCTTTAGCCATGCTCGTTGGGCTAGCACCAGCCAGGAGCACACCGTTCCACAAGTTGCCAAAGATATTGTTTGCTACCCAAGTTAGCGACCACCCTAGAGTGTACCGCTTCCAGATATTCATAAAGGTGTTGTAGGCATCTGCGAACTCGTCAATGTTCTTCGGGTCGCTGACTCGGACGACGTACTCCTCAAGGGCGTCTGCAATGTCGTTGCGGAAGGCGATCCCTTCTACCAAAGGACCGAACCGCTCTTTTGCCGCGCCCGACAGCTCACGGAACTCAGGTCCGGCCACAGCCACAGGCCGAGCCATGTCGGGGTAGTCAACGACGCGCCTGATGAAGCGGGCGGCGGCAATCGCTCTGGCGCTCATGACATCTCGAATCAGATTGATTTTCACCGGGTCGTCAATGAGCAGCTTGCCTTTGTAGCCAGGGATCAGCTCGCCCCGCTGTGCCAGCTCATTGATTTCCTTAATGCTCAGGTTCCGCCCGAGGGTACGTTCCTTCGTGGACGGGTGCTGCACTGTGGCATTGATGAGCCGTTCAATGTCGATTTCACGGCCGCGCTTTCTCGCCTGCTCAATGAAGCGCCGTGCTTCGGGGTCAAGAATGTGGGTGACATAGTTCAGCACGTCGGACTCGAACGGGCTGATTGCAATACCCTCAGCTAGTTCGGTGGCGATGCGCTGCTCACTCCTGCGGGTCCAGTCGGCAAAAAGGTCCTGGAGCGACCGGTCTTGTAGTTCCAGGCGCGGATACTCTACAGTGTAAGTGCCCAATGAGTACGGCTCTCGTACAGGCACTTCGTCTGTAACCTCAAGTGCTAGCCTGTCCTGAACCATAGGACCGGTGCGGGTACGAATCCGAGTAGTGTGGAACTCCGGGTCTTCGAGAAGACGCAGGGTATCCCACAGATCGGCCCATTCTTTCGGGAACCCTCTCAGTCTCTCGCCTCCGGCATCCAATTGCCGACGCGCCAACTCTCGAATTTCAGACCACAGCGGATGAGTCGTCTGCCGATTCCTGATGATCTCTACGACTTCGGGGCGCTCGTATGCTCTCCACACGTCGCCCAGCGTGCCGGACATCAGACGGTCGGCAATGTGATCCATGTAAAGATCAAGGAGCAAGTTTTCTGCTTCGCGCACGTCTTGCAGGGTACGGATACGCCCAATTTCTTTGGTGTACCCTGGAGGTAAATTGCCGCCCTTGATGAATACCTCTTCGATTAGCTCTTCGGCCCTGCCGATCGTTTCAGGGGACGCAGCCAGGCTCTCCGTGACCTGCCGGGTCAGGGGGAGCGTAGTCTGAATCAACTCCTCGTCGCGGACGTATACGGGCCGCTCAATGAAGTCGGTGATGACATCCCGAGGAACGCCAGTGCGCTTCTCGATCTCCCGCACTGCTTGTTCTAGAGGCACATTATTCTCAATGGCCTTGTGGACGAGGTAGTTGGCCTCGTCGCGACTCTCCTGGTAGTACCGCCACAGCTCCTCGTCGGTGAAACGCCCGCGGGTGGAGAAGTTGCGGACAATCCACTGCCCGGCCCGAGTTCCCTTTACGGCGTCCACAGCGCGGTCAATGGTGTCGAAGACCGCCTTGTTAGCCTTCTCGGGCAAGAGGCTCTTGCCGAAGACTCTTACCAGAGCACGGCTTCCAGCTTTGCCGGGAATGGACGTGCCAAAGGATAAATATGTAGCAGGGTCTAGCAAAATATTGAGCATGAACCCTGTGGAGACCTGCCACCACTCAGGAGCGTCGGGGAAGGTCTTTTTGACCCAATCAATATAGTCGCCCTTCTTTTCGCCGGTAATACCCTGCCTTGCCGCTTGGAGCAGGTCCTGCGGAGTGCTGCCCGGCGTCGTAGCGGCCTCCATAACATTGGCCGACATGTATTGGCCGCGGCTGAGGAGATCGAAGAGCCTGCCAGCAAACGCTCCGAGCGTGGCAAGTGACCTTTCTGATGTGCTGACACCCACTCGCTCCTGCTGCTGTACCACAGGGGCAGGGGAGGGAACAGGAGGCTCAGAGCCGAACAAGCGGTCCATAAAGGACTCAGACTGTACAAGTGGCTGTTCCTCTTCGGTTGCGGTGCCGAATAGCCTGTCCATAAAGTCAGCCATTAGCTACCGCCTCCTGTCATGGACTGAAGGATTGACAGAATCTCATTGTACAGAGCCTCATTTTGATAGGCAGGACTTTCTGGGTCGTTCAGCATCATGTCTTTATTTGCTCGGAGAATCTGCAAAGCACGTTCGGGATTGCCGCCAGCCCTTGCTACTGACTCCATAGCGAAGCTCATAGCTGCGCTGGACGCATTTGTGGCGGCACGACGGCCAATGCCCAGCTCTTCACCTACTCCTTGCAGGATCGAATCGAGGATATCGTTAACTGTCACCTCTGAGCCGGGAAAGAGCCGTTCGAACTCCTGCGCCAAGTCAGCAAGGGGGCTTCGCAGCAGAGAAGCGGCCATCTCGGGATTCGTCCGTGCAATACCGCTTGCTGCAATGATTTGCGCGTTCAGGTTGTTCGAGAGGTATGGACTGACCAACTGGGCCAACTTAATGAGAAGGTCAATGGAGTCAGCAATGTCCTCCTTCTCAACCCCAAGCCCGGCTACAATTCGCACGTTTTGGATCGTCGTCTCGTCAATTGTAATGAGCTTGTCCAGAGCTTCTTTCGGTATCTGCTTCAGGTCAATACCGGCAGCCATGAACAGATCACGGGCCGTAACAACCTTGCCGACGTTCGCCTCCATGAAGTTGACCATCGGCTCCACATTGCCACGGAAGAGCTTGACGCCCGATGGGCTGTGCTCACCGTCAAGACCGAGTGTAATCCACAGGGCCTCGGCCTGCACGGGGCCTAGAGCCAGTTGCGCTTCGCGCACCTTGTACTCCAGCAACAAGGCGTTGAGTCCGGCGATCGTCTCGGCCTCTTTGGCCTCCGCTTCCGTCAAGCGGCCTTCGGCGCGGAGCTTGTTGATTAGCTCTCGCTTGTATTCCATCTCAACTTCGAACGCTGTCTTACCCTGCTCCATCCCCTGAAGAAGCCGATTGATCTCGGCCTGAGTGCGCTGCCGGTTTAAGCCCAGCTCTTCAACGATCTGAGCAGCCCTCGCCTCGTCGATCTGGACATTGGCGGTGAGCTGACGCACGGCAAGGTCGCTCATGATCGGCGCGTAGTCCAGATCAACGCGCTTGATGGCATTGTCCAGCCGAATACTTTCTGTGTCTTCCACGATACGGTCGATTTCCTTAGCGCTACGATAAAGCTGTAGTCCCTTCTCGTTGTCGTTCAGCCAGTCTTCCCACAGCACCTTACCGTCGCCGTCAAGGTCACGAATGATAGGCTCACCCGGCAAATCAAGATTTTTCCAGAACTGCCTCAGCTCATCTACAGGTACAAGCGAGTTCGCCCAGCGATGCTCCGCCTTCTTCAACTCAAGGAGCTTCTGCTGTACATCGACGGCTCTGCCTGTCATGGCAAGATACTTGTCCAAGAAATCGACCATTGCCAAAGCCTGGTCAAGCCGGATGCGCTGGCCGGGCTTCACGTCGAAATGGTCAATGAGCTGCCAGCCGATCTCGGGGTCGTCAGGCTCTACTACGTAGTAGATCGACTCCTCCTGTGGTGCGACCTGAAACCCGGCCCCAGCAAGACGCTCAGCCGCGCTCGCCAGGGTGCCCAAGTCTTCGGCGCTGATCTGCTCCGGCAGGCCGAACGCTTCTCGCACGGCCTGTGGAGGCGTTACCATGAACTGCGGCTCCTGCTGTGTGGCCGCTTCAAGGAGCTGAATGCCCTGACTGTAAGGTACCATCCCGACCGTTTCGGGCAGCGGACCCTGACCGCCCTGGGCCATCCAATCTCGCAGGGCAGAGAACTGCTCAGGAGTCCAACCTTTAGGCTCGGTGCTCCCAGTTTGACCGCGACCAATCTGCTGGAGGAGTGCAGTGCCGGTACCATACGGTACAAAGCCTACCTCTGCGGGAATTGGCCCCTGGCCGCCACGGGCTGCCCAGTCGTAAAGAGCAGCGAACTGCTCAGGAGCCCACCCCTGGGCAGAGCCGGTTTCTGTAGGCTGACTAAGCCGGGGAAGGGTTCCAATAAGGCCCAGGTAGTTGTCTACTATTTCAACCGGATAGCGCGCTTCGGGAGACAGGCCAGCCTCGCCGTAGAGGCTCCTGGCAGTAGGCGGCAGGAGACTCCACAGTTCCGCTCCGGTCAGATAGTCCCGCGTTGTGGGTGTAGCCTGTTCCTTCGACAGCATGTAGTTTTGCAGCCCCTGCCCGAGGCTCCCTGCGATTGCGGCCCCTCCAGCACCCACAGGAGCCACCTCCCTTACTGGAACGGGTTATAGCTAATCTTCAACTTCCATTGGTCGTCGGTCGTCGCGGTCGGTTGCGTCTGCTGGGCCAGCCACTGCTCGAACCGAGGCATAAAGTACTGCACACCGGTGGACGTGAGCTGGCCCCAACCGGCCTGCTGCTGGGCAAGTTGATTCAACAGGGCCTGATAAGCCCCGGTCGCCGTCTGAATCGCCGCTAGGTCGTTCGGGTTTAGGCCCATCAGCATCTGAAGAGCACGGTCGGCGTATTGTCTGGTCAATGCCTCAGCTTCAAGCTCTGCCTGAGTACGAGCACGGGAAAGCTCACGGCCCATTTCGGTGCCAATATGAGCAAGGGCCTGATCTACAAGGCTGGACCCGGCAAGACCGCGACGGGCAGCCATTGCCAGGGCCTGCTCTCCGAGCGTACCGGCTTGCGTCGCCAGATCCCGCTGGGTCTGAGCGATCACCTCGTCGATAGCTTCAGGATCGATAGCACGGAATGGCGTGCTTGCCACAGGGGCGGGAAGGTCAACGGTCCGGCCCTCAAATGGCCCTGTGGGCTGAACGTAGAACTGGGTTGGATCGAGCCCCGCCATCCATGCCAGTTGGGCTACTAGTTCATTGTACTGCCTGGCCTCCTCGGGGCTGATCGCCATTTCCCGCTCCAACTGCCGCTGGTACCTTTCCTGGCGCTTCCCGGTCTGGTACTGCTGATAAGCTCCGAATGCCGCTGACGCCAGGGCAATCGCAGTGACCGGATCGGCCATTTCTGCCACCCCACTTCCGGTAAAACTCGTCCTTCAGCATCCCAAAGACCACAACGTCTTCGAGCCTGCCCTTGACTGTGGGAGCGATACTCCGCAGAACGCCCTCCTTCCGGAAACCGAACCGCTTGGCGAGGTGCACGGCGTGGGAGTTGCTGACCCTCACGTAGCCCTCGATCTTCGCCACTCCGAGCTTGGAGTAAGCGAAGTCGAACGCTTTGATGAAGGTCGATGCCCCGAGCCATTTCGGACACTTGGCTGTCAGGACCACGCCGACCTCCGCCCGAATGCGGTCAACGTTGAACAACGAGACCTCGCCCACAGGGCTGCCATCGTGTGTCAGCATCCAGACGTACATCGGCCTGTCCAGGCGGGGTGGGTTCACCGTCCATCGCAGCATGTCCTCCAGCTTCACGTCCCCGGCCTTCAGCATCTGCTCGTAGGCTCGGATCAGGCGAGAGACGTTCTCTTTTGGTGCTCCGGGGTAGAGGAGCAGTTCTGCTGGCATGTCAGTTCAGCTCCCGCAAAACGCCCTCCAGAGCCTCGATCTGCTTCTGGACGGTGAACAGTTCGACATGAAGCTCGCGCTCTCGGTTCCGAAGCTGCTCCAGCTTGTTCCGGGTGATCTCCTCAGCAGTCTTCTTGACAGCGTTGTCCGTCTTAGCCATATTGTACCCTCCTCAGTCTTTTTGTGCTAGCTTCAATGCTAGCTCTGTAACCGCCTTGAGCTTCTGCTCAAGCTCTGCAATCCGCTCCTCGGCAGTCTGACCGGTCGATTCCGCCTGTAGCACCTGTTCTGCCTGCACGTAGGCCGTTTCAAGCTCTTCCTCCGGTACCTCCTCCCGCACCTCAACTACCCGAGCAACGCCCTTGTCTTCCGGCAGCCACTCGGGACTGTACCCACGAGGCTGGCCCTTGATGTCGGTCCAAACCACGGCCCGGCGGTACCGCCTGCGGATCTGCTTCTGTTCAGAAAGCGACTTGCCTTCCAACTCCTGAAGCACCTGGGAGCGAGGCACGAAACCCTCCTGTGGATCGAAGAGCCCATCAGCCTCCGTGCCGCGGAAGGAGTGCCATTGCCTGGTCAAAGGTTCAACACGACGGAGCTTCAATGGACTCACCTCGCAAGACTCCGCTCATTAGCACCTTCCCCTCGGGTCTCTTGCCCATCCGTTCAGCCCATACCCGAGCCGCACGGACCATGCCCCGCAGGTGGTTGCAGTACCCATCGGGCGGTACAAGCTCGTCCCCGGTATCCTGCTTATTCAATCCCGCGCAGAATCCAACGCCCATGCAGTGCTTGTACGCCGTGCAAGTCTTGCATTGAGGCTTCGGGTATGGGTTCATGGCCGTATGGAACGTATCTACACGCCAGCTTACGTCCCACAGGGGCTCGGGGTTGGTAATGCCCTGCCAGATGTCCCCTATGGCAAGCTCTGGCGACTCCTCGTACAATTGGCAGAGACTCAACCGGCCATCAGGCGAGACCGCCCAGTAGCCCGTCCCAACACCACAACTGTTGCCCTCCTGAGGAACTGTGTCCTCGTGCTGCATCCGTTTAATCATGTCGTTGACGAACTTGCTGGGAGTCCAGCCCCAGCGGTAGTGCTCTCCTAGCTCCAAGTATGCCTGGAAAACACGCTCCTCGTCGAACGGAGCAGAGTTGACGGGCACGAACTGAATGCTCTTCGCGCCAAGCTCTTCGAGCGCCTTGAACCGAGCCACAAGGTCGTAGTCAGACGGGTACCAGGTCCCACGGGCTGTAAGCCACTGCGCTTGGTACTCCAATGCGAGCTGCAAGCCGCGCTTGATCCGCTCCCATGCAGGTCTGCCGTTCCGGTAGACCCGCAGGGCGTTATGCTCCTCACCACCGTCGATGGAGTAGACGTAGATCTTCACATCGTTCTCAGCCATCCACTCTAGCTTTGAGCGAGTAAGGAGTGTGCCGTTCGTCGTCAGGCTGATCGGCATCTCCGGCGCGTACCGTTTCGCCTCCTGGATCAGATCGAACCGCTTCAGCGGTTCCGTGCCGAAGAAGTGGATCGAGGGCGGGCCGTTGAGCCAACCTTTTGTGATGTCGCGGAGGAAATCAATAGCCGCATGGAGGGTCTCGACAGTCATCACTTTGTGGACGCCCCGCTTCGCCAGGAAGCAGTACGTACACCCCAGGTTGCACGATCCCTCACCCGTCTCCGTAAAGAGGAGCAGAGACTTGATCCTCTGCTGCTTTGCCCATGCTTTCGTTAGAGCATTGACCACAGTCCCACCTCACCTCGGCGACTTCGATAGGGGGTCGGCGAACCCGGCTACGATATAGCGCCCAGACACTGTTCTTGGATCCCACACGCGAGTGGGAGGCTGCGGCGGCAGTTTGACGACGGAGATCACGTTCGGCATTCGGTTCTGCTCGTCGAACGGACGGATCATCTTATCACCTGGCTTCAGATACTGCGCAGGAATAACGCTCCAGCCCCATTCGCCAGTGAGTCTGTTCTTGCGCCACACGTCGAAGGGCTGCTCGGGGGTGGCCCGTAGGACAATAGGCTCGTTCGGAGCTTCCACAGTGATCTCATAAAGCGTTGCGGTGATGCTCGGCTCGTTCGAGACACACTCGCTAATCATCACCCGATCCGTCTGTGGCTCGTAGTAGGGCATGAACATGCCTGGCTTCAGGTCCTCGATCGGGATCTCAGAGATCTCACCAGTCTCAGGATCGTAGACCGTCACGGGAGTACCGTCAACAAAGCAGCCGCCCTGGGCCGTTTTCTCGCAGGTGGATTGGCAGCTGTTTTCGCAGGCCGTAGAGCAACTGCCTTCACCAGTGCTTTGACAGGTATTCTGACAGCCGGTTTTACAGCTCTTTTGACAACTGGATTGACAAGCTATCTCACATCCAGTAGTACAGCCGCTCGGCGTCGTTGAAATGTGATACTGTGCCTTGGCAGGAACGATGCTATACCGTTGATTCTTATCGATGATGCTATAATCAACCGCACTGTCTGTGCTGCCCCCAAAAAGGGAACCTGAACTTGCGTTGACGCGATACTGTATCTGTATATTGTACGGAGCAGATACTTGACGTAAATCAATTGTCGCTGTATGAGTCTCCCAACTCCAACCAATTGCGGTACTACCAGAATGAACCACCTGCCCATTCACAACGGTTCTGTAGCTGGTGCTTGTATAGCCCTCTTCTGGCGACCTTATCCTAGCTCCGCGCACGCGATAAGTTACACGAATAACTTCGATTGGGTCATCTCCACCAATAGTGGTTTGTAAGTGAGTCCCCCAAGTATTCGCGATGGACCCTGACAACATGTCAGAATCGTTACGGGCGTGTCTCATGAACGCCTGCGTATCAGGCACCGAAAGCTCTTCCGCAAACAACTGGGTATAGCCAACAGCCGCATCGGATATCTTGCTGCGATCAATCGCCCCATCCGTAATCTTCTCCCGGCTGATCGAAAAGTCCGCAATCGACCGCCTGAGAACGCCCTGCGTTGCAAGGAACGCTCCTTGTGCAATAAGAACGCCCATTCCAGGAACGATTGCGTCAGGATCTAGCTGCTGGATCAGGTCATCAATGTTACCCATCCCGGCCACGACTTCACCGTTCGCATCCCAGAACGCCAGCCGGTTCGCGTTCAGGTTCATCATCTTGTTGGGAGAAGCGACGTTCTGCATGTTGAGGCCCGTAGAGTCCATCCAGATCTGGTTGTCCAGGGCCTCAATGGGGAAGTTGTCAGCGTTGTATACGTTCGATTCCTTGAGAATCTCCACCGTCAACGAATGCACCGTCGGCGTTACGGTTGGGTCGGTGGTCGAAAGCGTCACCCGCGTCTGAAGCTTGGCGTTGCTCAGGTCCGTCTCTGATGTGATGCCAGGGATCGGGCCTCCGTTCGTTACCTCCTGCCACCCTTGCCAGGTCTGGCCGCCGTCCAGGGAGAGGTTCGTCTCCACAGCAACGGAGGTACCAGTAGGCGCAGTCGCGTTCCAAGTGATCGCGCTCCCGGCCGCGGTGCCGACGGGGGAGAGGTCGATGGGCGGAGAGGTGCGGGTGCCGGAGGCAAGGTAGCCCTTGTCAATCAAGAAGTTGTCGTATAGCGCGTAGCCACCGTCATCGGTGTAATGTGTCGAACGAAGACCAACGTAGGGAGACGTGTACGGCGCTCGGAAGGTGTCGGTGAAGATCAAATTGCCGTCTACGTACAGCTTGAGTTCGTCGTTCGGGTGCCCTTGGACAGTGATAACGGCCTTGACGTGGTGCCATTCTCCAACGCTGATGCCTGGGCCATAGGTCTCGCCAAGTGCAGCCCCATTCCGGATGCCTGTGCGCACCGGATTTACGTCTACTCCCACGCCCCGGTAATCAAAACCGCCCCACAACCTAGATGCTGTACCGGTGAAATAAACATCGTATTCGATAACGATATTCACACCGCTAACATCCATTGCGGTATACCATATCGAGTTGTAGCCGTCAACGGTAACTGCGTCGCTCTTGAGACGACCAGCGTCAATCGACCAGCGCGGAACGGACGGAGATTCTTCGACCCAGTTATCGCCTATGTTGACACGTTCAAAGTCGTCGGTTGCCAGTATCTTGGCAAGCTCCAAATCCCCCGCCGCCGTCGCCACCACGTCGGTGAGGGTGCCCTGTTGCCAGTCGGATTGGGTACTGGTAGTATGAATCAGCCCTGGAACGATAGTGGGCGTCATGAACTCGATCTTGTTAGCCTGGATCTTGACGCCTTCCTCGCTGAGGTTGATCGCGGAGATGACCTCATCCACAGCGACTCGAAGGTCAATCTCACTCGCTAGCTGCGTAATGGCAGAAAACTGGTCCGCAGCGTCTGGATCGGAGTTAAGCAAAGCCACAACGCTACTAATCTCGTCCGCAGTCTGTTTGATCGCAGAGAACTGAATAGGCGCGTCGGGAGCTTGGTTGAGTGTCGTCACGATGGAACCCAGCTCCCTGGACGTGATTCGAGAAGACGACGCGACCTCAAATGTGTCCCCCACAGCAGGAACAATGCTCCACGGTGGGTCTACGGTCAGGGTGGTGCCCTTCACCTTCACTACAGTGCGGATCTGGCCCGCGCCGTTGCCGGTGAGCACACGGACCTGAAAGTTCTCAATGACCCCTTCGTGCTCCCAGTTGTGAGCGTTATCTGTAATGGTGTTCTCTGTAGCAGCCGTGACAACACCGCCGATCAGGGTCAAATCCTTAAGGTACTCCAAAATGTCCCCAACCTGCTTTGTGGCTCTGGCAGCCCGAGCCGCCATACGACTCAGAGTGACATCCCGGCGCAGGGCAGGAGAAAGGTCCTCATAGCCCACGGAAGCCCGTGGCAGTTGGTGCTTCCGAATCCGATTTCCGCCTCGCTCGGTTGTGTGGCGAACCTTGTCACCCATCTTAGGCCCACCTCACCCTGCGAAGTCGCACGTCGAACGTGACGCCATGAACCTTCGAGCCGATACCTGTTCCTGCAATCTTTATAGCAGCTGATAACATCTTGGCAAGCTGTCCAGGCTTCATGCTCAGAAACGTAATGCCGTCGCCAACAGCTCTAGGCTCACCCACAGGAGCACCATCAGAGTAGATCTGTACTGTGGCCGTATCCCCGTCAGCAACCTCCAGCTTCGACGCTGCCCGGCGCAGGAGGTACTCGCGGTGAGGCCCTGCCGGATCAAGCTGTGCCGACCGAAGCACCATTTCAATCGGCTGGCCGTCGTCGGTACCGCCTGTATCGCCAAGCCACACAAGCGCCTGCGAGTCAGACGCTGCCGCCCAGCCGAACTCATCACCGTAAGCGTTTCTCCGCGCCAGCACGCTGAACGTCAGGGGCAGCTTCCAAAGAGTCCAGTTTTCCAGCCTGCCGTTCCAGACCAAGCAGATCGGCCCAACCGGCGTGTCGGGGAAGTGGAGAATATAGTTCAGCCCGTCCAGCACGGCAGCAGCCTTCCGCTGCTGCTCAGGGGTCAGATTGTCCTTAATCCAGCCGTCCACAGGGCCTCCGATTCGGTGGAAAGTTGAACCGTCGTCCATGTAGACGCCCTTGTGGGAGAGCCAGATGGTCGTACCATCAAGGCTCGCAATGCTCCGCGGGGCAATGCAGCCCAGCTCGTCGGTAATCCGCTCAAGCTGCCAGTCCTCCGGCCCGTAGCCGTAGAGATAGAAGATGCTGTACTCCTTGAAGATCATCAGGAAGTCCCTGCGGGAAATACCCGTGATCGGCTGGTTGTCACCGACCGAAATGTCA
>Ga0079224_100007903_pt1 | contig 14331 bp, 7 predicted proteins | sample Stecom2015_FD_80414 | JGI IMG/M metagenome (GOLD analysis project Ga0079224, IMG submission 80414) | Agricultural soil microbial communities from Utah to study Nitrogen management - Steer compost 2015 | ecosystem: Environmental > Terrestrial > Soil > Agricultural land | place: USA: Utah...
TACGGTGTCGGTCAATCTCCTTATTGTACGTCAAGTATGTCTCTTCCTGCCAGTATAAAATATCTTGATTCTGGATATCTGCCCAACCGTTCGGCATCGACAGGTTGTTTAGCGTAATAGAGGAATAACCTTTATACGCTTTTTTATGGTTATCAATACCAAACTGCGTTTTCAGGTCCAGACCCTCAGCCAAGTGGAAAGTCAGCGCTGCATTACCAAAAATCTGGGTGTTATAACGCATCCGCTTCTGCTTATCCAGAATGGCAACCGGATTTGACATCCCCTCAAAGCCCAGTACACTGGACACTGTAGAGGAAGCCGATGAGGTATACGCTCCTCCCGGTTCATATATCGGGTACCATGGCATCATTTCGATCATTGTACGACGCGCATCCTGACCACCACCATCTTCGGGCGTATATCGCCCCCAGGTATGGTTAGCTGTCAGATTGATACTTGTCGATAACCAATCCTTCGGCTTGGAATCATACGCCAATTTACCGTTGATGCGCTTATTGTCCGTATTGTTGACAATCCCCTGCTGATCCGTATAGTTCAGGAAAGCTCCTATTGACGAACTTTCATCTCCCTGCTGAATGTTCAGCTGATGGTTATGGGACAACGCAGATCTAGTTGCCTCCCGTTGCCAATCCGTATCATAAAGTGGATTGCCATTGCCATCAAAGTAGTTTGCATCATTGAACCATGTCTTTTTGTCTAAGGACCAGGATTTACCGTGCCATTTATTTTCGTTTTCTAGTCCGATCATAAAGGCGTCGACCCATTCCTGTGCATTCAGCACATCCATGTACCGCTGCGCTGAACTGGAGCTGACCGAACCTTGGTAGCTGACGGTCTTACGCCCATCTTTTGTACCGCGCTTGGTAGAAACCAAGATAACACCGTTTGCCCCGCGAGCTCCATAGATAGCTGCGGAAGATGCTTCTTTCAGAACTTCAATACGTTCAATGTCATTCGGATTCAAAAGGTGAAAATCCTCCATGACTACCCCATCTACTACATACAGTGGGTTGGATGAAGAGTTAATCGTGGCCATACCGCGAATAACCACTCGGTTGGCATAAGCACCTGGCTGGCTCGAGTTCGAATAGATATTAACCCCGGCAGCCTTACCACGTAAGTTATCTAAAGGGCTAAAGTTCTGCGCCTTGATCATATCCTCTCCTTTGGCGATTGAGATCGAACCTGTTACGTCAGACTTCCGCATTGTTCCATACCCTACTACCACAACTTCATCCAAAGAAGATGCGTCGGATTCCATGCCGAAGTTGACAGTCCCCGAGGTGATCGGGTGTTCTGTAGTTTTGTAACCCAAAGAAGTGGCCACTAAGGTTTGACCCGTATTTGCCTGAATGGAGTATCGACCATTTTCATCGGTCTGGGTGGCTTGGTTAGTACCTTTGATGGTGATGGTTACTCCAGGCAAGGGCTGCCCAGAAGTTGCATTCCTAACCGTCCCCGATACAGACTGTTGTATATCAGCCATCTGTAAAGGATTTAACAAAAAGGATTCCGTACCCGCGAAAGCAGAATTATACCCTGCTGCCACCAATAAGGAAAGTGGAATAATCCACAATTTTCCCTTCATCCGTTTTAGTTTGTTTGAATTTCGCATAAGCTTATATGTTAGTTTTTATTAAGTGAGTTAAATCGTTTTTGTAAGCTAAACAAAAACATACGAGACGCATTATCTACAAATTTCAAATGCAATAAGGTTTATGTCCGTTTATAATTAGTTACTAAACAACAGAATTTAATCGTTTTAGCAAAATCTTTTTTTATTTTTTTATACTATTGGCCCTAGCTGAAAACGTGCTGCTTCTCGTACACTTTGATCATAATCCTGATCTTTAGCGATGGGGATCGAAACCATCACCTCAGGTGATGAAAAGCGTGGGTGTGGTCCCCCCTGCTGCCAATAAGAAAAGTGGAACAACCCACTGTTTTCCTTCCATTTTTTTTATTCTTAACATAGTTTATAGAATTGAATTAGTTTATAAATATAGTGTTATCACTTGGATGCTGAGTTGGCATATTCTTCCAATAACTTAATCGCATCATACAATACACCTGCCGAGCCTCGAAATTCTCCGGAACCACTGGGTTTATTATCAATCGAATAAAATTCATAGAAGCCATTGTTAGCAATAACACGATCCAGCATTGGAATAATCTGTTCATAGGCCTGCTGATAAAAACCATTGCGTACCATCTGTTTAATAATACGCCCCCCAAACCAAGTCCAATCTCCGCCGTTTTGATAGTTATAAGGAAACATGCCTTTATTTTGGAAGCTGCCTTCGGGATAGGTTGGATATAGTGTTAAACCAACCGATGGTGCACCGGATTTTTCAACATTTTCTATCATTTTGTCAAATGAGATTTTTGCCTGCTCTTTTGAAAGAAGATTGGCTTCGATGGCAATTGCCGTACCTCCATGATAAAAAATTTCATTCTCATCAAACGTAGGCGGAAAAGGGGATTGATCTAAATAGATATGCGGAATAAACTTTTGTTTATTCACATCCCATAAGTGCTTCATCGCATTGACAGCAATTTCTTTTCTGATTTTCTGCCATTTTTTTCCATCATTTGGGTTAAGTTCCAAATAATTGTCTATTGCTATCAGAAACATGGCATTATCATAAATATCAATAGCGAGGTGAGAGTTTTCATCGAGATAAACTCCCCATGTATGTTCAGGCTGTACATCTCCCCAATCCGCCGTAGTTGCCCCCCATAATAATCCGTATCTTTTATTGTAGCGATGCTTCATAAGGAAATCCAACGCAAGTCCCATACGCCGTTTAATGGAAACTCCTGCAATGGACTCTTCTAAAAAATCTTTATCGCCTGTAGCTTGAACATACTTGTACACGGCTTGTATCAGTGAAGATTCCTGATCTGTTTCTACGGTATTCTTGTGTCCTGCATAATTAGGTTCCAGATCAGAGTGAATATATTCGTAGCCAATTTTTGAACTTATTGCTTTTTCTTTTGGCACAAAACCATCAATGATGTTTCCATCGTCCCCCTGTAGTCTAAAAAATACCCGCAAGTTTTCTTTTGTAGACTCTGTTGTGTGGACCAAGCTCGCTACCGTAATAAAAGTATTATAGTCTCTAATCCAAACTTCACTATAGCCATCCCCTGCTGTAAATCCTTTTTTTATCAATTCAATAGCTTTTTCTTTTACAAGGCCTAAGCGTTTGTCTGATTGAATCCTCTCTTTCAAATCACCTTGTTCATTACGCGCTGTTGTCATTTTTATAGCATGACCAGCGGACTTGACTATCATCTTTCCCTCTACCGTATGCTGTTGCTGATGCGCTTTGTTATCGTGGTTCGGCAAAGTATGTGCAAATGAGAATTTATATCCATTTGTCGCTAATAAGCAGAGCAAAATCATCCAAAATTTTCCTCTAATTCGTTCTTTAAATCTTATCATATTTTTCGCATTGAATTAGTTTTATCACAAACAATTATTAATGATTTAGGTCGCGCTTATCCTCTGTTCATTTATTTTCTGATGTTATCACACCCCAGCTTTCATTGGGCTCCGGTCCCATTTCAAGAACTAAGCTGCCACCCTTTAGAAGTTCTTTGGCAGGAAATTTAAAATCATTCAGCGGTTTGCCGTTAAGGGTTGCCTTTTGTACATAGATATTAGTCTTACTTGTATTTTTTGCTTCGATAGTGAAGCTTTCTCCTCGATTATACCTGCCACCAAGATTGATGATAACCTTTTCAAATAATGGGCTTCCTATTTCATAGACGGGGTCTACCGAGGTACCTCCATCCATCTGAAACAGTCCTATAGCGTTCATCAGATACCAGGCACTCATTTGCCCCTGATCTTCATCTCCTAAATAAGCATTTGATAAACCAGATCCATAGTATCGCTCGCCGATTGAGCGGCTCCATTTTTGTGTGGCCCATGGTTTTTTAACCCAATTGAATAAGTAAGCAAAATGCATGGATTGCTGATTGCCCTGCACGACAGGATAATCCCAATATTGATCATTAGGACCATTGTAACGCCACTTGTCACTTTCTCCAAAGCCCCACTCGAGACGTTCAAGAAATTTATCCCGACCTATGAGATCTGCTAGACCGACAACATCTTGTGGGGCAAAGAAGGTAAGTTGCCATGCATTGCCCTCGACGTAATGTTTATTTGCACCCGATTTAAATGGATCAAAATCTGTCAGCCAATTACCGTTTGAATCTTTCATGCGTGCATAGCCGGTTTCAGGATCGATTACATTTCTCCACCATTGTCCACGCTCATTAAAAATTTCATAATCTTTCGTCTTTCCTAAGGCTTTAGCGAATTGCCCTACCGTCCAATCATCAAAACTATACTCTAGCGAATTAGAAAATCTACCTTCGTCAAAAGGTACATATTGGTGTTTTAAATAGGTCGCAAGATCACGATTCCCGGCAAAGCCTCCTGCTACCACTTCAGGCATCGTGGTTTGCATTTTTTTAACCGCTTCAAAAGCCTTCTCAACGTCATAATCACGGATACCCATTTGATAGGCTCCCACAATCAGCGGGATTTCATGCTCAGCAACCATTACGGGGATATACTCCATACCGGCAGGCCCCTTAGCAAGCCAACCGTTGGCATCATACATAGCTAATTGTGATCGTACCCAATGGTTGCTCCATTCCGGGGTGACCAGGTTCCAGAACTGATTAAGGTTCCAAAAGGTATTCCAAAAAGCATCGCACCCCAAAGCCAGGTCATCTGTGCGGGTAAATTTCTGAATCTTTTCATCCGCAGATCGCCAGCTTCCATCTACATCACTAAAGATATTACGACTAGCGAGGGCCCGGTACATATTGGTATAAAATTTTTCTTTCTGCAGATAGTCATTGCTGCTAACCTCTACCCGACTAAGTAACTCATTCCAGGTGGATCTGTTTTGAGCGACGATCTCATCAAATGACCACCCAAAAGGATCAGTGATTTCTTGTTGGAGGTTTAATCCCGCATTTTCTAAACTCACATACGATATCCCTGTACGGACTTGAACCGTCTTACTCTTTTTAAGATCGAATTCAACAAATAGACCGGCATTTTCAGCGCTGTCCGCTTTTAGATTTTGTTTGATCCACACTTGATCATTCAACCATGAACCATAGTTGATAATCGGCTGATCAAATTCCATAACGAAATGCACAATATAATCTTGCTTAACACCACCCGACCATACATTTTCTGATAGTTGCTCACTTATTCCCTCGATTCGGGTATCGCTTACTTTTGTGATCCTTACTCCCTGCAATTTATAACGATATTCTGCAGGAATTTTGAGATCAATCATAATTCTACCTGTATCTCCCTGATTGTAGGTATATCGTTGAAAGCTGCTTCGGGTTAGAGCTGTTAATTCTGCACGGATGCTGTAGTCAGTAAGGTCAACTTTATAATATCCCAAGGGGGCTTCTTCCGTTGTTTTATCAATTTTAGACCGATAGCCACCTTCGAATCCGCTTTGATCGCCAACAAAGGTGATTAGCTCGCCTGTTACAGGAAAAGTTCCTAGACCAGCCATGGTCCATTCGTGGATATGACTGAATGTGCCAATGGATTCAAAAGTCGGGTCATAACCTGCCTGCCAACCTGGATTTTGATTATCCGGGCTTAATTTAACCATACTAAACGGCATCCACGGTCCGGGTGCCAGCATCCAGCGGGAATGCGCAGCACCAATCATGGTATTGACATAATCGGCAGGGCTCACCTCTTTCTGAGATTCACGCACGATCGTTCCAGCGGCATACTCTTTATTGTTAATCAATATTTTATACGAACTGGATTTTTTACTCGTTACTGCAGGCATGAGAGCCTCTAGAATAGAGCGACCAGCCTCAAGCTGTTGGTTCAAGATTTCTTCACCATCAAGCTGAACACTTACAGTAGGCATACCATGAGCGTCAACGACATCAATTAAAAGAACTTGACTACCGTTAACTTCCTGAAAAACCGCTGGTTGAACACTTCTTATTAATGCGTCAGCGGCTGGCTTCAATTCTACCTGACTGGGACCGATTAACTTGATTTCGTCAAAAGCAATCCAGCCGCCATCAAGTGACGTAATCACAATTTCATTGTAGCCGTCTTTTACTAGATCATTTGGCAATGCAAGGTTAATTACCTGCTCACTGTCCTTAGTGAAAGGGCCAATCGGCTCAACCTCTCCTTTTCCTTTTTCAAGTGTAAAGGTATACGGCACATCATTAACGAGTAGTTTTAATACCGATCCATGTTCTGGATCAACCCCCAAAAGGTTTAGTGACAGGTTCCATAATTTGCCAGGAGATCCGGAAATCATTTCCTTGTTAGGCTCCACTGCTGTTTTATCGGCACTAAAATCTCTGTCGTTATCAGAATCTTGATGTGTAGGAACGTTATTAAGCTCAAAACTCAGCGTAATAAAATGAGAACGAATACCTGCTGTACGTCCAGTTCCACCCCAGGCATTCCTTGGTCCAGGTAACACAAAAGGGAACTCTGTTTGGGGGTTGGCTGACCCAATAAGAAAATACCTGTCTTCATAGCCAAAGTCGTGTTCCAAAAATTTGTCAAACGTTTTCGGATACAAAGCCATATCCTCAGCTTGCTCGTCATCATTCCCAATTTGCCACACTATAGATTGCTGTGCAAATACCTTGGCTTGATTCAAGATAAGACTGATTGAAAGACTTATACCTAAAACAAAAATATATTGAATACGTGTCATAATTGATTTGTATTTGATTTTTTCCAAAATGCTTCTATTTCTTCGAGAGACTTGCCTTTGGTTTCAGGCAGAAGACGGTATACAGCGATGAAAACGAAGATACAGAAGACACCAAAAACCCAAAATGTATAAGCTATGCCAATTTCACGCAGCATAACAGCCGTTAACTGACCGATGACCGCATCCGCCACCCACATCACCATGATGCTGATACCAAGGGCACGCCCCCGTATCGACGTGGGAAATATTTCTGATGCGACAACGAATTTCAATGGTCCGATTGAGAACGCAAAACTTGCTAAAAACAGGATGACTGCCGCCAAAATAAACAAACCGGAAACATTATTCATGAAGAAGAAAATGCCGGTTAAAATAAGGCTGACAGATGCGCAAAAGGTTCCGATTAAATAGAGGGGCCTTCTTCCGAGTTGATCAACTTTCCAAATGGCGATAAATGTGAACAGCATATTAGCCAAGCCGAACAGGATTTGGCTTTGAAAGGAATTATCCATACTGATACCTGCATCTTTTAGGATGGTTGGTCCATAGTAAATAATAGCATTAATTCCACAAAATTGCGAGAACAACGGTAAGAGTATCCCCAATATCAATGGACGACGCAGCGCCGGTGAAAGTAGTTCACGGTAGGAGCCTTTGGTTTCTGAACCAACTTCTTGGGTGGAGCGATCTGCCGCTTTATCTCTTTGGCTTAACCAACGCGGGCTTTCAGGCACAAAAAACAAACCTATGATGAATAAAATGGCAGGAATGGCACCGACAATGAACATACCTCTCCATTTTTCTTCTATGAAAAGGAAATTTAAGAATGATCCTGTAATTTTAGACTGATCATCAGCATAAATCAGCAGACTGTAATTGCTGAGGTAGGCCACAAGAATACCGATGGTTATTGCTAACTGATAATATGTAACATATCTTCCTCTCTTATCTGTCGGAGCCATTTCCGAAATATAGAGCGGCACAATATTCGATGCAATCCCGACTCCGAGCCCAGCAACAATTCTAGCCCAAATAATATCTGTGAAACCATTTAAAAGTGCGCAGCCTAAGGCAGACCCAAAGAACAGCAACGCGGCAACAAATAACAATTTTTTACGGCCAAGATAGTCACTGAGTGACCCTGAAACCGCAACACCAATAATACAACCAACCAAGGCAGAAGACACGAGCCATCCTTCCTGCCCAGGAGTCAAAGCAAATTGTTGCTGCATGAGTGGTAAAACACCGGAAATAACAGCCATATCAAAGCCAAACAAAAATCCACCGATGGCTGCTATCCAGCATACGATCATGAGAAACCTATTAGTTCTTTCCATAATCGTCAGCTTTATATTTAACAAAGGCTTTTACTACTTTCGCTACACCTTCTCCTTTATTTATCAATCGGTATTGAGAGGACGCCGCGGGCACAATGAACGTTTCAGCATAATTAAAGCGAGCTTTCGAACCGTCGAGCGTCTCGACTTCGATCGAAGCACCTTCAACAAGCATCAATACATGGCAGACATTATCCGTAGACACATTAATTTCTCTGTTAAATTCCAAACGGTGAACGTCATAATAATGATCTGCATGTGTAGGAAGATGCACTACCTGCCAACCATCTCCTTCTTTTATAACTTTAGGTTTGGAAATAAACTCTTCTTGAATCCGGCATCCTTTTCTACTGAAGTCCAGATTATTGAAACCATGTTCAATATTGATAGGTCTGGGCTTTCCAAACTCATCTTTCTGCAACCAGTCGTACATCTTAAAGGTGAAGATATATGGTGTCGCGCTAATCTCAAGAACCATGTTATTTCTACCCGAGCTGTGCACTGTTTGGTTAGGGATAAGAAAAAGATCATGCTTTTGGGATTTAAAAGTCTGTATGTATTTCTCTACCTCGATTTCGTTTTCGTTTTCGACACTATCTTCCAGCACCTTTCTAAATTCTTCAGGTTTAATATCTTCCTGAAACCCTAAATATACCTGAGCATCCTCCGCGCAATCTAAAATATAATAGGTTTCATCCTGTGTGTACTTTTCGCCGAACTCCTTTTGTATATAGGATAGCGATGGGTGACACTGTATGGATAGATTTCCACCGTCAAAGGTGTCCAAGAAGTCAAAACGAATCGGAAAGTAGGTACCAAATTGGTGATGATGTCTACCCAACACCGATTCTGATACACTAAACATAAAAGTATCAAAACTTAACTCTAGCAGATTCCCTCCACTTTCAAAGACCAACCCATTTTCGGGCGCTATAATCTCAAATGACCAGGCAAAGTTCTCCTCCTCCCGACTTAACGACTCAAAATGTTCTTTCATCCATTGCCCACCCCATACACCAGGGTCAAACCATGGTCGAGGTCTGAACACCGAAGTAGCCATTTTCCGCATCCCGTCAAAAAGATCGTCAGCAAACGCCCAAGAGATCGTATCGTTCCACTGAGAATCCGCAAATATATCCACCTTATCTAGTAACGCCTCCTTATGTTTATTTAAAACTACCCAGTCTACAAAGTAGAAGCGCTTATACATGCTTGCTTTATCTTGAGGCTGATTATTCCCAAGGTTCGTGATTGCCTTTGCACGCATTCTATATAGAAGTTCATTCTTCGGAAGATCTAAATACACTACAGGCGCATAATACTCGACCAATGCAGCACCGACCCCCACAATAACATTCAAGTCGTAGTTTGTGTCAATTTCTATTTCTCGGAAAGATTCATTATCGAAAAAATCACTTAGCGTTAAGGTGGTATTCTTTCCCCAAACTGCATCCCGCTCTCCTAAGAAAGGCTCAATAAGAGCATCGATTGCAGACCTTTCTTTTATAAAGTCCTGCGTGAATACCCATTTTACCCTTAGCCCCTTTTCTTCAAACAACTTTGTCAACCTCTCTACCACGACCGTCCAACACACGCCCACATAACCGTCTATTTTCACTACCTCGTGCAAGCTCATCCAATCTGCCAAAGATTCATAACCACATTGTATTTTATTCTCCTGAAGCACATATGAAGGATATAAGTTGTATTTCCGTTCCATTTCTTCAGTTGCACGAACTTGCTGGGGCATGACCTCTTGTTTTGTCTCTCTCAGAGTTTCTTTGATTTTCATTTATAATTGTTATAATGTATGTACATAATTGAATAAAAACGATTATCTATTACTATTATTACCGCTATTTATTTCTTTATAAAAACCTTAAGCTTATAATTTGTCGGTACAATTATAGATAAATATTCTTTTATAACAAATATTTAATATAAAAAATTTTAGAAATACCCTACAATATACATACATATCTACTTATTAATAATATTATCTTATTTTTGTAACATAATATAGAATCTATGAAGTTAAACATTGATCACTCTAGCCCTGTCCCTCTCCACTTTCAAGTAGAAGAGCTTCTTAGAAAATTAATAGCCTCTCCGGAGTTTAGCAATGGACAGCTTTTACCTAATGAAGTTGATCTGGCTAAACATCTGGCTATTTCTCGTACGACCTTACGCCAAGCGGTAAACAAATTAGTATACGAAGGTTTATTAACTCGAAAAAAAGGCGTGGGCACTTGGGTATCGGAAAACAGAGCATTTAGCTCTAAGTCAAAAAATTGGCTTAGTTTTTCACAAGAAATGGAGGCGCGTGGAATTCCCATCAAAAATTTTGAGCTCCACATCAGTTGGGTTACTCCTGATAGCATTGTAGCAAATTTTTTTAATATAAAAAAAGACAAAAAAATATTAAAACTTGTCCGATTAAGGGGGACAACTGATGGACCGTTTGTTTATTTTGAATCCTACTTCCACCCAAGAATAAACCTTACCGGCGATGAGGATTTCAAAACGCCTTTATATGAAATGCTGGAAAAAAGCCATTCCGTCGTTGCTTACAAATCAAAAGAAGAAATCAGTGCTATATTGGCAAGTGAGTTTATGGCGCAAAAATTAGAAGTGGACGTCAACAGCGCGATTCTATTCCGGAAACGCTTTGTTTATGATCAGGCAGAAAGACCTATTGAATTCAACTTGGGTTATTATAAAGCAGAGAGCTTCACCTATACGGTAGAGAGCATCAGAGAATAAATAAACTCGATTTTTTCATGCACATGCTATTTCATAAGCTATGAAACAAAAGATCTTATACGTCTTATATTGGCTATTTTCTATGAGTTCTACATCGCTTGCCCAGCAAGAGGTGAATAATTCTGTTAGAGAAATTATTCTTGTATTTAAAACACATTTTGATATTGGGTATACGGATTATGCGGAAGCTGTTGTACAGCAGTATAGTACTTCTATGATGAAAAATGCTTTTGACATCATAGAAAGGAGCAAAGGTCGATCGCCCGAAAAGCAATTTGTTTGGACAGTTCCTAGCTGGCCTATGGCTCAAATGATTAATCAGAGCTCACCTGACATCAAGTCAAAAATAGAAGCCGCTTTAATGGGCAGACGCTTTGTTGTACACGCTTTACCTTTTACGGTAGAGACCGAAGCCAGCGATCCCGAAGCATTAGTTCGAGGAATGAATATCTCCTCTGCTATTTCCCGGAAGTACGGCTTGCCTCTAGCCATTGATGCAAAAATGTCGGATGTGCCAAGCCATTCCTGGATATTACCCACACTCTTGACACATTCTGGGGTGAAATTTCTTCATATAGGCAGCAATCCGGCTCCCCGAACTCCTGATGTGCCGGTCTTATTCTGGTGGAAGGGGCCAGACGGCGCAAAATTGATGACCATGTACTGGGAAAAAAATTATGGCACTTCCTTACTCCCACCTCCAGACTGGCCTTATAAAACTTGGCTAGCCATCATGCAAAATGGGAATAACGAAGGTCCTCCAACACCCGAGATTATTGATAAGTATTTAGCAGAAATTCAAAAAAAAGCTCCGAATGCAAAAGTTAGTATCGGGCAAATGTCTGATTTCTATGATGCTATAATGAGGGAAAATCCGTCATTGCCAATTATCCGTGGGGATATGCCGGACACGTGGATACATGGGTTTATGTCTATGCCACGGGAAGTTAAAGATTCCCGCAGAATCAGCAAAGATCTTTTTGCATGGGAGTCACTTAATACGCTATATAATATCTGGTCGTCCAAAGGATATAATATTTCGGGACTGCTATCAGATGCTTATACAAATAAACTCCTATTTGATGAACACACTTTCGGAATGGCCATGCCTCATGGTAGAAACGGCACGTGGAGTTATGGCGATGAATTTAAAATGCAACGTGCAAAAGGGGTCTTTGAAGATATTGAAAAATCATGGAAGGAGAAAGCTGACCGTGTATTTTCAGCAGATAAGGTTGTCACACCTTCCTTGAACCGACAATTAAAAGAATTAGCTCATGAGGTTGATATAAAAGGAAAAAGGATTTTTGTTTATAACCCGCTTCCCTGGAAACGAAGTGGAGTAGTAACCATTAAAGCTCCTAGCTCGTCCCATAAGGGCACAGCGATTAAAGATGTTGAAACGGGTGAAGTCACCCCTTTTTCCAATGAAAAGAACATTCTTCAATTCATTGCAAATGATGTTCCGGCATCCGGTTATCGGAATTATATATTGACTGATGGAATTTCTATAAATTCGGGCAGCGAGCTTTGTTTAGATGAATCAAGCAGCACGATGGAAAACAACTATTTAAAGATTCAATTTGACGCAGCTAAAGGGCTCATCAGTTCGATAATAGAAAAAACCTCCGGCAGAGAAATGGTTGATAACGACAGTGAATTTGGATTTGGGCAATATTTATACGAACGTTTTAGCAAAGAAGATGCAGAGAATTATGTAAAAAGCTATATAAAAAGCGGCGATGGTGATCGCGTGGGCAAGCCAAATTTAACAGATGAACCTCATGTAACAGCGAAAGGAGATAACGCGAAAATTATTTTCTCAAAAAATGATGTTTCAGTAGCTGCAACTATGCTTTTTTCAGCATCTGATAAGCTTCCACACGATTATAGTATTACGGTAAGTTTATATAGAAATAGTCCTAAAGTGGAGTTGATCTGGAGTATCCACAGTAAGCCGGCCGAGTCCTGGGCAGAAGCGGGCTGGATCAGCCTACCCTTCAATGTTGATCACCCCACATTTAAATTAGCACGATTAGGAGCGGTAATAGATCCTACGCAGGATTTCGTAAAAGGAAGCAATTTGGATTACGGTTTCCTTAATTCGGGCATGGCAATAATTGATGGTAGAGGCAACGGAATAGGGCTCGCCACACCTGATGCACCCGGCATTAGTCTTGACAGACCTGGATTATGGAAGTATTCATTAGATTTTATTCCCAAAAAACCGAATGTTTTTGTCAATCTATACAATAATCTTTGGAGCACCAACTTTACAGAATGGATCGAAGGATCATGGTCTGCAAGGATGGATTTATGGTTTACAGATAATTTTAATAATGAGAAATCGATCATTACGCCTGCTGAAGAATCTCGTACCCCACTGTTGTCTGCATTGGTAAATAGCAATGGAGGCAGTCTGCCAATAGCTGCGGCAGGTGTACAATTGTCCAGAAAAGGCACTATAGTCACTGCGTTTGGTAAAAACCCGGATGGGGATGGCACTGTGTTGCGATTATGGGAACAAGCTGGAACTTCAGGGGATCTTAAAGTGATCTTGCCGAACGGTATAAAAGCATCTCAAGCAATACCTGTTGATTTACGAGGAGAGAAGAAAAGAGAGCCGATAAAAATAATATCAGGAGAATTTAGCTATTATATGGATGCTTATACGCCAGCAAGTTTCATTTTGCAGTAGAAATCTAATTAAGTTCGATGGCTCTTTAAATTTTTGAAATTTGAAAAGCCATCGAACTCTAGGGATACATCCTGCATTAATGCGGATTGGACAGAATTTTGGATGAGAAATTGCCCAGATTCGCTCCTACAATACAGCTAGAGCCTTGTCATAATCAGGCTCATCTGCAATTTCTGCAACCTGCTCTGTATAAACAACTTTCCCTTCTTCATCGACAACCACAACTGCACGGCTCAATAAACCTGCCAATGGCCCATCCTCAATCTTTAACTTATAGGCTTCTGAAAAATTACTGTCTTTATATTCTGACAGGGTAACCACATTTTCAAGCCCCTCCGCCGCGCAGAAACGTCCTTGTGCAAAAGGAAGGTCTTTGGAAATACACAAGACCACGGTATTGTCCAATCCAGCTGCTTTTTCATTAAATTTGCGTACCGAAGCTGCACAAGTTCCCGTATCAATACTTGGGAATATATTCAGAATGATGCGTTTTCCTTTGAAATCTGTTAAAGATTTTTCGGATAAATCACCCCCTGTCAACTTAAAATCCGGAGCAACGTCTCCTACCGACGGAAGGTTGCCTTGCGTATGTATTTCTCCGCCTTTGAATGTAATATTAGCCATGATAGTATGTTTTATTTTCAGATGAAGGTACGAATAATATAAGCGAATCTGCAAATTCACCTATCTATAAATTAGATGGCATGATTATTTATATAAAATTTGTTTCACTGGCAAAATAATACTATGTTAGCATATA
>Ga0079224_100007904_pt1 | contig 14330 bp, 9 predicted proteins | sample Stecom2015_FD_80414 | JGI IMG/M metagenome (GOLD analysis project Ga0079224, IMG submission 80414) | Agricultural soil microbial communities from Utah to study Nitrogen management - Steer compost 2015 | ecosystem: Environmental > Terrestrial > Soil > Agricultural land | place: USA: Utah...
CCGCCTGCGGCGATCATGCCCTCCGACAGCAGGAAGCCCGTCGCGAGCTCGACGTCGTGCCCCGGCGTGCGCATCGTGACCGACACGGCCTCGCCCGCGACGCGGATCTCGAGCGGCTCCTCGACCGCGAGCGCGTCGGGGCGCCTGCGCGGCTCGCCGCCGAGGACGATCCGCGTGACGGGGCGGCGAGTCGTGATCCGTCCCATCTCACGCCCTCCGCTCGAACCGCACGACGATCGACTTCGACGTCGGCGTGCCGCTGATCTCGGCGTACGACTCGAGCGGCACGAGGACGTTCGTCTCGGGATAGTAGGCCGCCGCGTTGCGCCGCGGCGTGTCATACGCCACGAGGCGGAAGGCCTCCGCGCGACGCTCCTCGAGCCCGTGCGGCCCCTCCCACTCGGAGACGAGATCGACGACGTCGCCGTCCGCGAAGCCCTGCTCGCGGATGTCGTCGGGGTGCGCGAGCACGACGCGCCTGCCGCCATGGATGCCGCGGTAGCGATCGTCCTTGCCGTAGATCGTCGTGTTGAACTGGTCGTGCGACCGCAGCGTCTGCAGGAGCACGCGGCCCTCGGGGATCCGCGGATACCACAGCGCGTTGGCCGTGAACATCGCGCGGCCCGTCGCGGTCGCGAACGTGCGCGAGTCGCGCGGCGCGTTCGGGAGGAAGAACGTGCGGCCCTTCTCGATGCGCTCCTCGTACCGCTCGAACCCCGGCACGACGCGCGAGATGTGGTCGCGGATCCCCGCGTAGTCGTTCTCGAGGCCCGTCCAGTCGGCGCGCGGCGCGTCGGCGCGCCCCTCGAAGACGCGGGCGCACAGGCGCGCGAGGATCGCGACCTCGCTCAGCAGGTCGTCGGCGGGCGGGTCGAGGCGCCCGCGCGAGCCGTGCACTGCACCCATGGAGTCCTCGACCGTCACGCGCTGATCGCCGGATCCGCGGCGGTCGCGGTCGGTGCGGCCGAGCGTCGGCAGGATGAGTGCCCGCCTACCCGTCACGACATGCGAGCGGTTGAGCTTCGTCGAGACGTGCACCGTGAGGTCGGTGCGGCGCATGCCCTCCTCAACGACTGCCGTGTCGGGCGTCGCGCTCACGAAGTTACCGCCGACCGCGAAGAACGTGCGCACGCGCCCCGCCGCCATGGCGCGGATCGCCGCGACCGTGTCGAAGCCGTGCTCGCGCGGGGCGCGGAAGTCGAACTCGCGGTCGAGCGCCTCGAGGAACGCCTCGGGCGGCTTCTCGTAGATGCCCATCGTGCGGTCGCCCTGCACGTTCGAGTGGCCGCGCACGGGGCACACGCCCGCGCCGGGTCGCCCGACGTTGCCCTGCAGCAGGAGGACGTTCACGACGTCGCGCAGCATCGCCACGGAGTGCCGGTGCTGCGTGAGGCCCATCGCCCAGCACACGATCGTGCGCTCGGACGCGCGCACGCGCTCGGCGACCCCGCGCATGCGGCGCTCGTCGAGGCCCGTCGCGGCCTCGAGCTCGCTCCACGGCACGGCCTCGACTGCTCGGACGTACTCGTCGAAGCCCGACGTGTGCGCCTCGATGAAGGCCGTGTCGAGCACGCCGCCGTGCGCCCTGTGCATCTCGATGAGGTGCTTGCCGATCGCCTGGAACAGCGCCTGGTCTCCCCCGAGCCGGATCCGCACGAAGTCGTCTGCGATCGGCGTGCCGCCGAGGATCACCCCGCGCGGCGTCTGCGGGTTGTCGAACCGCTTGAGGCCCGCCTCGGGCAGCGGGTTGACGGCGATGATCTCGGCGCCGCGCTGCTTCGCCTTCTCGAGCGCCGTGAGCATGCGGGGGTGGTTCGTGCCGGGGTTCTGGCCCGCCACGATCAGGAGGTCGGCCTCGTGGATGTCGGTGATCGACACCGTGCCCTTGCCGATGCCGAGGGTCTCGCCCAGCGCGGATCCGCTCGACTCGTGGCACATGTTCGAGCAGTCGGGCAGGTTGTTCGTGCCGAAGCCGCGCACGAGGAGCTGGTACAGGAACGCCGCCTCGTTCGACGTGCGGCCCGAGGTGTAGAACACCGCCTCGTCGGGGTCGTCGAGCTCGCGGAGCGCCGTCGCGACCAGATCGAGCGCCTCGTCCCACGAGACGGGGCGATAGTGCGTCGCGCCCTCGTCGAGGATCATGGGGTGGGTCAGCCGGCCCTGCTGGCCGAGCCACCAGTCGTCGTGCCCGCGGAGCTCCTCGACCGAGTGCTCCGCGAAGAACGCGGGACCGACGCGGCGCACGGTCGCCTCCTCGGCCACCGCCTTCGCGCCGTTCTCGCAGAACTCGGCGATGTGGCGCCTGTCCTCCTCCGGCCAGGCGCAGCCGGGACAGTCGAAGCCGTCGGTCTGGTTCACCCTCAGGAGCGTCTCGGCGCTGCGCCGCACGCCCATCTGGTCGATCGACATCCTGACCGCGTTGAGCACCGCCGGGACGCCGACCGCTCGTGTCTTCGGCGATTCGACCGACACCTTCGTCTCGTCGATATCGCGCTGCGGAGGCCTCGTCACCATGGGGCCCATGGTATTCCCGACGGGCGGTCTCGGGGGCCGCCCGCGCGGACTCCTGCGAGCCGCGCCCGCCACGCCCTACGGTTGACGCATGAGCGTGATGGGAGCCGTCCGGGCGCAGCGCCGCTCGCCGCTGCTGCAGATCGTGAAGTCGGCGGTCGCGACGCTCGCGGCGTGGCTCGTCTCGCTCGCGCTCATCCCCTCCGGGCCGCCGCCCGTCTTCGCCGCGATCGCGGCGCTGCTCGTCGTGCAGCCGAGCCTCAACCAGTCGCTCATGAAGGGCGTCGAGCGCTCGATCGGCGTGCTCGTCGGCGTCGTCATCGCCCTGCTCCTGGGCCTCGTGTTCGGCAATCACTCGTGGGTCGTGCTCGTCGCGATCGTCGTGTCGCTCCTCGGCGCCTGGGCGCTGAAGATGACGCCCGGCACGACGAACCAGGTCGGCATCAGCGCCCTGCTCGTGCTCTCGCTCGGCGCCGCGACGCCCGAGTACGCGATCGTGCGGGTCGTCGAGACCGCGATCGGGGCCGCGATCGGGTTCGTCGTCAACCTCGCCCTCGTGCCGCCCGTCGCGGTCGCCCCTGCGCACCGCGCGCTCGATGCGCTCGGCGACGAGCTCGCCGCGACGATGGAGCGCCTCGCGCGGGCGCTCGAGACGCCCCAGAGCCCCGCCCAGCGCGAGGAGCTGCTGCTCACGGCGCGGCTCATGCGGCCGATGCGCACGCAGGCCGAGCGCGCGCTCGAGGACGCCGCCGACTCTCTCGCGCTCAACCCCCGCGGCAGGCGCCACCGCCGCGAGCTCGACGAGGTGCGCGCGCTCCTCGACCGCATCGGGCCCGTCGTGACGCAGGTGCAGGGCATGACGCGGGCGTTCTACGACCGCTACGACGACCAGCTCGCGAACGAGCCGGCGGTCATCGGCATCGCCGAGCAGCTCCGGCGCGGCGCGCACGACGTGCGGCTCGCCCTGCGCCGCACGGGCACGGCTGCCGAGGAGCCGCCCGAGACGACGACCGTGCCCGCGCTCACGCGGCCGTACACCGTCATCGCCCCGTCGGGCGACCACTGGATCCTCGTCGGCGCGCTCCTCGAGGACCTGCGCCGGATCCACGAGGAGCTCACGCTCGACGAGTGATGCCGGTCACATCCAGCGGCGCCACTTGAACAGCACGTACAGGAGCGCGCCGAGGACGACCATGGCGCCGACGGCCGCGGGGTATCCGTACGCCCAGTGCAGCTCGGGCATGTCGTCGAAGTTCATGCCGTAGATCGCGCCGATGAGCGTCGGCGCGAAGAGGATCGCGGCCCAGCCGGAGATCTTCTTCATGTCCTCGTTCTGCCGCTGGGCGACGAGCGTCGCGTTGACGCTGAGGATCTGCGACAGCGACTCGCGCAGCTCGATCGCGTGGCTGTGCGCGCGCTCGAGGTGGTCGCTCACGTCCTGCAGGTAGGTCTGCATCTGATCGATCACGCCGTACTTGCCGAAGCCGCGCCGCAGGCCGAGCAGCACCTCGATGAGCGACGCCGTCGCGTGCTGCATGTCGATGACCTCCTGGCTCAGCCGGTAGATGCGCTCCGCGACCGCCTGGTCGCCGCTGAACACCTGCCGCTCGATCTGCTCCTTGTCGATCTCGAGCCCGCGCAGTACGGGGCCGTAGCCGTCGACGAGCGCGTCGAGGAAGCGGTAGAGCACGGCCTCGGGGCCGCGGCGGAGCAGGTCCGGGCCCGCGAGCAGCGTGCGGTCGTCGCGCGCCTCCGCGGCCTGCGCGACGAGGTGCTCGGCGGGCGTGCCGTCGATCCACGTGCCGTCCTGGCACAGCACGACGATGACTCCGTCGCGCAGCAGCACGTGGAACTCGGCGAGCTCGACCTCCTCGAGCTCGTCGATGTAGCGGGCGGCGCGCGCGACGAGGAAGAGCACGTCGCCGTAGCGCTCGAGCTTGGGGCGCTGGCCCGCGTGCAGCAGGTCGTCCACGAGCACCTGGTGCAGCCCCATCGCGTCGGCCAGCTCGCGCACGCGGCGCGGCGTCGGCGCCGGATCGATGATGATCGTGAGGTGGTCGTCCGACGCCTCCGCGAACCGCACCCCCTCGGCGATGGACGCGTCGCCGGGCGCCGCGACGACGCGGCCGTCCTCGACGTACCGCGAGAGGAAGGGCGTCTCCGGTCCCGGATCCCCCGTCGTCGCGCGCAGATGGCGCCGCGGCGCCTGGCGCATGCGGAACGCGATGTCCTTGCGGCCCAGATTCATCCGTCACCTCCCGGTCGTATCGGCCTCCGTCACCCTACGCGGCCGAGGCCTCATCCTCCGCCGGGACGCCCACCTTGGGCTTGGCCCACGAGCGTCCCCGAGTGTCCTTCAGGATGTCGTACTCGACCTCGACGTGCGGCTCGATCGCGCTGTACTTGTCGTTCGGCGCGCCGATCACGAGCTGAAAGCCGAGACCGCGCCACGCGCCGATCGCGCGCTTCGTGAAGTGCGCGTCGGCCTTGATGAGCGCCTCGTCGAGGAAGACGGGCGCGTACCGCGGCCGCTCGGCGTCGGCGTCGCCGAGCTGATAGCGCAGCGCCGCGCCCACGATGAACGCGATGAGCTCCTGCGATTCGCCGCCCGACTTCTCGCCGATGTGGTCGTACAGCGCGACGTGCGAGCGCGTCGCGGCGTCGACCTTCTCGGCGCTGATCCGCACGTGGCCTCGCACGTCGACGAGCTCCGTGAAGTCCGGGGCGTCGCGGCGGATCCGCGCGATGAGGCGCGCCATGCGCTCGTACACCTGCTCGCGCTCCGCATCGTCGCGCGCGCCGTCGATGAGGCCGCGCACCTCGCGCAGCTCGCGGCGGAATCGGCGGCGCGCGTCGGAGAGGTTCTCGCGCGCGCTGATCTGCAGGCGGTGGTCGTCGTCGTAGAACGGCAGCTCGCGCATGATCTCGTTGATGGGCTCGATGCGCTCGCGGATCTCGCGCAGCGCCCGCCCCAGCGCCGAGTCGAGGTTCGCGAGGTCGTTACCCGAGAGCTTCACGAGGCTCGCCTTCCACTCGGCCTCGAGCTCGTGCAGGCCGCTCGTCTCGAGGTCGGCGAGGATCCGCTCGAAGTCGCCGAGCGACGTGTCCGGGTCGGCGCGCAGATTGGGGTTCGGCCACGCGTCGAGGAACGACTCGAGCGTGCGCCGCAGCGCCTGCCGCTGGTCCTCGAGCGTCGCCTGCGCGGCGCGGCGGTCCTCCTCGAGCTGCGCCGCCGCGTGGTCGAGCGCCGCGTCGAACCGCGAGAGTGCGCGTACGCGGTCAGCGCCGTCGGCCTCGGGCGGCGCGAAGCGCTCGTCGAGATAGCGCTCCTGGTCGGGGCCGATCTCGAGGCCTGCCGCCTCGGCGTCATCGATCGCCTGCTGCGCCTCGTCGACCTCGTCCGTCACGTCGGCCCACTGCGCCGCGAGCGACTCGCGCTCCGCGCTCGCCCGGCCGATCGCCTCCTGCGCCGCCGCCGACGCGCGCCGCGCCTCGTCGAGCCGCTCCTGCAGCGACGCGACCTCGGGGCTGCCGTCCGTGACCTCTGCGATCGTCGCGGCCCAGCGGTCGCGCTCCTCCTCGACGCCGCGCACGTCCACCTGCGGCCACGCGAGGTCGCGGATCCTGTCGTAGGCGAGCCCGCGCACGTCGAGCGCGTCGAGCGCGGCGGCCGACGCCTTCTCGCGCTCGCGGGCGTCGCCGAGGCGCTCGCGAGCCGCGGCGATCTCGCCGTCGAGCTCGGCGATGCGGCGCCGGTTCGAGAAGCCCAGGACGTTGCCGCGTCCCTGGCCGCCGTGCGATCCGCCCTGACCCTGCGACACCTGTCCCCTGATCGTCACGCCGCGGTCGACGCGCGCGAGCTCGGCCGCGTCGGCGACGCAGACGAACCCGTAGCGCGCCTCGAGCCGCTCGCGCAGCCAGCCCGTGAAGGGCGTGTCGCGGTACTCGAGGCGACCCGGGAGCGTGCGGGGATCCGCCGCCGGCGGCGCCGCGATGCCCGTCTCGACGCCCTCGTAGCGGAGGCGCACAGGCGTGCGCACGGCGTCGATCGCCGCGCGGAACGCGTCGAGCGACGCCTCGTCGATCAGGAGCGTCGTCGCGAAGCCGCCGAGCGCGAGGTTGAACGCGTCGCGCCACGGCTCGAACTCCGTGCGCACCTCGACGAGCTCGCCCACGAACGGCAGGTCCGCGGGCGACAGCCCCGCAGCCTCCGCGAGCAGGTCGCGCGCCTCGTGCAGCCGCTCGGGGATCGCGCCGTCGCGCCCCGCCGCCTGCGCGCGCGCCTCCTCGAGGGCCGCGAGCTCGCGCTCGGCCTCGCGGGCGGCGCCGTGCGCCTCGCCCCAGACGCGCCGCGCCTCGTCCTTCTCGCCCGCCGCGTCGCGCGCGGCGCGGGCCCGCGCGACGAGCGCGTCGAACGCCGCCTCGTCGGGCGCCTCCTCGCCGATCCGTGCGAGCTGTTCGTCGAGCCTCGCCCGCTCGGCTCGCACCTGCTCGAGGCGGCGCTCGACGGCGCGCAGCTCGCGCTCGGCCGTCGCGAGGCGGTCGCCGCCCGCGTGCCGCAGCGTCTCGACGAGCCCGTCGCGCTTCTGCTCGGCCGTGTCGGCGCGCGTGCGCGCGTCGCGCAGGGCGTCCTCGGCCGCACGCGTGCGGCCGCGCAGCTCCTCCTCGACCTCGCGCAGCAGCCCGATGCGGGTGCGCTGGCGCCACAGGGCGGCGCGGGAGGAGGTGTCCGCGAACCGCCCGACCTCGTCGATCACGCGCAGCCGGTCGGCGGCCTCCTCGATGCGGCGGCGCATCTGCCGGATCGGCTCGAGCGCCCGCACCTGGCGCCTGGCCGTCACCATGCGCTGGCGCGTGCCCTCGAGCTCGTCGAAGTGGCTCACGACCGCGTCGGCCGTCGCGAGCGTCTCGGGCTCCGACAGCACCATGCGCTTGTACAGCTCGTCCACCGTCGTGATCTGCTGGCCCGCCTGGATGCGAGCGAGCAGGCTCATCGCCTGCGAGCCAGAACCCGCCGCGCCGATGCCGAGCACGGAGTGCAGGCGGGCCGAGAACTCGCGGTCCGTCGCGACCGTCTCGAGCCCCGCGGCAGACACCGCGGCGTCGGACAGGCGCCGCATCGCCGCCTCCTCGAGCGAGGCCAGGTCGAACGCTCCCTGCGCCGTCGCCCGCACCTTGACGGTGTCGTCGACGACCCGCGCGCCTGCGGGGATATACCACGCGCGCACGGCCGTGAAGCGCGATCCGTCGTGGTCGAGCCACGTCATCGCGACGGCCGTCCACGTGTCGACGCCGTCGCCGCGCAGCACGCGCATTCGCGTGCCGTCCTCCGTACGCGACTCGTCGATCTTGCCGCGGCCGTACGAGAGGATGTTGCGCTGATCCTCGCCGCGGGGGCGGCCCGTCACGCCGCCGTTGCTCGCGCCGTTGAACGGCGTCGTGTGCGGCATCATGAGCGCGATGTAGGCGTCCATGAGGGTCGACTTGCCCGACCCCGACCCGCCGACGAGCAGCGTCGCGCCGGGCGAGAAGCGCACTCGATGCGCGCCGTCGTAGCCGCCCCAGTTCACGAGCTGCAGCTCCTCGGCGACCCACTGCTGGCCGCGGCTTGCCGCGGGGATCATGCCGAACAGGGTCTCGAGCATCGTCATGCCGCGTCCTCCTCGTCGCTCGCGCGCTGCGTCTCGGCCTGCAGCCAGTCGACGAGCTCGCGCAGCCGGTCGGCGCTCAGCACGATCTCGACGAGCGGACCGATGACGTAGCGCCCCTCCGACTCCTCCTCGACGATCCCCTCCTGGCGCAGGCGCGCGAGCGCCTGGCGCACCGCGCGCTGCCGGCGCGCGACGTCGCCGTCGGCGTCGGTGAAGTAGGTCAGCACGGTCTGCTCGACCTCCTCGACGTCGACGCGGGCCGCGGGCGCGCCCGCCGTCGACTCGCGCTGGAACACCGTGCGGAGGTAGACGAGCACGAGCGTCTCGGCGCGCGTGTAGGCCTCGTCGCGCAGGAGGATCGGGATCTCGCCCTCGTCGGAGCGCACCTGCTGCTTGTAGGCGACGCCGCGCTGCGCGTCGACGACGAGACGCACGAAGAGGTCGTTCAGCCGCGACTCGATCACGCTGAGGTTGTCGAGCAGCACGCGCCAGTCGTCGGGCGAGCGCTCGGCGAGCAGGAACCGGCGCTGCAGCAGCCGCACGAGCACACGGCGCACGTCGGGGTCGAGCACGCCGCGGTCGCCCGCGAAGGCGCCCTCGGGGTCCTCCTCCATGGGGACGGGCGCGACGAACGCCTCGTCGCCCGTCGTGTCGGCGACGTCAGTCATCGGAAGGCTCCTCGGTCGGGTGGACGGTGACGGCGGCGAACGCAAAGCGCCGCGTGGATCCGTCGGGGCGGCGCGCCTCGACGATCGAGACCTCGTCGTGCTCGGTCATGCCCGCGCCGTGCGCGAGCTCGAGCAGGCCGAGCAGGTCGACGGGGCGGCGGGCCTCGGATCCCGAGCCGAACGCCTCTGCGAGGTCGAACTCGTCGCCGAGCCCCGCCACGAGCGCCTCGAGCGCGGCGTAGTCGGGCCCGCCCCACGCGCGGGTGTCGGCGTCGAGGAACTCGGGCTCGTCGCCGGCCGCGAGCGGCGTCGGCGCGGCCGGAGGGCGCGGATCGCTCAGCGTCTGGCGCAGGTGCCCGACGCCCGCGACGGGGAAGCTGCGCAGCGGATCCACGCGGTCGCCCGCCCGCGACGTCGCCATCCACGCCTGCAGCCCCGACATCGCCGAGCGCAGCAGGTCGTCGACCTCGCGGTCGCGCACGGGGTCGTGTGTGCGCACCTGCGCCGTGATGACGTGCGATGCGCGCCGCTGCGCCGTGAGCACCTCCTGCACGCCCTGCTCGACGCGCTTGGCGATGGCCGCGAGCTCGGCGCGCTGGTCGGCCGCCATGAGGCGCGACCACGGCTGCGCGAGCAGGCGGTGGATCTGATCGGTCAGCTGGTCGATGTGCTCGGGATCGCCGATGAGTCGCAGCGCGCCCGCGAACGCGCGGCCCTCGGGCGTGGCCTGCATGATGTGCTGTCCGCGGTGCAGGTACTCGCGCAGCACCTCGCCCGCGGGGCGCTCGTCGCGGCGCAGCTCGGCGACGACGTCGCGCTGCATCGCGCCGATCGACTCCGCGACGCGCGCGAAGTCGGCCGGCAGCTCGCGCGCGAGGTGCACGACGTTCTCCGCCTCCTCGAGCAGCTGCTCGTCGTCGACGGGATCCGCCTCGCCGTGCTCGAGGCGCGCGATCTCGGCGTCGAGGGCGTCGCGCTCGGCGCGCAGGCGCGCGACGCGCTGCGCGGGATCGGGCTCGGCATCGTGCGCGAGCTGGTCGAGCGATTCGAGCAGCGTGCGCACGCGGGTGCGGGAGACGCGCGCGCGGCCGCCGCCCGTGCGGCCCGCGATCTCGAGCGCGCCGACGGCCTGCGCCGAGAGGCGGTAGACCTCCGCCCCGTCCTCGATCTGGGGCACGATCCACCCGACGCGCACCCAGTAGCGACAGATCTCGCGGCCCGTGCCCGACGGCAGGCGCCGCTCGGTCTCCTCGACGCCCGCGGCGCGCAGCTCGTCGGCGAGCTCGCCGACCTCGACGTGCGCGTCGCTGATCGCGACGGCGGGCCGGTCGGCCGTGAACACCTGCGACAGCGCCGCGACGACGAACGGCGCGTACCGGCCGTGCAGCAGGTCGAGCGTCGGGTTGCGGAAGGCCGCGACGGCGCGCCGGTAGGCGGACTCAGCACGGGAGGTGGACATCCTTCCCAGATTATCCGCCCGCCCCGCGCCGCTGCCTGGGAGCCCGGGCGATCACGCGCGCTCGGGGCGCACCGCCTCCTCGGGGATCTCGTCGCAGAGCGTCACGACGACGTCCTGCATCTGCCAGCTCGTGTCCGCGATCGCCTCGGACGCCTCGCGGATCTGCACGACGCCCGCGTCGCGCGCCTGCGGCACGACGAACGCCTCGACGTGCAGCACCTGGCCCATGTCGCGGATCCGCACGCCCGTGTCGTCGACCCACGGCAGCGCGCGGAGGATCCCGCGCACCTGGTCGATCGCCGGATGCGGCTCCGCGCTGTCGTACGCGAGCGCGCGCTGGTCCATGAGGTCGCCGAGCGCGGCCTTCGTGTTGCGGAAGCCGTCGTGCACGATGCCGAGCGAGATGAACAGCGCCGCCGCGCCGTCGAGCCACCACAGCCCCACGCCGACGCCGAGCACGCCGACGATCGAGGCGGCGTTCGTGTGCCAGTCGGCCTTCGCCATGTCGCCGTCGGCGTACAGCACCTTGTTGTGCAGCGTCGGCGCGATGCGCGCCTTCGCCGGGCCGTAGAAGAACAGCGGGCCGATGACCACGACGACCATGACGGCGACCATGAGCCAGCCGAGCCACACGGTCGTGCCGAAGAGATTCACCGACCCGATCGTCGGGTGCTCTGCCTTGATGAGCCCCACCGCCGCCTCGACCGCGAGGTTGAGGCCCACCGCGAGCAGCGCCACGCCTGCGACGAGATGCCCCACGCTCATCGCCCGGTGCCAGCCGTAGGGGTGGCGCGTCGTCGGCCGCCGCCGCACGAACGGCAGCGCGATGAGGAACACGAGCTGCGGCATGAGCGAGAGCATGTCCTCGATCCACGCCGTCTTCATCGACTGCGAGCTGCCGACGACGGTGGCGACGAGCAGGATCGTGACCGCCGTGTAGCCGATCGTGAACAGCTCCCAGCGCACGGGCTGCCGCAGCGCCGTCTGCTGCTCGGCAGGCAGATCCGTGCGCCCGTACTGGTGCTTCGCGGTCGTCACGTGAGCCCCTCCCCGTCGAGGTGGGTCTCGATCGAGGTGAGCAGCGCGTTCTCGCCGAGCGGCACGAGGATCGCAGACTTCGGGCCCGAGCGCTCGGCCCCGGGGAAGAACCCGCGCGTGACCGACGCGCGATCCGACCACGGCGTCTGGTCGGTGAACCCGCCGATCGCGACGTCGATCGCGCCCTCCTCGAGATCCGTGACGAGCGACTCCTCGCTCGCGGCCGTCCACGCGATGTCCGCGTCGATCGACGCCGCGTACTCGCGCACGACGTCGACGACGGGGCCCGACGGATCCCCCTCGCCCGGCGCGTCGACGAGGCCGGGCTCGACGGCGTACCCGACGCGCAGCTCGCCGCCCGCCGCGCGCGAGAGCGTGCCGTCCGGATCCGCCGGAATGCCCGCGCCGCAGCCCGCGAGCGCGAGCACGCCCGCGAGAACGACGGCCGCGCCCGCGCGCCTCACGAGTCCCTCCTGCGGCCGAGCGCCCGAGCCCCGAGCCGCGCCGCGAGGAAGAGCACGGCGCCGGCCGCCACGAGGATCCCGCCGAACAGCCACACGACGGGCCGCTGCTGCGTGAGCAGCAGCACGCACGAGGCGATGCCGAGCACGGGCACGACCGTCCACACGCGGAAGTGGTCGTGCGACACCCTGTCGCGGCGCAGCACGAGCACCGAGACGTTGGCGCTGAGGAAGACGAACAGGAGCAGCAGCACGACGGTCTCGGCGAGCGTCGCGAGGTCGCCGATGAGCGTCAGCAGCATCGCGACGACCGTCGTCGCGAGGATCGCCGCCCACGGCGTGCGGCGGCGCGGCAGGACGCGCGAGAGCGCCCTCGGCAGCAGCTGCTGCTCGGCCATGCCGTAGGCGAGGCGGCTCGCCATGATCATCGTCAGCAGCGCGCCGTTCGCGACCGCGACGAGCGCGATGAGGCTGAACAGCCACGACGGCACTGAGAGCCCCGTCGCCTCGACGACCGCGAGCAGCGGCCCCGTCGACCCCTGCAGTTCGTCGGGCGGCAGCGCGGCCGCGCTCGCGAGGCCCACGAGCACGTACATCACGCCCGCAGCGATGAGCGCGGCGAAGAGGGCGCGCGGGTAGGTGCGCCGCGGATCCCGCACCTCCTCGATCACGTTGGCCGACGTCTCGAAGCCGACGAACGAGTAGTAGGCGATGATCGCGCCGCCGAGGACTGCGGCCGCGGGGCTCACACCCGAGGGGAACTCGAGCACGCGCGCGGGGTCGCCCCCTCCCCCGCCCACGAACACCGCGACGACCACGACGACGATCACGAGGCCCGAGAGCTCGATCGCCGTCATGACGATGTTGCTCGCGAGCGACTCGCGGATGCCGCGGGCGTTCAGCAGCCCGACGAGGGCGAGGAAGACGATCGCTGCCGGCGCGACGGGGACGTCGAGGAACGTCGCGAGGTAGTCGCCCGCGAACGCGATCGCGAGCCCCGCGGCGCTCACGACGCCGGCCGCGAGCATGCAGAACCCGACGAGGAACGAGACGAGCGGGCTGCGGAACGCGCGCTCGGCGAAGACGGCGGCGCCGCCCGCGCGCGGATACTTTGTCACGAGCTCCGCGTAGGATCCCGCCGTCAGCAGCGCGAGCAGCAGCGCGGCGGTGAGCGGCGCCCAGAGCGCGCCGCCCGCCTCCGCCGAGAGCACGCCCATGAGCGCGTAGATGCCCGCGCCCAGCACGTCGCCGAGGATGAAGGCGAACAGCATCGGGCCCGTGATGGCCCTGCGCAGCCTGTTCGGCGCCTCCGCCTGTGCGGGCGAGGTCGTGGCTTCGATGGCCATGGCGCGATCGTAGGGGCGCCGGCGCCCGTCGGGCAGGAGCCTTGACACGGCCCGCTCCCCCGTGCATATGGCGCTTGGCGCATATGCGCGAAACGGGCCCCGCGGATCGATCCGCGGGGCCCGTTTCGACGCGTCTCGCTACGCCTCGGCGCGGTACGACGCCTCGATCGCGTCGCCGACCTCCTGGTCGATGCTGCGCCAGTACGCGAACACGCGCGACAGCACGGGCTCGACGACGCCGCCGCGGAGCGAGCCCACGACCGTCTCGACGAGGCGGGCGCGCTGGTCGTCCGAGTACACGTCGCGCACGAGCGTGTGCGCCTGGCCGAAGTCGTCGTCCTCGGCGTGCAGCGTGTACGCCGAGCGCACCAGCTCGCCGTCGGCCTCCCAGCCGTTGTCGACGGGGCCCTGCTGCTCCTGGTATGCGCGCCCGTACGAGTTCGGCGCGTAGACGGGCGCGTCGCCGCTGTGGAGGAACTGCATCGCGCCCTCCTTGTCGTACGAGTTCGTCGGGATGACGGGGCGGTTCACCGGCAGCTGCGAGAAGTTCGTGCCGAGCCGGTTGCGCTGCGCGTCGGGGTACGAGAACACGCGGGCGAGCAGCATCTTGTCGGGCGAGATCCCCGTGCCGGGCACGGTGTTCGACGGGCTGAAGGCCGCCTGCTCGATCTGCGCGAAGTGGTTCACGGGGTTCTGGTTGAGCGTGAACCGGCCCACGGGGATGCGCGGGTAGTCCTTCTTCGACCAGGTCTTCGTGAGGTCGAAGGGGTTGAAGCGGTAGGTCTTCGCCTCCTCGTACGGCATGACCTGCACCTCGACGCGCCACGACGGGAAGTCGCCGTTCGCGATCGAGTCGAACAGGTCGCGGCGGTGGAAGTCGGCGTCCTCGCCCGCGAGACGGCCCGCCTCCTCGTTCGACAGGTTCTCGACGCCCTGATCGCTCAGGAAGTGGTACTTCACCCAGAAGCGCTCCCCCGCCTCGTTCACCCACATGTAGGTGTGCGACGAGTAGCCGTTCATGTGGCGCCACGTGCGCGGCAGGCCGCGGTCGCCCATGAGGTAGGCCACCTGGTGCGCCGACTCGGGCGAGAGCGTCCAGAAGTCCCACTGCATGTTGTTGTCGCGCAGGCCCGAGTCGGGCAGGCGCTTCTGCGCGTGGATGAAGTCGGGGAACTTCATGGGGTCGCGCACGAAGA
>Ga0079224_100007905_pt1 | contig 14330 bp, 12 predicted proteins | sample Stecom2015_FD_80414 | JGI IMG/M metagenome (GOLD analysis project Ga0079224, IMG submission 80414) | Agricultural soil microbial communities from Utah to study Nitrogen management - Steer compost 2015 | ecosystem: Environmental > Terrestrial > Soil > Agricultural land | place: USA: Utah...
ACGGCGACCGCGTAGGCATACACGTTCTCCGGGTGGGCGATCCCGGTGAACCCGGCATCGCCGATGTGGTGAACGTCGACCCCGATTCGTTTGGCCATGAGCGCCAGCGACCTCAGCGTCGTTTCATCCGATCCCTCCTGGGAAGTGCCGATGGTCCCTATCGCCAGGCCGCCGCGTGACCGCACGACCTGGACCATCGCCGCGGCCGTTTCTTCGGAGAGGCCGGGGGCGGTGCCGGGGAGGGGCACCAGGACGCCGTGGGCACCGGCAGCAACCAGGCTCTCGACGAGTTCCGGCCCGAGCGGCTCCTCTGCTCCCGCTCGGTGCATCTTTCCCGCCAGGCACAGCAGGTGCGGTGCTGCCTCCCGAACCGTGCTCACCGCAGCCGCCCGATCTTCACCGGTGGCCCCCCGTCCCGGGTTGGCGGTGACGATGACGAAGGCGGCGTCACCTTCGGCGGCTGCTCGCGCCCGGCTCGCCGAGGCGCGTAACGGTTCCGGAACCGCGTCGACGTCCGGTTCGAGGTTCAGACCCACCGGCCGACCCAGTAACCGGGAGAGCCCTTGGAAGCCGATCGGCGGCGGGTCCACCGCCTCGAGACCGGTCATCAGCACCCGGTCGGCGTCGCTCGGGTCGACGAGGTTGAGGCATACCAGGTCGGCACCGAAGCCACATACCAGTTCAGCGTTGCTGGTGCCGTGGAGCAGAGGTGGCGCTCCCGCCACCACCTCGGCCAGGATCGTCCGGCCTTCGGCCGCGCGAATCGCATCCGCCAGGGCGTCGCCCCGCAATGCGGCGAGATCGGAACCGAAACGGTCGAGGATCCGCGTCACGACACCTCCGTGAGCGAATCGGTCGGCGACCGAGTGACGCCGACGGAACCCGACCGCCGAGAAAGAACCTGAACGGCGGGCCTGTCTCGGTGTGACAGGCGGATCATATCCCCCGGCCGCCTCGCGGCTGCCTCTTCACCTCAGCCCTCCGTTCATGGGATCAGAGACGCGGCTCAATATAGAGAACGAATCCTCGCCGCGCCGGGATACCTCAACGAGGGCTCAACGAGAGGTCGGCAAACCAGAATCCGCCACGGTGGACGACCTCCCCGCCGGTGACGTGCAGTCGGCCACCGAAGGGGGGCGCTGCCCAACAGAACGTGTGGAACTCGCCGCGTTCGCCAACGGGATCGACTCCGTCAGGCAGCCTGCCTGGATCCCAGCGCTGACCGACGAATGCAGGGTCCAGTTGGGCGGAGTCGACGCAGGTGATCGTGGCGCGCACACCGGATGCGAGCATCCGCTGCGCCAACTCGGTCGTGTCACGGTTTCCGAGCCAGATCGGAAACAGCGGCTCGATCCCCGTGGGCCGAAGCATTTCCTCCCGGTAGGCGCGGATGTCTTCCAAGTAGACGTCGCCGAAGGCGATATGGGTCACTCCCGCCTCTCCGGCCCGCTCGATCACCTGGAGCATCCGCCGCTGGTACTCCTCGTTGGGGCAGGGATCGGGGAGCGGCACGTCCCAGACAGGGAGACCCACGGCTTCGCCCTGGGCACGGAGGAGCTCCCGGCGAGTCCCGTGCATCGAAACCCGGCCGTTCATCTCGTTGGTCGTACTGAGGAGCCCGACGACGTCGACGCTCTCGGAGCGCAACGTGTGGAGGGCCCAGGCGGAGTCTTTCCCCGTCGACCAGGACAGCAGCACCCTCACCCGACGGAGCGTAGGCCGCCTATGGCTCTTCTAGAGCCGCGCCTTTGCTCGTCGGCGGTCCGCCCTCGTCGTCGGCCGGCTGCCCGGAGATGGCTTCGGAGCGGATGACCCTCTGGGAACGCTCCTCTTCCAGACGGTGCTCGGCGGCAGGATCGATGATCGCTTCGAACTCGGCCAGCGCATTCGAGATGGCAGCGCTCGTGCCGCGTCCGCTCCCCTGGCGGTAGCAGATCCAGCCCTTTGCTTCGGCGTATGAAGCCAGCAAATGCAGAACGAGCAAGCCGGCGACGATCCCACCTACCCAGAGCCGTCCGACCATCTCGCCTCCTGCGCCCAAGACCGGTGATGTCGCCGCATTTGATGGAATTCTCCCATGCTCGCCGCGCCCACCGAGCGCAGACGGTCGTAGATGGTGCGGTTGGCAGGGCTGACCTCGGCGGTGAAAGACTCATGGCCCCATCCAGATGCGGCTTGCAGCGCCTGCCGCAGCAGCGCTCCGGCGATGGTGGTGTTGCGGTACTCGGGCAGCACCCCCACCAGACCGAACCGGGGGCCGTCGGGGTTACGCCACATCCGCACGAGACCGGCGTAGTCTCCGCTGCGGTCATCGACGGCGACTAGATAGGCCGAGGGATCGAACGGCGGCGACTCGGTGAGCTCCTGGTGGAACCATTCCCGGTCGCCTTCCCAACCGTCTGTTCCCGGGGTCTGGCGACGGATTGCGTTGTCCAGGTCGAACAATCGGTCCTCGTCGACCGTATCGGCGCAACGGATGCTGACCTCGGACGGAATCCAGGCCCGCCGCAGCTTCGCCAGAACCCGGTCGAATCGGACTCGGAACCTCTCGGCGACGTGCTCGGTCTCGAATCCCGCCGACTGGAGCGCCTCCACTAGCTCTTCGTCCGCAGAGTCGGCGAAGGCGTATACCGGCCTCTCGAGTGCCTCTGTCACTGCATCGGCCAGCCTGGGGTTAGCGGTGCGATCCGGACCCGCGAAGTAGAGGAATGTTCGGCGGTCAGGTCGATCCCAGAGGCTCACGGCGGCGGCCGCCTTGCCCCCGTCGATCGCCATCCAGCGCCGCACCGGTTGGCCCTGGCACCCGTCGCGGGCTCGAAGCTCCGCGGCCCCCATTTCGTACAGGTCAGCGGCCAGCTCGTACTGATCGGTGAACCTGACTATCTCCACGCCTCGCTCGACCCTAAGACAGGACGTGATCGTTTGCCGAGCGATTCTGAGCAGGACGACGAGAGCTAGATCGCCCGTTACGCTCACTCGGCCTATGCCACCAGTTGTCGTGGCCGTCAGCTCCGACGAGAGCCACAACTTCAGCAAGGAGCAACGTCCGTCCATCCGGCTCCTGGAAGGGCTCGGGGTGGAAGGCGATGCCCACATGGGCACCTCCGTCAAGCACCGCTCCCGAGTCGCCAAGGATCCCACCAGACCGAATCTCCGCCAGGTCCACCTGATCCATTCGGAGCTGTTCGACGAACTCCGTGCCGCCGGGTTCAGGGTGGGCCCGGGGGACATGGGAGAGAACGTCACTACCCGCGGCGTCGACCTGCTCTCACTCCCCGCGGGAACCCGTCTCCATCTGGGCCCCGAGGCAGTCGTGGAAGTCACCGGGCTCCGCAATCCATGCCGGCAGCTCGACGACTTCCAAACGGGCCTCATGGCGGCGGTCCTCGATCGAGACCCGGACGGGAATCTGATCCGAAAAGCCGGGATCATGGGGATAGTCGTTCGAGGTGGGATCGTCAGGCCCGGCGATCCGATACGAATCGTGGAGCCTGCTCATCCTCACCGTCCGTTGCAGCCGGTCTGACGGGCCAGAGGCGCTCGAAGAACCAACTGGGCTCCGGGCCCCTGGCGGTCATCGTGGCCGACCACTTCGAGACTCGATCCTGACCGGCTGCTCGGGTGGCACGGCGAGTTCGATCCCTTCGCTCTGGAGTCGAGTCGTGACCTTGCGCTGGAGATCGCTCAGCGCCGGCCAGAGGTCTCCGTGACGGACAGTGGGTTGGGCTTGGAACACCACTCCTTCGGTTGTCAGATGCAGGACGACGACCTCGGGTGGCGGCTCGTCGAGCACCCGGGCGTCCTCCACCAGTTCGGCGAGGATCAGGTCCTGTGCCTTGGCCAGGTTCTGCCCGTAGGAAACCGTGATGTCGATCGACGCCCAGTGGATTCCGGACCGGGAGTGGTTGATCACTCCGGCGTTCTGGATGGCTCCGTTCGGCAGCGATGCCACCGAATGGTCGAACTGGCGGATCACGGTGTTGAACAGCTGGATGTCCTGTACCACTCCACGGACATCCATCGTCTCGACATCGTCGCCCAGCTGGAAGGGACGGAAGATGATGAAGATCACGGTGGCGGCGAAGTTCTCGAGGGAACGGCTCAAGGCAACTGCCAAGACGACCAGGACGATTCCCAGTCCCCACATGAGAACGTCGTCGGGCACTCCCAACCCCGACAACGCGACCAGGAGAGCAGCCACCATGACCACCACGTAGACGGCCTGGGCGAGGAACGAGCGCATCGTGGGCCCGAGGTTTCGGGATACCTTGGGTCGGTTCGTCAGGCGGCTGACCAGCCGCCTGCCCAGCCCGGCGAGTATCCGGCCGACGACCAGAACCGCGACGGCGATCAGGGCCCGCAAACCGATCTCGCCGGCCAGCTCGAGGACGTCGATTGGCATGGGCGTTCGAGCTCAGGCGCTCAGACGACTGCGTTGTGCCGTGACGCCTCCCGGAACCACTCCGCGCTCAGCTTGGGCGTGCGCTCCAGTGTGTCGAAGTCGACGTAGATGAGCCCGAATCGGTCGCCGTACCCGTAGATCCATTCGAAGTTGTCCTGGGAGCTCCAATAGAAGTAGCCGTCGACCGGGACGCCCTCCGACGTGGCGCGCTGGAGCTGGGTCAGGGAGGCCCGCATGAACATCACCCGGTCCGAGTCGTAGATCCGGCCGTCTTCGGCGACCACGTCCAGGGCCGCGCACCCGTTCTCGGTGATGAAGATCGACTCGGCGCCCCAGATGCTCTGCAGCTGGCGTGTCCCCCAATACATGACCTCGGGGTCGACGATGTGCCAAGCCGAGTGCATCTTCGGGTGCGACCCATTTATCGGGACCTCCCGGTACCCGGGCGGCTCGTCCGACGGCTCGACGTAGATGTTCGGCCGATAGAGATTGACGCCCACGAAATCCAATGGAGAGGCGATCACCTCCAGCTCGTCGTCCGTGAACGTCGGGCCACTTCCGCCGGCCGATGCCAGGTATGCGTCGGTGTACTGGCCCTCGAGCATCACGGTCGTGAAGCCGGCGTTCCGCTCCCGGGTCGCCACCTCCGCCGCTTCGATGTATTCGGGTGCGTCGATGACGGGGACGGCCACCCGGATGTTCTCGGCGAATCCCACCTTGGTGTCGGCCGGGCCGTTGGCCCGGATCGCCTGCACGGCGAGACCGTGGCCCAACACGGCGTGATGCCGAACATGCTTGAGTTCGGCATCGGTGAGGTTCAGGCCGGGAGGCATGCCCAGATGCACGGTCTTGCCCCCTCCGACCTGAGCCTCGACGCCCTGGTACCCAGTTTCGACGAAGGAGGCGAACTCGTTGATGGTGAAGAAGTGCTTCACCCGATCGCCGAGATGTCCTGCGACGTAGCCGGCGTACTCACCGAACGCCTTCGACGTATCCGCCGACAGCCATCCCCCGTGATCGTCTTGCAGCTTCTGTGGCAGGTCCCAGTGATACAGCGTGACGAACGGCTCGATATCGGCAGCCAGCAGTTCGTCGACCAGCCGGCTGTAGAAGTCGAGGCCCTTGGGGTTGGGTGAGCCGGTCCCCTCGGGGAAGATCCGTGGCCAGGCGATCGAGAAGCGGTAGGCGTTGGCTCCGATCTCCTTCATCAGCGCCACGTCTTCCGGGTACCGGTGATAGTGGTCGTTGGCCACATCGGCGTTCTCGTCGTTCTTCACTTTCCCGGGCGTGTGGGCGAAGGTGTCCCAGATCGAGACCCCCTTGCCGTCCTCGTCCCACGCCCCTTCGATCTGATACGCAGACGTTGCCACACCCCAGCGAAAGCCTTCCGGGAACGAGCGCGTGGCAGGCGAGCTCATGTGCCGACCTCCTCTGTGCGATGGGGCGCCGCTGGAACCAGCGTCGCCGCCCTTTCCGAAGACGATTCCTCGAGCCATCACGCCCCCTCCTTCTCAAGCTCCCGGGGCGAACTCCGGGAGGGCGATCGGCACCCTTCGAAACCTACCCCTCGGTGATCGGCGGTGTGACGGGTGGACGAGATGCGAACCCTGCCCGCCGGCGCTGTCTTCTTGCTCGTGGGGCCCGTAGCATGGACCGGTTGTGATCGATGGGCGGGGCCGGTCGAAACGAGATGTCGGACTCACGCTGGCGGCGCTCGGGGTCGTGTATGGCGACATCGGGACGAGCCCTCTCTATGCGATGCGTGAGTCGTTGGGAGAGACGTACGACGTCGCCGTGACCCGAGCCAACGTGCTGGGAGTGCTGTCGTTGATCTTCTGGGCCCTGGTGCTCGTGATCGCCGTCAAGTACGTCTTCTCCGTGCTCAGAGTCGACAACCAGGGGGAGGGTGGGATCTTGGCCCTCACGGCCCTGATCAGCGGGTCGAAGGGCCATCTCGAACGGGGTCGGCGGCGGGTGCTGATCCTCCTCGGACTGTTCGGGACCGCCCTGCTGTACGGGGACGGGGCGATCACCCCGGCGATCTCGGTGCTGGCCGCGGTTGAGGGGCTCGAGCTCGTCACACCGGTGTTCGGCCCTTACGTGATTCCCGTTTCGGTAGCCATCCTCATCGCCCTCTTCTCGATTCAGCATCGCGGAACGAGGGGGGTCGGTGCAGTCTTCGGTCCGGTGATGCTCGTGTGGTTCGTCGCGATCGGAGCGCTGGGCGTGACCCATCTAATGGGCGATCCGTCGGTGCTGGGTGCGATCGACCCGACCCACGCCGCGGCGTTCTTCGCAGCCCACGGCTTCCAGGGTTTCCTCGTTCTCGGCTCCGTGTTCCTCGTCGTCACCGGCGGCGAAGCGCTGTACGCCGACTTGGGTCATTTCGGCGTCGGCCCGATCCGGTTGGGATGGTTCGCGGTGGTGATGCCGGCGCTCCTGCTCAACTACTTCGGCCAGGGAGCGCTGATCCTGGCGGACCCCGCCGCCGCTTCGAGCCCCTTCTTCCTGCTGGCGCCCGAATGGGCCACCCTCCCGCTCGTGCTGCTCGCCACCGCAGCCACCGTCATCGCCTCCCAGGCTCTGATCACGGGCGCCTTCTCACTGACCATGCAGGCGATGCACCTCGACTACTCCCCTCGCATGTCCCTCGTCCAGACCTCGGGGAAGGAGAGGGGTCAGGTGTATCTGGGAGCCGTGAACTGGGCGCTCCTCGTCACCTGCATCGGCCTCGTCATCGGCTTCCGGTCCTCGGGCAACCTCGCCGCCGCTTACGGTGTGGCGGTCACGACCACCATGGTCATCACGACCGTCCTCTTCGCCGCCGTTGCCAGGCATCGGTTCGGATGGCCTCGGTGGCTGGTCAATGCGCTCGCCGCTGCGTTCCTGGCCATCGACTTGGCCTTCCTCGGGGCGAACGTGTTCAAGATCCCATCCGGCGGATGGTTCCCTCTCTTGTCGGGACTGGCGGTCTTCGCGGTCTTGACGACGTGGCGGCACGGCCGGACGATCCTGTACCGGCGGATCCGGCGCTCCGAGATCCCCGTCGACGAGCTGGTCGCGAGCCTGGCTGCCCGACCGGTCACGCGGGTGCCCGGGACCGGCGTCTACATGTTCCCGGACCCTGACCACGTGCCTCCCTCACTCGTTGCCAACTTGCGCCACAACCACGTCCTCCACGAAACCGTCGTGTTGCTCTCCGTCCACACCACCGCTGCGCCGCGGTTGCCTGGAGCGAAGCGAGCCAAAGTGAGGGACCTCGGCATCGGCTTCTGGCAGGTGATGCTCACATACGGCTTCGCCGAGACGCCCGACATCCCGCGGGACCTGGAGGCGATGGTCGGCAAGCTCGGGTTCGACCCCGCCTACACCACGTATTTCATCGGCCGAGAATCAGTCCGCGCCACCCTGGCCAACTCGGAGATGGCGAAGTGGCGGGAACACCTCTTCGCCTTCCTCCACCGCAACGCCCGCAGCGCGGCCGACTACTTCCGTCTGCCCCCTGCTCGTGTGGTCGAGATCGGAACCCCGGTGGAGATCTGACTCAAGGCATGGTCGTGTCGCCCGGTTCGCCGTGCGATCCGAGCGACGCGTCGGTCAACGTGAGATGTGATGGCATGACCAGGTTCGGCTTCAGGCCGGCGAGGACATCGCGGGCGTCTTCCGGTCGATCGAATCTGGCCATCAGGATCTCACCGTCGCGTGGGACCAGGCCGTGGATCGCCCATGAAACGGGATCCACCGCGAGCACATCGCCGGCCACGAACGCGTACTGGTCGACGAGCTGTTCTAGGAACTGCAGCTCCGAATGGTGGCTCGGTTCCTTTGTCATCAGAGGTTCCTTTCTCGACCGTCGCCAGCCATCGTGACCGCGTCGGGGATCCGTCGCCTCCGTGACTCCCCCCAGTCGGGTGTCGGCTTCAGCCGCGCTCGGCCTCCGACCGCGAGGCGAAACGCCCCGCTGGATGCGTCAGTCGAGTTCGGCCAGCGCCGCCTTCAGTTGAGAACGGGATGTGATCCCGAGCTTCACGAAGACCTTGTGCAGGTGGTACTCGGCGGTTCGGTCACTGATGAACAGCCGACCCCCGATGTCCCGGTTGGTCAGTCCGTCCCGGGCAAGACGGGCGACGTTGATCTCCTGGTCGGTCAGTTGGTTGATGGTCTCGACGGTGCGCACCCGCACCGTCTCTCCCGTTGCTGTCAGTTCACGTGCCGCGCGGGCGGCGAAACCGGAGAGGCCACAGCCGGCGAGTATCTCGTACGCGGGTCGAAGGTGGGCCCGGGCGTCCACCCGGCGCTGTCGGCGGCGGAGCATCTCCCCGTAGAGCAGATGAGTCCGCCCGACCATTATCGGGATCCGCTCGCGTTCGAAACGCCCGAGAGCTTCGCGGTACAGGCTCTCCGCCTCGTCGTCTGGGCGCAGTTGTGCCTCCGCCATGGCACGTACCCCCAGGGCCCAGTCGTTCCCGATCGGAGTCGTGACTGTGGCCAGCCTCTCGAATCCTTCCTCCGCCAAGGCGACCTCGCCGGTTCGCACGGCCGCTTCCACCAGCTCCAGCAAGGTGCGCATCGCGTGGTTCAACTCGTGGGTGTACGGCAGCTCACGGCTGGCCGACGCGAGCGCCTCTGGATACCGACTCAAGCCGTTGTAGAGGATCGCTTCAGCGAAGTTGGCGGCGCTCAAGGCGTAGCCCTCACCCCGTGCTTCCCCGTCGGCCCGCACCTGAGCTGCCAGCGCCTCCGCCACCTCCGCTTGACCTCGGTAGGCCGCGAGGAACATCCGGCCGTACTGGGGAACCGGGTGTCCCATCATGGTTCGAAGCGTGTCGATCTCGTCGCAGGATGCGTCCGCAGCATCGAGGTCGCCGCCGAGCGTCTGAGCGACCATCAGGAGGCTGAGGGCGATGGGCAGCACGCCGACCATGCCCGCCCCCCGAGCGAGTTCGACCTGACGATCCGCGAGGACCTGCATCAGCTCCGCATCCCAAAGGTCTTGAGCTGCTCGAGAGGCCAGCCACATCCATTGCAGGTCCAGCGTGTCGGGAACGTCGTCCACGAATGCACGGAGCGCCCGGCGGAGTGTCGGTATCGCCGCCTCCTGTCCCTTGGCGGCGAGGAGCGCCTGGCCACGCAGCAACAGGTCGTGCGGCTGGTCCGAGTCGTCCGCGGCCGTCGCTTCGAGTATGGCCTGCGCCACCGAGGCGACTTGCTCGGGATCCCCCAGCCGGCCTCCGTATAGCGCCGCGGCCAGCGCATCGATGTATGTGTCGCGGGCGAGCACCGGATCCAGCCCTTCGAGGCCCCGGGCGGCGGCCAGTAGCTGGCTCGAGCCGTCCCGGTCACGGCGAATCGCATATCCGGCCCGAGCCTTGAGGCGAGCGATCAGCGCTTCCTGCAGAGCGGTGAGGGGGTAGTCGCGGGTGGAATCCAGGAGACGGTTCGCTGCCTCCGGTGCGCCCGCGGCGTGCTTCGCCTCGGCGGAGGCGATCAGCCGATCGACACGAGGTCCGTCAGCTGGAGTGAGCTGTGCTGCCCGCTCGAGGAACGCCGCGGCAGCCGCCGCCCCGCCTCTCTTCCGGGCTCTTGTCGCGGAGCGCTCGAGGTCGGCCGCGACCGCTTCATCAGGAAGCAACGTCGCGTTCGCTCGATGCCACGCCCGACGGTCCGGGTCGCGATCCACATCGGTCGCGTCGGCGAGAGCTTCGTGGACACGCCTCCGCTCGGCGACGGAGGATGCCCGGTAGACCGCCGACCTAACAAGAGGATGACGAAAGCTCACCCTCGCCCCGACGACCAGTGCTTGGGCTCGCTGAGCACGATCGAACTCGTCGGGTTCGAGGCCGAGGGCAGTGGAGGCTCGGAGCAAGAGCGCCGGATCGCCCGTGGGCTCGGCTGCCGCGAGCAGCAGGAACGAGCGGGTCGACCCGGGAAGTTGTTCGAGTTGGACGAGCAAGCTCTCCTCGATGCGTTTCTCCAGTGGCAGGGAACCCGACACAGCGAACCCTCCGGCGAGTTCGGCCGGGCTCAGCGCGCGGGGTAGCTCCTGCAGAGCCAACGGATTCCCGCGTGCTTCGGTGATCAATTGGTCACGAACCCGCGGGTCGATGAGGACAGGAACGGAGCGACGGAAGATCTCGAGAGCGTCGTCGTCACCGACCCCTTCGACGGTGAGTTGCGCGAATCCTGCGAACAGCTCATCTACCGCTCTCATCACCAGGACCATGACGATCCCTTCCGCTTCCAGACGACGACCGACAAAGGCGATCGCCTGCGCCGAAGCCTCGTCGAGCCAATGGGCGTCATCGACGATGCAGAGGAGACCGTCGTCGGTGGCCTCGGTCATCAGACCCAGTACGGCTAGACCCACCAGGAATGGACTCGGGGTGGCGGCAGCTCTGAGCCCGAGGGCGGTTTCCAAGGCGTCACGCTGAGGATCGGGAAGCTGTCCGACCGTGCCCATCATCGGGCCACACAGCAATTGCAGCCCGGCGTAGGCGATTTCCATTTCCGACTCCGATGCCACGATCCGATTGATCGCCATCTGGTGAGCGGCAGTGGACGCGACGTGATCGACCAGGGCCGTCTTTCCCACGCCCGCCTCACCCGAGACCACCACGGACCCGCTGCGCCCACTTCGAGCGCGATCGATCAGCGCCGCTAGTTCTCCGATTTCTCGGTCCCGCCCCCAGAGTCGGTGGGTTCCGGCCGTGGCCACTCCCTCAACCCTACGCTTCGCCGGGCGCCTCGTGCACCATGAGACGCCACCTCAGAAGCAGCTGCGGGCGCTCATACCTGTGGAGCGCCATCGAGTGCGAACAGGGTTCGCTCGCCCGGCACTCCCGCCAACGGATGCCGACCCCGTTCTACGAACCGACCATCGAATCCGACCGCCAACTCGCGCGTGGTGTCGGACACGAGGATCTCCCCTGGTTCGGCCAGTGCGACGATTCGGGCGGCTTCGTGCACCGCTCGACCTCGGACCCCGCCCGGCGCCATCTCCACTTCTCCCGTATGGACAGACGCCCGGATAGCCAGACCGTGGCGAAGCAGTCTCTGTTGGATCGTCAGCGTCGCCGACAATGCGCTGCCGACGCCGTCGAAGGCGACGAGAAAGCCGTCACCAGTGGTGTCGACCTCCGTCCCGTGGTACTCATCGAGCACCTCGCGCACCGAAATGTCGTGGCTGTCGAGGAGTCGGTCCCAGGCACCGTCGCCGATCGTCACCAGGCGGCGCGTCGATTCGACGATGTCCGTGAAGACCAAGGTCTTCACCACCCGCCCCGCCGTTGGTGGCTTGCCGAATCCTCGCCACCCTGCCCACATGATCGACACAGCGGGTTCGTCGCCCACCACCCAAACGTCGTGTCCAGGGGGAATGTCGAAGACGTCGCCCGCCACGACGCTGAACTCGCTGCCATCGTCCAACCGGAACCTCAGTTCGCCGCCGAGGGAAACACCCAGATGATGGAACTGACAACTCTCTCCCCCGGCGACTGGTCTGATCTGTTCATTCCAGTGCCAGCCCGGCTCGCACACGATCCGACCCACGACGAATTCGCCGACTCTCACCGTTTCGGCACGCCCCTTCGGGAACACCTGGGTCTCCTCGGGTCGTTCCAGGCTCTTGATGACCTGGGGCAGGGATCCGTGGGACGGTGTCACTCTTTGCTCCCTCCATCCGGGAGTCGTCGGGCGCCCGACGCAAGGCGCCCGATGAAGTCCCTAGCCGCCCGATGGCACGATGGCTGTACCGGCCTTCCGGCTGACCCAGTCAGCCAGTCGGGTTCCACCGAGGGCGGCGCCCGCCCCCGGGAGCAGCGTGTCCTCTGCCAGCCGAGCCCCGAAGTATCGGGCTTCGGGGTCAGCGACCACGCGTCGTGGATCGTGGGCGGCGGCCAGCGCCCGCCCGACCAGCTCGTCGAGACGGAACTGCTCGGGTCCGGCGACTTCTGTCACACCGAGGAGCAGCGCGCCGGCCGCCACTCCGGCGACGGCGGCGGCGACGTCGTCGACCGCCATCGGCTGGACGAGGACAGGAGGCAGTCGAACCGTGTCCCCATCGGTGCCAGCGTCGGCGATCCGGCGAACGAACTCGAAGAACTGGGTGGCATGGACGATGGAGTGAGCGACAGAAGACGCCTCGCTCAAGTGCTCCTGGACGGCCTTGGCGCGGAAGTAGCCGCTCTCTGCGAGGCGATCGGTTCCAACCACCGACAACACGACGTGATGCTTCACACCTGCAGACTCCTCCTCCGCGAGGAGGTTGCGAGTCGACGTCTCGAAGAACTCCATCACCGCGGCATCCTCGAAGGACGGCGAATTGGTGACGTCCACCACCACATCGGCATTCTCGATGGCCCCGGCCAGACCCTCCCCTGTGAGCGTGTCCACTCCAGATGCGGGGGACGCCGGCACTGCGTCGTGACCATGGTCGATCAACGTCTCCACGACTTTCGACCCGACGAGCCCTGTTCCCCCTACGACGACGATTCTCATGATGATCCTTTCTGTGGGGCGACCCCGCCGAACAGGTGGGGTCGCCCGGGTCGTTCAGCTCTGCAAGAAGGCGAGGAGATCGCCGTTGATCTGATCCTGATGCGTGGCGGTGATGCCATGGGGCGCCCCGGGGTAGTAGATGTCCTTGGCGTTGGAGATGATCCGGGCCGACTTCCTCGCACCGAGATGGACCGGCACCACCTGGTCGTCCTCACCGTGGAGCACCAGCGTCGGCACATCGATCTGTTGGAGATCCTGGGTGAAGTCGGTTTCAGACAGGGCCTTCACGCATTCGTACGCGTTCTTCAGTCCCGACTGCATGCTCCAGGCCCAGAACTGGTCGAGCACTCCCTGGGACACTTCGGCGCCCGGGCGGTTGGCGCCGTAGAACTGGATCGCCAGGTCTCGGTAGAACTGGGATCTGTCGGCGAACATGCCGGCACGGAGAGCGTCGAAGAGTGCCATGGGCAGACCTTCGGGATTGGCGTCCGTCTGCAACAGGAACGGCGGAATGGCCGAGATCAGCACGACCTTGGCGACGCGGCCCGTCCCGTGGCGTCCGATGTATCGGACGACCTCGCCGCCACCGGTGGAATGGCCCACCATCGTGATGTCGCGCAGGTCGAGAGCCTCGACGAGCGCGGCCAGATCGTCGGCGTAGGTGTCCATGTCGTTGCCCGAACCCGCCTGGCTCGACCGGCCGTGTCCCCGCCGATCGTGGGCGATGACTCGAAAGCCGTTCTGGGCGAGGAACAGCATCTGGCCGTCCCAAGCGTCGGCGTTCAAGGGCCACCCGTGCGAGAAGGTGACGACCGGGCCTTCTCCCCAGTCCTTGTAGTAGATGTCGGTCCCGTCTCTGGTCGTGATGTAGCTCATCACTGCGCTCCTTCCCGAGCGTGTCGATTGGGACCGATCATCAGGCCGTCCGGGTCTGGTTCGCCTCCGTGGGTTACCCCAGTCATGGCCCGGGCATCGCCAGCCAAGACCAGCCGGTGGAAACCGACCGGGGGCTCCTGCTGATGCGACGCTCAGCACCGCCGGAGGCGGCGAGGATCATCGAGACACTGGTTCGGTGAGCGACGATCGCGAAGTGAGCAGGAATCGAGAAGCAATCCACCGGCTTCACCTCTACGGTCGGCGTCAGAGCAATCTGCACGACGGACCCAGGAGGACCGACTCATGCTCAAAAAGAAGGGCGACGACGCGGCATTGGCAAAAATCGCGCAGGCACCTGAGCCGTATCGCGCGATCGGAGAGCGACTCCACCGCATCATCCGCGTCCGTGCTCCTTCGCTCGAAGCGGAGGTGGGCTGGGGCATCCCGTTCTACATGAAGGGCGGAGAGGACGTCTGCTACATCAAGACCGACAAGAACTACATCGTCTTCGGCTTCGGCGAGGCCAACAACCCAACCGTCGAAGAAGGCTCCGGGA
>Ga0079224_100007906_pt1 | contig 14328 bp, 8 predicted proteins | sample Stecom2015_FD_80414 | JGI IMG/M metagenome (GOLD analysis project Ga0079224, IMG submission 80414) | Agricultural soil microbial communities from Utah to study Nitrogen management - Steer compost 2015 | ecosystem: Environmental > Terrestrial > Soil > Agricultural land | place: USA: Utah...
GCGAAGCCCTTGCCCTTGGTCGTACCCGTCACGTCGACCAGCTCGCCGGCCTCGAACACCTCGGCGGTCAGCTCCTGACCGAGCGTGTACTCCGAGGCGTCAGCTGTGCGCACCTCGGCGATGTGCCGGCGCGCGGTGACTCCCGCCTTGTCGAAGTGTCCCTGCGCGGGCTTGGTCACCTTGCGCGGGTTCGGCGCACCGAACGCGATCTGCACCGCGTCGTATCCGTCCTTCTCCGGCGTGCGCACCTGGGTCACCACACAAGGCCCGGCCTTGACCACGGTGACGGGCACGACGCGATTGTTCTCGTCCCATACCTGGGTCATGCCGAGCTTCTCGCCGAGCAGCCCACGAACAACGCGTCGAGCCGCGCCTGTCGTCTCTGTAGTCATCGTTCGCGCGTCCCTTAGAGCTTGATCTCGATGTCGACACCGGCCGGCAAGTCGAGGCGCATCAGCGAGTCGACCGTCTTCGGCGTGGGGTCGATGATGTCGATCAGCCGCTTGTGTGTGCGCATCTCGAAGTGCTCGCGGCTGTCCTTGTACTTGTGCGGCGACCGGATGACGCAGTACACGTTCTTCTCGGTAGGCAGCGGCACCGGGCCTGCGACCACCGCGCCGGTGCGCGTCACCGTGTCGACGATCTTGCGCGCCGACGTGTCGATGACCTCGTGGTCATAGGCCTTGAGCCGGATGCGGATCTTCTGTCCCGCCATGGCTGCTTGTCGTCCTCACTCTTCGCACTGCTTGAGATCCGATCTGACCGAAACACTGGCCAGGCGCCCCGCCCGACCGACCCCCGCGGTCGGGCGTGTCGCGATCCGGCACAAGGCACGGCTCGACGACACGCTTCGAGTCGAGGGGTTCTTCTGGAGGAGCCGACCCGGCCACCTCGTGGCCGAGCCTGCATGACGGAGTTCGACGCCGAGGGAGTCGGACCTTGCCGACTCTGGGCGCATAGCCCTGACGTCGCCCACCACCGAGCAACCTGAACAGTATGCCAGACGGGATCGGCCTCTGGCCAATCGGGCGAGCCGGTCTGATCAGGACGATGCTGTTCGCGTCGCCCTGCTGACCAAACCAACTCGTGCGTGAAGGGCGGTCGGTTGCCGCTGACTGCGGCCCCGGCCGCCCTTCACCTGACGAACCTACTTGATGATCTTCGTGACGTGACCGGCGCCGACCGTCCGCCCACCCTCACGGATGGCGAACTTGAGGTTCTCCTCCATGGCGACCGGCTGGATCAGCTCGACCGACATGGTGGTGTTGTCGCCGGGCATGACCATCTCGGTGCCTTCCGGCAGCGTCACGACGCCGGTGACGTCGGTCGTGCGGAAGTAGAACTGCGGACGGTAGTTGTTGAAGAACGGCGTGTGCCGCCCGCCCTCGTCCTTGCCGAGAATGTAGACCTGCGCCTCGAAGTTGGTGTGCGGCGTGGTGGTGCCGGGCTTCACGGCGACCATGCCGCGCTCGACGTCTTCGCGCTTCGTACCACGCAGCAACAGACCGACGTTCTCACCCGCACGAGCCTCGTCCAGCGTCTTGCGGAACATCTCGACCGCGGTGACCGTGGTCTTCTGCGCCGGGCCCGGACGGATACCGACGAGCTCGACCTCTTCGTTGGCCTTCAGCACGCCGCGCTCGACCCGGCCGGTGACGACCGTGCCGCGCCCGGTGATGGTGAAGACGTCCTCGATCGGCATGAGGAACGGCTTCTCGATGTCGCGCACCGGGTCCGGGATGTTGGCGTCGACGGCGTCCATGAGCTCCTCGACGGACTTGACCCACTCCGGGTCGCCCTCGAGCGCCTTGAGCGCGGAGACCTTGACCACCGGAGCGTTGTCGCCGTCGAAGTCCTGCTCGCTGAGCAGCTCACGGACCTCCATCTCGACGAGCTCCATGATCTCCTCGTCGTCGACCATGTCGGCCTTGTTCAGCGCGACCAGGATGTACGGCACGCCGACCTGACGGGCCAGCAGCACGTGCTCCTTGGTCTGCGGCATCGGGCCGTCGGTCGCGGCGACGACCAGAATGGCGCCGTCCATCTGCGCAGCGCCGGTGATCATGTTCTTCACGTAGTCGGCGTGACCGGGAGCGTCGACGTGCGCGTAGTGGCGCCGCTCGGTCTGGTACTCGACGTGCGAGATGTTGATCGTGATGCCGCGCTGCTTCTCTTCCGGCGCCTTGTCGATGTCGTCGAACTGCGACGCGTCGTTCAGGTCCGGGAACTTGTCGTGCAGCACCTTCGTGATCGCCGCGGTCAGCGTCGTCTTACCGTGGTCGACGTGCCCGATGGTACCGATGTTGACGTGCGGCTTGGTCCGCTCGAACTTCGCCTTAGCCACTGTGGGTCCTCCTGTTAGGACTCGTACGTTGCCGATGTCCCGCGAACGGTGCGCTCGGCTGGTTTTTCTTTTGGTCGGGTGTGCCTACGTGTTGCCGGCCGGGAGAAGGTACCCCGGAGACGATCACTCGCCCCGGGCCTTCTTGATGATTTCCTCAGCCACGTTACGAGGCACTTCGGCATAGGAGTCGAAGTGCATCGAGTAGCTCGCCCGGCCCTGGGTCTTGCTGCGGAGGTCACCGACGTAGCCGAACATCTCCGACAGCGGGACCAGCGCCTTGATGATGCGCTGGCCGGCACGTTCCTCCATGGCCTGCACCTGGCCACGGCGGGAGTTGAGGTCGCCGATGACGTCACCCATGTACTCCTCCGGGGTGGTCACCTCGACCGCGAACACCGGCTCGAGCAGAACCGGGTCCGCGCGCCGCGCAGCCTCTTTGAACGCCATGGAACCGGCGATCTTGAATGCCAGCTCCGACGAGTCGACGTCGTGATACGCGCCGTCCTGCAGCGTGACCTTGACGTCGACCAGCGGGTATCCGGCGACCACACCGTGTTCCATGGCCTCCTGGCAGCCCTCGTCCACCGACGGGATGTACTCCCGCGGGATGCGGCCACCGGTGACGTTGTTGACGAACTCGTATCCGCCATCGCCGTCACCACCGGTGGGTTCGATGTCGATGATGACGCGGCCGAACTGGCCCGAACCACCGGTCTGCTTCTTGTGGGTGTACTCGACCTTCTCGACCTTGCGGCGAATGGTCTCGCGGTAGGCCACCTGCGGCTTACCGATGTTGGCCTCGACCTTGAACTCGCGCTTCATCCGGTCGACGAACACCTCGAGGTGGAGCTCGCCCATCCCGGAGATGACCGTCTGCCCGGTCTCCTCGTCCGTGCGGACCTGGAAGGTCGGGTCTTCTTCGACCAGCCGCTGGATCGCCGTGGACAGCTTGTCCTGGTCGCCCTTCGTCTTCGGCTCGATGGCCACGTGGATGACCGGGGCCGGGAACTTCATCGACTCCAGGATCACCGGCTGGTTGGCGTCGGACAGCGTGTCACCCGTCGTGGTGTTCTTCAGGCCCATGACGGCGACGATCTGCCCGGCGCTCGCGCGCGTGATCTCTTCACGCTTGTTCGCGTGCATCCGGTAGATCTTGCCGATGCGCTCTTTGTGGCCCTTGGTGCTGTTGAGCACCTGAGTGCCGGCGGTGAGCGTGCCGGAGTACATCCGGACGAACGTGAGCTTGCCCAGGTGCGGGTCGGCCATGATCTTGAACGCCAACGACGACAACGGGGCGTCCTCATCGGGCTCGCGCTCGATGATTTCGTCCTCGTCGTTCATCGCGTGACCCTGCACTGCGCCGACGTCCTTCGGCGAGGGCAGGTAGTCGACGACGGCGTCGAGCATCGGCTGCACGCCCTTGTTCTTGAACGCCGAACCGCACAGCACCGGGGTGACGCTGTTGGCGATGGTGGCGCGACGGATCGCCGCCTTGAGCTCCTCCTCCGACGGCTCCTTGCCGTCCAGGTAGAGCTCCATCATCGCTTCGTCGTTCTCCGCGAGGGTCTCGAGCAGCTTGTCGCGCCACTCGGCCGCGGCCTCGATGTGCGTGTCGGGGATGTCGACGGTGTCGTACATCTCCCCCAGCGGCGTGTCCGGCGACCAGATCAGGGCCTTCATCCGGACGAGGTCGACCAGTCCGCGGAAGTCCGCCTCGACGCCGATCGGCAGCTGGAGAACCAGCGGCGTCGCGTTGAGACGCGTGACGATCATGTCCACGCAGCGGTGGAACTCAGCGCCCGTACGGTCGAGCTTGTTGACGAAGCACATCCGCGGAACGCCGTACTTGTCCGCCTGGTGCCACACGGTCTCCGACTGCGGCTCGACCCCGGCGACCCCGTCGAAGACGGCCACCGCGCCGTCCAGGACACGCAGGTTGCGCTCGACCTCGACGGTGAAGTCGACGTGGCCGGGGGTATCGATGATGTTGATGGTGTGGTCGTTCCACTCGCAGGTCGTGGCAGCGGAGGTGATGGTGATACCCCGCTCCTGCTCCTGCTCCATCCAGTCCATCGTGGCGGCACCCTCGTGGGTCTCGCCGATCTTGTAGTTGATACCCGTGTAGTAGAGGATCCGCTCTGTGGTCGTGGTCTTGCCCGCGTCGATGTGGGCCATGATGCCGATGTTGCGGACCTTGGCCAGATCAACTTTGCGGAGGTCGGTCGCCATTCGTGCGTCGCTTCCTGGGTTCGTCGGGTGCCTGCGCGCGGACTACCAGCGGTAGTGCGCGAAGGCGCGGTTCGACTCGGCCATCTTGTGGGTGTCCTCGCGGCGCTTCACGCTGGCTCCGAGGCCGTTGGAGGCGTCGAGGATCTCGTTCATCAGTCGTTCGGTCATCGTCTTCTCGCGCCGCGCGCGCGAGTAGCTGACCAGCCACCGCAGCGCCAACGTGGTGCTGCGCCCAGCGCGCACCTCGATCGGCACCTGGTAGGTCGCGCCACCGACTCGGCGGCTGCGCACCTCGAGGGTGGGCTTGACGTTGTCCAGCGCGCGCTTGAGCGTCACGACCGGGTCGGTACCGGTCTTTTCGCGGCAGCCCTCCAGAGCACCGTGCACGATGCTCTCGGCGACGGACTTCTTACCATCGACGAGCACCTTGTTCACCAGCTGGGTCACCAGCGGCGAACCGTAGACCGGGTCGACGACGACCGGTCGCTTCGGGGCCTGGCCCTTGCGCGGCATCAGCTCTTCTCCTTCTTCGCGCCGTACCGACTGCGCGCCTGCTTGCGGTTCTTCACGCCCTGCGTGTCGAGCGAACCGCGGACGATCTTGTAACGGACGCCGGGCAGGTCCTTCACGCGACCGCCACGCACGAGCACCATCGAGTGCTCCTGCAAGTTGTGGCCCACGCCCGGGATGTAGGCGGTGACCTCGATCTGGCTGGTCAGTTTCACGCGGGCGACCTTCCGCAGAGCCGAGTTCGGCTTCTTCGGGGTGGTGGTGTACACGCGCGTGCACACACCACGCCGCTGCGGGCTGCCCTTGAGCGCCGGGGTCTTGTTCTTGCCGACCTTGTCCTGGCGGCCCTTACGGACCAGCTGCTGGATCGTGGGCACTACGTCTCCGTTGTCCTCGAACGTGTGTCGAACTGCCTCGACGTTTGGATTCTGCGGTTCACACCGGTCGTTGACGGCGTGAAGCGACGGCGGCCGCTGCTGCGACCCCCGCGGTCGGGCGTGTCGGCCCGATTCCGCTCCACATGACCGAGCCCGATCGGTGTGGTCGGTGGATCTGTCCGGCAAATCGGCCAACTCGTCGGCTGGGCGCACCGGATTGCCCGGAGCAGTCCAGGCACGAGGATTGAGATTACCCGCTCGAGGGCACCCAGGTCAAAGCGGGCTGCATCAGATTTCCAGCGGGTTCCCTACAACTTAACCCAGGACGAAGCTTCTCGTCATCCGGTGCCCACCGCCACGCCGCCCATACCGGACAGCCCGGGCCGCCGGCGACCCGGACGCGGTCCCCGCCGATGCGTGGACGCCGTGGCGAAGTCGTCTGGCCGCAGCCTCGATGACCAGCGCGTTTACCGCCACGGCTAACGGGCGGGCAGGTGCGGCCGGCCCGGAGGCGACGAAATAGAATTGGGGGACGCCGCGTGTCCGGCCGGCAACGCCGCGACGCCACGCCCTGGAGGTGCCGTTTCGATGGCCGAACGCAAACCGTCGGGAATCACCTTCGAATCGTGGATCGACAAGCAGATCCGCGAAGCTGAGGAACGCGGCGCGTTCGACAACTTGCCCGGCACCGGCAAGCCGCTGCCGAATCTGCACCGGGCCAACGACGAGATGTGGTGGGTGCGTGAGAAACTCGCCCAGGAAGGGCTGTCGTCCGACGACGTCCTCCCGACACCGCTGAAGCTGCGCAAAGAGAAGCACCGCCTGCGCGAGACCGTCAGCACCTTACGCTCGGAACGACAGGTACGAGATGCCGTGGCCGAACTGAACACGCGCATCATGGACTGGCTGCGGGCACCGTCGGGTCCGCAGATCCCGATCAGACCGGCCGATGCCGATTCCGTCGTGGACCAATGGCACGCCGACCGTGCGGCCGCTCAGCCGCCCACGCAGCAGGCCGCACCTGCACCAGCCGAGCCGTCTCGCGGCGTCACGTCGGCACGCTTGTCGTGGTGGCGGCGACTGTTCGGTGCGCGCCGGTGAGGTGACCGCCCAGGCGACGATGGCCTCGTGCGCGAGGCGACGATCAGCATCGGTATCCGCCGTCAGCCAAGCCCGCCTCCTGCTCCAGAGGGTGCCGGCACGGGTCGTTCGGGTTGTGCCGAACGAGGTAGGCCCAGATGAACCGGACGAAGCCGTAGCGCGCCCACTGCTCGGAGTGCACCTTCTCGTGCCGAAGCAGGCGGTGCAGACTCGGCGCAGCCGAGCCCCTCGGCGCCCGGCCGGACTCTATCGCCTCGGACAGAACGCGCGCCGGTTGGTCATTCGAGCCGTTGACGACGAAGACGTCCCCCCACGTGGTGCCGGCGCGCGCAGTGAACATGTCGACCGCGTTCGGCACCGGCCCGATCTTGGGCCCGGCGGCCGCCATCATCGTTCCGCCCGGAGTGGCCACCACGGCTCCGCCGGTGCGTAGGATCAGCCCCACGTCGCCGGTCGTCAGGCCGAGCGGGCCCCGATAGGTCCATGCGTTGCGTTCACGCCGATTCGTCGTGCTCGGCCGACCGCCGTTGAGCAACTCGGTGACCCGGCTCAGGTGCCGGGCGCTGGCGGCGGCACTGATCCGCACGTACGGCCGTCCGCTCGGCGCGCGCCACACGGTCAGCGCCTCGAGCGCCTCGAACGTCGTCGGTTCGACACCTTCCTGCTGGGCGCGCGCCACGACGTCGCGGGGACCCGACACCGTCGGCAACGTCCACCAGACCCACTCCCGGTACAACGCTGTCGGCTCGGCGGCGCCGAGCAAGCCAGCCTGACGCAGGTGATCGATGCTCGTGGCCACACCTGCGCTGTCGAAACGCTCGGCGTCGTACAGCGATGACCTCCCAACTCAGCCTGCCGTGGCGTCACGGTGACTCGGCCGGCACACCCGACGCGGATCGGACACTTTCATCAGTATGAGCCGCGCAGACGGCGATACGGACCATCCGAGCCGACGCGGGCGCGGCGACGAAAAGGGCGGTGCGATCGCCGATCGCGATCGCACCGCCCTGTTGTCGAACTAGGCGGACCTGGACCTCAGCTGTAGGAGCCGAAGTCGTAGTCTTCGAGCCGGACCGCTTCGCCGGAACCCTGCCCGAACTCGTAGTCGGAGTAGTCCGCGCCGTAGTCGACCATGGAGTACATAGCCGCCTTGGCCTCTTCGGTGGGCTCCACCCGCAGGTTGCGGTACCGGGCCAAGCCGGTCCCGGCCGGGATGAGCTTACCGAGGATGACGTTCTCCTTCAGACCGATCAGCGGGTCGGACTTGGCGTTGATGGCCGCCTCCGTGAGGACCCGAGTGGTCTCCTGGAACGACGCCGCCGACAGCCACGAGTCCGTGGCCAGCGATGCCTTGGTGATACCCATCAGCTGCGGGCGACCCGAGGCCGGCTGGCCGCCCTCGGCGACAGCACGGCGGTTCTCGTCCTCGAACCGCGACCGCTCGACGAGCTCGCCCGGCAGCAGGTCGGTGACACCGCTTTCGAGCACCGTGATCCGGCGCAGCATCTGCCGCACGATGATCTCGATGTGCTTGTCGTGGATCGACACACCCTGCGAGCGGTAGACCTCCTGAACCTGATCGGTCAGGAACACCTGGACCGCACGCTGGCCCTGCACCCGCAGCACGTCGTGCGGGTCGGCCGTACCGGAGTGCAGCAACTCGCCGACCTCGACATGGTCGCCATCCTGCACACGCCACTGGGCGATGCCCGGGGCGCGCCGGTTGGTCCAGTCGAACACGCGGCGGCTCAGCGGGAAGGACTGCTCCTCGCTGCCGTCGTCGGGGACGATGACCGCGTGAGCGCCCTTGGCGTCCTCTTCGATGCGCACGCGCCCGGAGACCTCGGCCAACGGCGCCTTACCCTTCGGTGCCCGAGCCTCGAACAGCTCGACCACACGCGGCAGACCGTGCGTGATGTCCTCGCCGGCGACACCGCCGGTGTGGAACGTCCGCATGGTCAGCTGGGTACCGGGCTCACCGATCGACTGCGCGGCGATGATGCCGACGGCCTCGCCGACGTCGACGAGCTGGCCGGTGGCCAGCGAACGCCCGTAGCACATCGCGCAGACGCCGGTCTTGCTCTCACAGGTCAAGACGCTGCGCACGCGGACCTTCTCCACGCCGGCCGTCACCAGGCGGCCGATCTCGACGTCGCCGAGATCGTCACCGGCCGAAGCCACCGTCGACCCGTCGGGCGCGACGACGTCCTCAGCCAGCGAGCGAGCATAGACCGAGGTCTCGACGTGCTCGTCGGTCACGAGGTTCCCGTCGGGACCCGGCGCTGCGATCGGCAGCAACAGACCACGGTCGGTGCCACAGTCGACCTCGCGGATGATCACGTCCTGCGAGACGTCGACCAGCCGTCGAGTCAGGTAACCGGAGTCGGCCGTCCGCAGCGCGGTGTCGGCCAGACCCTTCCGGGCACCGTGGGTGGAGATGAAGAACTCCACCACCGACAGCCCCTCGCGGAAGCTCGACTTGATGGGCCGCGGAATGGTCTCGCCCTTCGGGTTGGCCACGAGACCGCGCATGCCGGCGAGCTGGCGGATCTGCATCCAGTTACCACGCGCACCGGAGCTGACCATCATGTCGACGCTGTTGCCGGGCGTGAACGAGCGACGCATCGCTTCGTCGACGGCGTTGGTGGCGTCGGTCCAGATGTCGATGAGCTCCTCACGGCGCTCACCGTCGGAGATCACGCCTCGCGCGAAGTTGCGCTCGACCTTCTCGGCCTTGCTCTCGAACTCCTCGAGGATGTTCTGCTTCTGCTCCGGCGCCACGACGTCGTCGACGGACACCGTCACACCGGACCGGGTGGCCCAGTAGAAGCCGATCTCCTTCAACGCGTCCAGCGTCGAGGCCACCTGGATCTTCTGGTACCGCTCGGCCAGGTCGTTGACGATCGCGCCGAGCCGCTTGTTGTTCACGACTGCGTCGACGAACGGGTAGTCCGGCGGCAGCGCCTCGTTGAACAACGCCCGGCCCAGGGTCGTCTGCAAGGTCAACGACTGACCCTGCTCCCAGTCCTCCGGCAGCGACGAACCAGCCGGCGGGACCACGCCGTCGAGCCGGAGGGTGATCGGCGCCTGCAGCGACAGCTCACCCCGGTCGAACGCGGCGATGGCCTCAGCCGTCGACGAGAACGCCCGGCCCTCGCCGAGCTGGTTCTCGCGGTTCGAGGTCAGGTAGTAGATGCCCAGCACCATGTCCTGTGTCGGCATCGTGACGGGACGACCGTCGGCCGGCTTGAGGATGTTGTTGCTGGACAGCATGAGGATCCGCGCCTCGGCCTGTGCCTCGGCCGACAGCGGCAGGTGCACGGCCATCTGGTCGCCGTCGAAGTCGGCGTTGAACGCCGTACAGACCAGCGGGTGGATCTGGATGGCCTTACCCTCGATCAGCTGCGGCTCGAAAGCCTGAATACCCAGCCGGTGCAGCGTGGGCGCCCGGTTCAGCAGCACCGGGTGCTCGGCGATGACCTCTTCGAGGACATCCCACACGACCGGACGCTGCCGCTCGACCATGCGCTTGGCGCTCTTGATGTTCTGCGCGTGCGACAGGTCGACCAGACGCTTCATGACGAACGGCTTGAACAGCTCGATCGCCATGCCCTTCGGCAGGCCGCACTGGTGCAGCTTGAGCTGCGGACCCACGACGATGACCGACCGACCCGAGTAGTCGACTCGCTTACCCAGCAGGTTCTGCCGGAACCGGCCCTGCTTGCCCTTGAGCATGTCCGAGATCGACTTCAACGGCCGGTTGCCCGGACCGGTGACCGGACGGCCGCGACGGCCGTTGTCGAACAACGCGTCCACGGACTCTTGGAGCATCCGCTTCTCGTTGTTGACGATGATCTCCGGCGCCCCGAGGTCGAGCAGGCGCTTGAGCCGGTTGTTGCGGTTGATGACACGCCGGTACAGGTCGTTGAGGTCGCTGGTGGCGAAGCGGCCACCGTCGAGCTGGACCATCGGACGCAGGTCCGGCGGAATCACCGGGACGGCGTCGAGCACCATGCCGCGAGGGTCGTTACGGGTGGTGAGGAACGGCGAGACCACCTTGAGCCGCTTCAGGGCGCGCGTCTTCTTCTGGCCCTTGCCGGTACGGATCAGCTCGCGCAGCTTCTCGGCCTCGCTCTCGAGATCGAACGTCTCGAGGCGCTCCTTGATCGCCTGGGCACCCATACCGCCGCGGAAGTACTGACCGAACCGGTCACGCATCTCGCGGTAGAGCATCTCGTCGCCCTCGAGGTCCTGGACCTTGAGGTTGCGGAACCGATCCCACACCGCGTTGAGCCGGTCGATCTCGGCCTCCGCGCGCTTACGCAGCTGGCTCATCTCGCGCTCGGCCGACTCCTTGACCTTGCGGCGCACGTCGCCCTTGGCCCCTTCGGCCTCGAGCTCGGCGAGGTCGGCTTCGAGCTTCTTCGCGCGAGCCTCGATGTCGGCGTCACGGCGCTGTTCGACCTGCTTGCGCTCGACGTCGATCTGACCCTCGAGCGAGGACAGGTCGCGGTGGCGAGCCTCCTCGTCGACCCACGTGATCATGTAGGCGGCGAAGTAGATGACCTTCTCGAGGTCCTTCGGCGCGAGGTCGAGCAGGTACCCGAGCCGAGACGGCACGCCCTTGAAGTACCAGATGTGCGTGACCGGCGCGGCGAGCTCGATGTGCCCCATGCGCTCGCGACGCACCTTGGCGCGCGTGACCTCGACGCCACAGCGCTCACAGATGATGCCCTTGAACCGGACCCGCTTGTACTTGCCGCAGTAGCATTCCCAGTCGCGGGTGGGGCCGAAGATCTTCTCGCAGAAGAGCCCGTCCTTCTCCGGCTTGAGGGTTCGGTAATTGATGGTTTCCGGCTTCTTGACCTCGCCGTGCGACCATTCGCGGATGTTGTCTGCGGTCGCGAGGCCGATGCGCAGCTCGTCGTAGAAGTTGACGTCGAGCACGTGTGTCCTTCTCTCGCTAAGTATCTCGCTGTTTGTCGTCGATGCTGTGACCGGAGTGCGGCTCACGCCACGGAGTTGGCGGCGGGGTGATCTGCTTCGGTGGTGCGTTGAAACCTGCGCATCTCACCCCGCCACCAACTTTCACTGTCCGTGCGCTCCGTGGCCGGTCATGGTTGTCTACGCGTCACACTTCCTCGACACTGCTCGGCTCACGCCTGGACAGGTCGATACCGAGCTCCTCCGCAGCGCGGAAGACATCCTCGTCCGTTTCGCGCATCTCGATCTGAGATCCATCGCTGGAGAGCACCTCGACGTTGAGACACAGGGCCTGCATCTCCTTGTAGAGCACCTTGAACGACTCGGGAAGCCCCGATTCCGGGATGTTCTCGCCCTTGACGATGGCCTCGTAGACCTTGACGCGCCCGGGCACGTCGTCGGACTTGATGGTCAGCAGCTCCTGCAGGGCGTAGGCGGCGCCGTAGGCCTGCAGCGCCCACACCTCCATCTCGCCGAAGCGCTGACCACCGAACTGTGCCTTACCGCCCAGCGGCTGCTGGGTGACCATGGAGTACGGCCCGGTCGAGCGAGCGTGGATCTTGTCGTCGACATGGTGGTTGAGCTTGAGCATGTACATGTAGCCGACAGCCACCGGCGACGGGAACGGCTCGCCGGAGCGCCCGTCATACAGCTGCGCCTTGCCGTTGCCCTGGACGAGGCGGTCGCCGTCGCGCGTGGGCAGAGTCGAGGCCAGCAGACCCGCGATCTCGTCTTCCTGAGCGCCGTCGAACACCGGAGTGGCCACGTTGGTGTTGGCCGGCGCCTCACTGGCACCGATCGACTTGAGCCTGGCCTTCCATTCCTCGTCGTCGCCCTCGACCTTCCAACCGGTCTTGGCGACCCAGCCGAGGTGGGTCTCCATGACCTGGCCGAGGTTCATCCGGCTGGGCACACCCAACGGGTTGAGCACGATGTCGACCGGCGTGCCGTCCTCGAGGAACGGCATGTCCTCGACCGGCAGGATCTTGGCGATGACGCCCTTGTTGCCGTGTCGGCCGGCGAGCTTGTCGCCGTCCTGGATCTTGCGCATCTGGGCGATGTAGACGCGGACCAGCTGGTTGACACCAGGAGGCAGCTCGTCGCCTTCGTCGCGGTCGAAGACCCGGACGCCGATGACCTTGCCCGACTCACCGTGCGGAACCTTCAGCGATGTGTCACGCACCTCGCGCGCCTTTTCACCGAAGATGGCACGCAGCAGGCGCTCCTCCGGCGTCAGCTCGGTCTCACCCTTCGGCGTGACCTTGCCGACCAGGATGTCGCCGTTGGTGACCTCCGCGCCGATCCGGATGATGCCGCGCTCGTCGAGGTCAGCGAGAACCTCGTCCGAGACGTTGGGGATGTCGCGGGTGATCTCTTCCGGACCCAGCTTGGTGTCGCGCGCGTCGACCTCGTGCTCCTCGATCTTGATCGAGGTCAGGACATCGTCCTGGATCAGGCGCTGCGAGATGACGATGGCGTCCTCGTAGTTGTGCCCCTCCCACGACATGAACGCCACGAGCAGGTTCTTACCCAGCGCCATCTCGCCCATGTCGGTGGACGGGCCGTCGGCGATGACCTGGCCGGCCTCGACACGCTGCCCCTCGTCGACGATGGGACGCTGGTTGATGCACGAGCCCGCGTTGGAACGGCGGAACTTCGCCAATTGGTAGGTCTGGTACGTGCCGTCGTCGGCCATGACGGTGATGTAGTCAGCCGACATCTCGGTGACCACGCCGTCCTTCTCGGCGATGACGACGTCGCCGGCGTCCTCGGCCGCGTGCGACTCCATGCCGGTACCCACCAGCGGCGCCTCGGCACGCAGCAACGGCACGGCCTGGCGTTGCATGTTGGAGCCCATCAGCGCCCGGTTGGCGTCGTCGTGCTCGAGGAACGGGATCATCGCGGTGGCCACCGAGACCATCTGCTGCGGCGACACGTCCATGTAGTCGACCTGGTCGCCCGACACGGCCTCGATCTCGCCGCCGCGCTTGCGGACCAGAACCTTCTCTTCAGCGAACGTGCCGTCCTCGCGCAACTGGGCATTGGCCTGCGCGATGACGTTGCGGTCCTCTTCGTCGGCGCTGAGGTAGTGGATGTCGTCGGTGACGCGTCCGTTCTCGACGCGGCGGTACGGCACCTCGATGAAGCCGAAGGCGTTGATGCGCCCGTAGGTGGCCAGCGAACCGATCAGGCCGATGTTCGGGCCTTCCGGCGTCTCGATCGGACACATGCGGCCGTAGTGCGACGGGTGGACGTCGCGGACTTCCATGCTGGCGCGCTCACGGGACAGACCGCCCGGACCCAACGCGTTGAGCCGCCGCTTGTGCGTCAGCCCGGCCAGTGGGTTGGTCTGGTCCATGAACTGCGACAGCTGCGAGGTGCCGAAGAACTCGCGGATCGCCGCCACGACCGGACGGATGTTGATCAGCGTCTGCGGGGTGATGGCCTCGACGTCCTGCGTGGTCATCCGCTCCCGCACGACACGCTCCATACGCGACAGCCCGGTGCGCACCTGGTTCTGGATGAGCTCGCCGACGGTGCGGATGCGGCGGTTACCGAAGTGGTCGATGTCGTCGACCTCGACCGGAACCGTGATGCCGTCGTTGGTGAGCTCGGTCTCGCCGGCGTGCAGCCGCACCAGGTAGCGCAGCGTGGCGATGATGTCGTCGATCGTCAGCGTGCTCTGGTCGAGCGGAAGCTCGAAGCCGAGCTTCTTGCCGAGCTTGTACCGCCCGACCTTCGCGAGGTCGTACCGCTTGGGGTTGAAGTAGGCGTTCTCGAGCA
>Ga0079224_100007907_pt1 | contig 14326 bp, 9 predicted proteins | sample Stecom2015_FD_80414 | JGI IMG/M metagenome (GOLD analysis project Ga0079224, IMG submission 80414) | Agricultural soil microbial communities from Utah to study Nitrogen management - Steer compost 2015 | ecosystem: Environmental > Terrestrial > Soil > Agricultural land | place: USA: Utah...
CGACCGGATGGGGGCGGAGCGCGTATGCCTGGAGGAAGGCGGCTCGCGCCTTGTCGTACAATTCCTGGTCGAAGTACTGCACCCCTTCCCGGAAACGCTCTCGAGCCATCGCGGGGGTGGCTTCGTCATCGGCGCGGCAGGGCACGGGAACGGCGGTCGTGAAGCCGAAAGACAGGGCGGCGCACAACACGCCGGCCGCGAGCCGGTGCGCGCTGGCACGACCCCGGTGCGAACGTCCGCGGATCGGGGGCGTTTCCGGGTGGGTCGTCCTCTGCCCTCCCGGCGGCGGGGATCTGAGCATCGCGATCCTTCTACACTCGGTCCGGCCAGATCGAAAATGCGATCAGAACGGGGTGTCTCGGACGATCACGCTCTTCTTCCGCTTGCTCGGCTCCTCCGCCGTCGACCGCGTGGACGCGGCGCTTCGGCTCTCGCGCTTCGTGGTCGTCCCGGCTTCCTTTTCTTGGCGCTTTTCTGCTGTCGAGCGACGCGGGGCGTCGGCGTCCTTGTCCTTGGCGCGCGCCTCGCTGGTATCGGCCGTTGTTCGCGAGGGGGCGGTGCGGCCGGAAGGTTTGTTGCTGCCCGCCTCCGAGCTCGCCACTTCGGCTTCTGTCGGCAGCGCCTCGACGGAGACGGGCTCGGGCTCGGGTTCCGACGCGGTCGCCGGTGGCGGGGGCGGGACGTGGAGCGCGGCCGCCGGAGGCATCGTCTCAACCGGGGTCGCGACGTCCTCGGGCGTGGCGTCGTTCGGGCTCGGCTTCGACTCGAGCGCCCCAAGCCCGGCAACGGCCGCGCCCGCCAGACCCGCGGCGACCAGCGCCGCTGCAGCGAAGCGAGCGCGACGCCTGCGTCGGTTGGGGAGCGCCGCACGAATCGCTTCTTCCAGCGCGCGCGAGCCCGGGACGGTCGCGGCGTGCCGTCGGGCCTTGAGGCGCGCGCGTCGGGCCGCCTCTTCCTCGGCCGCGGCGGCTTCACCGGCGCGAAGCATCTCCTGATCGACGACGACGGCGGGAGTGTCCGGCGCCTCCTTCGGAACGTACGCCTTCGCGACGCCCGTCGGCTTCGCGGCGCTCGGTGAGGATCCCGGCTCGGGTCGTGCGCTCACGGCCGCCCGAGGCGGCGAGGGAGTCGACGTGCGCGGGCGAGACTTGGAGGCGGCAGGCGGGGCCTCGGAGAGCGCTTGGCGCGACGGGCGCTGATGAACCGGCGGCTGGGTGGTGCGGTCGCTGCGCTCGACGGGGGGCGAAGGCGAGCGCGTTCCCGATTGCGAGGCGGCCGGTTCGGGGGCGAGCGCCGCCGGTGCGGGGACGCCCATGAGCGTCTTCTTCGGAGTCGCTGCGGCTCCATTCGCCACACTGGACGACGTGGCGCCCGGAGCGCTGCTCGCCGCCTTGCTCGGCCTCTCGGAGCCGGGGCGAGCCGAGCCGTTGACCGGAGCGGTTGGCCCCGCCGGTTCCGGGGGAGGGGCTTCCCAGCTCGGTCGGAATAGCGCCGCGAGCCGCTCTGCCTCTTCGGGGTCGAGCGAGCCGCCGCCCGACGCCGCTTCGTTCGGGCTTTTTGCCATCCGGTTGAGAACCAGGCTAGCACCGGGAACAGCGGAAGCGCAATTCACCCTCCTCCACCGTTGGGCTCGAGTTTGCCCGCATCCGCCCGTTTCCATGAGTTGCTCGGGTGCGCAGACCGTCCCTTTCATCGTTAATCCTCTTTATGGTCGTCAGCGCATGTCGTGATTCCTCACGAAATGCGCTCCCGGAGACCACGGTCGGTCCGGAATTCCCCGTATCGACGGCGGCCCCTCATCCGGACGGCCGGCGAGGCGTTCCTGCGGGAAGCCGCGCGCCCGAGGGTTCGTCACGACCGGGGACGCCGGGCGGCGGCATGGAGAGCGAGGCGGGCGTGGTCGAGTCGCTCGGTTCCGAGGCCGCGATCGTTCGGCCCTCGCGCGCGGATTCGGAATCGGGCCTCGCGCGCGTGTTGGAGGTGGAGCGATACGGAGCGGAGGATTCGGCGCGAGTGGTCGTCCACGCATCGCGCGAGGTCCCGTTTCGCTTGGGCACGTTCGAGCCTGGCGGGCCGTCACCGCGCGTGTTCGTCGACCTGCTCGACTCGACACTCGAGGGTCCAATCGAGCATCGGCTCTCCGGTCTCGTGCGGCGTGTTCGACTGAACAGGGCGGGCGAAGACGGTGTGCGCGTGGTGCTCGATCTCGCGCGACCGGCCAATCCACGCGTGTTCTATCTGCTCGAGCCGTTTCGGCTCGTCATCGATGTCTCCGCGGCGCGCGCGGACGACCCCGTCGCTTCCGGTCGGCGCAGAGTGGAGCGCGTGGTGCTGGATCCTGGGCACGGAGGGCACGATCCGGGCGCAATTGGTCCGAGCGGGCTGCGCGAAAAAGACGTCACGCTCGACATCGCACATCGCACCGCCCCGATTCTCGCTCGCGAGCTCGGCGTCACGACTCTGCTCACCCGAGACGGTGATACCTCCCTTCCACTGCACGAGCGCATCGCACGCGCCAACGGCTTCAACGCGGACCTCTTCATCTCCATTCACTGCAACGCGAGCGAGGAGCGGGGAGGCAAGGGCGTGATGACCTTCGTTTTCGACGCGGCGCGCGAGGAGGTGGCAGAGCGCATCGCGGAGCGTGAGAACGCGGCATCGCGCGCCGCGGCAGCCGAGCTGCTCGACGTGCTTCGGCGCGCCTCGGCGCTTCCGAACCAAGAAGCGTCGCTGCACTTCGCCGGTCTGCTGCAACGCGCCGCGATGAGCTCCCTCCGGAGCGGCTACCCGGACATCCCGAATGGCGGGGTGAAGCGGGCCGGGTTCTACGTCCTCGCCGGAGCGCGGATGCCGGCCGTGCTTTTCGAAACGTCGTTCATCTCGACCGAGCGGGGGGAGGCGCGTTTCGGTACGGAGGAGTTCCGCCAACGGCTCGCTGACGCGATCGTGAACGCGATTCGCGCCTACCGTGCCGGGATTTGACCTGGGGGCCGGGCTGCTGCGGTGCGCTGCGGCCATTGACGGGGTGAGGGGCCGTTCCTATCTTGGTGGACCGATCGTTTTTTGGGGTGACCCCCCGGCGCACCCGAGCCCCGACAATGACCAAAGTCCAGCTCAAGAAGTTCAAGGAGATGCTCGAGGCGAAGCGCGACGAGATCATCAAGCGCGCTCAACAGACACTCGACGAAGACATGGCTCTCGATGCCAACGATCTTCCGGACGAGATGGATCTCGCCTCCAGCGAGTACCTCCAGTCGTTCACGTTCCGGTTGCGCGGGCGCGAGAAGGTGTTCCTCGACAAGATCCAGAAAGCGCTCGAGAAGATCGAGAACGGCACGTTCGGGGTCTGCGACGAGTGTGGCGAGAAGATCTCCGTGAAGCGGCTCGAAGCACGCCCGGAGACGACGCTCTGCATCCGCTGCAAGGAAGACCAAGAGCGCGTCGAAAAAGACTTCACCTGATCGGCGATCTCGGCCTTCCGGGTACTTCCGGGTAACGGAAGGCCGATGCCTCGCGTCGTCCGTGCTCGCGATCGCGCCGCCTCGGAGTTATCGGCGGCGGCGCGTGCTCGCTGGCGGCGAGCTCTCGCGGGCGGCGGCGCGGCCCTCGGCGCGACGCGCGGTGCCCAGAGCAGCCTTGAGGTAGCGCCCGGTGTGGCTCGCCTGGTTTTCGGCGACTTCTTCGGGGGTGCCTTGGGCCACGATCGAGCCCCCGCGCTCGCCGCCTTCGGGGCCCATGTCGATCACCCAATCCGAGCAGGCGACGAGGTCGATGTTGTGCTCGATGAGCACGATCGAGTTGCCCGCGTCGCGCAAGCCGAACAGCGCGTGCGTGAGGAGCTCGATGTCCGAGAAGTGCAGTCCCGTCGTCGGCTCGTCGAGGACGTACAGGGTTCGGCCCGTGGCCTTTCGGGCGAGCTCGGTGGCGAGCTTCACGCGCTGGGCCTCGCCGCCAGAGAGCGTCGTCGCGGGCTGGCCGAGCTGGATGTAGCCGAGCCCGACCTGACGCAACGCGGAGAGGCGTTGTCGGATGCGCGGAATGCTCTCGAAGAGCTCGTCGGCTTCGTCGACGGTGAGATCGAGCGCGTCGGCGATCGAGAGTCCGCGATAGCGCACCTCGAGCGTCTCGCGGTTGTAGCGCCGCCCGGAGCACGCGTCGCACGTCGCGTACACGTCGGGGAGGAAGTGCATTTCGATGCGGAGCACGCCGTCGCCCTGGCACGCCTCGCACCGGCCACCCTTCACGTTGAACGAGAAGCGCCCGGGCTTGTAGCCCCGGGCACGCGCGTCCGGCAGCCCGGCATAGAGCTCGCGGAGGTGCGTGAAGATCCCGGTATACGTCGCGGGGTTCGAGCGCGGCGTGCGCCCGATCGGCGCCTGGTCGATACTGATGACCTTATCGATGTGCTCGAGCCCCTCGATCCGATCGCAGGGCCCCACCCAACCCGTCGCGCCGTAGAGCTCGGCCCGGACGGCCGAGAGCAGCGTGTCCACGACCAGGCTGCTCTTGCCCGAGCCGCTCACACCGGAGATGGCCGTGATGAGCCCGATGGGGATCTCGAGCGTGACGTCGCGCAAGTTGTGCGCGCGCGCCCCGATGACGCGGAGCTTCTCGGCGCCGGGCGGCGTGCGTACCGAGGGCATGGGCAAGCGCTTCGCCCCCGAGAGATACGGACCCGTGATGCTGCTCGGATCGCGCATGATCTCGTCGGGCGTGCCTTGCGCCACGATTCGCCCACCGTGGGCGCCTGCGCCCGGACCCATGTCGAGCACGTGGTCGGCCGAGAGGATCGCGTCGCGATCGTGCTCGACGACGATCACGCTATTCCCTTTGTCGACGAGCCTCCTCAGCGCCGAGAGCAAGCGCTCGTTGTCCCGCGCGTGCAGGCCGATGCTCGGCTCGTCGAGCACGTACAGGACGCCCACGAGTGACGCGCCGATCTGCGTCGCGAGTCGAATGCGCTGCCCCTCGCCACCCGACAGGGTGTAGGCGGCGCGATCCAGCGTCAGGTAGTCGAGCCCGACCTGAATGAGGAAGCCGAGGCGCTCGAGAATCGCGCGAACGAGCGGCAGCGCGATCGCCGCGTCGCGGCCGACGAGGTCGCTCTTCGCGGCGTACTCGTCGAGGAAGGCCCGCACGCGGTGCAGCGGCATCCTGCAGAGCTCGCCGATGTTCTTGCCGCCGACTTTCACGGCGAGCGCCTCCGGGCGCAGTCGCACCCCGTCGCAGGCCTCGCAGGTCTGCGTGACCGCGAAGCGCCCGAGATCCTCCGGGGCGATCGCGCCGTCGTCCGGCTCGTCTTCTCCGTCGGGGAGCTCACCGGTTTCCAGCATCTTGCGGAGCTTCGGGACGACGCCTCCGTACTCGCGCTGCCGCCCTCGGCGCTTGAGCGGCGCTTCTGCCGTGCCGAAGAGGAGCGCGCGGCGCATCTCCTCCGGGAGGTCGCGGAAGGGGACGTCGGGATCGACGCCGAGCGCTTCTACCGCCCGTGCGACTTCGGTGGCGGTCGCGACCGAGCCGCGCCGACCGAACGCGGCGATCGCACCCTCCCGCAGTGAGCGCGAGTCGTCGGGGACGACTCGGTTCACGTCGATGGCCGAGCGCACCCCGAGCCCGTCGCAGGCGGGACACGCACCGTACGGACTGTTGAACGAGAACAGGCGCGGCTCGAGAGGAGGCAGCGTGATGCCGTACTCCCAGCTGACGAGCCGCTCGCTCATGACGGCAGGCTCGCTGCCGTCCATCGCGTCAAGCAAGACGGTGCCGTCTCCGAGCTTGAGCGCGAGCTCCACCGAATCGGTGATGCGTCCCTTGGCTGCTTCGCGGACGACGATCCGGTCCACGACGACGTCCAGGTCGTGCTCGCTCTCCGGGTCGAGAGTGAGCTCGTCGCCCAGATCGACCACGGTGCCGTCGACGCGCGCCCGCACGAACCCCTCGCGGCGCAGCCGCTCGAGCTCCTCCGCGAGATCCCCCCGGTGTTTCCGGACGATGGGCGAAAGCAGCGAGAGGCGCGTTCCTTCACCCCGACCGATGATGGCGTCGACGATCTCCTGGACGGTGTAGGCCGTGAGCACACGTCCGGACTTCGGGCAGTGGGGGACTCCCACCCGCGCGTACAGTAGGCGCAGGTAGTCCGCTATCTCCGTGACCGTGCCGACCGTCGAGCGCGGGCTCTTTCCCAGGCCTTTTTGCTCGATGGCGATCGCGGGGCTCAGCCCTTCGATGCTCTCTACGCGGGGCTTCGGGAGTTGATCGAGGAACTGCCGAGCGTACGCCGAGAGGGATTCGACGTACCGTCGCTGTCCTTCGGCGTAGATCGTATCGAAAGCCAGCGAGGACTTTCCCGATCCGCTCGGGCCGGTGATGACGACGAGGCGGTTTCGAGGAAGCTCGCAGCTTACGTTCTTGAGGTTGTGCTGCGTGGCACCGCGGACGACCAGACTCTCCATGGGTCGCGAACGCGCAGGTGTACCACCATCTGGGCCGAGCGGCGGTCCTGCTTTCAGTTTCATCGTACCGGCCAGGCGTTCGAGGGGGCGGCGCGGGGGCCGGGCGTCGTTTCGTGACAAATCTCCGGGAATGCCCGAGGTTTCCTGCGGGGCGGCAGTTGCCGTGGCGCCGCGGTTCGACTAGCTTTGCGCGCCGTGCCCGGCTTGTCGCCTGCACCTCCCCCCCGGGGTCCAGCTGATTCTTGCTCCCGGGCCCATAGCTCAATCGGTCAGAGCCCCCGGCTCATAACCGGGTTGTTCCTGGTTCGAACCCAGGTGGGCCCACTGGCCGTCCCTCTGTATGCCGCTTAAGTTGATCTTTCTCCGTTCTCGGCCGTCAGCGGCTCGTCCCATCCTCGAGCCACGCTGCCGGTCTCGCTTGGCCCCAAGGAGCCGAACCCGACAGTGACTATCACCGCGCAAATCGAGGCGCTCGAAGCCCTCGCCAGTGTCGACGCAGAACTTAAGGAACTCAATGACGCGCTGACCCAAGAGCGCGAAGCGCTTCAGGGCAAACAATCGCACCTGGCGGGTTTGGACGAACGACTCGACCGCGGAAGAAAAAGCACGGAGGAGATGGAGCGAACCCGGGCAGACCTACTCGGGGAGCTCCGGCAGATGTCCGTACAGGTCGAGCGCTCCCGCGAGAAGTTGTCGCGTTGCCGCAACGAACGCGAGGCCAACGCCGCTCAGCGGGAGCTCGAAGAGCTGAAGAAGCTCTACCGCGATCGTGAGCAAGACCTCGAGCGTTTGGACGGGCTCATCAATCAGGCCCGAGAGGAGGCGCGCACCGTACAGGCGGAGCGTGATGCGCTCGCGAGCGAGCTCGGTGCCAACGAGAGCAGCGTGATGGGCCGCCTCGCCGAAGCCGAGGGCGCGCTTTCGGAGAAGACCTCCCAGCGAGCCGCGCTCGTCAAGCGCGTCGATGCCCAGCTCTACCGGCGCTACGAGCTCGTGCGGAAACGGAAGGGGACGGCCATCGCGTACACGACGAACGGCACCTGCAGCGCCTGTCACATGCAGCTGCAGCCGATGCTCTTCCAGAAGCTCTTGCGCGCTGACGAGTTCGGGCAGTGCCCGAGCTGTCATCGGATCCTCTACTTCCGCCCCGAGATGCGCGCCGAACCCGACCAATCGTCGGAGTCGGCGTGAACACGACTGCCCGCGTCGCATGGTCGCAGGGGTGGCTCGGGCTGCCTCTCCGCGCGCGGGCACTCCGCTCGTCCCCCCTCGGCGCTTTCCTCACGGTCCGTCGCGTCACGGCGGTGCGGCGTCGTGCGGGAGCCGACCGCGAGTCATGAAGGCGTGCCCGGCGTGCGGTCGACTCTATCCCGACGACGCCGGGTTCTGCTTCGTCGAGGGCACGCGTCTCGGCAGCGCGACTCAGGTGCCCGTCGCGCCTGACGAGGACGATCCGCGCATCGGACAGCTCGTCTGCGAGCGGTACGAGATCCGGCGAGTCGTCGCCGACGGCGGCATGGGACGCGTCTACGAGGCGCTCGATCTCCACGAGCGCAGGAGTGTTGCGCTCAAAGTGCTCCACCCCGACGTCGCGCGCGATCCCGTTGCCGTCGAGCGGTTCAAGCGCGAGTTCCAGGTGAGCAGTGAGCTGCCTCACGAGCACATCGTGGAGGTCTACGATTTCGCCGCCACCGCGGACGCGACGTACGCGCTCGTGATGGAGTTCCTGTCGGGCGAGCCTCTGCGCGCGACGCTCAAGCGGGAACGCGTGATCTCGCCCGCGCGGGTGGTCCGAATGCTCAGCCAGATCGCGCTCGGGCTCGACGAAGCGCACACGCGGCGCCTCGTGCATCGCGATCTCAAGCCCGACAACCTCTTCCTGTGCCAAACGCACGACGGAGACATCCTCAAGATCCTGGATTTCGGATCCGTCAAGGACACGGGCGACAACGCGCAGAAGCTGACGATGCTCGGCACGACCATCGGCTCGCCCTTCTACATGTCGCCCGAGCAGGCCGAGGGGCTCGACACCCTCGACCGCCGCGCAGACGTTTGGGCGCTCGCAGCGATTACGTACGAGTGCGTGACGGGGCAGGTGCCGTTCCGCGGGAACAACGGCCCGAGCACCTTGCTCTGTATCCTCACGCAGGAACCCAAGCCGGCGAGCGTGGCGGGCGCAAAGCAGAAGTATCCCGTGCCGATCACCCTCGACGAGGCCCTCGGACGCGCGTTCCGCAAGGCGCCCGCACGCCGAACGCCTTCTGCGGGCGCCTTCGCGGACGAGGTGGGGCACGCCTACGGGCTCTCGGGGAACCACCGCGAGTGGGCGAAGATGCGCGAGCCCGAGCTCGCCGAGCTCATCGACGCCGCGCTTCCGAGCCTCCTCGGTGCCGAGCGGCAGCGGGCGCGGCGGATCAGTGATGCGTTCTTTGGCGAGCACGGCGCGCTCGACAGCGGACCGCCGCCAGCCTCCGCGCGAGACAGCGCAACACGGCAAAGCAACATCCCGACGGTACGCCCTCCCGCAGGGGCCGCGTCCGGCCTGCCCAGCCTCACCCCGACTTCGACCGCCGGCCGTGCGCGCACCCTGGTCGCCCTCGGGGTCGGCGTGTGCGCAGTGGTGGTCGCCACGGTCGCCGCCCTCTGGATGTTCCGCTGAGCCCGGGCCCGGCCGGCCGAGGGTCGGGCAGAGGGGCGGGGAGGCCGCGGCGTGCTATCTGTTCTCCCGAGATGTACGCCCCGCTTCTCGTCGTTGGTTTCGGTCTCGCGCTCGCGTGCAGCAAGGAACAGCCTCCCGTTGCGGAGGAGGCGCGCGCAGCCGCTCCTGCCGCCGCAGTGCCCGTCGCGCCTCGTGGCCAAGACGGCGAGGCTTCGGCGATTCGGCCCGCGATGGCCACGGCGGCGCTCGCGAACCGCGTGGCCGAGGCGAACTTCGAGCTCACGCTCACGGCGCCGGGCACGTACGAGGTCGGAAAGCCGGGCAACGCCGAGATCGTCCTCGTCGCGAAAGACCCCTTCAAGGTCAACGACCAGTACCCCTACAAGTTCAAGGTGAAGGAAGCTCGGGGTCTCAAGCTCGAGGGGACGACGATCGGCAAGGACCGGGTGAAGCTCGAGAAGAAGCGGGCCACGCTCACCATTCCGTTCGTGCCCGAGCAATCCGGGAAGCAGGCCCTCACCGGCCAGTTCTCCTTCTCCGTGTGCACTGAAGAGAAGTGTTTGATCGAGAAGCGCGACCTCTCGCTGGTCGTGGACGTCAAGTAGCGGGCTCTGCCGCGGTCGTGCGCTCGGCTCCCCGAAGCGTCGGCGCGCGGAATCGAGGTCGCCTCGCAACGAGGCGAGGGGACGAAAGAAGGGTAGGGGTGTAGGATCGCAAGTCATGAACATCGTGGACGAGCTCCGAGACATCGCCTCGCGCGTCCAGCGGGAGTTCGAACAGGGGCGGCGGCTGCTCTCGTTTCAAGAGTACCTCGAGCTGTTCGCTGCGGACCCCGTTCGCTATGCGCGGGATGCCGCGCGGTACCTGAGGGACGCCTTCGAGTACTACGGTCGCGCGACCGTGGAGCGCCCCTGGGGCGAGCTCACGCGCTTCCGCCTGTTCGATTTGCCGTTCCTCGACTCGAGCGACGCCCGGCGTGAGGCGTTGGTCGGGCAGGAGGCGGTTCAGGGCGAGATTTTCCGTGCGCTCAGCAACTTCGTTCGCGAAGGCCGCCCCAATCGCGTGATCTTGCTGCACGGTCCCAACGGCTCGGCCAAGAGCACGGTGGCCGCTTGTATCATGCGCGCGCTCGAGCACTACTCGACGCAAGACGAGGGGGCGCTTTACCGCTTCCACTGGGTGTTCCCGAACGAGAAGACACTCAGGGGCACCATCGGCTTCGGCGGGAAGAAGGGGCCGACCCTCTCGCGGGAAGACACCTACGCTCACCTGCCCGAACAGGAGATCGACGCGCGCCTGTTCATGGAGGTTCGCGACCATCCGCTGTTCCTGCTCCCGCGCCAAGAGCGGCGGCACCTGATCGAGCGTTTGTACCAGGAGGCGGGGGCGACGGAGCCGCCGCCGAGCTGGGTGCTCCGCGGTGAGCTCTCGCACAAGAGCCGTCAGGTGTACGAGGCCTTGCTCACGACCTACGGCGGCTCGCTCGAACAGGTGCTCCGGCACGTTCAGGTCGAACGGTATTTCATTTCGCGCCGTTATCGGACGGGCGCCGTGACGCTCGGCCCGCAGCTCTCGGTGGACGCCGGTGAGCGCCAAGTGACCGCCGATCGCAGCCTCGGTGCCCTCCCGTCGGCGCTGCAGGCGGTGACCCTGTTCGAGGTCTTCGGTGAGCTCGTCGATGCCGCGGGGGGGCTGCTCGAGTTCTCGGACATCCTCAAGCGGCCGCTCGACGCGTTCAAGTACCTGCAGATCACCGCGGAGACCGGCGAGGTCGCGCTGCGCACGCAGACCTTGCACGTAAACTGCGTGATGCTGGCGAGCGGCAACGAGACGCACCTCGCGGCGTTCCACGAGCACCCGGAGTTCGAGAGCTTCCGTGGCCGGCTCGAGCTCGTGCGTGCCCCGTACCTGCTGTCCTGGATCGACGAGCAGGCCATCTACGACGCGCAGATCGCTCCCCAGGTGCGCTGCCATGTCGCACCGCACGCGACGCAAGTGGCGGCGATGTTCGCGGTGCTCACGCGCATGCGGCGCCCGAGCCCGGACCGCTACGAGGGCGCCCTCCGAGAGCTCGTGAGCGAGCTCACCGCCGTGGAGAAGATGGACCTCTACGCGACCGGGACCCCGCCGCTCAGGCTCGAGGACGAGTCCCGCAAGCTCCTGAGGTCCGCCATCGCCGACCTCTATCACGAGAGCGACGCTTACCCGATCTACGAGGGAAGCGTCGGAGCGAGCCCGCGCGAGATGCGCTCCGTGCTGCTCGATGCCGCGCAAAACCCGCGCTTTGCGTGTTTGTCGCCGCTCGCCGTGCTCGATGAGCTCGATATCCTCTGCCAGCGCCCGCAGGACTACGCGTTTCTGCAGGAAGACAAGCTCCCCGGCGGGTACCACGATCACGTGCTCTTCCGGCGCACGATCCGCGAGCGCCTGCTCGAAGCGTTCGAGGACGAGTTCCGGATCGCGAGCGGGCTTGTGGACGAGATGCGCTACCGCGAGTTGTTCGAGCGCTACGTCACCCACGTGAGCTTCTGGGTGAAGGGCGAGAAGATTCGGAACACCGTGACGGGCCAGTACGAGGATCCCGACGAGCGCATGATGCGCGAGGTCGAACAGCTGCTCGGAAGCTCCGAGGCGCCGGCCGATTTCCGCCACGCGCTGATCGGAACGATCGCGGCTTGGGCGATCGATCACCCGGGAGAGCCGATCGACAACGGGCGTGTGTTCGCGGATTACTTGCGAAGGTTGCGCGAAGCCGCGTTTTCGGAGCGGCGCTCGCACGTCGCTCGGCTCTGCCGGGACGTCGTCGTGCTGCTCCGCGAGGAGGGGGCGGGCCTCGATGCGGGGCGCAGAGCGGCGGCCGAGCGGGCGCTCGACGAGCTCAAGACGCGTTTCGGCTACGAAGACAGCTCCGCGGCGGACGCTGCGGCGGCGCTGATTCGCGAGCGCTTCCATACGATGCTGCCGTGACCGAGTCGGGGCCTGCCTCGCCTCCGCGCGCGACGGTGGGCACCGCCTCGCTGCTTGCGCTCGGCGTCAACGGCATCGTCGGCGTTGGGATCTTCTTCACGCCTGCTGTTCTGGCCGGGCTCGCGCCGGGACCGCTCGGCGCCACCGCGTACCTCGCGACCGCGCTCTTGCTCGTCCCGGTTGCGTGGACCGTGGCGCTGCTCGGCGGCGCGCTGCCGCTCGATGGCGGTCCGGCCGTCTGGGCACGGTCCGCCTTCGGCGAAGCGGCGGGGATTCTCGTGGGGTGGGTCGCGGTGGTCTCGGCGCTGCTCAGCGCGGCCGCGGTGTTCGCGGGGCTCGCCCAACACCTGTGCGCCGGAACCGAGGTTCCGGCTGTCGTGCCCCTGACGGCGTGGGCCTGTCTCGGAGTGCTCGCGCTGATCGCGGCGCTCGGCCTTTCGCCGAGCGCCTGGACCTGGAACGCCCTCACCGTCGCGAAGCTCCTCCCGCTCGTGCTCCTCTTGGCGATCGCCGTCACGCGGGACCCGCAGCCGAGCCGAGCCGTTTCGGAGCAAAGCGCCGACTTTGGGCGTGCCTTGTTGGTCGCGCTGTTCCCGTTGCAGGGCTTCGAGGTGGTGCCGGTGCTCGCGGGAAGCGCTCGACGCGGGCGCGTGTCACTCCCGTTCGCGACGATCGGGTCGCTTCTGGGCGCGGCCGGGCTCTACGCGATGCTGCAGCTCGTCTGCGTGCGCGCGGTGCCGGACCTCGAGCACGAGGCATCCCCCCTCGTCGCGGCGGCAGGCGCGCTGGCCGGTCCGGGGTTTCGGAAGCTCGTGGAGCTGGGAACCACGGTGTCGGCTCTCGGTATCGCGTTCGGGATGGTGGTGATGACTCCGCGCTACGTCGCTGCGCTCGGAGGGGACGCGACCTCGTGGCTCGCCCGCGTGGACGCGCGCGGAACCCCGCGAACCGCGCTGCTGCTCACGGTCGGGGTCGTCGGGGCGCTGGCGTCCGTGCAGGGGCTCGAGTCGCTGTTCGTCCTCTCGAGCGCCGCGGTACTCTTCCAGTACCTCGCGGCGATCGCGTCGCTCGCGGTGCTTTCGATCCGGCGTCGCCATGGCCTGACCGCGTGGTCGGTCCTTCCGGCGGCGCTCGCGCTCGGTGCCGTCGGAATGCTCGCCCAGGCCGTCTCTCGGAAGGAGCTCTTCGGCCTGTGCCTGGTGCTCTCCCTGGGCGGGCTCGTGCTCGCGCTCGTGCGACGTGCCACGCGCCGGGCGGGGGGCGGCCTGCACGGGGTTCCGGCCCCGTCGCGGACGCCACCGCCCGGTTCTGCAAGCCCCGAAGCCTGATCCCCTTGACAGGGATCCACCGGAGAGCATATTCGGCCCCCGCCGCCGAAGTAGCTCAGCCGGTTAGAGCACGCGCTTCATAAGCGCGGAGTCGTCGGTTCAAGTCCGACCTTCGGCACCGAAGAAAGTTCGCTCCAGAACGTCGATCAGGGGGCGGGAGGTTTCAGCGCGGGGTGCTCCCGAAGCGCCCGGCGCTTTAGAGGAGGCGCTTTCCGGGCAGGCTCGGGCAGTTGACGGGTTGCGGGCGTTTTCCCCTGCGAATTTGCCGGAGAGCGAGGCGCGCTCGTGCGAACGTTCGGCCAAATACAGCGCGACATTCCCGGATCGACGTAGGAAGATTTTCAGTGCTTTCCGTTCGCCCGATCGGAATGACCATGGTATGAGACTCGTGCAGGGTCCGTATCGCGGTTTGCCCCCCATACACACCCCCCCAAACAACCCCCCGCCTGCGGTGCGGGCCCTGCATTAACAACATCGTTGGCGTTGCTGCCGCATCGCAGCGTTCGATGCGTTTCGAGCGGCCCAACGGATCCGCGCGTCGCGCATGCACTCCCGAGTAGTTCCATCTGGGCACTCGAGAGGGGGCGCCGCACAGAGCCGAGTCGCCGCGCGACGACCGTCGACGGGGCGGGTGCCGCGTCTCGCGAGCCGCGCTCCACGGAGCGAGCCTCGCCGTCCGCGATCGAGCTCTGCGGTTCTCGGAGAGCTTGCCGAACGACTTTGTGGGGCCCGGGTCGAAACGAGGCAGCGTGGCGCGCTCCCACGTGAACGTGCCCCGTTCGACACGGAGCTGTCTCGACTGCCGCGCCTCGACACGAACGGAAACGAGCTCCCCGCCGTGCAGTCAGCGCTCGGCACCTCTACCAACGCGCCCATCCGCTTGATGTATCTGCGTTGTAGCCCGATCTAGCAGGGGCGTC
>Ga0079224_100007908_pt1 | contig 14326 bp, 13 predicted proteins | sample Stecom2015_FD_80414 | JGI IMG/M metagenome (GOLD analysis project Ga0079224, IMG submission 80414) | Agricultural soil microbial communities from Utah to study Nitrogen management - Steer compost 2015 | ecosystem: Environmental > Terrestrial > Soil > Agricultural land | place: USA: Utah...
CGCGCGGTCGGGGCTCGTGGACGGCGACAGCGCGATGAAGCGGCCGCTGCTGCAGCTGGCCGACGGCGACAGCGAAATGACGCGTCCGCTGCTGCAGCTGGCTGACGGCAACAGCGAAATGACGCGCCCGCTGCTGGCCGACGGCAACAGCGAAATGACGCGCCCGCTGCTGGCCGACGGCAACAGCGAAATGAAGCGCCCGCTGCTGGCCGACGGCAACAGCGAGATGAAGCGCCCGCTGCTGGCTGACGGCAATAGCGAAATGAAGCGTCCGCTTGCGGGCCTGGTCTGATCGATCGAATCGAGAGGAGCCTGATATGAAGACTCACTTTGCAATAGGCGCGGCTCTGTTGCTCACGCTGGGTTCGGCGGTCGCCGGATCGCTCATCATTGGCTCGGGTGAGTCCGCCCGAGCTGTGAGCGGCTTTGAGGCGCAGATTCCGGCCTCGCAACTCGAAGCCACGCCGGACCTGATCGTCATGTGGAAAGCGACGGCCGCCTCGACGGAGTACTCCGCGCCCAAGGCGCCGATCTAGGGAAGCTCTGATTAACCTGCCGCCCTGACGGCTCAGCTGAAGAAACGCCCGCAATGCAAGGCGTTTCGAGCGGCTCGAGATCACAGAAACAGAGTAGATCAGAGATTTTTGGCAAAGCTCCGGTTCATCCGTTCTCCGGAGCGTGACGCATGCGACGGCCCGAGGGGGCGGGCCGTCGTCGTCCAGGCGCCCGGTCGGATGGCCGGTGATCGATCTCGCCGATGATCGATTTCCATGTAACGTAGCGCCGCCTCCGCGGCCAAAGACTTCTTTCGGCCGCGGGGCGCACTGTGTCGGCGCATGCCGACAACATTGCGAACTGTGCACGCAGTCACGCCCGTGCGACGCATTGAGGTCGCTGAGGTCCCATCCGCTTCGTTGACACATTCGAGCGGCGTATAGCACGCTAGCTGGCGTCGCGGGCCTCGGCGCCACCTGTGCACCGAGAACCTGCGCACAGGCAAACTCATCGAAAGGTGAGGACGCAAAGCCACCGGTCTACGGGAGTTTTCCACGACAGCGGGGTTGCCAGCCCGTGCTGCACACGGTCGCCGATGCGCCGGCCGGTCGGCCGTGCGCCCAAGCGCGTCGACGACATTCCCTGGTCGAGTCTGGCCTGCGTACGGCGGGCCATACCGGCATGAACATGCAGTCGAGCGCGTTTTCGATGTCGACAATTCCGCAAGTCACCCGCATGACGGGCTGCATCGCCGCAGTCGCGCTCCTGTGGGCCTGCAGCGCAACGGCCGCCGAGCGGCTGCTCGGCGAACCGGCGCCGGACTTCGCCCTGCGAGCGCTGATCACCGAGACGGACGGCGAGGCGCAGGCGGGCCGCGCTGTGCGCCTCTCGGAGCATCTTGGCGAGGTCGTGATACTCAATTTCTGGGCGATTTGGTGCGGCGCCTGTCGCCAGCAAATGCCCGCGCTCGAGGAAATCCACCAGCGCTACCGCCGCGCCGGATTGATCCTTTACGGCGTGAACCTCGACGAGACGCCGGCCGTCGCCGGCGAGATGGCGACGACTTTGCAGGTGTCCTATCGCATGCTGGTCGACGCCGCGAAGGCCGCCGCTCAGGCTTATCGGATCGAAACGCTTCCCACGACCGTGATCATCGACCGCAGCGGCGTGGTGCGACGCGTGACCGAGGGCTACAAGTTGGGCCACGAGGAGCGCTATGCGCAGCAATTGCGCGAGCTGCTCAACGAGTGAACGAGGCGCGAAATGGCTGCACGCGATACGAATCTTCCGGGCGCGACCATGCTGCGAATACTGACGCTGCTGGCTGTGAGCGTGTTGGCGGCGGGCGGGGCGCCTGCTGTCGCTCAATCGCAGCAACTCGCCCTGGGGCTCGGGAGTGAGCAGTCGGCCTCTGATCGGTCCGCCCCAATCCGCGACGCCGCGCAGGCCGAGGATCGGTCCGAGTTCCGCAGCATCGATCAGCAGGTGCAGGCGCTCAAGAAGGAAGTGCTCGATCTGAATCGCGAGCTGTTCGTGCTCGAGGAGGAGCTGCTGTTTCCGGCGAACACCCAGCTCGCTGTATTCGTGTCGATGGACGTGGGCGAGTTTTTCGCGCTCGACTCCGTGACGCTCAATATCGACGACAAGGAAGTGGCCAGCTATCTCTATACGCAACGCGAGGCGCAGGCCCTGCTCAAGGGCGGCGTGCACCGCCTCTACATCGGCAACCTGAAGGCCGGCGAGCATGAGCTCGTAGCCCTGTTCAGCGGCCAGGGGCCGCACGCGCGCGATTATCGCCGCGGTGCGACGTTGCGCTTCGAAAAGGGCGTCGGCGCCAAGTACCTGGAGCTCAAGATCAGCGATCGCGCCGTCAAGGCGCAGCCGGAGTTCATCGTCAAGGAATGGGACTGAGATGAGCTGGCGCACGGCGCTGCGTGTGCTCGCCTGCGGCCTCGCGCTGGTCGCCTCGGGCGTGCACGCCCGCGCCTCGCGTGCGGCCGAGCCCGCACCGACGCCGGCGCTGGGCGCGCCTCAGGCGGTCAGAGACCTGCACTGGGGCGAGGTGCTCTTCTACTTCTACCAGGACGATCATCTGCAGGCGCTCACCAGACTCGGCGCCGCTCAGCATTTCGAACGGATCGGCCGCCACGCCATGGAAGCCGAACTTCTGAAGGGCGGGCTGTACCTCTCGCTCGGTCAGCACGTGGAGGCCGGACGCATTTTCCAGGCGCTGCTCGATGAGAACGCGCCGCTCGATGTGCGCAACCGCGCCTGGTTCTATCTCGCCAAGGTCTGGTATCAGCGCAACTACCTGCAGGAGGCGGCCGGCGCGCTTGCGTCGATTCATGGCGCGCTGCCCGACGGGCTCGAGCCGCAGCGTCATCTGCTCGAAGCGCAGGTGTTGATGCGTCTGGAGCGCTACGACGAAGCGATCCGCGCGCTCGAGCGCTGGCAGCCGGTAGACGGCTCGGACGCATGGACCGCGTACGCGCGTTTCAACATCGGCGCGGCGCTCGTCCGTCAGGATCGCATGCGGGAGGCGGCGGAACTGCTCGACTCCGTCGGACGCATGGCCGCGCCGAGCGCAGAGCTCGAAGCGCTGCGCGATCGCGCCAATCTCGCGCTAGGTTTCGCCTGGCTGAAGGCCGATCGGTTCGCCGAGGCGAAGAGCGTGTTGCAGCGCGTGCGGCTCGAGGGGCCGTATTCCAACAAGGCGCTGCTCGGCGTCGGCTGGGCGGATTCCGCCCAGCGGCGCTATACGCGTGCGCTTGCGCCGTGGATGGAGTTGCGCAGCCGCGGCCTGCTCGATGCGGCGGTCCAGGAGTCATATCTGGCCGTGCCCTACGCGTATGCACAGCTCGGCGCGGACGCGCAAGCGGCCGAGCAGTACGCCCACGCGGTGCAGGCTTTCGCCGAGGAGAGCCGCCGCATCGATGAATCCATCGCATCGATTCGCAGCGGCGCGCTGCTCGATGCGATCGTCGCAAACGATACGGCGGAACAGGTGGGCTGGTACTGGCGTCTGCAGAACCTGCCCGACGCGCCCGAGACCCGCTACTTGCATCATCTGCTCGCATCGCATGCCTTCCAGGAAGGTCTGAAGAACTATCGCGACCTGCGCCTGATGCAGCGCAATCTCGCCTCGTGGGCGCTCAGCGTGGCGGCCTTCGACGACATGATTGATGCGCGCCGGCGAGCTTACGAGCAACGCCTGCCCAGGATGAGAGTCGTGCTCGACTATGCGGGTCTGGACGATATCGAGGAACGACGCAACGAGCTCGAGTCGCGACTCAAGGTCATCGAGCGCGACGGGGACGGCCTCGGACTCGCCACCACGCGCGAGCGCGAGCGTTGGGCTGCGCTCGATCGCATCGAGAAGACGCTTGCACGGGCGGATCCGAACGATCCGCTGGTGCAGGAAATGAGCGAGAAGACCAAGCTGCTGCGCGGGCGTCTGCTGTGGGACTTCGACGCGAGCTACAAGGCGCGGTTATGGCGCGCGCGCAAGGATCTGCGTGAGCTCGATGTGGACTACGCCGAGGCGCGCCGGCGCTCGGTGCTGGTCGATCGGGCGCGCCGGGAGTATCCGCAGCGGACCGAGGATTTCGCGCGTCGCGTCGCCGCACTCGGGCCGCGGATCGCTGCGCTCGATGAGCGGCTGGCTGCGGCGGCGCAAGTGCAGCATCGCTACCTGGCCGATATCGCGGTCCGTGAGCTCCAAGCCCAGCAGCAACGGCTTGCGGCGTATGCCCTGCAGGCGCGCTTTGCGCTCGCGGCCATCTACGATCGCGCTTCGAGCGACGGCGCAGACGAGCCATGATGCGCGCCGCCTTTGCTTTGTCGGTCGGATTCGCCGTCGCCGTCGGGGCGGGGCCGCTGCACGCCGCCGCTGAACGACGCACCGGCACGATCAAGGATCTGGAGCACGTCGAGGTTCGCCCGCCGCCCGCAGCGCCCGACGGTGTGAGTCAGCGCGATGCGGTCGAGCAGTATCGGCGCTTTCTCGAGCTCGAGACGCCGAACGAGGCGCTGCGCATCGAAGCGATGCGCCGGTTGGGCGATTTGCAGATCGAAGTAGACGAGCGCGCGCGCGCCGCCGGCGAGCCGGGCTTCGGCGGTCCCGAACTGCGCGAAGCCATCGAGCTCTACCAGCGTCTGCTGGCCGCCTTTCCCGATTACGAACGCAATGATGCGGTGCTCTACCAGCTGGCGCGCGCGCATGAAGCAAACGGCGATCCTGAGCGTGCGCTGGCCGCGCTCGAGAGGCTCGTGGCGCAGCATCCGCAAAGCCGCTGGGCCACGGAGGCGCAGTTTCGCCGCGGCGAGATGCTGTTCAGCGCACAGCGCTACCGCGAGGCCGAACACGCCTACGCCGCCGTGATCGGCGCGGGACAGGACAGCGGTTTCTTCGAGCAGGGGCTGTACAAGCACGGTTGGTCGCTGTTCAAGCAAGGCCGCGCGGACGAAAGCGTCGCATCTTTTCTGCGCTTGCTCGATCGGGTGCTGGCGGCGCGCGGCGCAGTGCGCGAACGCGCTTCTCTGACGCGTCCGGAGCGGGAGCTGAGCGACGATGCGCTGCGTGCGATGGCGATCATGTTCTCCGACCTCGACGGGCCGGAAACGCTGGACGCCACGCTCATGGAGCGCGGCGATCCACCGTACGCGCACATGCTTTACGAGGCGCTCGGCGATCTTTACATCGAGAAGGAGCGCTATCAGGACGCGGCATTGGCGTACGAAGCTTTCGCGCGCCGCCGCCCGGAAGATCGTTACGCGCCCTCGTTGCAGATGCGCAGCATCGCAGCGTACGAGAAGGGCGGCTTCGCATCGCTGGTGCTGGACGGCAAGCAGGCGTTCGTCGAACGATATGCGTTCGGATCCGCATTTTGGCGCCGGCGCGCCATGGCGGATGCGCCGGAAGTCGTCGCGCAGCTCAAGTCCAATCAAAAGGATCTCGCCGAATATCACCACGCGAGGGCGCAGAAGACCGGGCAGGCGGAGCACTATGCCGCCGCGGTTCGCTGGCGCCGTGCGATGCTCGAGTCCTTTCCCGACGACCAGGAGGCGCCGCAAACGCGCTATCTGCTGGCCGAGGCGCTGTTCGAATCGGGTCGTTATGCGGAGGCGGCGCGTGAATACGAGCGCACCGCATATGACTATCCGCCGCATGCCCGCTCGGCGAGCGCCGGTTACGCCGCACTGATCGCCTACCAGAAACACGAACCCACGATCAGCGGCGAATCCCGGGAGATCTGGCGCCGGCAGGCCATCGAGAGCGCGCTCATGTTCGCCGACGCCTTCCCGGAGCACCTCGAGTCCGCGCGGGTGCTCACCAGATCGGCCGAGGATCTCTTCGCGTTGAATGAATTCGACCGCGTCATCGAAGTGTCGACCCGGATCCTGGAGATCGAGCCGCCGGTCGACCCCGCCCACCAGCGGACGGCCGCCACACTGCTCGCGCATTCGCTGTTCGATCGCGGTCGTTACGCGGAGGCGGAGGCGGCGTACGTGCGCGTGCAGAAGCATCTTCCGCAAGGCGATCCGGATCGCAGCGCCGTCGAGGAGCGCATCGCGGCGTCCATTTACAAGCAGGCGGAAGCGCGTCAGGCGGCGGGCGACGCGCTCGGCGCCGTGGACGACTTCCTGCGGGTTGGGGCGCTGGCGCCGAATGCACAGGCGCGGGCCAACGCCGAGTTCGATGCGGCCAGCCTGCTCGTTCAGCACAAGGAGTGGGCGCGCGCCGCACAGGTGCTGGAAGGCTTTCGCAGCCGCTTCCCTGATCACGAGCTGGCGCCTGAGGCGACGCGTTCGCTGGCGCTCGCCTATCTCGAGAGCGGGCGCAGCGCCCAGGCCGCAGCTGAATTCGAGCGAGTCGCCGCTCGCGACGAGGAGGCTGTGGAGGTGCGCCGGGTTGCGTTGTGGCAGGCGGCGGAGCTGTACGAACAGTCCGCCTCGCCGATCCATGCCGAGCGCGTCTACGCAGAGTACGTCGCTCGTTTCCCTCAACCGCTCGATGCGTCGATGGACGCACGCCAGAAGCTCGCCGATATGGCGCGCGACCGCGGCGATGCCGCCGCACGCGCCAAGTGGGGCCAGGAGATCATTCGCGCCGATCGCGAGGCAGGCGCGGCGCGCACCGATCGCAGTCGGTATCTCGCAGCGAAGGCGACGCTCGAGTCCGTGCAGCCGCACGTTGCGGTGTTCCATGCAGTGAAGCTGGCGGCGCCGCTCGATCGAACGCTGCAGATGAAACGCTCGGCCATGGAGCGGGCGCTCGACGCCTACGGTCAGGCGCTCGACTACGGCGTCGCCGAGGTCACGACCGCGGCGACTTTCGGCATGGCCGAGCTGTATCGCCGGTTCGGCGCGGACCTGATCGACTCCGAACGGCCGAAGAATCTGTCCGCAGAAGAGCTCGAGCAATACGACGTGCTGCTCGAGGAGCAGGCTTTTTCGTTCGAAGAGAAGGCGATCGAGCTGCACGAAGCGAATGCGCAGCGGGCGAGCGAGGGGCTTTATGACGCATGGGTGCAGCGCAGCTTTGACGCGCTGGCCCGCTTGGCGCCGGCTCGTTACGCCAAATCAGAAGTGAGCGAAGACTATGTGTCCGAGCTGCGCTGATCCCAGGGAAGCTCTGACCAACCCGCCGCCCCGACGGTTCGGCGCCGGGGAGCGCCCGTCATGCATGGCGTTTCGAGCGGCTCTGGATCGCAGAGGCGGGTTTCCCAAGCGCCCGGCGAACGGCTTTCTCGCCTCGCTGGCGCTCGCCGGCCTGCTGGTCGGCTGCACATCCGCGCCGCCGCTGCAGGCGACGCAGGACGCCGCCGCTTTCGAGGAGTCTGCGCCGCCTGAGGCGCTGCAACAGTTCGAGCAAGCCGTGCTGCACATGAACGCCGGAGATTTCGCTGCGGCCGAGCAGGGCTTGCGCGCCGTGGCGGCCCAGTATCCTGCGTACTCCGGCGCCCTCGTGAACCTGGGCATCCTGCAGGTGAAAGCGGGTCGGCTCGATGAGGCCGAGCAGACCTTGCGCGAAGCAGTCGAGCGCAATGACGTCAACGTCGCTGCGTTCAATCAGCTCGGCATCGTGTACCGCCGGCTGGGTCGGTTCGAGGATGCGCAGCGCAGCTATCTGCGCGCCGTGCAGATCGATCCGCAGTATGCGCTCGCATGGCTCAACCTCGGCGTGTTGTGCGATCTGTACCTGCAGGAGCCGCAATGCGCGTTGGATGCGTTCGAGCGCTATCTGGCGCTCGCGCCGACGCCGGAATCGAAAGTCGAAACCTGGGTGGGCGAGCTGCGCAGGCGGATCGCCGCCGGGCCGCAGGCGAGGGCCGAATGATGAAAGCGCGCGCTGCGATGCTGTTCGTTCTGCTGGCCGCCGCGTTCGGTGCGAACGCCGCCGAGCCTCGGGGCGCTCCTGCGCAGGATGCGTCCGATGCAGAGCAGCCCTCAGCGAGCGCCTCGCTCGAGTTGGAAACGCAACAGGATGCATCCGTCGCGACCGGTCGCGCGGCGGCGCGCGCTGCAGCCGCGCCTGCCGCGGTCGACCGGCTCGAACTGGACACGACCGTGGTCACTGGCAATCGCGAGCTGCCCAAGGTGCTCTATATCGTTCCGTGGAAGAAGGCGGGCGTCGGCGATCTGCCGGGCCAGCCGTTCAACACGTTGCTCGATGAAGTGCTCGAGCCGCTCGATCGTGACGTGTTTCGTCGCGAAGTGACCTATTACGACATCGTCAGCGGCGGTGCAGACGCGAACCAGTCCACATCCGGGCCGCCGCGCTGACGGCATCATTTCTGTTGCAGACTGACGGGAAATACGGAGGAATCATGTTCACCTCGCTCGTGGAGTTTTTCGTCGCCGGTGGGGCGTTCATGTATCCCATCGCGTTCGTGTTCGCGGCCGGGATCGCGATCGCGATCGAGCGCTGGGTCTATCTGACGGTGGCCAGCGCGCGCAACCGTCAGCTCTGGACGCAGATCGTGCCGCTGTTGCAGCAGGGCAATTTCCGCGCGGCGGTGAATGTCTGCCAGCAGTCGGGCGCGGCGATCGGCCGCATCCTCAATTACGGACTAGCGCGCCTGGAATCGGCGCGCCGGCGCGACGACGTCGAGAAGGCGATGGAAGAGAGCCTCATGGAGGTCATGCCGCGTCTGGAGAAGCGCACGCACTATCTGGCCACCTTCGCCAACCTCGCCACGCTTCTCGGCCTGCTCGGCACGATCGTCGGCCTCATCCAGGCGTTCACCGCGGTCTCCAACGCCAATCCCGCGGAGAAGGCCGACCTGCTCTCGGCGTCGATCTCGGTGGCGATGAACACGACCGCCTTCGGCCTGATCGTCGCGATCCCGCTGCTGCTGGTGCACGCCCTGCTCCAGACCAAGACCACCGAGCTGGTCGACAGCCTGGAGATGGCCTCTGTCAAGTTCCTGAACACGATCGTCGAGCGCCGCGGCGAGGCCGCTGCATGAGCTCGCGCTTCGGACGCCGCGCGCGCCTCAACAAAGAGGCGCAGGAGATGAACATCACGGCCTTCATGAATCTGATGGTCGTGCTGACCCCGTTCCTGCTCATCACGGCGGTGTTCTCCCGCATGTCGATCATCGAGCTGAACCTGCCGTCCGGCGGGCCGCCGCCGCAGGCCGCGTCGCAGACGTTCGAGCTGGAAGTCGTCGTTCACAAGGATCGCATCGACGTGGCTGATCGCAACAGCGGCTTGCTCGCCGCTTATCCGCGCACGGACGGCGAGTACGATTACGCAGCGCTGCGCGAGAAGCTCAAGACCATCAAGGCGCAGTTCCCCGAGCTGACCGCCGCGACCATCCTGCTCGAGCCAGACACGCCATACGAGATCGTCGTGCAGACCATGGATACGGTCCGCACGTTCCCCGCCCAGCGGGGCGCGAGCATGGTTCAGGCGGAGCTGTTCCCGGAGATCTCCGTGGGAGACGCGCCGCCATGAAGAAATCGAACCGCGCGCGCCGCATGGAGCGGCGTCACGCCCGCAGTCGCCGCGGCGCCGGGTTGAACCTGGTCTCGCTGATGGACATTTTCACCATCCTAGTGTTCTTCCTCCTGGTGAATTCCGCCGAGGTGCAATCGCTCGAGACGCCCAAGGACATTCAGTTGCCGGAATCGGTCGCCGAGAACAAGCCGCGCGAGACCGTGGTGGTGTACGTCTCCCGCGATCAGGTGCTGGTGCAGGGGCGACCCATCGTGACGCTCGCCGAAGCGGCGTCGCAGGAGGGAAACATCATCGAGCCGCTCAAGGCCGCGTTGCAGGAACAGACCGACCGCATGTTGCGCGCCAGCGCGGCGGCCGATGCGATCAACCGCGAGGTGACGATCCTCGGCGACCGCGAGCTGCCCTACCGCGTGCTCAAGAAGATCATGGCTACGTGCACCGAGGCCGATTACGGCAAGCTCTCGCTGGCCGTGATCCAGAAGCAGGATGAGGCGGTGCAGCAGGTCGCCGCGGCGGCGCGTTGAGGGAAGAGTCGTATGGCGACGACCACCGCACCGTTTCGCATCTACGATCTGCCGTGGACGCCCTCGGACGAAGAGCGCTCGCGTCTGCGCCGGCTCCTGGTCATCTGTTTTTCCGTCACTCTGCTGCTTTCGATTCTGGTTCCACTGCTGCCTACGCCGCCGCGCACGCGCGATCAGGCGCAGGAGCCGCCGCCGCGTTTGGCGAAGCTGGTGCTCGAGCGTAAATCCACGCCGCCGCCCGCGCCGCCCAAGGTCGATCCGGTTCCGCAGATCAGCGAGCAGCCGCGCGTTACGCCGCAGCCGGCGCCGAGCGTGGACCGCACGCAGGAGGCGCGCCGCAGGGCCTCGCAGGCGGGCCTCCTGCCGTTCCAGGATCAATTGGCGGCGCTGCGCGACAACGCCGCCCTCGAGAAGGCGGGACAGGCGAAGAATCTCATGGGCGCCGTGGGCGCTGCGACGCGCGCCGAGCGTTCGCTCATCACTTCGCGGGTCGGCTCGGGCAGCGGCGGCATCAACACAGCTGCGCTCAGCCGAGGTTACGGCGCCGGCGCCGGCGCGCTCTCCGGGCACGAAACGACGCAGGTGAGCTCGGCGATCGGCGCGCCGACGGCGAACGAAAACGTGCGTCGCGGCGGCGGCTCGCAGGCGTCGCGCAGCGAGGAGGAGATCGCGCTGGTGTTCGATCGCAACAAGGGAGCGATCTACGCGCTGTACAAGCGCGCGCTGCGCGACAATCCGCAGCTGCAGGGCAAGGTCGTGCTGGAGCTGACCATCACGCCTGACGGGTCGGTCACGCATTGCGAAGTGGTCTCGAGCGAGCTGCAGGATCCGGAGCTCGAGCGCAAGCTGGCGGCGAGGGTGAAGATGTTCAGGTTCGAGGCCAAGGAGGTCGCGACCATCAAGGTGACCAAGCCGATCGACTTCTTCCCGGCCTGAAGCGGGCCGGGGCGCCCGCGCCCGGGTTTCCGGCCGGGCCGGCAGGAAGCGGATTGGGCAGCGCCTGCGTCAGGGAGCCTGATTTACTCTGCCTCCGTGATATCGATGCACTCGAAGCCCTTGCCGGCGTTTCTTCGACTTGCATCCATGAGGGTAGTAGGTAAGTCAGAGCTTCCTTAGACTCGCAGCCTTTTCCACGGCGGCTCCCGCCCATGCGGGCAAGGCCGTTCACTCCCTCACAAGCCCATGACGCGCGACATCTCCTTCCCGCCCAAAGACGCCGAGCTGCGCGAGGATGTACGCATGCTCGGCGCGCTGGTCGGCGAAGTGATCCGCGATCAGTGCGGGGAAGTGCTGTTCGAGCTGGTCGAGCGAGACCGCCGGGCGGCGATCGCCCGCCGCGAGGGCGATCCGCTCGCCGCCGCCGAACTCGCCGCCCGCACGCGCGAGATGCCCGCGGCCCAGGCGCACGACCTGGTGCGCGCGTTCTCCATGTGGTTCCAGATGGTGAACATGGCCGAGCGCGTGCATCGGATCCGGCGTCGCCGGCAATACATGAGCGAAGGCGCCCGCCAGCCCGGCGGCGTTCTGGACGCGATGTTCCAATTGCGAGAGCGCGGCGTCGATCTCGCCGAGATCCGCCGGCTGATGCTCGAGAGCTGGATCGAGCCGGTGTTTACCGCGCACCCTATCGAGTCCACACGCCGTACGATCCTGCGCAAGCAGCAAAAGATCGCGCAGCTGTTGCTCGGGCGGCTGGGCTTGTCGCGTACGGCGGCCGAGATGCGCGTGATCGAGGAGCGCATCCGCGCCGAGATCACCACCGCGTGGCAGACGGCGGAGAATTCCCGCGAGCGGCTGACCGTGGCCGACGAGCGTGAGCACGTGCTGTTCTTCATCGCCGAAGTGCTCTACGACGTCGTCCCGGCGTTCTACGAGGAGATCGAGGCGGCTCTCGAACAGGTCTACGGTCCCGAGGGGCGGCGCATCGAGCTGCCCGAGATCTTGCGCTTCGGCTCGTGGGTGGGCGGCGATATGGACGGCAATCCCGACGTGCACGCCAAGGCGATCCGCGAAACCGTGGCGCGCCATCAGCAGGTCATCGTCAACCGCTACTTTCTCGAGTGTCAGGGACTGGCCGAGACGCTCTCGCAGAGCGCCGCGCGGATCGGCGTCTCCCCGGAGTTGCAGGCGCGCAGCGAGCACTACACGGTGCTGCTGCCCGCCGCGGGCAGTGTGAAGCCCGTACGGCGCGACCGCATGCCCTATCGGGTGTTCCTCGGCCAGATCATGGAGCGGCTGCGCGCCACTTACGATGGGCGCGCCAACCAGTACGAATCCGCCGAGGGCTTCCTCGCCGATCTCAATCTGATCGCCGACAGCCTGAGCCGCAACAAGGGCGTGCACGCCGGACTGTTCCAGGTCCGCCGGCTCATCCGGCGCGTGCGCACCTTCGGATTCCACCTCGCCACGCTCGACGTGCGCCAGAGCGCCGCCGCACACCGCAGCGTGATCGCCGTGGGCATCGGCGATCCGCAGTGGCTGGAGCGCAGCGCGCAGGCGCGCACTGCGCGCCTGCGCGAGATCCTCGAGCGCGATGAAGGTCCGAGCGGCGCGCTGGATGCGAGCGGCAAGCGCGCGCTGTGGGTGTTCGAAGCCATCGCACACTGCCGGCACAGGTACGGCGCCGACGCCATGGGGCCGTACATAGTGAGCACGACGCAGGGCGCCGACGATGTGCTGTCCGTGCTGGCGCTGGCGCGCTGGGCCGACATCACGGACCGGCGGTCCGGCGACGTGCCGACGGACGTCGCGCCGTTGTTCGAATCCGCCGAAGCGCTCGAGCGCTGCGGCGAGATCATGACGAGGCTGTTCGAGGAGCCGGTCTATCGCAAGCATCTGCTCGGTCGAGGCAATCACCAGTACGTGATGCTCGGTTATTCCGCCAGCAACAAGGAAAGCGGACTGGTGATGTCGCGCTGGCTGCTGCGCAAGGCGCAGGAGAAGCTGTTCGCGGTCGCTGATGCGGCCGGCGTCGACCTGACGTTGATCCATGGCCAGGGCGGCGGTCCATACCGCTCTGCGGGACGCGCCGAGGCGCTGGTGCGCAGCGGTCCCGACGGCGCCCGGCGGGGACGGTTGCGCATCACGGAGCAAGGCGAGCTGATCAACGAGAAATACGGATTGCGGCCGATCGCGTTGCGCGTGTTCGAGCAGGCGTTGAGCGCATTGTCGCTCGCCAATACGGGCGTGACGCCGCCCGAGCGAGTCGAACCTGAGTGGCGCGCGGCGATGGACCTGTTGGCCGCGCACAGTGCGCGGATCTATCGCGGCACAGTATTCGAGGATCGGGATTTCCACTCATTCTTCCGTCAGGTAACGCCTATCGATGTGATCGAACGCATGCAGATCGGATCGCGCCCGACCACGCACGAGCAGTGCGGCGGAATCGCCGCGCTGCGCTCGATTCCCTGGAATCACGCCTGGTCGCAATGCCGTTACATGATCCCTGGCTGGTTCGGCGCCGGCAGCGCGCTCGCGCAGGCGCGCGAGCAGCTCGGCGGGGAGTTGCTCGCGCAGATGTACGGCGAATGGTTCTTTTTCTCGAACATGATCGACGATGTAGAGGCGGCGCTGGCGCGCGCCGACCTGACCATTGCGGCGGGCTATGACTCGCTCGTCGAAGAGCCGCTGCGCCGCTTCATTCCGGTGCTTCGCGAGGAGTTCGAGCTCACGCGGCGTGAGGTGTTGCGGCTCAACGGCTGCGAGCGGCTGCTCGATCGGGAGCCGACCCTGCAGCGCGCCATCATGCTGCGCAACCCCTATATCGATCCGATGCACTTGATCCAGATCGACCTGCTACGCCGTTGGCGCGCAGGCGGGCGAGAGGATCGCGAGCTGCTCAGCGCGCTGCTCGCTTCGGTGAGCGGCGTCAGTCAGGGGCTGCAGGGAGCTTAGTGGAGAAGCCGATAGCGGATAGCGGATAGTTCAGAGAACTTGCGGCGCCCTTCTGACTATCCGCTATCCGCTATCCGCTTCATTTCCCCAAGATAGGGCGCGAGCCAGCTCATGATGACCTCGTGCCCAGCGTCGGTCAGCTCGCGCATCAGCTCCGGATGATCTTGAAGGACGCGAAAGGCGAACGCGACTGCATCGGTCGCATGTCTGCGACGCGACTCCGGAAGGCGGAACCATTCTTCGATGATCCGCTGCTGTGTATCGGCATGCGGCATAAACCCCTCGACCGCGCGGCGCGGGAACATAGCAGCCTCAAAGTCGATGTGCACCGTATTTTTTTCCACCGGTTACTCACCGCTGCGCAGCCGCCTCACAGACGATGTAAGAGCGCCGCCAATCGCGCCCGCAAACAGCGATGTAGCGACTTGTGTTGACGCACCCTTTAAGC
>Ga0079224_100007910_pt1 | contig 14323 bp, 11 predicted proteins | sample Stecom2015_FD_80414 | JGI IMG/M metagenome (GOLD analysis project Ga0079224, IMG submission 80414) | Agricultural soil microbial communities from Utah to study Nitrogen management - Steer compost 2015 | ecosystem: Environmental > Terrestrial > Soil > Agricultural land | place: USA: Utah...
AGGCGTGGCTGTCTTCTGACACTACTGCTTCTACTACCTGTGCCGGTGTCATGGACGATAAAATCAACCGGGCGGTGTTGGGACCTATCCCCGTAATGCCCAGGAACAATTCAAAAGTGGTCCGTTCTTCCTGGGTAATAAATCCGTACAGGATCCGGATGTTCTCGCGGATGTAATAGAGGGTGTATAGTTTGACCTCTTCCTTATCCTTCAATCCGGTATATGTGTGAACCGATATGTGTACTATATACCCGATCCCATTGTTGTCCAGGACCACATGGCCAGGACTCCGTTCCACTATTTTGCCTACGATGTATTCGTACATTTTCGATTCTTTTTGTGGGTGAAATGATTGTTATATTAGTTAATGTCGTAATATGTTATCAAAATCCGTACCGTTTTTTAAAAAGGACCTATCTTTGACCATTTTGGAAGACAAACGTACGCATGAAAATTCTAATTTTGGGTAGTGGTGGCCGCGAACATACGATAGCCTGGAAATTTGGACAAAGTTCGCTATGCGAAAAACTTTATATTGCTCCAGGAAACGCTGGTACAGCAGGCATCGCAGAAAATCTAAATCTGGATATCCTGGATTTTGATTCCTTGAAGCACGAGGTTCTGTATCGAGCAATTGATTTTGTGGTCGTGGGTCCTGAAGCCCCTCTGGTCGAAGGGGTGGTGGATTATTTCCAAAGAGATGGGGAATTGCGCCATATTCCCATCCTGGGTCCGGATCGAGTAGCAGCCCAGCTGGAAGGTAGTAAATCCTATGCCAAATCTTTCATGCACCGCCATGGGATTCCCACTGCAGGTTATTTCGAAGTGACCTCAGACAACCTCCCCGAAGGTATGGATTACCTTTCGGGGCTGGAAGGTCCTTATGTGTTGAAAGCTGATGGTCTGGCAGCCGGCAAAGGTGTTCTCATCATTGAGGATCTGGAAGAAGCTAAGCTTGAGTTGCGCGCAATGATCGAAGGAAAGTTTGGCCATGCTAGCAGGAAAGTGGTCATCGAAGAATTTCTGGATGGCATCGAGTTTTCGGTTTTTGTATTGACCGATGGTCAGCAGTATGTATTGTTGCCAGAGGCCAAAGACTATAAAAGGGTCGGTGTAGGGGATACCGGACTCAATACCGGGGGTATGGGCAGCGTTTCCCCGGTGTCGTTTTTTGAGGGGGCTTTTCGAGACAAAGTGATCCAACGGATCGTGGAACCGACAATTGATGGGATCAGGCAAGATGGATTGCATTATAGCGGATTTGTTTTCTTCGGTTTGATCAAAGTAGGCGAGGAGCCTTTTGTCATCGAGTACAATTGCCGGATGGGCGATCCCGAGACGCAGTCGGTCTTGCCTAGAATTGAGGACGACTTACTTGAAATGAGCTATAAGGCTGCCACACAGAATCTGGATTCCCGAACACTGAATCTGACCCCTGAAACGGCCTGTTCTGTGGTGGTGGTGGCAGAAGGCTATCCCGGAACATATCGCAAAGGAGATGCCATTGAGGGACTGGATCAGGAAGATGTCCTGATTTTCCATGCCGGAACCAGTGTGGTTGATTCCAGGGTGGTGACCAATGGGGGGCGGGTTCTTGCTATTACAGCATTGGATATAGAACCGGAAAAAGCGACACAAAAGGCTTTAGCCGGAGCAAAGAAAGTGCAATGTGAGGCGGGAATATACTTCCGGACGGATATCGGGCAGGATTTGTTGAAGTTGAAAAGCGCGCAATGAGCACAAATTTTACGGACCCTGTTGGGAAAGCGAATCACACGAAGGGACGCTATTCCCCAGCTACGCTCGTGATCGATCTGGACCATCTCCGACATAATTTCCAATTCTTTAGGAACCTGATTCATGAGCGCACCCGGGTTATGGCCATGGTTAAAGCAGATGCCTACGGATGTGGGCTGGTCGAGATCGGCCGGGCTCTGCAGGACCTTGGGGTGGATTATCTTGGGGTAGCTTATGTGAGCGAAGGTCGGGAACTCAGGGCGCATGGGATTGAAATTCCGGTTATGGTGATGAACCCATTGCCTCAGGAATTTACAGAAATGGTCCGAGATCATCTGGAGCCCGAACTTTCTTCCCTGTCTTTATTGAAAGAGTGGATTACGTATATAAATAGTATAAATCTGGAGGGTTATCCCGTCCATCTGGAAGTAGATACTGGTATGAAGCGGCTTGGTTTTGTGGAGGAGGAGATGAAAGAGGTGGCGGGATTATTGAATTCTGCTGGAAGGATGAAAGTGGCATCGGTATTCTCGCATCTCGCTTCGAGTTCTGCGCCGGAAGATGATGCGTTTACCCGGGAGCAGTTTAAACGATTCGGCTGGTGGTGTAATATGTTCCAGGGAGTCCTCGGCTATTCCCCTCTGAGGCATATGCTCAATTCGGGGGGGATATACCGTTTCCCGGACCACCAGTATGATATGGTAAGACTGGGAGTCGGGCTGTATGGCGCAGGGATGGAATCACTTCCCATTCAGATGCAACTAAAACCCGTACAAACTCTTATGGCTTCCATATCACAGATCAAGCGTGTGGCCCGGTCGGAAACGGTGGGATATGGCAGATCCGGAAGTTTATCAGCACCGGGCCGGATCGCAGTAATCAATCTGGGTTATGCGGACGGATTGCCTCGACTGGCGGGGCACGGCCGTTTTGCGGTCCGCATCGGTCAGGATTTGTGCCCGGTGGTTGGAGCGGTGTGTATGGACATGATCATGGTGGATGTCAGTGGCTGTCCGGATGTACGGTTGGGTGACCCGGTGGAGATATACGGTACACGGCATCCGATACTTCATCTTGCCCGTGCGGGAGAAACCATTTCCTATGAGATCCTGACGGCCAACCATCAGCGACTTCGGAAGGTATATAAAACTTAGTAAAAGGCTGCGTTGAGAACTACAGTTTTGATAACTGCCTTCCAAACCCGGAGAGATACTTTAATCAAACGTAGAGTGTGTTGTAAATACGCACTTTCGGTAGGTTCATGACATGGGAAAAATCGGGCATCAATGTGAATTCTGTGTCAGGTACGGGGCCTGAAAACGATGTAGGCTTATACCGGAATACAGTATGTTGCCACAAAGCATATGGTAACCAGTAGGTGGAAAAGCGCATCGGCAGGGATTTTAGAGTAATATTCTTTCCCCCATCCTGAATGTGTAATCAAGTTTGAAAATCTGAATCTTAAGGTAGCTGGTCTTAAAGCGTGATATTTTAACGTACCAATTTTTTCGGTTTAGTAAAGGATAATATGAAGTTGTTGGCGATGGATGACGACGAAAAAGAAGTAGCCCGTATTGATAAATATTTTGAATCAGAAATCTCCAATCTTCTTCCTCACCTCCTCCACAAATTCCGGTGTAACATTCAATATTTCACAGATAAAAGGGTTTGATACTCCATTCATATGCGAGATGTTGGAAGTTACTCCAGAATTCGTAGAGAAGATCCGACGAGAGATGGAGGATTGAAGATTGCGGGAGGAGGAGCGGAGATTTTTGAGAAATGTAACTAATGTCTTTTACAATTTAAAATTTACCGATCGAGTATCTTACAGGATAAATTCATGAGTCATTCGAGGACGTTTTGCGTTAGATAACACCACTTCAAATGCTCCTGCAGTGCTGTCGTTAGGGCCGTAGGAGGTGGATGTTTTTAAAAATAAAATATATTTTGATGCTGGAGAATGCTTCACAACCGAAGCAAGGGACCTATCTCATCCTCATTTTTTTTCTGCTTTTGTGTCATTGCGGACTTTTTTCCGTCGAGTCATTGCGGACTTGATCTGGAATCGGAGCTGGCGCTCCATGGGGTAACACTGCCCCAGCTGTGTTCGAGACTCAACAATGGGGCTCCGTCCCCATTGGCAGAGGAAAAATGTAATAGACCTACCCTGTCCTCATTTTTTTCTGCTTTTGTGTCATTGCGGACTTTTTCCCTCGAGTCATTGCGGACTTGATCCGCAATCGGAGCTGTGGCCTACCTTACCCTCTAATGGGCGGCAAGTAAACTGCTACTACCCAGGAATACCCATGTGATGCAATAAAAATTTCGTGAACCCTGCAAGGTTAAGTAGTGTCCTGTACACCCGGCTGTCTGTATAGTGTGCTATTATACAAAGAGAATATCTATTAGATAATCCCACTACATTGAAACCGGATTCAATAACCCGGCCCGCATATACCAATCATTGTTGTATTTTCGTTCCATAGTTTTTTAACTTAAACTGTTAAAGTCCATGACGTATTGGTGTTTACCCCTGGCAACTCTTTTCTTGCTCCTTTCGCTGTGCAGCATTGAATCTTCTGGCCAGAACCCCTCTGATGATCCGGTACTTTTCAAGGTAGGTGACGATGAAGTTCGAATTTCTGAATTCTCCTATGTCTATGAAAAAAGCAACGGGGATACCGCCAGTTATAATGCCCAATCTGTGAATGAATTTCTGGATTTGTATCAGAAATTCAAACTGAAAGTGGCCGATGCACGGGAGTACGGAATGGATCAAAATAGTCAGCTGGAATCTGAACTTGCCATGTACCGTGATCAGTTGGCAGATAAATATATGTCTGATGAAGCAATACTGGACAGGATGACCAGAGAACTATACGATCGGATGAAATGGAACATTGACATCAGCCATATTCTGAGGACGGTGCCCCAGGATGGTGCTGAAATTCTTAGCGAAAGAGCCTTACAAGCTCTGGAGGATGCCAGAAAAGAGCTCGAAAACGGCGAGGAGTTTTCTGTGGTAGCCCGAAAATATTCTCAGGATCGTTCGGTTTTGAACAATAACGGTCACCTTGGATTTCGCCGGGCTAAGTTGCCCAATGGAATGTATGATCTGGAAACTGCGATGTATACCACTCCCGTGGGAGAAATTGCCGGCCCGATCCGATCTCATCTGGGGTATCACCTGATCAAGGTCAACGGAAGAAAACCGGACCCGGGTACTATAGAAGTAGCCCATATACTGATCCGGGAACCACAAAGGGGGGGAGAAGATACCTCCAAACAAGTGATTGACAGGGTCTATGCTGAATTGAAGAAGGGCGCCGACTTTGGAGAATTGGCAACCAAATACAGCCAGGACAACAACAACAATAAGCAGAACGGCTATTTGGGAAAGTTTCAAATGGGGAAGTATGCTCCGGAGTTCGAAGAAGCCGCTTTCTCCATTAAGGAGGATGGTGGATTTTCGGAACCTGTCAAGACCGATTACGGATGGCACATCGTCCAGCGCCTATCGCTGGATACGCTTGGTAGTTATGAAAGCGAACGGCGGTACCTGGAGAATATAGTTCGGAGTGATGATCGCTATAATCTGGCTCAGGATGCTCTGGTGGAACGCATCAAATCAGAAGAAAATTACCGGCGAACCGGGGTGACCAATGAACAGTTGCTGGAAATTTTAACCCAGAAAGTTTTTCAGGTGAATTGGGAAGCTCCCCAGATCAGTGAAAATCCTGATTTGTTTTTCATCAATGAAACAGCCTACGATCTGCAAGGGTTCATAGTTTTTCTGACGCAAAACCTCGATGCACGATATCAGGGGCATCTTGTTCGGGATGCGAACAAAACAATGGGGGATATTTTGGACAACTATGCCTCTCATGAGCTTTTAAAATACGAAAAAGCCCATCTTGAGGAAAAATATCCGGAGTTCCGGGAGATTATGCGGGAATACCGGGAAGGAATCTTATTGTTCGAAATTTCCAAAGAAAAGATCTGGGATCGGGCAGGCCAGGATACAGCAGGACTTCGCTCATACTACCAGCAACATCAAAACATGTATCGCACTCCCCGAAATATTTCTTTTAACCGGTTTCAGGTGAACACCACCAATCCAAATGTGTTGAAAAAGGTAGAGAGGCTGATTCGGAAAAAATCTCCTCAGAAGGTACTGAAAAAACTGAATAAGGCAGCTTCCGTGGTGAGTTACGATACCTCGATTATGCTGGAAAAGGGATTTAGGGATCATTTTTCCTCAGGTGGCGATAGTGAATTGGTGAAAGGAAGTCTGCGAAGCAGGGTGAATTCCGATGCAGGATCGACCACATATGGCCACATTACTTCCATACAGGAAGGTCAACCTATGGATTTTGAGGATGCGAGAGGGGCTGTGATGTCTGATTATCAAAAATATTTGGAGGAGCAGTGGATATCCCAATTGAAAGAAAAATACGATATTGAATTAAATGAATCAGTTCTTAAGTCAATTATCAAATCATAAGTTTGTCTTTTTATGCTTAGTTCTCCTATGGGACTTGATGGCTTGTGGTCAGGGAGCGCAAACCACACAGCCCACAGATGTAGCTATAGCTGAGGTAAATGGTCAGGTATTGAGCCTCAGCGAACTCAAATCGATGTATCCGGATCAGCTCAATAGCCGGGATAGCGTATTGATTGCCAATGCACTGGCCGATCGTTGGATTAGGAAGGAGGTTTTTTTGTCGGAGGCGGAACGGTCGATGGTCGATTTGGAACAACTCAATGCTCTGGTTCGGGATTACCGGGAATCATTGATCATACACAACTATGAAACCCAGCTCCTGCAAAACTTTTCGGATACTGTGGTGACAGATGAGGAGATTCAGACGTTTTTTAATGAAAACCCGGATCAGTTTAAACTGAAGAAGACCATAGTCCGGTATAATCTGGCTGTGTTTCCCCGCAGTGCACTGGAAGCCGAGTATGATAAATTTAAAAAACTGTGGGATGAAATGGAAGAAGTGGAGAACTTGCATATTGATCTGATCAGGTACCTGGATCTGTACGCGGAGGCATTTGTACTGGATACGATTTGGCATGAACTACATGAACTTCAGGTCAATCTTCCTGATCAACTCCCGAAAAATTTGCTCAAAAAAAGCAATCGCCTGGAACTGGAAGATGAGAATCACTTTTACTTTTTGAAAATCATGGACATTGCAGAGGAAACCGATGAAGCGCCTTTGACATATATTCGTAATTTTGCACAGAAAGCGATTTTACAAAAAAGAAAACTGGAGTGGCTGGAAAAGGTTAAAGAAGACCTGTACCAGGAAGCTCTCAGGCAAAATAAGATCACGAAATATGAAAATTAGATTAACGATACTTCTGGCAGCAATGACGACCTGGGTAATCGCTCAAGACAATGGAATCATACTGGAGGAGTTGGCTGCCAAATTGGGCGGTGAAATCTTGCTGGCTTCGGAACTGTTGAGCAACCTCGATTACCAGACTGCGGTTTCAGGGGGCCTGAGCCAGGACGACAGTTGTCAGGTTATTCAGAGTATGTTCCTGAACAAACTCATGGTGGATCAGGCCAAGCTCGATAGTATCGTGGTTCCTGATGCTCAGGTAGAACAGGAATTGGATCGGAAAATTCAGTATATTATTCAGACTATGAATGGCGATATCGAGCGATTCCAGAATTATTATGGAAAAAATGTATCCCAGGTCAAAAAAATGATGCGCAAGGACATGAAGGAACAAGCGCTTGCACGCCAAATGCAGGCGTCCATACTGGGAAATGTAAAGATCACGCCCCGGGAGGTTATCGAATATTTCGAATCCCTCCCTAAGGATTCGTTGCCATATTTCAATTCTGAGGTGGAAATCGGAGAACTGGTCATTTTCCCTGAAGTGAATACCGAAGAAAGGGAAAAAGCGATTGCGCTTGCAGTCCAGATCCAGAACAAAATAGAGGCAGGTGAGAATTTCAATACCCTGGCCCGGACTTATTCAGATGACCCGGGTTCTGCGCGTGTAGGCGGTGATTTGGGATGGCAGATGCGGGGAACCTTCGTCCCTGAGTTTGAAGCAGCGGCATTTAACCTGGACGATGGTGAAATATCCGATATCGTCGAATCTGATTTCGGATTCCATATTATTCGTATGAAGGGACGTCGTGGTAACAGAATCCACGTGGAGCACATCCTGATCAAACCCGAAATTACGGACGCAGATGTGGAAAAGGCTTATCAAAAACTCGACTCTATTCGGACACTGATTGTACGGGATTCAATGCCATGGGAAGTGGCAGTGCGGCAGTTTGGTTCGGATCAGGTGCCTTCCTTTCACAACGGAGGCCGGGTGACTAATCCCCAGTCCGGGAATACCTTTTTCGAAACTCCGGCATTGGAAACCAACGTATATTTTGCCATCGATACCATTGAGGTAGGAGGAGTGACCAGTCCCATCGAAGTTACCGGGGGACCGCAGGGGGATGGGTATTTAAAACTAATTAAATTGTTCTCCCGTACCCGGCCCCATACCGCCAATCTGGGACAGGATTATGATAAAATCAAAAGGGCGGCCATCCTGCAACGCCAGGAACAGTATCTGCTGAATTGGTTGCGTAAAAAGATTACCAACACATACATTTACATCAACCCCAAATATCTTCCTGCATGCCCTATCATGGAGCCGTGGCGGGAGGTCAATGTGTATACCATGGGGCCATGAAATAGTAGTTCGTTCAATTTTTAACTTTCATGAAATCGTTCAATAGCCTGATTGTAGAGGATAACAGAAAAGCTTCGGATCTGCTTAAAAGTAAGCTTCAGAAGTATTGTCCTTTGATTGGCGTGACCGATCAGACGGGGAATCTGGATGATGCCAGAAAGTTGCTGACTGAAAATGAATATCACATCCTTTTTCTCGATATTGGATTGCCCTCCGGAAGTGGATTTGATCTGGTGGAACACGCACGCGACAACTCGGCATCCACTACACCAGCCATCATCTTTACGACGGGCCAGAACCAACAGGAGTATCTGTTGAAAGCAATCCGGGTATCGGCATCGGATTATTTGTACAAACCGATAAGCACAGTTGAATTGATCCAGGCAGTGCATAAAGCAACCTCCAGGATCAGTCAAGAAAAAAAAATCAATGACAATCTCGAATTGATTGCTCAGCTCTCCAATCAGAAACCACATGCATTGGATCAAATTCCTATTTTATTGGTGCGGGGAATCATTGAATATGTCGATGCAGATAAAATCAAATATTTTGAGGCCAACAGCTCCATGACGACCATCTATCTTACAGAAGGGAAGACCTTACAGTCAGTCCGGCATCTGGGATATTATAAAGATCAGTTGCGGGAACATCCCTCCTTTTTCCAGATCAGTGCTGCTGGTTTGGTCAATTTGTCTCTGATCAGCAGATATGACCACAGCAGATTAATGCTTACCTTTAAGGACGGTGAAACCATCCACGCTTCCAAGCGAGGTGGTAAAGATCTCAGGGATTTTTTGAGAAATTAATAGCCTTCAGCTAAAACATCTAAGATGATCAGATACCTTTTATCCGCATTGTTGATGGTTGGAGGAGTCCTGCTTTATGGTCAGGAACGACAATTTACCGAGGAAGACTCCATAAGAGGAGCCTATGGACCCCATCGCGCATGGTGGGATGTGACATACTATGATCTCTATGTAGAGGTGTTTCCAGAAGAAAAGAGAATCGAAGGATCCAACGTTGTACATTATAAGGTTCAGGAACCAGGACAGGTGCTTCAGATCGATCTACAGGACCCCCTTGTGATTTACGAAATCACGCAAAATGGCAGACCACTCGAATATGAGAAGAAATATTCCGCTTATTTTATTCGCCTGGAGAAGGAGCAGCATATCGGAGCGGTCAATGAATTGGAAATACGCTTTGGTGGTATCCCGATAGAAAGCGTCCGACCTCCATGGAGTGGTGGTATTACCTGGTCAAGGGATCGCAATGGAAATTGGTTTATTGCGAATGCGAACCAGTCGGATGGAGCCAGTATTTGGTGGCCGTGCAAAGATCATCCGTACGATGAAGTGGATAGTATGCAGATAGCGGTAAATGTACCACTTGGATTAACCAATGTGTCCAATGGCCGGCTGAAGGAAGTGACTTCCCGGGATGATGGAAGGAAAACTTTCACCTGGTTTGTATCCAATCCCATCAACAATTACGGGGTCAATATCAACATCGGGGATTATGTCCATTTTTCCGAAGTTTATCCGGGTGAGAAGGGCTCATTGGATTGTGATTATTACGTCCTTTCCTATAATCTCGATAAAGCTAAAAAGCAATTTTCTCAGGTTGCTATGATGCTGGAAGCATTCGAATATTGGTTTGGGCCATATCCTTTCTACGAAGATGGATACAAACTTGTAGAAGCACCCTACCTCGGAATGGAGCACCAGAGCAGCGTCACTTATGGTAACGGATTTGAGAATGGATACCGGGGAAGGGACCTAAGTCACTCTGGATGGGGGTTGAAATTTGATTTTATCATCATCCATGAATCGGGTCATGAATGGTTTGCCAACAATATCACCTATGCAGATATGGCCGACTTCTGGATTCATGAAAGTTTTACCAGTTATAGCGAAAGTCTTTTTGTCGATTATCATTTTGGGAAGGAAGCCGGGTCCCAGTATGTTCGTGGTGTACGGGTGAACACCGAGAATAAATGCCCCCTTCAGGGTGTGTATGGCGTGAGGGATGGAGGTTGCAGTGGTACGGATATGTATTGTAAAGGAGCCAATATGTGGCATATGATTCGGCAACTTGTGGACAACGATGAAAAATGGCGTCAGGTGCTTCGAGGGCTTAATGCCAGATTTTTCCATCAGACAGTCATGGCTGCAGATGTCGAAGGCTATATCGATCAACAAGTCGATGTGGATCTTCAACCCGTTTTCGACCAATTCATCCGGGATGCCCGGATTCCGGTTTTACGGTATTGGATCGATCAGAACCAACTGAAATATCGGTACGATAATGTCATCGAAGGATTTGCCATGCCCATCCGGATGCACGTCGGGGGAAAAACGCAATGGCTCCGGGATGCTTCCGATCAGTGGAATGCCATTCCGATCACAGAAGATATTGGCTATTCGGATATAGCCGTCGATCCCGATTTTTATATCAGTGGATTTCCCCTCACCAGCGAAAAATATCCCATCGAGTAACCAGACCCGGGAGTCACTATGTACCGCTGGTATCGAAGGATGTACAACACTTGCTTTTGTAACCGTAGTTCAGAAGTTGGAATTTACGGTAAGTATTTATTGTCCCAGGACATACTGGTGAAATCATTTTGCTATGAAAATCAAGCACATTGGGGTCTTAAATCTTGAATTTGCGATCGAAACAGGAGTCCGGCCAATTATGATTATATTCGGGGTAAAACACGGACCTGACTATGAAAAGAACAGAGTTTTTATATACTTCCAGCATCATATTGGGCGGGTTATCTCTGGGGAAATTGCCCCTACCCGCCGTTGGGAAATCGATCCGTATTGGAATGATCACGGACTTACACTACGCCGACCGTGAGACCCCGGACGGGAGTAGCCGGTTTTATAGAGAATCTCTCCAGAAATTGTCCGAGTGTGTATCTGTAATGAATCAGGAGCAGGTCGATTTTTTAATCCAACTTGGTGATTTTAAGGATCAGAATGATCCACCATCAGAATCTGAGAGTTTACAATATCTGGATGATATCAATAATGAATTTAAGCAGTTCAACGGACCAGCCTATCACGTCCTGGGTAATCATGACCATGATAGCATATCAAAGCAGCAATTCCTTAATCGCATCCAACTTCCGGGAATGAATATATCCCGTAGTTATTATTCCTTTGACAGACAAGGCTTCCATTTTGTGGTATTGGATGCCAATTTCACCGCTTCGGGAGAACCTTACGATCACGGCAATTTTACCTGGACGGATGCCCATATTCCTCAGGATCAGTTGGATTGGCTGGTGATGGATTTGAAGCGGAATAAAAAACCCACAGTATTGTTTGTACATCAGCGACTGGATGAAAAACCCGGGAATAAAAATTATTGCGTGGGAAATGCCTCAGAGGTGAGGCGAATCCTGGAGGCAACCGGAAGGGTTTTTCTGGTAGTACAGGGTCATTACCATCCCGGGGATTTGAGTACCATCAACGGTATAGTTTATTATACGCTACAGGCGGCGGTGGAGGGCAGCGGATTGGAGAACAATAGTTTTGCTATCCTGGAAATAGACAGCAAGATGCATATGAAAGTAATTGGATTTCGCAAGACTCCATCGATTTCACTTCCCGGATAAAGGTTGGATCACATTTCATTGCTCTGTAGGATATTCTTCTTCCAGCGACCTGGGGGCTCATTGCCTCAGGTATAGCATCAGGAATATTTGTGAAATAGGAGCCAGGAGAAGGGGTTCGTGGTATGAGGTACCTTTCTCGATGTCGAATAAGAATCTGGCACCAGGCATGGTATTGTGACCAAACTTTGAAATGCGATCGAAAAATAGCTCCATTGGATTATTTACTGCAATTCAGCCAACTTTTCAGCGAGTTTATTTTCATCGCCGCTCTGATAACCTACATGGGTATATACCAGATTTCCCTTTGCGTCCAAAACCGCTGTAAATGGTATGGAAGAAAAATTAAAAATCTGTTTGGATTTGGAATCCGTATCATGATATACTTCAAATGGCCATTTTTGCTGCGCAACTGTGGACTTGATACGGCCGGCAGTTCTGGGATCGTCGGTACTGATCGCTAACAGGGTCACATTGTATTGCTCCTGCCACTCGTCATATATTTTGGTAATGGCATCCAATTCTTTTTTGCAGGGTGCACACCAGGTAGCCCAAAAACTCAGAATGATGTTTTGGCCTTTCGGAATAACCTGATCCATCGTCATCCGTTCACCGGTAAGCGACTTCAATTCGATTTGCGTGAGTGGTAAGTTTTGTGCAGTGGTAATATGGTGGGAAAATAACAGGACAAAAAGGGCAATCGTAAATCTCATCATTATAATTGGCTTGGGTTTTGCAATCAATGCCTATGACAAACGTTCTGATTTGAACAAAACACGCTTATTGGATAAAATTATACTTTTTTTAATCATTATTCTAATTCCGAACCTCGGAACCGGGCAGGAAGACCGTGCACCATGGTATGTGGATGGTTTGTGGACCGGTGAAGTGAACGCAGCGATCAGAGATGCGAAAATAGGAGCAGCCCATACCCCATTTTATGAAGACAAAAGATGGGGTGGGCAATCCTGGCTACACCTGAATGTATACAACCCGCGTTGGCGATTCGAAGCCCGACTGGATGGTTACCAAAATAGTATTTTACGCAATCCGGAGGATGTATATACCCGATACGGAGTGGGCTACATCAATGCCAGTTTAACTACGACAAAGGTCGGTGTGGAAATCGGCCATTTTTACGGGCAAATAGGACATGGGCTTATCATGCGATCGTACAGGGATCTCAGCCTGCAAATAGACAATGCTATTTTCGGAGCGAAGTTGAAACTGGATCTTCCAGGGAAGCAAAGCCTGATGGTATTCGGTGGTGTTCCCACCGGGGATTTTTCTTTCCGGAAAATGATCAACACCGGTGGAGAATACCGCATCGACTGGAAAATGGGTGAGGTACTGCTCAATTCCGGCCTGGGCGCCAGCTGGAAACGGTATAACCCATTTCTGACGGATGCGCTGATTCAGGAATTGCAATTTTATCACCCCGATGACAAAGTCCCTCTCCACCGGAATGGATGGCTGTCATCCTTGTTCCAGGAGTTGTACGCCGGACCTCTGACGATCTATGCCGAATACGCCGTGAAGCGGAATGACCCTTATTACAACGCTGAAGCTTCCCGTCGTCTTGTGACCGGTGAAATTATCCAGGGTCGCTTTGAATCCCGACCTGGCCAGGCTTTGTACACCCGGATCGGCGGGGATTTCGACGTCATCTCCGTGGGTGTGGAAGGAAAATATATTCAGCGTTTTATCAACAAATCAGATCCTTTCAGTTTTGACTACCGCAATGAACTCAACTTTATTCCACCCTCGGCCGATGTAAGGACCTATCGGCTGCAGTCCCGATATATACCCGCTACACAATATTTGGGAGAAAAATCAATCCAGGCTTTTGTGCTTTTGCCCCGAGAAAACCATCTTTGGGAGTGGAAAAATGGGCTTATATTTCAGCTCGACGGAAATCGCATATATAGCGATTATGATTTGCAGTGGACCCGGACAGGAGAACGGAGTAAATGGGTGGCTGGGTTGATGTACCAGGAATACCACCAGGGTGTATATGAGGGGAAGGGTGGTCTGTCGTGGGTGAAATCCACGATACCCTATGTGGAATATTATACCACCTGGACCAAATCGAGGAGTATGAAAACAGAGGCTCAGGCTTTGCTCACCAGGCAAGATAAAGGTTCACTGTATTTTTTGAGCGCAGAATTCGCATGGAGTGCAGCCTGGTCCATTTTTGGATCGGGTATGTATCAGCCTCGATCTGAGTTGTGGTATCCG
>Ga0079224_100007911_pt1 | contig 14323 bp, 15 predicted proteins | sample Stecom2015_FD_80414 | JGI IMG/M metagenome (GOLD analysis project Ga0079224, IMG submission 80414) | Agricultural soil microbial communities from Utah to study Nitrogen management - Steer compost 2015 | ecosystem: Environmental > Terrestrial > Soil > Agricultural land | place: USA: Utah...
TGATCTTGATCAAATGATTTACGTACAATAATGTGTCTGAAAAAACCATGTTTTTTTGGAGGATGCCAAGCTGGTAAATCTGTTGCTTTAAGAAAATCGCGAATTTGAATCAATTTAGTTTCCCATTCTTCATCAAACATACCACTTGGTTTGTTCAAATTTTCAACTTTCCACCAAGTTCCTCGTCTCTTGAAGCCTACTGCAAATGCATTATCTACCTCTTCTCCTGTGAACATATCGTGTTCTATACACGAAAAGCTATATTCCATCTTATTGCGATAGAAGAAATGAACAGGTGAAGAAATAAACTCATCAAAACGTTCTTTGATGTCTTGGAAATTACCCAGCTTACGATAAATCTCAAGTGTACTTTGAAGTTTTTCCTTCTCTTGTTCTTCAACAGGAACATAAATATATGGTGCTCCTGAAATTTCTTGGAAATCACTTACAATTTCTAACGGTGAACGTTCTAAAACTTGAATTAGTTTGGCTTCACAATAACGCTTTTTCTTTTTTTCGATTTTTGCTTGCACCTTTTGACCAGGGAACGTATTCATCACAAACACTACAAAATCTCCCTCATCGGTTGGAATTTTTGCAATTCCATTACCACCAAAAGCGTAACCAGATATTGTTACTTCAATAATTTCTCCTCTGTGAAACATTCCAATATAAATTAAAAAAGTATGATAATTGAATCAACTATCATACTTACACTATTCTTTCAATTCAAATTTAAATCATTCCTCGGATAATTCCCTTATCGGAGGATTCAATAAATTCAATAATCTCCTTTGCAAAAATAGAATCAGGCATTAATTCTTTTACTGCTTTAACACCTTTCGCAACATTTGTATTCATCACATAAATCGTGCGATACACTTCTTCAATCTCACGAACTTGTTCATCAGTAAACCCTCTTCTTCTCAACCCGATAGAATTTACACCTGCAAATGTAATTGGTTCTCTCGCAGCTTTTACATAAGGTGGGACATCTTTTCTAATCAACGTTGCCCCTGCCAAAAATGCATGTTTACCAACGTGCATAAATTGTTGAGATCCTACATTTCCTTCCAAAATTGCATAATCTTCAATAACACAGTGGCCTGAAAGTCCAACATAAGAAGCTAAAATAACTCCGTTTCCGATTTGGCAATCGTGCGCAATATGCACATAAGCCATGATTAAGCAATTGCTTCCAACACGAGTTACCCAGCGATCTTTAGTTGCTCTGTGAACCGTAACACACTCTCTAATTTTGGTATTATCACCAATTTCAACAGTAGTATCTTCACCTTCAAATTTCAAATCTTGCGGAATAGCGCTAATAACAGCACCAGGAAAAATTTCACAATTACTCCCTATTCTGGAACCTGGGTACAATACTACATTTGAATGGATCTTTGTATTATCACCAATAACAACATTCTCATGTATTACCGTAAAAGGACCTACCTCAACATTTTTTCCTAAAACTGCTTTGTCTGAAATTTGCGCTAAATTGCTAATCATTCGATTTAAACTTTGTCTTTTACTATTTGAGCTAACATCTCTGCCTCACCCACTAATTGTCCATTTACATACGCTTTTCCAGCCATATTAACCAATCCTCTGCGTATAGGAGCAATCAGTATCAATTCAAACACGACAGTATCACCAGGGATTACTTTTTGTTTGAATTTAACATTATCAATTTTCAAGAAATATGTTGAGTATAAATGAGGATCTTCTACTTGATTCAATGCAAAAATTCCACCAACTTGAGCCATTGCTTCGATTTGCAAGACACCAGGGAAAACTGGATTTCCTGGAAAATGTCCTGTAAAAATTGGCTCATTCATCGTAATATTCTTAATCCCAACAATTGAGTTTTCTGTAATTTCAACGATTCTATCTACCATCAAAAATGGGAAACGATGTGGTAACATCTTCTCAATTTGATTGATATCGAATACCGTTTTTGTCAAATCGAATTTTTTAGCTCCCTTCTCTTGCTTTTTAATTTGTTCTTTCAACACCTTAGCAAAACGAACGTTTCCTGAGTGACCAGGACGAGCAGCTAAGATATGCGCTTTAATTGGTCGACCAACTAATGCTAAATCTCCTACAATATCTAATAATTTATGACGAGCAGGCTCATTTTCATACTGCAATTTAGTACTGTTTAATACCCCTCTCGATGTCACTTTAATACCTTGATTTTCTTTCCCGAGAAGCTTAGCCAATTGATCAAGTTCTTCTTGAGGAACATTTTCACGTTCAACTAATACAATTGCATTATCTAAATCTCCACCTTTGATTAGGTTATTTTTTGCCAAAAATTCTAATTCACGTAAGAACACAAACGTACGGCATTTAGAAATTTCAGGAACAAATTGACCTAAATTGTAGATTGTAGCATGCTGAGTACCTAGAACGGGTGATTTATAATCAACCATTACAGTCAAACGATATTCAGAATCAGGAACGGCTAAAAATTCAATACCTTTTTCAGTATCTTCCCATTTAATATTTTCGTCTAAGATGAAATAATCTCTTTCCGCATCTTGTTCTACAGAACCAACCTCTTCAATTGCTACTACAAATGGATATGAAGATCCATCCATAATAGGAACTTCTGGGGCATCTAACTTAATTAAAGCATTATCAATTTGACAACCATAAAGAGCCGCCAACAAATGTTCAGTTGTATAAACTCTCGCGCCATTAGCCTCTAACGTTGTACCTCTATCTGTTGCTACAACTAAATCAGCATCAGCTTTAATCACTGGTTCACCTTCAAGATCAACTCGTTGAAATTTATAACCGTGATTTTCAGGAGCTGGGCAAATTTCCAAATTTACCTTTTCTCCAGTATGCAATCCTATTCCGGATAATTTGATGCTACTTTTTAGGGTTCTTTGTTTTTCAGACATGCTTTAATTAATCTGCTTTGGTTAATTCTTTTATTTTTTTATCCAATTCTTGAAGTTTATTCAAGATATAAGGTAGTTTTCTAAATCCAAAATATGATTTTTTAAAATCATCAATCGGAATACCTGGTGATCCCATCAATGTTTGAGCTTTCTTCACCGAATTAGGAATTCCTGATTGAGCAACGATCATCGTTCCGTCGGCAATGTGAATGTGGCCTGAAATTCCTGCTTGCCCTCCAATCAACACGCGACTTCCAATTTTTGCAGATCCAGCAACACCAACTTGAGCAGCCATCGCTGAGTTTTCACCCAACTCAACATTGTGAGCAACTTGACATAAATTGTCAATCTTGGCACCTTTACGAATGATTGTTGCCCCCATTGTCGCTCTATCGATTGTTGCATTTGCACCAATATCTACGTTATCTTCGATGATTACAATTCCAATTTGTGGAACCTTACTAAACACACCGTTTGCATCTGGACTGAAACCAAATCCATCAGCACCAATTACTGCTCCTGCATGAATTACGCAATTTTTACCAATTTGACAGTCGGCATAAACGGTAACATTTGGGTAAATAATGGTATTATCTCCAATTTTTACATTGTCTCCAATGAATGAATTAGGATAAATCACCACATTATCCCCAATTACTGCACCTTCAGAAATATAAGCGTTCGCACCTAAAAATAGACCTTCACCTACTTTAGCTGTTGGAGCAATGTATGAATTCGGTTCAATTTTAGGTTGCTTGCGTTTCATTTGGTCATATACTTCAAGTAACTTCGCAAAACAAGCGTATGCATTTTCTACCTTAATCAACGTTAACGTAGCTGGTAATTCTTTTGTGGGAATAAATGAACTGTTCACAATACAGATACTTGAACCTGTTGTGTAAAGATATTCTTCATATTTAGGGTTCGCTAGGAATGACAACTTCCCTGTCGTACCTTCTTCTATTTTAGCTAATCCATTGATTACTACTGACGAATCACCTTCAATAGTCCCTTGAATAATATCAGCAATCTGTTGTGCAGAAAATTCCATGCTTCAAAAATATAAAAAAATCATTCTTAACTCGTTTACCACAGTTTTTTTAATCTATGGCAAAAGTTCTATGTTACATTCTTTTGTTTTTTCAGAAATGAAGTTAGAGATAAATATTTTATTTTTGTACCAAACTGCCTGAAAAGATATTGTATCTTTATTAACGATGCAGTTCAACATATGTTCAGCCTTGGGTTTTGCCTCAAAGTTAGTCTTCTCAAAATCAATTGAACCACTTGTCTTCAATGCCGCATAAAGCTGTTTCACAGTTTTTATTTGCAACTGTTCCATTTGACAAGTTACCTTGGAAGTTGAATCTGGATAAACGATGTATTCATCTTTAGGAATAGACAAAAAGATTCCTTTTCCTTCTTTCGTATTTTGCACTTTTTTAGAATCTATCTCACCTAATTTCACTTCAGAAATGAAACTTTCATTTGGCAGGGTAAAGTAAAACCTGTATTTACCTTTTGTTTTAAATTCTTTGTCAATCACATAAACTTTGGAATCCCCATCTTTTGCACTATTCTTGAAATCAACTTTTCCATCGTTTAAAACTGAAATAATATCCTCTTTTGTTAGCCCTTTCGACTGCATCAGTTTCCACTCAATTTCATTAACTGTCAGCAATCTTCCGAGCACCATATTCTTGACACGGTTTGCAGGCGTCCAAGAGCAACTTCTGTTTGGCAACAAGAATGTTACAATAATGATTCCCATACCAAAACCAATACCGTAATATTTTAAGCGTTTTAGAAATTTACTCCCCATAAAAAAAATTTGTGCAAATGTACTTAAATAAGTTGAGAGTACCTTATCCATTCAAGTATAAAAAGGTCCGCCCAAATGAAATTCAAACCAATAAATAAGGGCTATAAAAATAGCCCTTATTTATTCAATCATTTTGATGTTCGTTATTTGAACACATTTACATTACACTTGTATTCAACTCCTAGGAAATTCCCTTCCCGATTGCACTCGTCTGTTGCCTCCTTTAATGTTTTGTTTTTGATCGTTGATGTGTGTGTCAAGTCTCCAGCTTTACAGTCACATGCATAATCCTTACGGCAAGATGCCAACATCAAACCGACTCCAATGATAATAAGTATCTTTTTCATAATACGATTTAATTTAGTTGTAAAATATGTCATTTAAGATACAACTATTCGCAGTGACTTACTAATTTTTAACAGTTTTTACAATACTGAAAAATTAGTCCCTCAAAGAAGTTCAAATAAGATTAAACCGTGACGAGCACTCAAAAATTGATTGTAAATCAGTACATATTTTGGTTTAGAAGTCACTTCAAAACCGTGAATTTTAAAATCCTCACGAACCAATTGCATAGCAAGATAACAAGCAAATCCATTTGATGTACGATAGTCACCACAAAACTGCTTGTATGTATAAACTGGTTTATCTGCAAACAAATCTTGATGCAAATCCTCATACCAATGATCGTGTCGAACATCACCAGAATTACCAAAAAGCAAGAGGTCAATCTCAGACGGATGCAGGTTGTTTACTTTTAAGAATTCTTCAACCAATTGAGAAAAATTAGTCTTTGATGGATAAGTTATTTGAAATTGATCAATGTACCTAACTTTAGCTCCATTTGGATTATTTGATACAACAAACATGGTTGCACCTTCACCGCAAATAGACCCTTTTGTTTTGGTATTCAATAGCTCATCATTTGAAACGAGTTCATCTTTGTATAATTCGTTGATCTGGTCGATGTTGTAATTATACGCTGAAATTTCTTCCAAAGCCCCAATCAACAATGTAGCATCTTGCTGTTGTTCATTCAGATACAAACTTGCATCCAACAACACGTTATCAAATGACAAAGAGCCATTCGTATGTGTTGAATTATACCCTGTCTTCTGCCCCATCATTGCCAATTGCCCAGCAACAGCATTGGGTGTACTACTCACAAAATTAGTTGGAGTTAGCACCCCTTCTTCGTACTCAACAATTTGATTCAAGAATTTAATACAGTCTTCCAATCCTCCATTTGCTGTCCCAATTATCACTCCTTCAATTGACGAGTAGTTCTTAATCAATGGCAAACCTGCGCCAATCCCCATACGCACGGCTTTCCCCATCCTTCTAAGCAAAGAGGCAGGAATCAAATCCATATATGAAGGCTCTATGGCCAACATTTTACCTTCCGTGTGAATTTGAAAATCTCCAGAGATAAATTCATCAGTAAACGTGCGCTGTGGAGATATCGCAATGACATCGATTAAATACATGATGAAAAAATTAGTGAAGTACCATTTCCTCCAAACCCAAAAGAGTTGGACATAACATATTTCATTTGATCCACATCTGTGCGTTTTGTCACGATTGAATCAACCACATCGGGAGAAAGAGGTGTATCAAAGTTCAGATTGGGATAAATTTCTTTATTTCGAATCGACAAAATACAAATCATTGCTTCCAATGCACCTGCAGCAGCTAACGTGTGACCTGTATATGCTTTTGTTGAACTAAACAATGGAATTTGATTTCCAAATACCTGTTGAAATGCAAAAAATTCAGTTGCATCGTTATTTTCAGTTCCAGTTCCGTGCGCATTGACATAGTCAATTTTTTCAGGATCAATCCCTGCCACTCCTAAAGCTAAATTCATTGCTTTTATCGGGCCTCTCGCGTCGTCAGAAGTTGCAGAAGGGTGAAATGCATCATTCGCATTACCATAACCGACTAATTCAGCCAAAGGGATTTTTTGACCATAAACTTTGTCGGATTCCAACACAAGATAAGCAGCTCCCTCACCCAAGGTCAACCCTTCTCGATTTGCATCAAAAGGTTTACACGGAGATGCGTTCAAAATTCGCAAAGAATTAAAACCATTAACCGTGAATTTTGCCAAACAATCGGCACCACCTACAATTGCACGATCTACCCTTCCACTTTGAATCAATTTTGCTCCAAGCATGATTGCATTTGCAGAAGAAGAACATGCCGTGTTGATCACATCACTATAACCATTCAGATTGTAATGTTTGATGATTTCAATCAGGTGATTTGAACCTTCGTAAGCATAGAAAAATTCGGATTTATTACCAATTCGATTCGCATCTGCATACAAGGAATCTGTATAGCACATTCCACCAACGGTTGATGAAGAAATGAAAGCCGTTCGGAAGCTCGTCAATTCATCTTCTTTCAGTTGACTGCATTCAATAGCCTCTTGAAAAGCCTTCATGGCAATCAAAGTAGTTCTAGTAGCTCCCTTTTTGTTGAAACCTGTAAGTTGTATTAACTCTTCGTCACTTAAATCTATTTCAGCAAATGGCAAAGAAGTTGAATAAGTCGATTTAAAATGTTTGGCAACTCCAATACCAGTTTTTTCACTTCGCAGACGTTTCAATTGCTCTTCCACCGTCAATCCTAGGGAGGATATCGAACCCATTCCGGTTATAAATACCCTACTCATACAGATTATTTCGTTCTGTTAGCGATAATATAGTCTACAATTGTGTTTACATCAACCAAAATCTGACGTCCTTCAGTTGGATTCTTAATCTTGATTCCATACTCTCTATCCAACAATACAATCATCTCAACTGAGTCGATTGAATCCAATCCCAAATCACCTCCAAACAAAGGTTCATCGTCTTTTATTTCTTCAGGTTTTACATCCAAAAGATTTAAATATGTTACCAAGTGCTTTTTAAATTCAAGCTTTAACTCGTCTCTAGTTATTTCCATAGTTATAAGTAATTCTGAGATTTCAGTTTAATGTAAGTAAATGTTTGACAAATCATTATGAACAAAGAAAGAAAAATTAAACTGGAACTCAAAGCATTCCAATCGCCATTTTTTAAGAAAAGTGCATAATATCCGTCCAAACACCAATAAAGCGGGGAAAACTTAGCAATGAATTGCATGTAATCAGGCATGATAAATGTTGGCACCCAAATACCTCCAATTGCAGCAAAAATTACGATCGAAACAGCACCAAAGCCATTCGCCTGTTCCTGAGTGCTTGCATACGTACCAATTAAAACGGCATAACTAACAGCTGCAATAGCAGAAAGCAACGATATAACCGAAAGTTGTATCGGAGCATCCGGAATTTGCAATTGCGGCAATCCAATCAAAGGAAAAATAATCGTTCCGATAGAAAACAAAAGCGCTAACTGAATGATTGCAACACAAATGTAAACGATTGTCTTACTCCACAAAGCAAAGGTAATACTGTGTGAAATAGTCAACAAACGAACGAAACTACCACTCAAACGTTCTTTCACGATACTTCCTCCCAGTGAAACAACCATGAAGAACATAGCGAAAATGGACCAAGCAGGAACATTGTGTTGTGATGAATTTGGTATCAATTTTTGATTGTGATCCAAGGTGGCTTGTTTTGCTACAACCTTACTTCCACCACCGACTAACTGTTTTGCAATATGCGGTGGAATTTCATCATACCCCATTTCAACAAACAGCTGATCAAGAATCACCTTATTTTCTAATCCAGCAATAACAGTTTCCAAATTAGAAACTAATGTATATTGGAAATTTTCTTGTAAAACAGGATCAAAATAAATGCGAATACGTTCAGCTTTCTTGCGCACAAAAACTGAATCATCAACCATTCCGAATTCATGTAAAATGGATTTCGTCACTGAACCAGTGTTTGCTTGAATTGCATCTGAAAAATTTCGAGGTATATAGATACTTGCTAATTTCCCTTTTGACAATGCTTGACGTTGCATCGCGTGCTCTTTCAAATCATCTACTCGCTCAATGTCAAAACTACCCGACTTTTCAAGCAAACAAATGAGTGAATCTCCTAGGTGGCCCTCATCAGCATTTGAAACCATTAATTCCAAACGATTTTCGTTGACCAATTTGAAAGCACTATCTTGAACCAAGGTGATGATAAAAACCAACACAATCGGCATCACAAACAACAAAGTCAAACCAACCTTATCATGCCAAAGAATCTGCAATTCTTTTTGAATGGACGCTACAATCTTTCTCATGAATCCCGCAGTTGATTTCCAGTTAATTGAATCATCAAGTCCTCCAAATCATTCGCATGATAACGCACTTTCAATTCTTCTAAAGTTCCTAAACCAATTATCTCTCCTTTATCAATGAGGGCAATGCGATTACAAAAATCTTCTGCTTCCTTCAAATGATGAGATGTGTAAATAATAGTCGTTCCGTTTGCATTCAATTCATTGAGCAATTCCATGATTACTAACTTACTTTGGATATCAACCCCAACAGTTGGCTCATCAAGAAATAAAAATTGTGGATCGTGTAACAATCCAATTGCTAAATTTACGCGACGTTTCATTCCACCTGAAAAGCTTGCAATTTTCTTATGCTTAAATTGCTCTAAACCGAGTCTTTTTAGAACTAAATCAATTTTTTCAGTTAATTTTTGCGATTTTATGCCATATAACTTCCCGAAGTATTTTAAATTCTGCACTGGCGTTAACTCAGAAAAAAATGCAAAATCCTGAGGTACATAACCAATGTATGAAAGCGTATTTTTAGGAGTAAGAGAACTACCATTCAACTGATAGTTGACCTCACCTCTAGTTGGTTGAACAATGCCACATAACATCGAAATAAGAGTTGTCTTCCCTGCCCCATTTGGACCAAAAATACCGAACTTCTCACCTCGACAAATTTCCAAATCGATTCGCTTCACTGCAATCGTTTCAGATCGAGCAAATCTTTTTTCGAGTTGGTTTATTTGTATGGCTGGTAAATTTTGCATTTACAATTTAATCTTATCCAAGTATAAAAATGCTTCTTTTTCTACAGCGCTGATTTCAGTTAACATATCAGCACTTAGGTTATAATCTGCCTGTGAGCTCAAGCGACCTTTGTAGATTCCAGCCATTTGTACCGCACTATCGCGCCACATATCACCAGCATTTGTAAACATTTCAGAAGCTCTCAACAGTTCATCGTTTCCTAAAATAGCTGCCGATTCTTCTAAAAAGGCTGCATATAGGAATCTAAATCCACCACCACCTGTACCAATTTCTTCTTGCATGCGAACAATTTGTCCAAGATTTAATGCTGCTCTACGATCACCATATTTACTTTTCCACTTACGAATATTTTTCGCAGTATGATTAATTCCTTTTGCACCAATAAACCAAACTGGAATGCGAAGCATTTCACCACAATTACGCTTAATTCCTTTTACAATTGCACGTTTGATCTGATCTTCCGTTGCATGAATTTCCTGTGTTGGATAATATATATGTCCACGAGGAGCAAATACACCTTTTGCAAAACGAACTTTACGCATGTCCTCAGATGCGAGACGTGTTGTCTCTTCCATAATCGGATCAGAAACGAGGTAATCATTACCTTCCTTTCCGAAAACAATCATGTTATGTGCATTAAAGTGAAAGCGATATTCTTTTGGGTAATACGTCAAATGGTAAACACCCACTTGACAACCAATAGATTTCCCTTCAGCAAGCAAAGCATCCATTTCGGCCATCGCCTTATCTTCATCACGATACTTATGAGATTGCAACTTCACATCAAACGCCTTACACGTTCTTTTAAAGATACTCCCAGGAATACTTCTAAACGAAATTGCTGGTCCACTTTGTAGCGTCAAAAAGGGTATATCGATATAAAATAAACCTGAACCAATACCGAAAGCCAAAGGCTCCGTTATTTGATGTAAACCAGCCTGTCTCAGCAATCCTATTGTTACCCCATTTTCACAATGAGCTGATTGGTAATGTTTGAATTCCTGCAATTTATTTAAAGTTTTTTAGTTCGTCAATACTAATTTCGAATGCATTGGCATACTTCTGCAATACCTTATCATTCAATTTAGAAAAAACTTGAGGCTTGAGATGGCGTTTGACTCTCCACTTCCAAATACCAGTATAATGAGCAAGTACACCTTCATCCATCAACGACTTCTCCATGAAATAGAGAATAGGACTAGCTTCATTGGCACGAACCTTTTGAAGTGCTTCATTAATTCGACGCTCAACCTCTTCCCAAGCTCCATCCAACGCGTCTTTCTTTATACTCCAGCCGGTACTCAATCCAGCTTCGTACTTCCCTTCTTCGTTTTTGGCATAGCAAACTTCTCTAGTCCAACCCTTGAGTGGACTATCATCTTGAGGAATTTCGCTCTTTTTCATGGGGTTAAAGATAGGAAAAAAGCAAGTTATTTTATCAAATCTGTAGCTGTTGTATTTCTAATAAAGAAAATTCCATCGTAATACGATGCTTTTAATGCCATAGATTCAGGTGTTTTAGGAAAACCTGGTACAGTACCAACCACTGCTCCTATGTCAGTAATAGAACAACGCTTATTCAAATTAATTTTTGAAAGAGGAAGTAAAGCAATCTGAAAATCAGTTTCTGAAAAACTCTCTTCAATACTACGGTTTTTATCAAACTTTCTAAAAACTTGTGAAGTTTTAGTTGGCAACACCTTAGTACTATAATCCATAACATTAAAATAACCTTGATTGCTCGTAAAGGCAAAAGCAGCATATTTTGAATTAAATTTTTCAGTTAAGTAGAACCCAGCCTTTTTAACAGGTTCCAAATTTTTATATGTACTTATAAATTTTGAAACATGTCCATTTTGCGCGAAAAAAATTCCCTTAGAATTAGGATTCAATTCGATGTACCGTGCAATGTTATCAGCCATGCAACTATCTCGGTAATTATAAGGAGAATTGTTATAATAGTCCAAATAATGTCTCACTCCTTGCTTGGTCATCAGCCAATCAATAGACCTATCTGCATCTAAATCATGTTCGATTTCTTTCCAAATCTCTTTTGCTTGATTGAGGTTATTTTTATCAAGCACTCTCATTTTATAAAGTAAGGAATCTAATATTTCAATACGAGAAACCAATGATGAGTCATGAACAAATTTAATTTTCAATTCTTCAACATCGTCTACAAAAAACTGCATATCACACCCAACAAAATTGAGAATATTGTCATTTTCGAAATTGTATTGACGCATCCAATTAACAAGTTCAGACATTTCACGTGTCATCCAAGGAAAAAACTTCACCTTATTCAATGCCGAATCCACATAATCATCAGCTCCATGGATATACCGATTTACACGTTTGCAAGCGCTATAATCTGCTTCGAGGAAAAAAGTATTGTAACCATGATTTTCCACCAAGTATTTAAAAATACGATGGCGCATCGTTGTAAATTCACTTGTTCCATGCGTTGATTCTCCTAAACCAATCAAACGTTTACCAGAAAAAATGGAATCCAATTGTTTTAAATCTTCATTAGAAGCTAAAGGATCAATTGTTTTAAGTGGAATGAAATCACTCTGTTTTTGAGCAAACAAAAATGTAATACAACAAATGATATAAATAGAGAGTAATGTTTTCATAATTTAATAATGAAGAAGAAACAAAATGTTACAAAAAAAGCTACTCTATAACGAGTAGCTTAACCTTTTTAAAGTACACAATTACTTCTTTCGAATACGTTTATAGATCTTAATCAAAAGCATTAATGCAATTGCAGTAGCGAAAAATCCGACGGTTCCTTTCCACCAAACCATCGCCCCTTTTGTAATAACAATAAAAACAATTGCAACCAAAGCTAGTGTGGCTACTTCATTCCATAAACGTAAACTTTGTGATTTCCATTTGAATACACCCTTTTCCAGATCTTTCATGATTTTTTGACATACAAAATGGTAAATCAATAACAAGACTACGAATGCTAATTTCACATGCATCCAAGGTTGGTGAATTAAATATCCGTGACCAGGATAAAGCAACATACTTATTCCAAAGATTGCTGTAAGCACCATCGCTGGAGTTGTTATAATCCACCACAATCTGTTTTCCATTGCAATAAACTGATTGGATAAAATTTCTCTTTCCATATCCGGTCTTTCTTGCGCCTCAACATGGTAGATAAACAATCGCACTATATAAAATAATCCGGCAAACCAACACACCATGAAAATAATGTGTAATGCTTTAATAGTTTCAAAACTCATGGTGCAAAGTTACTTTAGTTTGAACAGAAAATTGTCAAATGAATGTCAATTAAACCGAAAAAGTCTACTCAAGGCGCTTATAAAAATAGAATTCATCGATCCCTTTCCATTCTGGGTGACCAATTTTAATTAAATCACCCAACAATTTATCTGGAGCAATTGACGATTCTTCCCAATAGAATTGATCCTTATTCAAGTAACAGTACACTTGTTTGTTTCTAAAAGCATCAAACAGATTTGCCTTCGGATTCTGCTTCAATAAATCAGTCAAATTTTTTGCACCTGGATTAATCCAATATGCAGCGTGTCTATTTTTGGATAAATTATCTTCTTGCGTCGTCATAACACTTCCAGAACCTTCCGTCTGATAATTTCCGTAAGTAATATTTGCATCCTTCATCAACTGCGCCATGTAACTGTTTCCTGCTGGAGCACACCATTCACCACCAATCATGTTTCCACTCATCATCAACGCTGATGGCTTTAAATTGCTGGCTTCTTTTTTCATTGCATTGTAACGTTCAACAATACCATCATATAGTTTAATTGCTTCATCCAATTTACCAAACAAAAAGCCATAAACTTTAATCCATTCAGCTTTTCCTAACGGAGTTTCTTCTCTCCAATCATAGATTGGCACACATTGAATTCCGACATTTTCAAATTGCTTTTGATGTGGAAATTCTTTATTGTATCCACTATGCAAAATCAATCTAGGTTTCATGGCAATCATTTCCTCAAATTTCATTTGAGAATCGTAACCACATTCTAGTACTTTATTTGCTTTAAAATTTGAAAGCACTTTGGAGTTGTACACGTATTTGATTTCAGAAACACCAACGACCTTATCAACCAAGTTCAATTTATCCATCATTCCAATAAAGGTTCCCGACAAAGCAATTACATTTTTGTTATCCTTCAATGGTTGCAAAGTAGCTACAACCTTTTTTGAATCGGGATTAATGATTTCAAGAACTTGCTTGCCATCTTCAGCAACTATTCTGAAATGCTTTGCTTCAAGAAGTTGAACAGCTGTAATTTGATCATTACAGCAACTTTCAGTAGTTGATTGCTCACAAGAAAACAGAATAAGCAGGGCAAAGAAAAATAGATTACGCATAAAATCACTTTTGCGCAAAAATAAGACTTTTAAATAAAGGACAATTAGTCTACAGTTATTGAATTCTTTTTCCAGTTTTATCAATCTCAAACCACTCATCGCTTACCCACTCGCTATATTCATCAATTGTCTCTGTCAAACAATTCTTACTTACACGAGCACGACCATTTTCAAATGGAAAAGCGCATTGATAAACTGGCTTAATAACAATTTTTCCAGTTTCGGCA
>Ga0079224_100007912_pt1 | contig 14322 bp, 14 predicted proteins | sample Stecom2015_FD_80414 | JGI IMG/M metagenome (GOLD analysis project Ga0079224, IMG submission 80414) | Agricultural soil microbial communities from Utah to study Nitrogen management - Steer compost 2015 | ecosystem: Environmental > Terrestrial > Soil > Agricultural land | place: USA: Utah...
CGGGCGGACGCCGAGCGGTCGCCGCGTGCGTCGAGCATGACCGAGGACTCGGCGGCCGACGTTCCGCCAGCCCGGGCGGACGCCGAGCGGTCGCCGCGTGCGTCGAGCATGACCGAGGACTCGCCCGCCGACGTTCCGCCGGCTCGGGCGGACGCCGAGCGAGCCGCCCTGCAGCACGCGGCCTCCGAGCTCTCGCGCGCCGAACGAGCGCTGGTGGACGCGACCAACCGCACCCGCGCAGGACCTTCGCACGTCCCGCTCACCCGTGACGCCTACGTTCGGCGCTACCTTGAGGCGGTCGCCCAGCATGAACGCACCGCTCCCTGAAGAACGCATCGACCGCGCCCGGGCGACCCTCGACGCGCTGCAGGACGCCATCGAGCAGCGCGTCCTCGGTCAGACGCCCGTCGTGGCGCAGATGATCCTCGGGCTCCTGTCTGGCGGGCACCTCCTCTTGGAGAGTCTCCCCGGCCTCGGCAAGACGCTGCTCGCCCGCGTGCTCGCCCACGCCGCGGGCCTCGAGTTCGTGCGCATCCCGTGCACGCCCGACCTCTCGCCCACCGACCTCGCGGAGAGCGGCTGGACGGCCGCGCACGTGGTGCTCGCCGACGAGATCCATCGCGCGCCGCCCAAGACCCAAGCGGTCCTGCTCGCCGGGATGCAGGAACACGCCATCACGGTCGCGGGCCAGCGCCACCCCCTGCCCGAACCGCAGACGGTCGTCGCCACCCAGGTTTCGCTCGACCACGAACAGACCCATCCGCTCACGGAAGCCCAGCTCGATCGCTTCCTGTTCGCGCTCGAGGTGCCCTACCCCACCCTCGACGATTTGGCCCGCATCGGGTTGCGCACGACCGGCCCGGTCGAGCCGTTGCCCCCCGCCGTCCTCGACCGCGCCGCGTTGCTCGAGCTCCAGGGGCTCGTCCGTCAGCTCGTCCTGACCCCGCGGGTGGCCGATTTCGCGGCTCGGCTGACGCTCGCGACCCACCCTGGCCACGCGCACGCCTGCGCCTCGGTGGCGCGATTCGTCCGGTTCGGCGCGAGCCCTCGCGCGGTGCAAGGCCTGCTGCTCGGCGGGCGCGCGCACGCGTTGCGTCAGGGCCGGGCGTGGGTGTCCGAAGACGACGTACGAGCCGTCGCTCCGGCCGTCCTGCGTCACCGCATGGCGCTCACGTTCGAGGCGAAGCTCGAGGGCATCACCGCCGCGCACGTGCTCGCCGACGTGCTGCGCACGCTCCCCGACCGGAACGCGCCATGAGGATCGACCGAGCACGGCTGGCGCGCTGGAGCGTCGTGCCCGAGCCGCGGCGGCACGGGCCCAGCGGCGATGCGCCCCACCAGGTGCTGGCCGAGCTGCTCGCCACGCCAGCGGGAACGACCCGCCGGCGGACCCATCATCTCGTGCTCGACCTCAGCGCCTCGATGGCGACCGGGGAGCCGCGCAAGGGCGACGAAGCGGCCCAGCTGGTGGCGACGCTCGCCGCCGGCGCGCTCGTGCGGGGCGACCTCGTGCAGGTCTCGGTCGGCGGCGGGCGAGGTCCGCAGCGGCTGCGCGGCGTGGCGTTGCCGCGGTGGGATGCGCTCCCGGGCTTGCTCGCGACCCTCGAAGCCCTCGAGCCGGAAGGCTCGACGGACGACTTGGCGGCCGCGATCGATCGACGGAGCGACCGGCTCGTCGTGGTCACCGACCTGCTGTTCGAGGTGGCCGCGCGCGAACGGCTGCTGACGCGGCTCGCAGCGGCGACCCCCGAGCCGATCGTCGTCCACGTGCTCGCCGCGGCCGACGTGACCCCGGATCTGCGGCACGTGGCGGAAGTGATCGACGTGGAGACGGGCGAGCGCGTCCGCCTGCGCGCCGAGGTCCAGACCGCGCGCCGCTTCGCCGCCGCCGTGGAGACGTGGCGCACCGAGATTCGCCTGCAGTGCCGGCGCTCGGGCATCCGTTATGTGCCTTGGACCACCCCACCGGAAGGCGCACGCGCATGAGCCCCACGCACGCGGGCGCCTGGTGGTGGTTGCTCCTGGCCCTTCCGCTGTGGGCCGCGCACGTCCGTTGGCACCGCCGCCGCCCGCTCCAGGTCGCGAGCACCCTGCTGTTTCGGGCGCTCGCCGGTCCACCGTTCGTGCCGCGACGGCCGACGTGGGAGCCCCGCGATCCCGTCGGGCTCGCGCTGCGTACCGTGGCCCTCGTCGCGCTCGTGCTCGCGTTGGCCGATTGGCGCGACCCGGCCCACCGCGGGCGCGACGTCGTCTTCGTGCTCGACACGTCGGCCAGCATGGCGGCGTTCGAAGGGCCGCGGACACGCCTCGACCTCGCGACGACGTGGATTCGGCAGGCCGCACGCGGCATCGCGCCGGAGGACCACATGGCACTCGTCGAAGCGGGACCGCGCGCGCGGGTGCGCGTGCCGTGGACGCGGGACCGCGGCCAGCTCCGCCAGGCGCTCCATGCCGTCCAGCCGCACCCGGGACCGACCGCGCTCGCCGAGGCGCTGTCGATCGCCGAAACGCTGAGCCGCGGTCGCGCCGGCGCGGTCGTGCTCGTCTCCGACGGCGTCGGCGTGACGCTGCTGCCCCCTGAAGGCCCCTCCGACGCGACGGTGCAGTGGCAAGCCGTGGGCACGGCCAAGCCCAACACTGGGATCGTCGGGCTCGAGGCCACCCGGGAGGACGCGTTCGGGCAGACGACCGTGACCGTCGCGATCGAGCGGCACGCCGTCACGCCGGAGCCGGCGACGGTGGAGCTGTGGGCGGGCGAGCGCCTGCTCGCCGTCGTCGCGCTCGACCTCCCGGCGCACGGCCTCGCCACCGCCACGCGCTCGGTCGCGCTCGGCCGCGGGCCCGCGATCCTCGAGGCGCGATTGCACCTCGCGGAGCCGGACGCACGCCCCGACGATGACGTGGGTCGCGTCCTGCTCGACCCGATGCCACCGGTCCGGATCGCGGCGGCCGACCTGCCTCCGGCGCTGCTCACCGCGTTGCGGGTGCATCCGGCCGTCCAACTCGCACCGCGCCGCAGCGATTCCGACGACGTCCTCGATCCCGCCGCGCCGGTGCTCCACGCTCTCGCCGCGCGGGCGCAGGCCGACCTGTCGCCGTCCGATCTCGCGCTCGCCGTCGCGGAAGCCGTCGAAGCCGTCCGGCCGCGGCCGCTCCGCGAAGTCTGGGGGAACGAGGCGCTCCGCCCGGGCGAGACCGACCTCCATCCGCCCCCCGCCCTCGCAGGGGCGATCCCGGCCGCCCCGCCGGCGCGCCCGCAAGCCCTGAGCACCGTGGCCTGGCCCTGGCTCGCCCTCGTGGCCATGCTCGCCCTCGTCCTCGATCAGGCGCGCCCGTTCCGGGCTGCGCTCACCGCCGGCCTGCACCACAAGCTCACGAAGCTCCGCCGCGCCGCCGTGTCGCTCGGGCGGCGTTTACTCCAAGCCCTTCGGATCGCATGACGCCGTTCGTCCCGCTCTTCTTCGCGGCCCCACGCGCGCTCTGGCTCGGGGTGCTGCTCGCCGTCCTCGCGGCGCTCGAGGTCCGGGCACGTCGACGCGGGAGCGCCTGCGAAACGCGTTGGCGCGGACCCTTGGCCGCCCGGCTCGGCGCGACCGGCTGTGTGGTCATCGCGATCGCGCAACCTTGTTGGCGGCTCGCGTTACCCGTCCCCATCGGCGAAGACACCTGGGCCCCCGCCCCGGTGCTCCCGCTGTGGCCATACTTCTTGATCGGCGCGCTCGTGCTCATCCCGTTCGATGCGTGGCTGCGGCGACACCTCGCGGAGTCGCGATGACCTCGCGACGCGAATCCTCGCCGGTCCTCCATCGCCGCGCCTTCGTGCTCGGGGGGTTGGCGCTCGGCTGCGCGTCGAAGCTCCAGCGCGGCGCCGAAGCGGTTCCTCGCGCCGCTCGGACGGTACGCGTGTTGACGCTCAACCTCGCGCACGGCCGCGGTCGCAGCCCGCTGCAGAGCACGGTGCGCCGCGCACCATGGTACGAGCGCAATCTCGCGGTGATCGCCGAGATGCTGCGTCGCGAAGACGCCGACGTGGTCGCGTTGCAGGAAGCCGAAGGCGGGTCGCGTTGGGCGGGAGCGTTCGACCACGTCGCGGTGCTCGGAGACGCTGCCGGTTACGCATTCCGCGTGTTCGATGCCCACGTCGTGACGCCGGGGCGGCATCGCTACGGCACGGCGTTGCTCTCCCGGTTTCCGGTGATCGCGGCGCAGGGCCATACGTTCGCCACACAGGGTCGATGGGCCAAAGGATTCTCTTGTGCCACGCTCGAGACCGCACGCGGACCGGTGGTCTTCGCATCCGTGCATCTCGACTTCGCCTCCGCGGTTCGGCGTCGGCTTCAAGCCGAAGAGATCGTCGCGCGCTTGCGTGGCAGCGCGCGACCGCAGATCTGGATGGGCGACTACAACGACGTCGGCATCGCGCCCGACGACGCCATCCAGACGTTGCTGCGCTCGCATCTCCTCGCCGCCGTCGATCCCGACGACGTGATCACGCATCCGGGCGTACGTCGACGGCTCGATTGGATCCTGGTGTCGCCGGGGATCGCGGCTCGATCGGCTCGCGTCCTGCGGGATCGATTGTCCGATCATCGGGCCGTGGTCGCCGATCTCGCGCTCCCGTGAAAAAATTCGTCCCACCCAGGTCAACTTTCGACGCGTTCGGGGGTCTTAGGAATGAAGGCTCGCACACGGCGGGCCTCAGCCACACCACCGGGCAACGCCGCCGTCGCCCTCACCAGCCGCGGGGAACCATGCACCTTTCGGAAGCCGAAACGACTCTCGAACCCAACCACGCCACCCAAGGCCGAGTACCCGCGCCCGTGCGCGACCTCCCCATCTTCAGGGGAGACGACTTGGTCTCGCTCGTCTGCGCGGTCGCGCGATCGGAGTACGCCTTGACACCGATGGAGCTCGAGGTTGCGCGGATGCGCATGCTCGGATGGGGGCGCGACGCGATCGCGACCCATCTCGGTCGTTCGACCCACACGATCGATTCGCACCTCAAGATGGTGCGTCGCAAGCTCGGCGGCGCCTCGGCGGCGGCGCTGTTCAAGGCCGCCGTGGAGACCCTCAATCGTCGCGCCGAACGATCCGAAGTGTGATCGCGCGCCTTTGCGCGCGATCAGTCCGCCCCCGACCGCTGTCACGATGTCCATGGTCTCTTCGCAGTGGCGACTGTTCCTTCGATCGCGATGAACCGATCGATACGACCGACAATCGTCACCGGGACGTGACAGCGCGATGGTAGAGAAGACGACGTACCTACGAACGTCGCAACAGGCGGGGGCCGGCCCTCCGTCGCTCCCGAGGCTGGGTTTGGCCGTCCTCGAGCGGCGGCGGACATCGGCCTGCGGGGGCCGAGTCCATGAACAGTTCGCCGATTCACGAATCGCTCGTCCGGGCGCAGCTCGAACCGTCGTTGTCGCCCTGGAGATTGTCCGGGGCGCGCATCCGCCAAAGTTTAGACGAGCCCGATGAAATCGTGCTTCGGCTCGTGACCGACGACGCAACGGCCGATGCTTCGGAGCTCCTCGGCCAGAACCTCACGCTGACCTTCACGCGACGTGCGTCGCAGCAGGAGTGGAGCGGGATCGTCGAATCGGTCGAGGACGGGGCCTCCGATCGCCAGCTGCAGTACGCGACCGTGACGGTGGTATCGGCTCTCGTCGCGCTCCGGCATCGGACCGACTGTCGGGTGTTCCAGGATCTCACCGTCCCCGCGATCCTGGAGGACGTGCTGAACGGCGCGGCGCTCTCGCCCGCGGTCGCGCTCGGCTACCGCAGTCGGATGGCCTCCGCCGCGGCGATCGACGCGTATTCGCCGACGAAGCGGGGAGGCACCCAGCTACGTCAATCACTTCGAGTGCATCCCCGAAGCGTTCGACTGGGCTCCCCGTCGCCTCCGCCCCCATCCCCGGATCTACGGGGTGCAGACGGCGACGGTAGTGGGACCTCCCGGAGAAGACATCCACACCGACGAGCACGGGCGCATCAAGGTCCAGTTCCACTGGGATCGGCTCGGCCAGCGCCAGGAACAGCGCGCGTGCTTCGTCCGGGTCGTCCAGCCGTGGGCGGGCCAGGGATGGGGCGCGGTCGTGCTTCCGCGGGTGGGGATGGAGGTCGCCGTGACCTTCCTCGACGGCGATCCCGATCGACCGATCGTGACCGGTGCCCTCTACAACGGCACGCACCATCCACCCTATCCCCTGCCCGACGAGCGCACCAAGAGCACCCTGCGCTCGCAGAGCACCCCCGGCGGCGGCGGGTACAACGAGGTCCGGTTCCAGGATGCGAGCGGCGCCGAGGAGATCTTCGTCCGTGCTCGCGGAGACTTCACTCTGGACGTTCGTCGGCGCTCGCCTCGGTCGCGACGCGATCCTCGACGCGGCCATCCCGAAGCTGCATGCGGAGTTCCTCGTCGCGGGCGCGGCGTACTGCCCAGGCGGGTCCCGGCGACGTTCGCGAACACGCAAATGATGGGGCTGGACCTCGCGTTCCCGGACGTCTGTCGCACGCCGACACCAGCGGGTCCCGTCCCCTACCCCAACCTCGCGCTCGGGCCCATGGCGGTGCCGGCCGTGTACCACGTGCTGTTCATGGGGATGCCGGCGCACAACCTCCGCACGACCGTCGTGCTGAGCAACGGCGACAACGCTGGGCTCGCGCTCGGCGTGGTGTCGGGGAGCGTGATGGGCCCCTCGCGTCATCTCACGGGCGCGTTCACGGCCCTCGTCGGCGGCCTGCCGGCGACGCGCTTGACGAGCCTCTCGCTGCAGAACCGCACCAACTGTATCGGCGCGCGGCTCGTCCCGAGCCAGCTGAAGGTGATGATCCTGTCGCCGTGACCGTTCAGGATCCGAGCACGACCTGACGCGCACCTCGCTCGCGCAACCACGCCACCACACGCTCGCCCTGCGCACCCGCGAGCACGAGATGGTCGCCTTCGCGATGGCCTCCGCACGCGAGGGCCTTCTGCAGCTCGCGCAGGAGGGCATCCAACGCGGGCTCGGGCGCGACGAGGCCCTCGACGATCGTCGCCGTCTTCCCGCCGCGCCCTTTCTTCTCGCGGCGCACGACGATCTTCCCGGACCACGCCGGACTCGACGGCACTTCGGAGGGGACCGCGGCCGCGGGTGTCTCCGCGGGTCCCTCCGCCAGCGCAGCGCCCAGGTTGCCGAGCGCCGCGAACGGCGAGGTCTTCAGGGCGTCGCCACCGGTCGTGGGGATCTTGGGCGATTTGGCCACGCGCCCGCGATAGCGCGTCTACGGACGGGCGACAAGCCGCATCACCACGTCGCGCGCTCGGCCTTGCGCGCGCGTTTGGGCGACAGCTCGATGCCCAAGCCGTCGAGGCCGCGAGCGTTGGCCGCCGCGAGGATCGTGCCGTGTCCACAGAACGGATCGATGACGCGACGGCACGATGTCTCGCGCAGGAGGAAATCGATCGCCACGTCGCAGGCGCGCGTGGGCATCGCTCGCGGCCACCGCATCGCGCCGGGATCGGCGATCACGTCCGCGGTCGCGCGCCCCGGATCCAACCGCCGCTCGATGGAGAAGCACAAGAGATGGGCATACGCGGGGCGCCCGAACGTCACGTGCCCGGCGGGCACCCGGCAGACGATCTTGTGCCACAAGCACGCGGCTCCAGCTGCGGACGCCCCTTCGTGCACGAGCTGGGCCTTGTCGATCCAGCGCCCGTCGTGCTTGACGTCGGTCTGGTAGAAGATCGCGACGGATTGCGGTGCCACGCGGGCGCAACACAGCTGGGCCACGTGCACGAACCAGCGCCGCCATCCCGGCACGCCGAGCGTCGGCACCTCGGAGTGATCCGGCAAGGACGTGACGATCGCGTCCTCCTCGTGCAGCGCGGCGGCCTCGAGCCACGCCACCCCATCCGTGACGAGGATCGTCCGCTTGCCGGGGGCGAGCATCGCGGTCAGTTGACGGTCTCCAGCGCGCCCGTGACGAACTTTCCGCCGGGCTCGATCCGTTCGGATTCTCGCCCGCTCGGCACCGTCACCGGCCATACGCTCAAGGTCGCCGCGACGACCTGCTCGCCCCGATCGGCGACCCATCCGTCGCGCTCGGCCACCCACGCTTGCACGGCGTCGTAGACGATCGGCGGGATCGTGCGTTGATCGCTGGTGTCGAGCAGCGTGAGCCCGCGTCCGCGCTGCCATTGCAGGTGCATGAGGCGATCCGGCGCGCGCGACTCTTCCTCCTCGAGCTGGACCTGGCGAATCTCGGCCGTGCGCTGCGTCAGGAGGGCACGCTGGTGCTCGTCTTGGCGCCCGCGCTCGCGCTCGTCGAGCGGCCGCATCGCGGCGCGCAGGCGGGCTTCGATCTCGACGGGTACGGGGGTTTCCATGCGCAGCACTTCGACGAACGGAGGACGCTCGCGCAACCATGCTTCGGCGGACTCTTCGTCGGGAAACTCGGCGACCAACACGTCGCCCTCGTCCAGGCGCCGGATCCTGAGTTCGATCTTGGCCATACGCGGAAGCGTACCAGCGTCGCCCGCTCGCGTACCGCAGGCGCGCGGCTCGGCGGCGAACGGCGCTCCGGCAGGCAGCTGCCTCCGCTGGCAGGCGACTTGCACGGACCCTCGTACGCCCTGCACACGGCGTACAGGGCGACGCACCAAGGAGACCCCGAATGGCGAAAGTCGCAATTCTGCTCGGAGACGAGTTCGAAGATTCCGAGTTCCGCAAACCGTATGACGCCCTGCGCGAGGCCGGTCACGAGGTCACCGTCCTCGGTCCGGAGGAAGACGAAACGCTCGCCGGCAAACGTGGCAAGGAGCACATCACCCCCGACGCCGCGATCGCCGATGCCGATCCCGAGCGCTTCGACGCGCTCGTCATCCCCGGCGGGCACGCGCCCGATCACCTGCGGATCCACGAACCCGCGGTGAGCTTCGTGCGGCGGTTCGCCGCGACGAACCGCCCCGTCGCGGCGATCTGTCACGGTCCGCAGCTGCTCATCGAAGCAGGCTTGGTCCGTGGGCGACGCATGACGTCGTGGCCGTCGGTGCGCACCGACCTCCGCAACGCGGGCGCGCAGTGGGTCGACGAAGCGGTCGTCGAGGACGGCTGCTTCATCACGTCGCGGAACCCGGACGATCTCGATCGTTTCGATGCCGCCGTGTGTGCTCGCTTGCACTGACGGATCACGCATCGCGTAGCGCGGCGGCGATGCGCGTGGCCACGCCCATCGGATCGCGGACGAACCGCGCGCGCGGGCGGACCTCCGCCAGCAGGGCGATCACCATGCCGCGCGTGACGAGCAGCGCGTTCGCATCGCTGCCGAGCAAGCGGAGCACCACGTCGACGAGGTTCGGCAGCGGCGCGTCGGCGTGCGTCGGCGACGCTTCGGCGAACCTCCGCGCCGGAGGCAGCTCGGCCTCGTTCCACGCGGCCGCGAGACGGTCGCGTGCCCGCGCGAGCCGCTCGGCGGGGGACAGCCATGGCGCCGGCGCTTCGGCGACGACCTCCGTCTCGCCCCCCGGAGCCCCGCCTTCGGGCGTCGCGCGACGGGGCGGAACGAACGTCTCTCCCGGGCGCCGACACGGCTCGGTCTCCTGCTGCAGCGCCGCCACGTACGCTTCGTAGCTCTCGTTCGCGAACACCCGCAGGACCTGCACGTCCGGGCGCGGCACTCGAACGCCACGCTGATCGACCGCGAGCCGAATCCCCCGCCCGATCTCCTGACGTTTGCGCAGCGGCGAATGGGCGCGCGCAAGGGTGCAGATCTGGAAGATATTGGGATTGTCCCACCCCTCCCGCAGCGCGGAATGGGAGAACACGAACGCGACCGGCTCGTCGAACCGCAGCAGTCGCTCCTTGTCGCGCAGCAGCAGGTCGTAGGCCGCGCGCGCGCCCGCAGTCGGTCCGGCACCACGTCGCGGCGCGAAGTAGGCCGCGCGCACGCTGGCCGCGGTCCGATGCGCGAAATGGGGATCGCCGACCTTGAGCCGGTCGAAGCACGCATCGAACGCGCGAGCCACCGCGCCGTCGTCGAGGTAGTCGTCGACGCGCTCGAGGAACACGAGCGAGAGCACCTTGATTCCTTGCGCGTGCCACTGGCGCTGGCGCTGCAGATGCGCGGCGATCATGCCCTCGAGTTGCGCCGCGAAACGGGCCTCCGGGGCCGCCACGAGCTCGCGCGGACAGGGCACGACTTCGATCGTCTTCACGAGGCCCCGGCGATGCGCCTCGGCGGCGGAGAGGCGATGGACGAGGCCGGCGCGCCGCCGATGCGTCGCGCCGTAGCGCAGGGCGCAGCACGGCTGCAGCTCGGCGACCGCACGGATCCGCAGCGGGGTCTCCACGTGATGCGCTTCGTCGACCAGCAGCACCGGGTGGATCGCTTGCCACCACTGCATCGGACTCGCGCCCCCGCAGCGATCGTGGGGACGGCGGAACACGTTGCGCTCGCGGTTGAACGCGTCGATCGTGAGCACCGCGAGCTCGACGTCGGGGCTCTCGGCGAAGCGCAGCACGGCGTGCATCCGCTCGCGCTCGTAGGCGAAGAACCGGTACGGCACGTCCGGATAGAGCGCGGCGAAATGCGATCGCGTCGCGCGGAGCGTGGCGAGCACGCCCTCACGGATCGCGACCGAAGGCACGACGACGACGAACTTGCGCCACCCGACCCGCGTCGCGAGCTCGAGCGCGGTGCGCAGGAACACATACGTCTTGCCGGTCCCCGTCTCCATCTCGACGGAGAGCGTGGGAAACGGGACCGCGCTCGGATCGGTCGGGTCACGCATCCACGCCGCCCCTTCGACGTCGAGGCCTTCGCGCGCCTGGTGGGCGCGAACCCGCTGCTCGAGCGCCTCGTACGACCAGGGCAATCGATTGCCGTGCACGACGCGTCCGCCCACGTGGTCCGCGTGCCTGCCCGCCGCGGGCCCTTGCCCCTCCAAGGACGCAACGATGGCTTCGATCGCCCGTCTCTGGTGGGGCTGCCCCGGGTCAAAGACGAGCGGCACGCCTCCCCGCCACCCGCAAGCCGCGCTGCGTCGCCGCTTCCGCGAGGTCCTCGAAGACGTCGTCGGGCAGGACGACCGTGGTTTGCGGCGGCACGTCGGGCCACACCTCGGGCCCAACCTCGGATGGGCCGCGACCGTCCACGCCCCACCCGGCGAGGGCACCTTCGCCGTTCGCATCGACGAGCACCCACCACGGGCCGTCCACGCGGAGCTCCGCGTCGAGTGGGATGCCGTGCGTGAGCCCGACGGCGTGCGGATCGAGCGGGACCCGGGCGAGGGCGTCCTCGTAGGCGACGAGTCTCTGCCAGTACGCCTCGCCGTCGGTCTCCGCGGGCACCGCGAACGCCTCGACGGGCGCGCGCGTCCGAAACCACCGCAAGCTCCGCCCCGGGGTCTCACGCCACGCGGCGTGGACGCGCGCGCGCGCGATCGCGGTCAACGTGTCCCAACCCGCCGCGGCCGCGGCCGAGTTCGCGGGACATGGCGCCGGCACTTGGATGCACACGCACCGCCGCCCCCCGTCGTCGGCGGCGTTCTGCTCGAGCACGGCCTGCATCGTCGTCCCCGAACCCGCGAACGGATCGACCACGAGGCCCCCCGGCGGGCACCCGAGCTCGAGGCAACGCCGCAGGAGCGCCACCGGCTTGGGGTGATCGAACACCGCGGCGCCGAGCAGGCGGCGGAGCTCCGCGGTGCCGCTCTCGGTGCGGAACTCCGGTTCGTCCCAGAGCGCCCGCGGCTTCCTCGTCGTCTTGCGATACTTCTCGTAGATGTTCCAGCCGCCGTCCCGCCGCTGCCGCGCCACGAGGGGCGCGACGGGCTCGGCGAGCGCCTGGCGAACCTTGGCGGGCCCCCAACGCCACACGCTCCCACGGCCTTCGCTGTTCTGCGGCGTGACGACGACGTCGAAGCCGGGACGCGGCTCGAGCTCCACGGGGCACAGGCCGTGTGGGTCCGGTTGCGGCGCGACGTAGATCGGGTACGCGAGGTTCGGCCGATTGCCGGGATGGAACTTGGGATTGCGATTCCGGAGCTCGCGCAGCTCGAACGAACCGAGCGCATCGGTGAGCCCGGAGGATCGCGCCGGGCGATCGAGTTCACCGACCGGCGCCTCCGGACTCGCGCCGTAGACGAGGATGTATTCGTGGCCCGTGGCGATGCGCAGGTAATCGCGCCCGCCACGATTCGTCACGACCACGATCTGCGCGATGAAACAGTCTTCGCCGAAGATCTCGTCGAGGAGGCAGCGCAGGTGGTGCACCTCGTGATCGTCGATGCTGCACATCAGCAATCCGTCGGGGCGCAGCAGCCGACGACAGAGCCACAGCCGCGGCATCATCATGGCGAGCCAGGCCGAGTGGTAGCGGCCGGAGCTCTGCGGATTGGCCACGAGCGCGTGCCCTTCGGCGTCGACCTGGCCGCTGCGCCGCAGCTCCTCCGCATGCCCGGCGGCGAAGCGGTCGCGGTAGACGAAATCGTTCCCCGTGTTGTACGGCGGATCGAGGTAGACGAGCGACACGCGGCCTTCGTAGGCGCAACGCAAACGCTCGAGCACCGCGAGGTTGTCCCCCTCGATGAACACGTGCTCGCCCGCCTCCGCGGCGATGCTCGCGGCGGGATCGAGCTCGAGGTCGATCGGCGCGGACGCGCCGAGGTTCGCGAGGACGTCCGCTTTGCCGGCGAACTCGAGGCCGAAGCGATACCCGCTCATTCCACCATCGTCGCCGACCGTGCGTCGGCGGCCACGCGCACCCGCGTGCGGCAACCGAGCATGCGCCGCGGGGCCGCGATCGCGAGCCGCAGGAAGTTGTCGGTCACCGCCGTCGCGCCCTCGGGGCCTTGCGGTTCGATCACCGCGTCGAGCGTGGACCCGACGAACGGCTGCGCGAACTGGCGCGCCTGCACCTCGGACAGTGCGCGCAGCCGCTGGCTGCGATCGTGCTTCGTCGCGGGCGGCACTTGATCGTCGAACTGCGCCGCCGCGGTGCCGCGCCGCCGCGAATAGCTGAACACGTGGTGGTAGGCGAGCGGGAGCGCGGCCAACATGTCGAACGTGCGTGCGAACGCGGCCTCGTCTTCGCCGGGGAAGCCGACGATGACGTCGGTGCCGATCGCAACACCGGGCACGGCCGCGAGCACGCGGGTGCAGAGCCGCGTGAACTCGTCCGCGGTGTGACCCCGACGCATGGCCCGGAGGATCTCCGGGTCCCCGCTCTGCACCGGGAGGTGCAGATGCCGGCAGAGGCGCTCGGGATGGTCGGCCATCAGCTGGACGAGCGCGTCGTCGACCTCGTGCGGGTCGAGCGAGCTCAAGCGCAGGCGTGCGGGGCCGAGCTCGGGCAGCAACGCCGCGACGAGCTCGCTCAACCGCGTCCGCGGTCGCACGTCGCGACCCCACGTCCCCAAGTGGACCCCGGTCAGCACCACTTCGGCGGCCCCCTGCTCGACCAGGGTCGCCACCTGACGCCGCACCGTGTCGAGCGTGTGGCTCCGCGAGGGACCCCGCACCTGCGGCACGATGCAGAACGAACAGCGATAGTTGCAGCCGTCCTGGATCTTGAGCAGCGGTCGACTACGCCGGCGCAGGCGAGCGGGCTCGAGCGGGGTCATCGTCCGCGCGCGTCGCAGCGACGACACGGAGACCCACGCCCCGTCGGGCCGCGGCGGATCCGTGCGCAAGGCCTCTTCCAGGCGGGCCTTGTCGCCGTTGCCGAGCACGGCATCCACCCCCGGGAGCGCCGCGAGACCTTCCGGATCGGCGTTCGCGTAGCAGCCCGTGACCAACACCCGCGCGCTCGGATTGTCTCGTTTGGCCCGGCGAACGGCTCGACGCGCGTCCGCGTCCGCTTGGTGCGTGATCGTGCAGGAATTGATGACGACCCACTCGGCTTCCTCCGCCGTGGCGACGATCTCGTGCCCCGCCTGCCGTAGCTGGGCCTCCAACGCGTCGGTTTCGGCTTGATTGAGCCGGCAGCCGTGGGTGGACAGGGCCACACGCATGGCCGACGTGTAGCAGGTCCCGGAACTGCGCGCATGTCGCCGCCACGCCGGCGTCGGATTTTTTGCTTGGGTCCACGATACGTTTCGGTGTCTCCTCCCGTTCGTGCGTTGCAGCCGCGGGAAACCCTTCCCAGGCTCGGCTGACGCTTCGTCACGGAAGGAACAGATTGATGACTCTACGAAGACTGCAATACGGGGCTGCGGCCGCGCTGATGTCCGCGCTCCTGGTCGCCGGCTGCGAGGGTTCCGGCGCCTTCGCCAAGATCCAAGAGAATTTGGCGCAGATCAGCGACAAGCAAGACAAGATCTTGTCCCGCCTCGACGAACTC
>Ga0079224_100007913_pt1 | contig 14322 bp, 9 predicted proteins | sample Stecom2015_FD_80414 | JGI IMG/M metagenome (GOLD analysis project Ga0079224, IMG submission 80414) | Agricultural soil microbial communities from Utah to study Nitrogen management - Steer compost 2015 | ecosystem: Environmental > Terrestrial > Soil > Agricultural land | place: USA: Utah...
CGTCCGGGTAGACCACCTTGCGGCGGGTACCCTCATTGGCCGCCCGAAAGGGCAGGGTGATGTTCAGGTAACCGTAATCGTCGGTGAGCTGCTCCCCCGGCCGGATATCCCGGATGGCGAGCTCGAAGTCGTAGGCGGTGGAGAGGCAATTCGCGTTGAAGCTGTGGTTGACATAGCGTCCAAGGTCCCAACACAGGACAAAATTTCCCTTGTTGTTCCTATAGCTGTAGGTGTCCAGGATGTTCTGGTAGGGCAGGGGCAGTTCCTGCACCTCTTCCGGGGTGAATTCCCGGTCCCATCGATCCAGGACCCAGGTAATGGTACCGGCGGGAATCCTCTTGGTGGCCACCACCCCATAGCCGATCTCTTGGTTGATAAATCGTAATTCCGTATCTGGATGAATCATGGCGTGCGCAGTGGTTTTTAGTATGAAGGTATTCAATATTTCAATACGTTTTGAAGGATTTTATGGGGGCTTTCACAATTTTTAGTGCACTGATTGTTAAGAAGGTACCTTAGTATGATGGGAGCTTATGGGCCACGGCCCGTCCCCTTCCCGGCCCCCCGGGGCCCCTTGGGGGAATATTTCGATTTTGATGCGTAATTTTATCGTTAAAAAATGGACCCATGGAAAGCGGGATAGCGGATATCCAAATTATTACGGCCAAGGGGGACACCGATTTTGCGCAGGGTCGCAAGCTGTTCCGGCAGTATATCGAATCCTTGGATTTTGACCTGGGTTTCCAGGATGTGGACCGGGAGCTCCAAGAGATCCACATGGAGTACAACTATCCGGTAGGCGCCTTATTGCTGGCCTGGGACGGCAGGCAGGGCAAGGCTGTGGGCGGTATCGGGGTCCGCAGGTTCGATGCCAAATCGGCCGAGCTGAAGAGAATGTACATCCTGCCCGGATTCCGCGGGATCGGATTGGGGGTGGAACTGCTGCGTTCGGCCCTGGAGGCTGCGGCCGGACTCGGCTATTCCTCGGTGCTCTTGGATTCGGATTCCAGCATGCAAAAGGCCATCAGGCTCTATCGGGCCTTTGGCTTTGTGGAGATACCGCCCTATCGGTTCAACCCCCTAAAAGGGGCGGTCTATATGAAAAAGGAATTGTGGGCCCCGGCTTAGGAAGAGACCATTTTTAGCCCCACAATGGACAAGATCAGCGTGGTGATGAAGAAGATCCGAAGAAAGGTGGCGGGCTCCTTAAAGATAAAAATCCCCACCAAAACGGTGCCCACGGCGCCTATCCCGGTCCATACGGCATAGGCCGTGCCTATGGGCAGGCCCTGGGTGGCGCGTATCAACAACAGCATGCTGATGGTCAGGGAAAGCAGGAATCCCCCGTACCAGAGGTACATTTCGGTTCCGGTGGCCCCTTTGGCCTTTCCCAGGCAGAAGGCGAAGGCCACCTCAAAAAGGCCGGCAATAATCAGGATGATCCAATTCATATTTTTGGGTTCTGACAGTTTGTGTATGGGATAGCCCGCTATTCTAATGGGCCTCCAGCCAATTTTCCCCTACACCGACTTCCACTTCCAGGGGCACGGCCAGGGTATAGGCCCCTTCCATTTCCCCCTTGACCAGCGCCTTCACCCGCTCCACTTCCCCCCGGGGACAATCAAAGACCAGTTCATCGTGTACCTGGAGCAGCATCTTGGTGGCCAACTTTTCTTGCGTCAGTTTTTTGTGGATGTTGATCATGGCGATCTTGATGATGTCGGCCGCACTGCCCTGTATGGGGGCGTTCACCGCATTGCGTTCCGCGGCTCCGCGTACCACCTGGTTGCCCGCGTTGATGTCCTTGAGGTAGCGCCTGCGCCCCAGAACGGTCTGTACATAGCCGTGCTCCCGGGCAAATTCGATCTGTTCACGTATATAGTCGCGGAGTTTGGGATAGGTCCTGTAATAGGTATCGATGAGTTCCTTGGCCTGGGTGCGCCCCAGATCCGTCTGGTTGCTCAGGCCAAAGGCCGATACCCCATAGATGATCCCAAAGTTGACGCTCTTGGCCTGGCTACGTTGTTCCCGACTGACTTCCCCCAAGGGCACGTTGAAGACCTTGGAAGCGGTGGAGGCATGGATGTCCTCCCCCCGTTTGAAGGCCTCTATCATGGTATCCTCCTGGCTCAGTGCGGCGATGATCCTAAGCTCTATCTGGGAATAATCCGCCGAGAGCAATAAATGGTCCCCGTCCCTGGGGACGAAAGCCTTGCGGACCTCTCGGCCCCTTTCCGTGCGGATGGGGATGTTCTGCAGGTTGGGGTTGTTACTGCTCAAGCGCCCCGTGGCGGCCACGGTCTGCATATAGTCGGTATGGACCCGGCCACTGTGCCCCTGTACCTCCAGGGGCAGGGCATCGACATAGGTGCTCTTGAGTTTGGCCAGCCCCCGGTATTCCAAGACATTCTGGATGATCACATGGTCCTTGGCCAGGTAGGAGAGTACGTCCTCGGCCGTGGAATATTGGCCGGTCTTGGTTTTCTTGGGTTTGTCCACCAGTTTGAGCTTGTCAAAGAGGATGTCCCCGAGTTGTTTGGGGGAGGCGATATTGAAGACCTCCCCGGCATCCTCATAAATTTTGGTCTCCAGGGCCTTGATGTCCCTCTCCAGGCCTTTGGAGAGCTCCTTCAGGGAGCCCTCATCCAAGCGGATGCCCTCCCGCTCCATATCGGCCAACACCCGTAGCAGTGGGATCTCGATCTCCTCGAAGAGCTTGTCGGTTTTGCTCTCCTTGAGTTCAGGGGCAAAATGTTGGGCCAATTGGTAGGTGATGTCGGCATCCTCCACGGCGTACTCGGTCTGTTGCTCCAAGGGGACCTGTCGCATGTTCAACTGGTTCTTTCCCTTTTTCCCGATCAGGTCGGTGATGGGCATGGGGGTGTAGTTCAGGTAGGTCTCGGCCAGCACATCCATACTGTGGCGCATGTCGGGATTGATCAGGTAATGGGCCAACATGGTGTCAAAGAGTTTGCCCTTGACCTCCATCCCATAGCCCAAGAGGACCTTGATGTCGTATTTTAGGTTCTGGCCGATCTTTTCGATCCGCTCGGATTCGAAGAAGGGCCTCAGTCGCTCCAGCAGTTCCCCTGCCAGTTCCCGATGCTCGGGGAAGGGGACATAATAGCCCTTGCCCGGGGCCCAGCTGAAGGCTATGCCAACCAGTTCGGCCTCCAGGGGATTGAGCGAGGTGGTCTCCGTGTCAAAACAGACCGCCTCCTGTTGCAGCAGGCTCCTGAGGAAGCCCTCAAAGGCCATTCCCGGGGACACCAGTTGGTACAAGTGCGGCACGTCGGCCAGGCGCTTCCTTCCGGTGGGTTCCTTGAAGGTGGCCCCGGCCTCTGCAGGGTCGCCCCCAAACAGGGTAAATTGCCCACTGCCGGCCACCTTGTCCACGGGCTTGGGGGAGCTGGTGGCCGCCGCAGGGCTCCCCGTGGCGGGCTCCCCATGGAATATCTTGAAAAACTGTTCCTTCAACCTGCGGAATTCAAGGTCTTCAAAGATTTCGTATACCTTTTCGATGTCCGGCGGGCTCATCGCATAGTCCTGGGCCTGGAAGTGCACATCGCAGTCGATCTTGATCTCCGCCAATTTTCGGGAAAGCCGTCCCAATTCGGCATTCTCCTCCACCTTCTCCCGCATTTTGCCCGAGAGTTTGTCGGTATTGGCCAAGAGCCCCTCCAGGGAGCCAAAATCCGCCAGAAACTTTTTGGCGGTCTTGTCGCCCACCCCGGGCAGCCCCGGGATATTGTCACTGGCATCTCCCATCATCCCCAGATAATCGATCACCTGTTCGGGGCGTTCCACCCCGAAACGCTCTTGTACCTCGGGGATGCCCCAGATCTCGATGCCATTGCCCAAGCGGGCCGGGCGGTACATAAAGATATTGTCGCTGACCAATTGGCCAAAATCCTTGTCCGGGGTCACCATGAAAACTTGATAGTCCTCCTTTTCGGCCTGTTTGGCCAAGGTGCCGATCAGATCATCGGCCTCATAGCCGGGGAGCTCCACCACCGGAATGTTCATGGCCTTGAGGATCTCCTGGATATAGGGGACGGCAATCCGGATGGCATCCGGGGTGACGTCCCGATTGGCCTTATAGGCCCCATAAAGTTCGCTGCGCTCCACACTGCCCCCATTGTCGAAGGCCACGGCCAGATGGTCGGGCCTTTCCCGTTTGATCACATCCAGAAGGGAGTTCACAAAACCCAGGATGGCGGAGGTGTCCATCCCCTTGGAATTGATCCGCGGGTTTTTCATCAGGGCATAGTACCCACGGAAGATCAGGGCATAGGCGTCGAGGAGGAAGAGTCTTTTTTGTTCGGGCATGCTGTATGGTTTTTTTGGTGGACTAAGCGGCTTTAAAAGTACAAATATTAATGCAGCGACCCATTGGTCTTTTGGGGTTTGTCCCAGGTATTTTGAAGGTGGCCCCCCCGCCCGCCCTAGGGATAGAAACTCTTGACCTCCCGGTTGTGGTGCCCGTTCCCGCTGTACTCCCTATAGGTGAAGCCCGGGTGTACGCAATAGCCCCCGGTCTCCCCGTTTTTCCCTAGGGCCAGGAACCCGATCTGAAAATCCCTGCGGCCCTTGTTCTTTTCCATGATGCGCCTGACCCCTTCCTCACAGGCCTCCTGCGGACTTTTTCCCTGGCGCATCAGTTCCACGATCAAAAAACTTCCGACCGTCCGTATCACTTCCTCGCCCACTCCGGTGGCCGTGGCGGCACCCACCTGGTTGTCCACATAGAGTCCGGCCCCAATGATGGGGGAATCCCCCACGCGACCTGCCATTTTATAGGCCATCCCACTGGTGGTACAGGCCCCGGCCAGGTCCCCGTTCCCATCGATGGCCAACATGCCGATCGTATCGTGGTTCTCAATGTTGATCGGCGTTTCGTATTGGGCGGTCTTTTTCCACTCCGCATATTGTCTTTTGGTACTCTCGGTGAGCAGCTCCTCTTTTTGGAACCCCTGCCCGTAGGCAAATTGTTCCGCCCCCGCCCCGGCCAGGATGATATGCGGGGTCTCCTCCATCACCTTACGCGCCACGCTCACCGCATGGGTGATGTGCTGCATGCAGACCACCGAACCACAGTTCCCGTCCTTGTCCATGATGCAGGCGTCCAAGGTGACCTTCCCGTCGCGATCCGGCCGGCCGCCCTTGCCCACGGTCTCGTTGTTGATATCGGCCTCTTCCACCATGACCCCCTGTTCCACGGCATCCAGGGAACTGCCCCCGGCATCGAGTACTTCCCAGGCTTTTGCGCTGGCATTCATAAAGTTCCAGGTGCAGACCACTAGGGGCCGGAGCTGTTTTGTCGGGGCCTTTGGAAGGGGCATAGGTCCTTGTTCCCCGTTCCCCATTTTACACGAGACCAAGGCGGTCACCGTGGCCAAGCCGGCTGCGCCTAGGCCGGAATTTTTCAGGAATTTGCGTCGTTCCATGGAAAGGTTGATTAACTTTAAGGGGCTAAATATAGGATATGTTGTTGGAAATCTGCGCCAATTCCCTGGAATCGGCCCTGAACGCCCAGCGGGCAGGGGCGGACCGTATAGAGATCTGCGCTGAACTCGGGGTGGGGGGCATCAGCCCCTCCCCGGGGACCCTGATCAGCCTGAAAGAGCAGCTGGATATTCCCATCCATGTGCTGCTGCGGCCGCGTTCCGGACATTTTGTCTATTCGGAGCTGGAATTCGAGGTGATCAAGGCGGATGTCCGGGCCTGTTCGGCCATGGGCCTGGATGGGATCGTGACGGGGCTATTGAACCCCGACTTTTCGGTGGACCTGGAGAGGACAAGGACCTTGATCGACCTGGCCGGTCCCATGCACTTCACCTTCCACCGGGCCTTTGATTGGGTCCGGGACCCTTTGTTGGCCCTCGGGCAGTTGGAGGATCTTGGAGTGGCCACGGTGCTGACCTCCGGCGGCCGTGCCAGGGCGGAGGAGGGCCTGGAAAACCTGGCACTTTGGCAGGGGAGGACCTCTATGGCCATTATGGCGGGCGGGGGGGTCAATGCTGAAAATGTGCAGCGGTTCGCGGCCATTGGCCTTCAAGCGGTACATGCCTCGGCGACCCGCTATTCCCCGGGCCCTGACCTGAGTGGGAAAATCCCCATGGAAGCCCCGGTGCAGGGGCCGGGAAACCGGGTGGCCACCTCCGATCTGGAGCTGGTGGCGCAGCTTGCCAAGGCCGTTAAAATAACGTGAAAGCCTCTATATTTTAGGAGTTTGGCCGTATTTTTGGTAAAAATATTGCATGACAAGATTCATCTTAGTTTCCATTATATATGTAGTGCTCGCCCTATACGGCTTCCAGGCGTTCAGGACGCTGTTCAAAAGTCCCTGGATGCACTGGACTTATGCGGTCCTCTTTCTTGCTGCCCTGGTGTTCCTGGCCATCAAGATCGTGAACTACGACCCCAGTGAGGGCTTTTTGGGCACCCTGGCCATAGCCGGGGGCATCTTCGGGGCCTTCTTCCTCTTTGCCCTGGCCCTGGGGGGCATCCTCCTTCTGGAGGACATCGTACGGCTCATGGCCTTTGGGTACACCAAGATGGTCGGGGTGGTCGAGCCCTCGGCCACCCACTATCCGGCACGCCGCAAATTTGTGAGCAGTGTGGCCATTGGCCTGGCCGCCATTCCCTTCGGGGCCCTTTTATATGGTATGTACAAGGGGAAGTACAATTATCAGGTCCTGAAATACGAACTGGAATTCGATGATCTTCCCGATAATTTCCACAACTACAAGATCACCCAGATATCCGATGTGCATTCCGGAAGCTTTGACGATTTCAACAAGGTCGCCTATGGGGTGGACCTGGTCAACGAACAGCGGAGCGATGCCATTTTCTTTACCGGGGACATCGTCAACAACAGGACCGAGGAACTGCTGCCCTGGAAGGACGTCTTTGCCAAGCTTGAGGCCAAGGACGGCGTGTATTCCATCTTGGGCAACCACGATTATGGCGACTACGCAATTTGGGAATCCGAAGAGGCCAAGGCCAAGAACCTGGAGGATCTAAAGGAGATGCAAAGGGAAATGGGCTTTGACCTGATCCTGAACTCCAACCGTTACTTGGAGAAGGAGGGACAGCGCATCGCCCTGATCGGGGTGGAGAACTGGGGCCGTGGCGGCTTTACCAAGGCCGGGGACCTGGAAAAGGCCAAGGAGGGTATCGCCCGGGAGGATTTCAAGATCCTCTTGAGCCATGATCCATCCCACTGGGAGGATGTTGCCCTTCAGGACGAGTACCACTACCATTTGACCCTGAGCGGCCATACCCATGGCATGCAGTTCGGGGTGGAGATTCCCGGCTGGGTAAAATGGAGCCCTGTGGGCTGGCGCTATAAATATTGGGCCGGAATCTATAAGGAAATGGACCAGTTCATCAATGTGAACCGGGGTTTCGGCTTTATCGGCTATCCCGGTCGCTTTGGAATATGGCCTGAGATTTCCGTGATTACCTTGAAAAAGAAGGGTTTGGCCTAAGCCCTTATTGGACCCTTGCTATTTTGTTGCCGGACATTGGCCGTATCCCTATGGGATCGCTTATTCCCATGGCTCCCGAAGCTATCGGATCGCGGGGCTATACTACTTTGACAATTTTTCTTACTTTTGATTGAAACCACGAGAACAGATGTCCAAATTTGGTGAACTCATAGATGTCAAAGTCCCTGTATTGCTGGACTTTTATGCGGAATGGAACGAACAGTCCACAGCCATGCACCCCGTCCTTCGGGACGTGGCCGCGGCCCTTGGTGAGAAAGGAAAGGTGATCAAGATCGATGTGGACAAGAACAAGGAACTTTCCCAGGCCCTACGGATAAAGGGCCTGCCCACCCTGATGATCTACAAGAAGGGGGAAATGGTCTGGCGACAGAGCGGGGAGCAGGACGCCAATACCCTGATCGGGATCCTGAACGAATATATTTGAACCATAGAGTGGGGACCATGCCCCGCTCTTTGGTTAGTCGATCGTGCCCTCCTCCCTTATGGCCTCCTCCAAGAGGGATTCAAGACTGTCCAGGGGGATGGAATCCCGCATGTCGGGATCCTGTCCCGGACCGGGGCCTTCCTCCATCATGTCCTCTCCTTCGGCAAAGGAGGAAAACTTGTCCAAATATTCATTGAAGATCAAGGTTTCCGATTCGGCCAGGGCCCTGTCCTGGTTGTTGATCAGGATGTCGATGTTCCTTCGGTAGGCCTGCATATCGGTCAGAATGTCCTCCATCCTTAGGTATTGTTCGTCCAGGGGAACCTGGGCATAGTATTCCAGGTGCTCCTGATAGATGGTCTTGAGTTGGTGGTACAGCGCCCTGGCCTTCGCTGTCTCGCCCACCTTGTAGTAGCCATCCACAAAAGGTTCCACAAAGGCATAGAAGCCAAAATGCTCCACCTTCATGTTCTCCATGGCGATGTCGATGACCTCCCGGGCCTTGTCGGTCTGGCCCTCTTCGATAAGGGTCTCCATCAAACGGGCCAGGTTGCTCCGAAACGACAGCCCTTGGGAACGGGTCTGGGGATCATGGTAGATTTCGTCGCTGCCCGAATTGCCCCATTCCCAGTTCTTCACGATCTCATAGGACAGTTCCGAATCGATCCTCCCCATTTCAAAAGAGTTCCGGTTGGGGGTCTTGATCGGGACCAGTTTATAGACCAGGCCGTCCATCTGCAGGTATTCCTTCATCCAGATGTACTCGGCACTGTCGAAGCTGCCCCCTGAAAAATAGATGGGGCGTTTCCAATCGTTGTTGGCGATGATGTCCAGCATCATGATGCGGTTCTTGGGCAAGGCCGATTTGGGCAGATCGATGTCGATATAGTCCAAGATCAACGCGGAATCCTTCTCCTTGACCAGCCCGCTTTCCAATACGTTCTTTTTGTTCACCGGGACCCGGATCTTGTTGGTCGGGTAATAAACGATGTTCTGGTTGCCCACCGGATATTGGCTGAGGTCGGCACCCCGTCGCTCCAATATGAATTTGAACTTGGTCTCGGGGTTGTCACTGCCGACCCAGTTCATAAAATCCTGTACGGACCAACGGCTCTCGGAGATCGGCCGGTTGAAAATATCGTCCGCGGAGGTAAAGTACACCACGTCCCGGGTCCCATAACGGTACTTGTCATGGGTGAGCTGGGAGGGAATGGGCTCGCTTTCATAGGCCTTGTGTTTCATCTGGTCGATGTACCAGTCCGTGGCGAACAGGCTGGTGTTCACAATGCGCACATCGGTGCGGTAATCCTCGATTTCCTGAACGTACCAGAGCGGAAAGGTGTCGTTGTCCCCAATGGTGAACAGGATGGCCCCAGCATCTTCCTGACAGGAGTCCAGGTAGGCCATGGCCGTGGAACGGGCGGTATAGCGCCCGGCACGGTCGTGGTCGTCCCAGTTCTGGAAACCCATCAACAGTGGGACGGCCACCAGGCAGACCAGCCCAATGATCGGTGCGGCCAATTTTGGGGACAGGAATTTTTTGAACTCCTCGTAAAGGCCCAATACGCCGATCCCGATCCAGATGCAGAAGACATAGAAGGAGCCCACCAGGGAATAATCCCGCTCCCTGGGCTGGAAGATATAGGGGTTGGTATAGAACTGTATGGCCAGTCCGGTAAACAAAAAGAATACCATCAATACCCAGAACTGTTTGGGGTTCCGGGTCACTTGGAATACTATGCCCAGGATCCCCAAGAGCAGCGGCAGGAAGAAGTAGGTGTTGCGGCCCTTGTTCTGTTTCCAGTCCGTGGGGAGGTTGTCCTGGCTGCCCAGGCGGATACTGTCCACAAAGGGAATCCCGCTGAGCCAATCGCCATTTTCATCGTATCGGCCCTGTACGTCGTTCTGTTTGCCGACAAAGTTCCACATAAAGTAGCGCATGTACATGTACCCGAACTGGAATTCGAAGAGGTAGCGGAGGTTCTGTCCCAGGGAAGGGGGCTCCACCTCCAGGTAGTCACTGAACTCCCGCAGGAAGCGGATGTATTGCGAGGCATCGATTTCCCCATTGGCATGGGCACTCCTGAAATTCCCCACGGCCTCCCGCAGCTCGTTGCTGGACATGTATTCGGCCTTGATCTTGAAGTCCAACACCCCAAAATACTTCATATAGTTCTCCGCGTGCTGGTCGCTCCACATCCGGGGCAAAAGGCCCATATGTTTGGGGTTGGGACCGGGGATGGCGTTCTCATAATGATTGACGACGACATACCTTCCCGTGGCCTCATCCTTTTCGTATTTGGGGCTGTCGTCCCGATCCTCCCCCGATGGGGCGAAGAGGTTGGAATAATAGGCCCCATAGACCGGGCTGTCCACCCCGGGGTACTGTTCCCGGTTGTAATAGGCCAAAAGGGCCCGGGCATCCTCGGGATTGTTCTCGTTGACCACCGTTTTGGCATTGGCCCGTATGGGCAGCATCAGCCAAGAGGAAAAGCCCAAGATCAGGAACATGGTGCAGAGCACGATCAGGTTCGCCCTGGGGTAGCCGTGTCTTCGGGTATATTTCAGGCCGTAATGGAAAGCCGCCACAAAGAGGAGCCCCATGATGATGGACCCGGAATTGAAGGGCAGCCCCAGTTCATTGATGAAGAAGACCTCGCTCCAACCAAAGAGTTTGAGGACATAGGTCAATGAAAACTGATAGACCAACAACAGGATGGCCACTACGATGATATTGGCCAAAAGGAAGTTCTTGACCGTGGTGGTCTTATATTTTTTGAAATAGTAGAGCAGGCCGATCGAGGGAATGGCCAAAAACCCCATGAACTGGATACCAAAGGTAAGGCCGACCACAAAGCAGATCAACAGCAGCCAACGGTCCCCCCTGGGGTCATCCAGGTTATCGGTCCATTTTAGGCCCAACCACAGGAGCAGCGCCATGATCAGGCTCGCCATGGCATAGACCTCGGTCTCCACGGCATTGAACCAGAAGCTGTCTGAAAAGACCAGGGTGAGGGAACCCACCAGGCCTGAGGCCAGGATGGCGATGGCCCTACTGTTGGAGAGCGGGCTGCTTTCCTTGATCAGTTTTCGGGCCAGGTTGGTGGTGGCCCAGAAGGTAAACAGGACGGCGAAGGCACTGGAGACTATGGAGACGGCATTGACCATCAGGGCGATCTTGGTGTTGTCCCCAAAGGCGAAGATGGAGAAAAAGGCCCCGATCATCTGCAAAAGGGGCGCCCCTGGGGGGTGACCCACCTGTAATTTGGCCGAGGTGGATATGTATTCCCCGGCATCCCAAAAGCTTCCGGTGGGTTCCACTGTTAGGGCATATACTAAGAATGCGATAGCAAAGGATACCCACCCCAGGATGGAGTCCCATTTTTTGAAGTCTTTTGCGAACATAAAGTTGGTCATTAACCGAATAGGGGCGAATTTAAGAAATATAGAACAGAAGCTTGGCTATTTTTCAAAAAGCTTTAACAGGGGACTTTTGAGAAAATAGGTTCCAAACTTGCCAAAATATTTGTTGAAACCAAAGTTTGTTTTAAATTTGCACGCTCTAAAGCCGAAGATTAGGGCTTTGGTAGCGGTACTGGCCTATGGTGTAATTGGCAACACTACTGATTTTGGTTCAGTCATTCTAGGTTCGAGTCCTAGTAGGCCAACAACAAAAGCCCCTGTGAACGAATTGTTTACAGGGGCTTTTTCCTTTTTCCCCAACCCGGGGCCGGGGACTCCCGATCCCAAACTGGGGGATAAAAAAAAATGCCGCCCGGTAAGGAAATACAGGACGGCACCGTAAAATATACATGCCCTTAAAGTGGGGAGGGCCTAATGGTCCAAGGCGGCAAAGGCCTGTTTGAGATCCTTTTTGAGGTCTTCCACATCCTCCAGGCCGACAGAGAGTCGGATCAGGTCCTCGCCGACCCCGGCCGCTTTGAGCTCATCGGCCTGAAGTTGCTGGTGGGTGGTACTGGCCGGGTGCACGATCAGGGATTTGGTGTCCCCGATATTGACCAATAGGGAGAAGAGTTCGGTACTGTCCACCACTTTTTTGGCTGCGGCAAACCCACCCTTTACGCCGAAGGTCACAATGCCACTCTGTCCCTCGGGCATATACGCTTGGGCAAGCTGATGGTACGGGCTGCTTTTCAGGCCCGGGTAATTCACCCATTCCACCCCAGGCTGGGCCTCCAGCCATTGGGCCAGGGCCAGGGCATTCTGGGAATGTCTCTTGATGCGGAGTTCCAGGGTCTCCAAACCTTGGATGATCTGGAAGGCATTATAAGGGCTCAGGGCCGCGCCCAGGTCCCTGAGACCTTCCAGACGGGCCTTGGCGATAAAGGCTGCGGCTCCCAGGGCCTCGTGATAGACCAGGCCATGGTAGCCCGGGGAGGGCTGGGTGAACTCAGGGAATTTTCCATCACTCCAATCAAAGGTCCCGGCATCGATGATGGCCCCCCCGATGGAGGTCCCGTTGCCACTGATGTACTTGGTCAGGGAGTGGATCACGATATTGGCGCCGTGTTCGATGGCCCTAAAGAGATAGGCCGTGGCCACGGTATTGTCCACGATAAGGGGAACCCCGGCGTCCCGTGAAATCTGTGATATCTTTTTTAGTTCCGGAATGTCCAATTTTGGGTTTCCCAGGGTTTCCAGGAAGAAGGCCCTGGTATTTTCCTTCACTGCGGTCTTGAAGTTGTCGGAATCGGAGGGGTCCACAAAGGTGGTGGTAATCCCCAAACGGGGCAGGGTAATGTTCAACAGGTTGAAGGTCCCCCCGTAAAGGCTGTTGGAGGCCACAATGTGGTCCCCAGCCCTGAGCAGGGTAAGCAGGGTGGTCATGATGGCCGACATTCCCGAAGCGGTGCAAAGGGCGGCAATCCCGCCTTCCAAATCGGCCAGACGCTGTTCCAGCACATCCGTGGTGGGATTGTTCAAACGGGTATAGATATATCCGGATTCGGAAAGATTGAACAAATTGGCGGCATGGTCGGTATCGTTGAAGACATAGGAAGTGGTCTGGTAAATGGGCACTGCCCTGGTCCCCCCATGGATTTTGACATCATGTCCCGAATGTACCGCTTTGGTAGAAAAACTTTTGGCATCTGAAGTACCCATAACTATTGTATTGTTTTAAGATTATTAATTGCTTTGAGCTGATATGGATTCGCAGATCGGGCAAACGAAGTTGGATTCCTGGACATTAACCTATTAATCCGATATACAAAGTTCCAGCAAATATAGGATAGAAAGGCAGATTGTTCCCGGTAAAAGGGAAAAATGATAAAATATTTCGAAAAAGTTACAAAATTGCTCGGAATCCGATAAAAAAGATCAAATACCTTTCAGAGCTAGTCCTTTTTTACCCGGTGGGTGATCTTTCGGTTGGTGATCACCTTGCGGGCCTTCAGGGTCAGGGTCGCCCCTTGGGATACCAAGGCGGCACAACTGGCCCCTGCCCTGGATACCCGGACCCTGTACTGGTGGCCGTTCATGGCGTGGACCGGGGCGATCAGGGTCAAATTGGCCGTTTGGGTCCCCGAATAGGCGGGCCCATCATTAATGGGCACAAAGCTGCTGTCCCCATTGATGCTCACTTCCCAAGCATAGGTATCCCCCCCGTCGGTGGCCACCGAAAAATGGCCATCGCCGCCATAAAGGACCGTGGTATCGACCGGTTGGCCGGTGATGGCCAAGGGGCTGACGGTGATGGTCTGTTGTACGTCCATGGTGTTTCCGGCCCTATCGGTGACCCTATAGGTCCGGGTGATGATCTCCGGGTTGCTTCCCCCATCGCCCACATCGCTGATGTGGGTGACCGTGGGTGCCTGGTCGCAATTGTCCGCCTCGTCGGTGACCACTTCAATGTCCACTGCCGGGATATCGGCCGAACAGAACACATTCACGGCCGCTGGCGCGCTGGCCGTGGGGGGTGTATCCTCCACGGTAAGGGTGGTGGTCACGGCCAAGGTGGGGTAGGGCGGATCGCCGGGCATGCCCCCATATTCCACCAAATAGCCCTTGGGCTTGTACTCGCCGTCGCCTCCGGCATCGGGCAAATCGTTCCAAGAACCGATGACCCCCATACTGGGGTCAGTGATATGCGCATAGTCCTCCTCCCCTGAATTATTGGGTTCCCCCCCGTTCCAGTGCTGGAACATGCCCGCCACAGGGGCACCCCCCGCCAAACCGGTCCAGAAAAGGGTATTGGCCTCCGGGCCGGTGACCCAGCGCCACTGGCCCTCCACCCCGGCATCACTGGCCCCGATCCATCCGGCCCCTGGGGCCTGGGAACCCAAAAGGTCGGATTCGTCCTGGTTCAGAATGGTGGCCAGGTATCCCTGTAGGCCATAGAATTTACGCAGTTCCGCGGCTGCC
>Ga0079224_100007914_pt1 | contig 14321 bp, 12 predicted proteins | sample Stecom2015_FD_80414 | JGI IMG/M metagenome (GOLD analysis project Ga0079224, IMG submission 80414) | Agricultural soil microbial communities from Utah to study Nitrogen management - Steer compost 2015 | ecosystem: Environmental > Terrestrial > Soil > Agricultural land | place: USA: Utah...
GCACGCGCGGCGTTACGGCTGCGGCCGGTTTTCTGCGGGGATGCGGGCGAGCGCCTCGCACAGCACGGCGAAGGCCGACCGGGCCCCGCGGCCGAGGCCCGCGATGCCGGCCGAGGCAAGCACCGCCTCGCTGCGCAGGATCACGCCGTCGGCGAGCACCTTCAGCCAGTTGGCGCGCAGCGTGCTGCCGGTCGACGTGATGTCGACGATGACCTCCGCGGTGCCGGCGGCCGGTGCCCCTTCCGTCGCGCCGAGACTGTCAACGACGAGGTATCCGGTGACGCCCTTGGCGGCAAAGAACCGGCGGGTCAGGTTCGGGTATTTGGTGGCAACCCGGAGGCGGCGGCCGTGGGCCTGGTAGAAGGTGGCGCTCACCTCGTCGAGGTCGGCCATGGTCTCGACGTCGAGCCAGGCGCGCGGCACCGCCACCACCACGTCGGCGTGGCCGAAACCCAGTCTTGCGCGGATTTCCACCGCGCCCTGGCGCGCCTCCGCATACTCGCCGATCAGATCGACGCCGGTAATGCCGAGGTGCACCGCGCCGGCGGCCAGTTGCTGGGCGATCTCGCCGGCCGGCAGGAATGCGATCTCGACATCGTCAAGGCCGCCAAGCGTGCCGCGGTAGCCGCGGCCCCCGTTGCCCTCGACGGCGTAGCCTGCGCGTTCGAGCAGGGCGACCGAATTGTCCATCAGGCGGCCCTTGCTCGGCAATGCGAGGACGAGACGGCTGCTCATGACGCCGCCTCGCCGCGGACCGCCACGAGAAGTCGCTCGGTATGGATCGCGCAACCGACGGCCGGGATCGGCCCGTTGGCGCCGATGTCCTGCATGAGGCCGTCGTAGCGGCCTCCCCCGGCGAGCGGCACCGCCCCCCTCCTGCCGTCAACCTCGATCTGGAACACGAAGCCCGTGTAGTACTCGAGATTGCGCCCGAACTCCGCCGAGAACAGGCTGCGATCGAGGTCGACACCCTGATCCGCGAGAAGCGTCAGGCGGCGGTCGCAGGCGGCGAGCGCGGCATCGATGTCGATTGCCGAGCGCGCCGCAAGGTCGGTGACCGTCGCCAGCGCCTCGCGCGGATGACCGCGGACGGCGAGGTAGCTCTCGATGGCGTTTGCCGCCGCCCGGTCGAGCGGGCGTGCGTCGAGATCGCGAACCTTGTCCAGCAGCCGTTCGGCGATCTCGTCGATGCCGCGGCCGCCGAACAGCGGCGTTCCGGATGCCGCAAGCATGTCGCCCACCAGTTCGCGCGCCCGGGCCGGATCGGCGCCTTTCAGCTGCTGCAGCAGGGAGGCGGCCTCGCCTGCCGGGGCCGGGCGCGGCGACGCGAGACGGGTGAGCGTCTCACGGAAGGCGTGCGGACGCCAGAAGTGGTGCATCAGCCTGCGGCGCCAGCGCTCGGGCATCGGCACGGCGCGAAGCAGGGCCGAGAACAGCCCCAGGTCGCCGAGCCGGATGCGGTAATCGGTGAGCCCGGCGCGCTCGACCGCGGCAATGCCGAGCGTCGCCACCTCGACTTCGGCCGCCTCGGCATCACGGCCGCCGAAGTACTCGATGCCCGCCTGCTCGAACTCGCGCGGATGCATGCCGTCCTCGCCGGCCGGCTGGTAGCGGAAGGCCGGGCCGTGATAGCGGTAGCGGGCCTCGCTTCCGTCGCCGGGCCCGCGTTCCAGGTAATAGCGGCAGGTGGGGACGGTGAGGTCGGGCCTCAGGCAGAGCATCGCGCCGCCGGGGTCGGAGAAGACGTAGGTGCGCTGGCGGATCTCCTCGCCGGCGCGCTCGAGGAAGATGTCGGCGGGCTGCAGGATGCGCGGTTCGACGAGCTCGTAGCCGGCGTCGCCGAACACGTCGGCGATCTCTCTGGCCTGCGCATCGAGGGCGGCGCTGAGGGCCGGGTCCTTGCCAGGCATCGGCGCTCAGGAGCGATGCCGCGCAAGGATGTCGCGGCAGGCTTCGATCAGGCGTTCCTCGGGCACCTGGACCTGGGCCGGCTGGCCGGTCCGCCACTCGACGTTGTCGGCGATCTCGGCGGAGAGCCTCGCGCCCTCGATCAGGTCCTTGAGCGTGACTTCGCCGCGCTTGAGTTCGTCTTCGCCCTGGATGACGGCGATGGCGGCGCCGCGCCGGTCGGCGTACTTCAGCTGCGCCTTCATCCCGGACGTGCCGAGATACATCTCGGCACGGATGCCAGCGCGCCTCAGCGCGAAGGTCATGCGCTGGTAGTCGGTGACGCGGTTGCGGTCCATGACGAGGACGACGACTGGGGCATCGGCCTCGTCCGTCTTCAGCGCGCCGAGCTGGCTGAGCGCCGTGTAGAGCCGGCTCACGCCGATCGAGAACCCGGTCGCCGGCACCGCCTCGCCGCGGAAGCGGGCAACGAGTCCGTCGTAGCGCCCGCCGCCGCCGACCGAACCGAAGCGGACGGTCCGGCCGTCCTCGTCGGTGGTGTCGAAGGTGAGCTCGGCCTCGAACACGAGACCGGTATAATATTCGAGACCGCGGACGACCGACGGGTCGATGCTTATGCGGCTGTCGTCATATCCCGCATCGCGCACGAGGGCCTGAAGCGCGAAAAGCTCCTCCAGCCCCTCCTGCTCGATGGCCGGGCCGGGTGGCAGCCCGCCCTTGGCGATGCCGGTGGTGATCCTGTCGATCAGGCGATCGATCTGCTCGTGATCGAGGCCCGCGCCCCTGGTGAAGTCGCCGCTCTCGTCCTTGCGGCCGGGGCCAAGCAGCAGCCTCACCGCGTCCAGCCCCAGCCGGTCCAGCTTGTCGATGGCGCGCAGCACCGTGAGCCGGCGGGCCGCGTTCTCGTCCCCGCCGAGGCCGATCGCCTCCATCACGCCGTCGAGGACCTTGCGGTTGCTGACCCTGATGACATAGTCGCCGCGGGCGATGCCGAGCGCCTCCATCGTGTCGGCCGCCATCATGCAGATCTCGGCATCGGCGGCGACGCTCGGGGTCCCCACCGTGTCGGCGTCGAACTGGACGAACTGGCGGAACCGGCCGGGCCCGGGCTTCTCGTTGCGGAACACCGGGCCGGTCTGGTAGCGGCGGAACGGCTTCGGCAGGGTGTCGTAGTTCTCCGCGACGTAGCGGGCGAGCGGCGCGGTCAGGTCATAGCGCAGGGAGAGCCACTGCTCGTCGTCGTCCTGGAACGAGAAGACGCCCTCGTTCGGCCGGTCGAGGTCGGGCAGGAACTTGCCTAACGCGTCGGTGTACTCGATCACGGGTGTGTCTAGCGGCTCGAAGCCGTAGAGCTCGTAGACGTCGCGGATGGTGCGCAGCATGCGGTCGAGCGCGCGCACCTCGGCCGCGCCTACGTCGCGCAGGCCCTTGGGCAGTCGCGCCTTCGGCCGCGCCGCCTTGGCGGGACGGCCCGCGCCCTGTCTGGCGGGAATGGTCATGGCGCGGGTTCTAGCGCAATCGTGAAACGGGCGGCAAGCGCCAGCGGCCCGCGTAGTACCGGGACCGTGGCTGCCGCGGCTAGCGCGAAGCCTTCATGACCCGCGCGCGGGTCTCCTCGATGATGCGGTCGTACTGCTGAAGCTGTTCCGGCGTAAGCACCCGCTTCATCTCCTCGCGCTGACGCCGCTGCACCGTCTGCAGCTCGGACGATGCCTTCATCAGCTTGTCGAAGTCGGGCTTGGCGTTGGGGTCGATACCGTACTTGCGGAAGATCTTGAGCGTGTCGCGCCGGCCCTGCTTGGCGATGCGCGCGACCGCTGCACGCTGGCTGGATTTCACCTTCAGGCGCTCGGTAATGCGCGAGTCGTAGACGCTCGCCGCCGCCGACGGCGTGACGGGCAGAACTGGCAGCGACAGAACTGCCGCAAGCGCGATCGTGGCGAACGCGACGAACCTACCTGATCTTGTCATTCGATGTCCTCATCGGGGCACGTGGGCCGGCCATGCCGCAGAACGCCACCCTCCGCGAGGGCATGTTGGACGTCCGCGGCCCGGCAGCCGGTTCCGGTTGTGATGCACCGCACGCGATACCCGGGGTGCGGCGCGGCGCCCATGCGACTGACGGGCGCGATCCTGAACGATCGCATAGCGCTTCCGGGGCGCGCAATCCACACCTCGATGCAGATCGCGCCGCCAGAAACCCCGTATCAGGATCAGAGAATGAGCTGGTAGGCGGGGATGGTCAGGAATTCCTCGCAGGTGTCCCGCGTCGAAAGATCGCGGAACAGCGCGATTGCCTCCTCGAACCGTCCGCCGTCGAACCGCTCGACGCCGAGCGCGTCTCGCAGCTTGGCCATCTCGTCCTTCAGCACGTCCTCGAACAGCTCCGGGGTGACCTTACGGCCATCCTCGAGCTCGGCGCCGAAATGGATCCACTGCCAGATCTGCGCCCGGCTGATCTCGGCCGTGGCCGCGTCCTCCATGAGATTGTAGAGCGGCACCGCCCCGCGACCTCCGAGCCACGCCTCGATGTACTGCACGCCGACGCGGATGTTCTCGCGCAGGCCGGCCTCGGTCCGCGTCCCCTCGTGCACCTCGAGCAGGTCGGCCTGGCCGATGGTCACGTCGTCACGCAGGCGGTCGAGCTGGTTCGGCCCCGGCATCAGCCGGTCGAACACTTCGGTGGCAACCGGGACCAGGTCGGGATGGGCGACCCAGGTGCCGTCGTGGCCGTTGTTTGCCTCGCGCTCCTTGTCGACGCGGACCTTGGCCAGCGCCTGCTCGTTCGCCACCGGGTCGCGGCGGTTGGGGATCTGCGCGGCCATGCCGCCCATGGCGAAGGCGCCGCGGCGATGGCAGGTCTGCACCAGGAGCAGGCTGTAGTTCCTGAGGAACGCGCGGTCCATGCCGACCTGGGCGCGGTCGGGGAGCAGGTAGTCGCGGTTGTTGCGCAGCCGCTTGATGAAGCTGAAGATGTAGTCCCACCGGCCGCAGTTGAGCCCGGTGATATGGTCACGCATCTCGTAGAGGATCTCGTGCATCTCGAACGCCGACGGCAGCGTCTCGATGAGCACGGTGGCCTTCATGGTGCCGCGCGGGATGCCGAGCTTCTCCTGGGCGTGGACGAACACGTCGTTCCAGAGCCGCGCCTCGAGCCGGTTCTCCACCTTGGGCAGGTAGAAGTAGGGACCGCTGCCCTTGTCGATGGTCGCCCTGGCGTTGTGGAACGCATAGATCCCGAAGTCGAACAGCGCGCCTGCGATCTGCTCGCCGTCGACCGTCATGTGCGCTTCGGGCAGGTGCCACGCGCGCGGCCGCACGATCAGGACCGCCGGGTTCGGCCCCACCTTGTAGTCCTTGCCGGTGGCGGGATCGGTGAAGTCGATGGTGCCCTGCCACAGGTCGAGCAGAGCGATCTGGCCTTCGATCAGGTTCTGCCAGGTCGGCGTAAGCGCGTCCTCGAAGTCCGCCATGAACACTTTGGCGCCGGAGTTGAGCGCATTGACGATCATCTTGCGCTCCGCCGGGCCGGTGATCTCGACGCGGCGGTCCTGCAGGTCGGCGGGTATCGGCGCCACCTTCCAGTCGCCTTCGCGGATGTCCTTCGTCTCGGCGACGAAATCGGGAAGCTCGCCGGCGTCGTAGCGGGCCTGTACCTCCTCGCGGCGGGCAAGCAGCCGCTTGCGCTCGCTGTCGAAGCTGCGATGCAGGCCGGCGACGAACTCCAGGGCATCGCGGGTCAGGACCCGCTCCCATCCAGGCAAGGGCCGCCCGGTGATCGCAACACCGCGCGGAAGATCGAGATTTGACGTTGTGCTTTCTGCAACCGACATTGTGAAACTCCGGAAACGTGCGCGGGCAAGATCACGCAGGACGGTCCCGGTTCAACCCCGCTTCCCACTACGCGGAATTTCGTTTCACATTTTGAAGCGCCTGCGGCCTTGGACCGCCGGTTGCCCAGTCGAGGAGCTCGACGGTGTGGACAAACGGGATGTCGGTTGCCGGTGAAAGCTGGCTGATGCAGCCGATGTTGCCGGTCGCCACCACGTCGGGGCGGATGCCGGTGATGCGGTCGATCTTGCGGTCCCTGAGCTGCCGCGACAGCTCCGGCTGCAGGATGTTGTAGGTACCCGCCGAACCGCAGCACAGGTGGCCCTCCGGCACCTCCAGCACCTCGAACCCCGCCCGCCTGAGGAGCGAGACCGGCTGCGCATGAACCCGCTGGCCATGCTGCATCGAACAGGCCGAATGATAGGCCACCCTGAGCGGCTCCGCCGCGGTGGCCGGGCCGAGGCCGAGCCTGTCGACGAATTCGCTCACGTCCATGGCCAGGTCGGAGATGCGCGCCGCCTTCTCGGCATATTGCGGGTCGTTGCGGAAGATGAAGCCGTAATCCTTGATCATCGTGCCGCAGCCCGAGGCATCGGAAATGACGGCATCGAGACCGCGGTCGAGCTCACCGGTCCAGCTGTCGATGTCGGTGCGGGCGTGGGCATGCGCCTCGTCCTCGCGGCCGAGATGGTGCACGAGTGCGCCGCAGCATCCCGCCGTCGCGGGGATCACCACCTCGGTGCCCAGCCGGTTGAGGAGCCTGACGGTGGCACGGCCTATGTGCGGTGCGATGACAATCTGCACGCAGCCGGCAAGCAGCGCCACACGCGCCCGGCGCTCCCCCTCTGCCGCGTAGACGCCGGGGCCGAGGGCGGCCTGCGACGGCGGCAGAGCCTTCGGCATCAGGCCCAGCATCGCCGCCAGCGGGCGGGTGACCGGCAGCCGCTGCAGGATCGGCGCCAGCGGTCGGACCGCTGCGCCGAGGCGCATCAGCGGCCTCGCCCGTTTCGGTTCCGGCAGCGTCGCGGCAATGAACCGGCGGATCAGGCGTTCGGCCAGCGGGCGCCGGTAGGTCTTCTCGATATGCACGCGGGCATGGTCGACCAGGTGCATGTAGTCGACACTCGCCGGGCAGGTGGTCATGCAGGCAAGGCAGGACAGGCAGCGGTCGACGTGCTTTACGACCTCGCCGGTGGCCGGGCCGCCGTCCTCCAGCATGTTCTTGATCAGGTAGATGCGGCCGCGCGGGCTGTCGAGCTCGTCGCCGAGCAGGACGTAGGTCGGACAGGTCGCGGTGCAGAAGCCGCAGTGGACACACTTGCGCAGGATCTCGTTCGAGGTCGCGATCTGCGGATCGGCGAGCTGCTCGGCGGTGAACTCGGTCCTCATGCCGCAGCACCCGGATACATGCGGCCCGGATTGAGGATGCCGCGCGGATCGAACGCCTCCTTGAGCCGCGCCGACAGCCCGGCAAGCGCCGGCTCCTGCGGCTGGAACACGGCGGTCGCCGCCCGCACCGGCATCTCGGCGCGAACGAGCGTCGCATGCCCGCCGCCGGCCCTTGCGACCGCGCCGCGGATCGCCGCCTCCGCGGTCTCGCCGCCGTCCACCTCTATCCACACCAGCCCGCCCGACCAGTCGAGCAGCGCCCGCACCGGATGGGCGGCCGCTACCGCCTCGAGCACGTCGGGGCCCCTGGTGGGCGCGACCGACACCTTCCACAAAGGCCGCATAGAGCCGACGAACGGTTCGAGGTCGCGCACCGCCCGCCACACCGCCCGCGACCGGTCGGCCTCGAGCTGCCGGGCAGCCCCGTAGTCGCCGAGCGCCGCGGCCAGGCGGCCGCTCCGGTAGGCGACCGACGGCGCGAAGCCATCGAGCCGCAGGAGGGCTGCGGAGCCGGTGCCGTCAAACGCCGCGCCGGCGGCAATCGCGGCGGCGGTTTCCGGCGGCAGGAAGGCGGCGGCGGAGACCTCGCAGTCGCTGCCCATCGCCGCGCACAGGGCGGCGACGCCGCGCCGCGCGTCGAGGCCGTCGAGCACGAGGGTGACCTCGGTTTCCGGCGCCGGCAGCACCTTGATCGTCACGTCCGTCATCACGGCAAGCGTCCCCCACGACCCCGCCAATACCTTGCACAGATCGTAGCCGGTCACGTTCTTGACGACCCGGCCACCCGACTTGAATGCCTCGCCGCGGCCGCTTACCGCGCTCAAGCCGAGGAAGTGGTCGCGCGCAGCACCCATCTTGATGCGCCGCGGGCCGCCGAGGTTGGCGGCCAGCACGCCGCCGATGGTGGCGCCGCCGGCGGTCCCGCCGAGCACCGGCCCGAGGTCGGGCGGCTCGAACGCCAGCGCCTGCCCCTCGGCTGCCAGTGCGGCATCGATCATCGTCATCGGAGTACCGGCGCGCGCCGAAAGCACCAGTTCGTCGGGCTCGTACAGCGTGATCCCGACAAGGCCCGAGACGTCCAGCGTGTGCTCGACCTGCAGCGGCCGGCCGATGCCGCGCTTGGTGCCGCCGGCGACGATCTCCAGCGGCGTTTCGGCCGCCGCCGCCCAGGCGACCGCCTCGAGGATCTGGTCCGCCGTCTCCGGCCTGAGGACGCTGCTCATGACGGGCCCGTCAGAACCGGGGGATGTCGGGGAACGGCAACTGGCCGCCCCGGACGTGCATGCGGCCAAGTTCGGCACAGCGGTGGAGGGTCGGGAACATCTTGCCCGGATTGAGCAGCCCGTCGGCATCGAACGCGCACTTGACCCGCTGCTGCTGCTTGAGGTCGATTTCGGTGAACATCTCGCCCATCAGGTCGCGCTTCTCGACGCCGACGCCGTGTTCGCCGGTCAGCACGCCGCCCACTTCGACGCACAGCTTCAGGATGTCGGCCCCGAACGCCTCGGCGCGCCGCAGCTGATCGTCGTCGTTCGCGTCATACAGGATGAGCGGATGCAGGTTGCCATCGCCGGCATGGAACACGTTGGCGCAGCGCAGGCCGTGCTTGCGCTCGAGCGACGCAATCCGTGCCAGCACCTCCGGCAGCCGGCCGCGCGGTATGGTCCCGTCCATGCACAGGTAGTCCGGCGAAATGCGGCCGACGGCGGGGAACGCGGCCTTGCGGCCGGCCCAGAAGGCGAGCCTCTCGGGCTCCGAGGTCGAGGCGCGGATCGACGTGGCGCCGTTGTCGCGGGCGATGGCGCTCACCCGCTCCACCAGGTGGTCGACCTCGGCCTCCGGCCCGTCGATCTCGACGATCAGCAGCGCCTCGACGTCGAGCGGGTAGCCGGCCTGCACGAATTCCTCCGCCGCATGGATCGCCGGCCGGTCCATCATCTCCATGCCGCCGGGGATGATCCCGGCGCCGATGACGCCCGCCACGCAGGCGCCGGCCGCCTCGCTGGTCGGAAAGCCGATCAGCAGCGCGCGCGCCGTCTCCGGCCGCTTCAGGATCCGCACCGTCACCTCGGTGACCACCCCGAGCAGGCCCTCTGACCCGGTGACCAGGCCGAGCAGGTCGTAGCCGTCCGCGTCGAGGTGGCGGCCGCCGAGACGCACCACCTGGCCGTCGATCAGCACCAGCTCGCAGCCGAGCACGTTGTTGGTGGTGAGCCCGTACTTGAGGCAGTGCACGCCGCCGGAGTTCTCGGCGATGTTGCCGCCGATGGTGCAGGCGATCTGGCTCGACGGATCCGGGGCGTAATAGAAGCCGTGATCGGCGACCGCCTGGGTGATGGCGAGGTTGGTGACCCCCGGCTGCACGACGGCGCACCGGTTGTCGAAATCGATGTCGAGCACGCGGTTGAACTTGGCCATTCCGAGAAGCACGCCGTCAGCCAGGGGCAAGGCCCCGCCGGAGAGCGATGTCCCGGCGCCGCGCGGCACCACCCGGATGCCCTCGCGGTGGCAGTACGCCAGCACCTGCGACACCTGTTCCGTCGTCGACGGCAGGACGACCAGCATCGGCATCTGGCGATAGGCGGTCAGGCCGTCCGACTCGTAGGCGCGCATTTCCTCGGCGCTGTCGATGACGCCTTCGCCCGGCACGATCGCCCTCAGGGCGGCGGCAATCTCGTGACGCCGTGCAAGAACCGACCGGTCGGGTTCCGGCATGCGGAGTGTCAATTCGCTTCCCTCGTGCCCCGGCAATGGCAATCCTCAACCAGACGTTAATGTGGCATATCGACAGGGCCAATCAACCTGAGATGGAATTCCGACTGGCGAAAGCGGCCAAGTGCCGCTGACACCATCGGCAACGGCGCGCCGGCGGCAGCGCCGGCCCGCGTCCTCCGGGTCGTGACATCGTCCCTTGACTTCCGCCGATGGTCTGCCCGACCTTCGCTCCCGGAGCAGCCTCCCCTGATCGGGGAAGCGGGGGCTGTCGCGTGTCCGCGTCCGGTCGGACAGTCGGCAGTTTCGCGTGGCCTCCGAGAGGCGCTGCCGCAGGTGACGGTAATCGGAAATGAAGACACAGAAGACAACGGTTGCCCTGTTCGTGACCTGCCTCGTCGACCTGTTCAGGCCGTCGGTCGGCTTCGCCGCCATCCGCCTGCTCGAGGATGCCGGCTGCCGCGTCGAGGTGCCGGACGCGCAGACCTGCTGCGGCCAGCCCGCCTACAACTCCGGCGACCGCGCCGACGCAAGGGAGCTGGCGCGGCAAACCATCGCCGCGTTCGAGCCCTACGACTGGATCGTCGCGCCGTCCGGGTCGTGTGCCGGCATGTTGCGCAAGCATTACCCGCTGCTGTTCGCCGACGACCCGGCGATGCGCGACCGCGCCGAGGCGGTGGCCGCGAGGACCTGGGAGCTGGTGTCGTTCCTGGTCGACGTCCTCGGCGTCGAGCGGGTCCCGCAGACCGTCAACCTGCACGCCACCTATCACGACTCCTGCTCGGGCCTGCGCGAACTCGGCATTCGCGAACAGCCGCGCCGGCTGCTGTCCACGATCAACGGTCTGAAGCTTACCGAGCTGGCCGACGCGGACGTCTGCTGCGGCTTCGGCGGCACCTTCTGCGTCAAGTACCCGGACATCTCCAACGACATGCTCGAGAAGAAGACGGCCGCGATCGCCGCGACCGGTGCCGACGTGCTGCTCGCCGGCGATCTCGGCTGCCTGATGAACATGGCCGGCAAGCTGAAGCGCCAGGGCTCGCCGGTCCGCGCCTGGCACGTGGCGGAGGTGCTGGCGGGGATGACAGACGATCCGGCGATCGGCGAGGGAACATGAAGCCGACCTCGCATGCCTTCAAGCAGAACGCCCGCGAAGCGCTTGCCGACCCGCAGCTCAGGCGGGCGCTCGGCAACGTGCCCACCGGCTTCATCCAGAAGCGCGCCAACGCCCGGGCGCGACTGCCGGAGTTCGATGACCTGCGCGACGTCGCGCGCGACATCAAGAACCACACGCTTGCCCATCTCGACCTCTACTACGACGCCTATGAGCAGCGTGTGACGGCGGCGGGCGGCCAGGTCCACTGGGCCGAAACGGCGGCCGACATGCGGCGCATCGTGCTCGACATCTGCCGCGCCGAGGGCGCCCGCGTGGTAACCAAGGGCAAGTCGATGATCGCCGAGGAGGTGGCGCTCAACGAGCACCTCGAAGCGGCGGGGCTGGAAGTGGTCGAGACCGACCTCGGCGAGTACATCATCCAGCTCCGCCACGAGCCGCCGAGCCACATCATCGCGCCGGCGATCCACCTCAACAAGGAACAGGTCGAGGAGAGCTTCCGTGCCCGCCATGCCGGCCTGCCGGAGGACCGCAAGCTCGACGACGCCCCCGCCCTCGTCGGCGAGGCGCGCCAGGTCCTGCGGCAGAAGTTCCTGTCGGCCGACGTCGGCATCACCGGCGCCAACTTCCTGGTCGCCGAGACCGGGACGTCGATCATCGTCACCAACGAGGGCAACGGCGACCTGACCCAGACGCTGCCGCGGGTGCACATCGTGCTGGCGAGCATCGAGAAGATGGTGCCGACGCTGGAAGACGTGACGACCATCCTGCGCCTGCTCGCCCGGTCCGCCACCGGACAGGAGTTCTCCTCCTACACGACCCTGTCGACCGGTCCACGCCGGGCGGGGGACCCCGACGGCCCGCAGGCCTACCACGTCGTCATCCTCGACAACGGCCGCACGGCCATGCTCGGCACCGAGTTCCACGACATGCTCAGGTGCATCCGCTGCGGCGCCTGCATCAACCACTGCCCGATCTACCATGCGGTCGGCGGCCACGCCTACGGCTGGGTCTACTCCGGTCCGATGGGGGCGGTGCTGACACCGGCGCTGATCGGCATCGAGGAGGCCGGCCACCTGCCCAACGCATCCACGTTCTGCGGCCGCTGCGAGGAAGTGTGCCCGATGCGGATCCCGCTGCCGAAGATGATGCGCCACTGGCGGGAGCGCGAGTTCGAGCGCCACCTCGCGCCGCTGTCGCAGCGCTGGGGCCTCGGCGTGTGGGCGGCGGTCGCCCGCCGCCCGGCCCTCTACCGCGCCGCCACCGCGTTTGCCGCGGCGGCGCTCAGGCTCGTGGCGCGCGGCCGCGGCCGGGTCTCGTGGTTGCCGCTCGCCGGCGGCTGGACGCGGCATCGCGACTTCCCGGCGCCGCAGGATCGCACCTTCATGCAGCTGTGGCGGGAGCGCTCGCATGGCTGATGCGGCAAATGACGCGGCGACGGGCCGCGCGCGGGTGATGGCGGCGATGCGCCGGGCGCTCGGCGTCACCGGCGACGAACCGGAACGGCGGGCGGCGGTCGCGGCGCGGCTTTCAGGCCATGCGCGCCACCTCGTGCCGAGGCGCGCCGCCGTCTCCGGCGCCGAGCGGCTCGACCTGTTCCGCCGCATGGCGGAGGCGACGCAGACGACCGTCGCCGAAGTGGACACCGCCGCCGACGTGCCGTCGGCGGTTGCCGACTACCTGCGGACCAACAACCTGCCGGCACGGATCCGGCGCGGTGCCGACCCGGTGCTGGCCACGATGCCGTGGCACGAGGTCTCCGCGCTCGAGGTTACCGAGGGTCCGGCGCGGGCCGACGACCTCGCCTCGCTCAGCCACGCGTTCGCCGCGGTCGCCGAGACCGGCACCCTGATCCTCACCTCGGGTCCGGACAATCCGACCACGCTCAATTTCCTCCCCGACAACCACATCGTCGTCGTCGAGGCATCGCGCGTCGTCGGCGCCTACGAGGACGCCTGGGACCGGCTGCGCGCGGCGTACGGCGAGGCGGCGATGCCGCGCACCGTCAACATGATCACCGGCCCGTCGCGCACCGCCGACATCGAGCAGACGATCCAGCTCGGCGCCCACGGGCCGCGCCGGCTGCACGTGATCCTGGTGCGGAACGGCGGACCTTCGTCCGCTACCGCATGACGGAAAGTCCGCAACCCCCGTTTTGACAGCGGCGGTTCGGTGACGGAATAGTGCGCCCTCTGGGCCGCTGCCCGCGATTTCCGCGGAGGCGCGGCCGGCAAGCGAGGGGAACCGACACCATGAAGCTTCTGCGCTACGGCAGGCCGGGCCGGGAGAAGCCCGGGATCCTGGATTCGAACGGCGCCATACGCGACCTGTCGGGGAGGGTCGACGACATCACGCCCGAGATGCTGTCGCCGAAGGCGCTGGCAAGGCTCGCCCGGATCAACCCCGACCGGCTGCCACGGGTGGCCGGTCGGCCGCGGATCGGGCCGCCGGTCGCCGGCATCCGCAATTTCGTTGCCATCGGCCTCAACTACACCGACCACGCGGAAGAAACCGGCGCGGCGATCCCCAGGGAACCGATCATCTTCACCAAGCACCTGAGCTCGATCTGCGGGCCGAACGACGACATCGTGCTGCCGCGGAAGTCGAAGAAGGGCGACTGGGAAGTCGAACTCGGCGTCGTCATCGGCCAGACGACGAAGAACGTGACCAAGCGCGATGCGCTTTCCCATGTGGCCGGCTACTGCATCGTCAACGACGTCTCCGAACGCGAGTACCAGATGGAACGCGCCGGCCAGTGGGTCAAGGGCAAGTCGCTCGACACCTTCGGCCCGGTCGGGCCGTGGCTGGTCACCGCCGACGAGATCCGCAACCCGCAGCGGCTCGGGCTGTGGCTTGAACTGAACGGCGAGCGAGTGCAGGACGGGACGACGCAGAACATGATCTTCTCCGTCGCCCACATCGTCTCCTACGTGTCGCAGTTCATGACGCTGATGCCGGGCGACCTGATCTGCACCGGCACCCCGGCCGGGGTCGGCCTCGGCATGAAGCCGCAGCGCTTCCTCAAGCCGGGCGACGTGCTCAGGCTCGGCATCGACGGCCTGGGCGAGCAGCGGCAGAAGGTGGTCCGCGCGTGAGCGGGCGGCCTAGTCCACGAGGATGGCGCGGAAGTCGTTGACGTTGGTGCCGGTCGGCCCGGTCATGACCAGGTCGCCGATGGCCGAGAACAGTCCGTAGGCGTCGTTGCCGTCGAGCGCCTGCTGCGGGTCGAGGCCGAGCGCCGCCGCCTTGGCGAGGGTGTCGGGGTGGATGCGGGCGCCGGCGTTGTCGCCGGATCCGTCGATGCCGTCGGTGTCGCAGGCGAGCGCGCGGATCCGCGGATGGCCGCCGAGCGCGATCGCCAGCGCCA
>Ga0079224_100007916_pt1 | contig 14320 bp, 14 predicted proteins | sample Stecom2015_FD_80414 | JGI IMG/M metagenome (GOLD analysis project Ga0079224, IMG submission 80414) | Agricultural soil microbial communities from Utah to study Nitrogen management - Steer compost 2015 | ecosystem: Environmental > Terrestrial > Soil > Agricultural land | place: USA: Utah...
ATATTTTATCTCTCCGTCATTCAGCGTCAACTCGGGAGTGTGTTATTTCCACAAACCTTACGAGACGACTGGCCATGTCCAGATGGGCTACGGAGATCAGGTAAACGGCGTAATCGGAGATTGTGGTATCCTGGATTTACCGGCCAATATCAGGTACTATCCGCTGCAGGGCGCCGTGCAACGCGCTTTCGTCGGGGTCGGACTTTCCAGCTACCTCATGCTCTCGGAGACTTATGAGCTTACCTACAAGGATCCTGCGACGGGATATGAATACACGAGAACCCTTAAGAAAAAGGGGGAGAATCAACACCCCTTCGGAGTTGTCAACCTGAGTCTGGGCTATGAACGCAAACTGGCCCAACGACTGTCGCTTCAGGTGGAGCCGTATTTGAAGGTTCCGCTGGACGGCGTGGGAGAAGGCAATATTTCATTGAAAAGCACGGGAATATTCCTTGGCCTAAAATATTATCCCGGCCGATAGTAACTCAATCCATATCGAAATGAATTCCGGACACTCCTCTCATCAGGTCGGTGACAGGAAAACTATGTACTCAATCTAAAAATTTTAACCCTATGGACACCTCAAAAACCAGTAACAACCTCAGCTGGACAGGCGCTTGGATCTGTACTTTAGGCCTGATAATCTTTGTGGCATGTTCTTCCGAAAGTGAAGATTCTCTGCCTCCACCACCGCCTCCCAGTGAGATCTGCGAAGACATGAATGTATCCTTGGCACAGGATGTCCTTCCGATCATTCAACAAAACTGCGCCGTCGCGGGCTGCCATGTGACCGGCACAGGAAGGGTGGACTTCACCGTCAAGGCCAACATCATTCAAAACGCCAGCCTCATCCGAACCAATACCCAGGCAGGCATAATGCCCCCACCGGGATCTGGCAAATCCCTTACCGTCCCCGAGAAAGAGGCTATTGCCTGCTGGGTGCAAAACGGAGCCCAGGACAATTGAGTCGTCGAAGCGGTGACTACACCGCACTAGACTCCGTGTTTAGATTCCGAGAAAAAAAATGTAGACAGATGAAAAGGTTGCTCATTCTAATTTTTCTGCTGACCTGCGCCACGATCGCCGTGGCGCAGCAGCTCCGTGCCGTCCGAGGAGATGTACGCTTCTTCAGCAGCGCGCCGATCGAGGACATCACTGCTACCAATGAAAGAGCAGGTGGTGTGTTTGATCCCGCTACAGGAGACGTCGCTTTCTTAATCCCGATCAAAGAATTTGAGTTTAAGAAGTCTCTGATGCGTGAGCATTTCAACGAAAACTACATGGAGTCGGACCGTTTCCCAGATGCTTCCTTCGTGGGGAAAGTGATGGGCTACGTGCCGGGGAACGGCACCGAGGAGGCTCGGGCTGAGGGGGATCTGAAGATACACGGCATCACGAAGCGCGTAACGCTGCCCGGTACCATCCGCCAAGAAGGCAACAAACTTTGGATGGAGGCTGTATTTCGCGTGAAACTGGAGGATTATGGGATCGAAATACCGACACTTCTCTTCCGGAATATCGCGGAGGAGGTAGAGGTGACAGTAAAATTTGAATTTAACCTGAATGGAAAATGATTAGAATCTGGATTTGTCTCCTATTCACTATCGTCTCTCTGTCACTGCACGGGCAGGATCTTCTCGATCAACTTAAGGAAACCGGAGGAAGACCAGAACCGGTGAGTTCTACATTTAAGGGTACCCGCATCATCAATGGGCAGTCAGTAGAGACCCGGGGCGAGGGTAATTTGGACGTGGTGATCTCCCACAGGTTTGGCAGATTAAATTCCGGGGCATATCAGCTGTTTGGATTGGACGAAGCAAATATACGCTTGGGGATGGAGTATGCTTTCTCCGATCGGATATCGGTAGGAGTCGGCCGCAACTCCCTTTCAAAGGTCTATGACAGTTACCTGAAATTCCGTTTTTTGGATCAAAAGAAGAATGGGTTTCCGCTAACGCTTGCATGGGTGTCTGATGTCTCCATCAACACACTAAAGCGACCGGAGCTTCCCATGAACACTCGACGAAGAATGAGCTATGTAAATCAATTGCTCATCGCAAGGAAATTAAGCTCCGCTGTATCGCTTCAACTCATGCCCTCGCTGCTTCATCGGAATCTGGTACCGACGGCTGATATCCCTAACACCACACTGCTACTCGGAATAGGAGGTAGGGTGATGATCTCTAAGCGGGTGGGGATCACGGGAGAGTATTATTATAGCTCAGAGGATCAGTTGGGAGGAAGTAACTCTCTGGGCGTGGGTGTGGATATTGAGACAGGAGGGCATGTGTTTCAATTGCACTTCACGAATGCTGCGGCCATGACTCCCTCGGGCTTTTTACCGCCGGCGCAAGGGGATTTTTTCGATGGTGACATCCACTTGGGCTTTAATGTTTTTAGGTCTTTTCAAACCGGCAATGGTCGAAAGGGTAAGAAGAATAGATAACTTGAGTCCGGTTCACCTTATTCGTAGTGAAGGCATCAGGAAAGCCACTAAACTTTGTAGGAGTGTTTGACTAACCGTCATGCTTACTCATTGATCTGATTTTGCGGCCACCCTTCCGGAGAATCTTCCCAGGACTCCTGTCGGCCATAGGGAGTCAGATCGAGGTAGTTGTAGTGCATCGCTACCATGTCTGTTCCCCGAGCAAAGGTAGAGTAGGTATGATACACATTATTCCCATCGCGGAGAAAGACGCTCTTGCCAGGGAGATCGCCTTCATAATCCTGTAGGGACTTTAGCTCGATTCCCTGATAGTTGTACACCATATTTCTCTTGGGATCCACCGTAGCTTGGAAGTCGTAGTTGAAATCACTCTTTTGGGAAGAGAAGAAAGGAAAGTCCCAGTGGTTTTTCGCTTTCTCCTCTTGAATCCTCACTAGGGGCGCACGGCTGATGGCCACCAGCGACACACTCTTTTTGTGCAGTTTTCCCTGCAGGATTCGACTGTAATTGTGGTGGGCCTCCAGGGAACACCCCGGACAAAATTTGGATGGTGTATCAAAGTACATGAAATGGTGTACAATGAGTTGCCTCCGACCTTCAAATAAGTCCAAGAGCGATAGCTCGCCTTCGGGCCCTTCAAACAAGTATTCTTTTTCCACTTCTACCATCGGCATCCTTCTCCGAGCTGCCCGCGCGGCATCCAGCAGTTTGGTCGCAGCTTTTTCTTTTTCCAGCAGTGATTTTCTTTCAGCAAGCCATTGCTCCCGGCTTACGATCTTTGGAAGTGCCCAGTGATCCATGATGTGTGGTGTATAGGATGAGTTAAAGTAAAATAGGCTGCTCGGTGGGGACTCTACTCAGGTATAGCTCATAGCTGCTTTGCCCATTGCCCGCCTCAAGATTCCGATTTGGCCGATGTGGTAGGCCGGATGATGGTTGACGAATGCCCAAAGCTCGCCGAGTGAATCAGCGACGGCATCAAAGGGTTTCGGAGGTCGACTCTGGAGTTGGGTCGCAGTCAACGCCACCAATCCTTCTCTGACAGGATGATAGAGCCTGTTCCATTCCTCGATTATCTCCTCAATCCGAGGATAGGGGATATTGTCTTTGGCCCGGGATTGACCCATTACCGCAAAGAGCTCATTCCATTTGACTTCCGGCTTTAGACCTGCAATTACGACGATACCGTACTGGGAGTTGAGCAGATGCCCAGCCAGATATTTGACATGATTGACTTGGGGGAATCCCTCTAGGCGGCTGTTGGTCTCCTCATTCGAAAATCCCTCCAGGACATTATTGAAAAGGCGTTGGTGGAGGTCGTATTGAGTTACGAGCGGGTTGGATCCTTCCATGGGGTCATAATTCTAGAACTTTGAAGTTATTCCCAATCGATGACAGTTGTCTGGTCAGAAAACGACAATCTAGGGGTGGTTTCCGACAGGATCGAAAGCGTCAGGTAATCAGAAAAAGAAATTACTATATCTCTTAGCTGGGGGACACTGGCAATCCCGATCTAATAGTTACTCTGCAAACTTTTAGATATCAGCTCACTCCGGGATTCCGGATTCAGAGAGTACCCGTTTTCCAATTTTTTCCAATTATTTACCATTGAATCGGTTACTTTTGCGACATGGAAAACCTAGCCCCTTGCCCCAAATGTAAGTCTGAGTACACCTACGAGATGGACAACCTGATGGTGTGCCCGGATTGCGGATACGAATGGAATCCGTCAGAGTCGTCCGCGGAAGAGGTGGAAGAAGGTCTGGTTGTGAAGGATGCCAACGGAACGGTTCTCTCCGACGGAGATGCTGTGGTGATCATCAAAGATCTTCCCGTCAAAGGTGCGCCTAAGCCGATCAAAGCAGGGACAAAGGTGAAAAGTATCCGCCTGGCCGAAGGCGATCACAACATCGACTGCAAGATCGACGGGTTTGGCTCGATGGCGCTCAAGTCGGAATTTGTCAGGAAGGCTTAGAACTGGTCTCGCGCGTCGGAGTTCGATCACTTGCGTCCATCGAAGACGTTCGTTTGTCGCGATGGTAGATGTGCGAGTTTCTGAATGCAATAGCATTATCCGGGAGACCTTTTCGCAGCCTCGGAGAGTCACCGATTCGTTAAAAAGTCAAGACGCTGTAAAAGAAAAAATTCTATTGAATCAGAAGCCCTTTATTTTTTCTTGCGTCGCTTTGGGCTACTTTTAGCGCTTCAAATTTTAAATCAGTTGCATGGAATATCTGAGAGGAGTGGTGGGAATTGCTGTCATCGTATTGATAGCTTATTTTTTTTCCAACGATAGAAGAAGGATAGACTGGCGCCTCGTAGCAATTGGGATATTACTACAACTCATCTTTGGGTTTTTGATCACCAAAGTTGAGTTTGTCCGGATGGGCTTTGAATTCCTTTCTCAGGGATTTGTCAAGTTTTTGAGTTTCAGCGAAGCGGGAGCAACTTTCATCTTCGGTGATCTAGCTGGAAATACCTTCGGTTTCATCTTTGCTTTCAAAGTCCTGCCCACAATTATCTTCTTTTCGACCGTCTCGGCAGGATTGTATTACCTCGGAGTCTTGCAGAAGATCGTCTTTGGCATCGCCTGGGTCATGGCTAGGACGATGCGTCTGTCAGGTCCTGAGTCACTGTCGGCTGCTGGAAATATCTTCCTGGGGCAGACTGAGGCGCCGCTTTTGGTGAGACCGTTCATTCCGACGATGAGTAAGTCGGAACTGATGTGCCTGATGACAGGAGGTATGGCCACAATTGCCGGGGGAGTCTTGGCGGGGTATGTTGCTTTTTTGGGCGGAGACAGCTTGGAGGAGCAAAGCAAATTTGCAGCCTATCTGCTGGGCGCGAGCATCATGAATGCTCCTGCGGCGATCGTTCTTTCGAAGATTTTTATCCCCGAAACAGAGAAAGAAATTGTCCAGGATAAGCTTGAAGTCAACAAGGAAGCGATGGGCGTGAACCTGATCGATGCAATGTCGATCGGAGCCTCGGAGGGGCTGAAACTGGCACTGAATGTTGGCGGGATGCTGCTTGCATTTATTGCGGTGATCGCCGCAGTCAACTACGGGCTGAGCGGCCTGATTGGCGAATATACCGGATTGAATGCGTTTGTCGAAAGCTCAACCAATGGACAGTTTAAAGGGTTTTCGCTGGAATATATCTTTGGACAAGTATTTCGTGTCTTCGCCTGGGTAGTCGGCGTGGACTGGGTGGATACTCTGCAGGTGGGAAGCCTTTTGGGACAAAAGACTGTCATAAATGAATTCGTCGCTTATCTGAGCCTTGCCGATATGAAAGCGGCTGGAACTTTAAGCTCAAAGTCCATCGTAATCGCAACCTATGCGCTTTGTGGATTTTCTAACTTTAGCTCTATTGCAATCCAACTTGGTGGAATCTCCATCATTGCGCCCAACCAACAAGGGAATCTTAGCCGGCTGGGGTTCACCGCACTGGCGGCCTCGTCCCTGGCCTGTCTGATGACTGCTACGGTCGCCGGAATGCTATTTTGAGGAAGAATCAGCACAGCAGATGTCAGAAACTAGTAATAAACTAGTTCTGTTGACGGCCCCCTTCTTTCTAAATCTTCTACCCAACTGGCAAATGCCGACAGACTTGCCGTGATTAGGCTACTTGGTCTCTTCGCCCTTATGCTCGTGAGGTTGGTGATCGCAGAGCGCATCTGAAGGGATTTTGCCAGCGCCGGAGCATGTCTTGCATTCGCTGATTTCCTGGCCTGTACCCTCGCAGTCAGGACAGGTCAGTCTTCCCTTTCCTGCGCAACGCTCGCATTCAAAGAATTCGACGATATTGAATACGTTCACTTTTTTGATCATCCCCGATGCAGCGCATCTGCTGCAGCCGATTATGCCTTTGCCCTTGCAATAGTCGCAGGTTTGTTCGATTTGCTTAGATCCATCGCAAGTAAAGCAGGTCTCGTATCGGTATCCTCGCCGGTCGCACAGCGAGCAGGCTTGAATGGCTGATATCGGAACCTTGAGCTTCTCCTGAAGCTGCTTTGCTCCCTCGTAGTTTTCACCCTTAAATCCAGTGAGTTCGAGGTATTTGTTCAGGAAGTTAGAGCTATTGTCGTACTGACCCAATTTGTACAGGGTCTCAGAGAAGAAATAGGGCATCTCATCAGGTAGGGGAAGCCCAGAATCAATCAGGTTTCTAAAGATAGAGTTAGCAGTCTCGTAGTCTTCTCGCTCCATTGCTGCTGTAGCTCCCTTCATCCAGCGGTCTGTCTGACCGAGGTTTACTTGACTGAAACCTATAAGGGGAAGAAGGGCAAAGAAAAGAAGAACTGAATTTCGGTATTTGGCAGACAAGGCGATTCGGTTTAATTCTTCGAAAACTACTTAACTCCGATTTGAACTCAAAGTTAAAATTTGCAGAAGGGCTGCTCTCAGAGTTTGCAGTGGATGTTCCGGGGAAAGAAATGCCGTAGGTTAGACATTGACTTCCAGGTTCATCTTTCCTTTTCCCATTCTATGCAAATATCAGATTATTGCTCATATATAGGGAGAAATGTACTCGCGCCGCGCTCTCCCTTATGCCAAAGCCAGAAATTTTGCCATCCAAGTCCGACTTCCTAACCGTCAATAGATATTGGGGTCCTGCCGGAGCTGTCTAATCAACATGGAAAACCTTGAAGAGACTTCCGGTTTTTTCGTAGTTTGGACTCCAAAACTCTTTCCCCATGGGCAATGTTGATCAGTTTAAGCAATATCTGGAAGACGGTCAGGTATTTAAAAAAGATTACCTCGTTTTAGGCGCCGGAATCCTCGACGGAACGGCCGTGCCGCTAGCTCAGGTGAAAGTGCCTTTAAAGACCATGAACAGACATGGCCTGATCGCCGGAGCCACGGGCACGGGGAAGACCAAGACCCTACAGGTGATTGCCGAACAGCTCTCCATGAAGGGAATTCCCTCCGTGTTGATGGATCTCAAGGGAGATTTGTCGGGCTTGGCCAAACCCGGCGAGAATTCCGATTTTATCTCAGGTAGGTCCGCTACGATCGGAGTGGAATACACACCCCAGGGTCTCCCGGTGGAGTTGATGTCCATATCTGGCGAAAAGGGAGTGCGACTCAAGGCGACGGTCTCGGAATTTGGACCCGTGCTGTTGTCCCAGATATTGGGACTGAACGATACCCAGCAGGGAGTCGTGGCCCTGGTGTTTCGATATTGCGACACACATCATCTTCCGTTGTTAGACTTAAAAGACTTCAAGCGGGTGCTGCAGTTTATCACCAATGAGGGCAAAGCTGCGATCGAAAAGGAATTTGGACAGGTTTCCTCCGCGTCCGTCAATACCATCATGCGAAAGATCATCGAGCTGGAGCAACAGGGAGCCGAGCGTTTCTTTGGTGAGCTCTCATTTGATGTCAACGACTTTGTAAGGACCAAAGATGGGAGGGGCGTGATATCAGTCATTCGATTGACCGACATCCAAAGCCGTCCAAAGCTGTTTTCGACTTTTATGCTGAGTTTACTCTCCGAGATCTATGAGACATTCCCTGAGCAGGGAGATGCGGACCAGCCCAAGCTCTGCCTGTTCATAGACGAGGCACATTTGGTCTTCGGGAATGCATCGAAGGATCTTTTGGAAAAGATAGAGGCAATCATCAAACTGATTCGGTCCAAAGGCGTGGGGGTGTTTTTCTGTACTCAAACTCCCACTGACGTACCAGAAAGCGTGCTCGGTCAGTTGGGGCTCAAAGTCCAACATGCCTTAAGAGCATTTACAGCCAAGGACCGGAAGGCGATCAGCAAAACTGCCGAGAACTATCCTGACTCTCCATTCTATGAGACTGCGGAGGTTTTGACTGCCATGGGGATCGGGGAGGCCTTGATCACCGCGTTGAACGAAAAAGGCATACCTACGCCGCTTGCTCATACGCTGGTCAGAGCTCCTATCACCCGAATGGATATTCTCAGTGATGTGGAGATCGACCAGCTGGTTGCTTCGTCAGGTCTGGTGTCCAAATACAATCAAGATATCGACCGCGAGAGTGCTTTTGAAATACTGGAGCGTAAGATGCAGGATGTGGAGGAAGCTCAGGAGAAAGCGAGGGTGCCGGGCCCTTCCTCCTCCGGTCGCGCCACTTCCTCCCGTACCAAAGCAGACAAATCTTTGATCGAGGAACTGAGCAAAAATACGATGGTGAGACAAATAGGACGTACCTTGTTTCGGGAATTGGCCCGGGGGATTATGGGTTCATTTACCCGTCGAAAACGATGATTCTAAGTTGTTGATTATTAATGAAAAATAGCAATTGAAAGTAGCAGTGATTGGAGGAGGAGCCGCAGGATATTTTGCCGCCATCCATGCCAGTGCTCCGGGGATTGAGGTGACGGTCTTTGAGAAAACGCCTAAGCTGCTTGCTAAGGTCAAGGTGTCTGGAGGCGGAAGGTGCAATGTTACTCATCGGCCCATGGAGATCTCCAAGTTGGTTAAAAATTACCCGCGAGGGGAAAAATTCCTGAAACGTGTCTTCCGACAGTTCTCTATTGCCCAAACCTTCGAGTGGTTCCAATCCCGCGGAGTGGAGCTAAAGATCGAGCCGGACGGCAGAGTGTTTCCGAGCAGCGATTCTTCCCAAACCATCATAGATTGCCTCCAAAAGGAGGCAGAGAGATTAAAGATTAAAATCCAAACTTCTACCGGTGTCAGAGAGTTGAATCCTACCGAAAAGGGCTTCGAACTGATCACAGAGAAAGGAGCTTTTCGGGTGGATAAGGTCGTGGTAGCTTCGGGAGGTCATCCTAAATCTGAGGCATATCATTTTCTTAAGTCGCTCAACCACAGGGTGAATGATCCGATTCCCTCGCTTTTTACTTTCAATACTCCAGGAGAGCCGATTCGGGGGCTGATGGGGATCGCTGTCCCGGAAGGGCTAGTGAAAATTGAGGGGACCAAATTAAGTTATCAAGGGCCTATACTGGTCACCCATTGGGGGGTCAGCGGACCGGCGGTATTAAAGTTGTCGGCCTTTGGCGCTGAGTGGCTTCACGACCATCACTACCAAGCTCGTGCTATCATCAATTGGAATGCAAATTTTGGCGAGAATGATTATCTTCAGCACCTGACCAATTATGCCAAAGCCCACCCCAATCGGAAGGTTTATTCTCACTCGCTATTCGATATCCCGTCGCGGCTTTGGGAGTACCTTTGCGACAAGGCGGAGATCGGCGAGAATGACCTTTTTGGAAACTTGACAAAAAAGCGTCTGAATAGACTCGTCCAAAACCTTTTTTGCCATACTTTAGCAGTCAGTGGAAAAACTACCTTCAAAGAGGAATTTGTCACCGCAGGCGGAATTTCCTTGGACGAGGTCGACCCTGAATCCATGCAGAGCAAGTATCACCCAGGTCTTTACTTTGCAGGAGAAGTATTAAACCTCGACGGAATTACGGGTGGCTTTAACTTTCAAGCTGCTTGGTCAACTGGATTTCTTACGGGGAAATCCATAAAAAATGCTGTTTTATGAACAACTACTACCCGGCAATGAACGACAGAATTCTGGAAATGGCTGAGGGCGACGACGATTTCAGGGTCGAGTTGATCTCGGCGATCTATGCCGGTTTGCTAGAGTTAAAGTCCGTCTACTTGGAAGGCGCTGCTGAAAGAGATGAGGTGAAGATTCAGCAGATTCGACACAAGATCAAGCCAACAGTGTCGATGTTCGACTTGGACCAGCTGTCTGATTCTCTTCAACAGGGTAAGAAGGTTCTCGAATCCGAAGGCTTTGGCGCTGCATTCGACTCCCATTTGTTGACTTTTGTGGTTTTGGTCGATTCGGCTCTGGTAGAAGTGGGCCGCCTGACAAACTAAAAGTACTAGGCTTACTTTTTTCTATATTCTCTGGAGATTCTCTTACAAAAATAGCAGGCAATTTTTGCGGCCGTTTTAAGCTGTCTTATTTTCGGGTGAAGATTTAGATTCCCGATTCCATGCCGATCATTTCCAGTACCTATCAGAGACCGCCTGCCTATCTTTTCAACGGCCACCTGGAGACGATTGTCCCAAGTCTATGGAGGAACGTAGTAGGAGTGGAGTACATCAGAGAGAGGATTGACACGCCTGATGGAGATTTTCTAAACCTCGACTGGTCAAAGGCCGGCGGAGAAAAGCTGTTGATCCTTTCACACGGGCTTGAGGGAGACTCCAGAAGACATTATGCACTGGGATTGGCCAAGATTTTTAACCAAAACGGTATTGACGTGCTGGTCTGGAACAATCGCACCTGTGGCGGGGAGATCAACCTCAGGCCAATTCTTTATCATCACGGTTCGAGCTATGATCTCGGGACAGTGGTTGACCACGTGTTGGGGCAGCATCGATACCAAGAGATTTTTCTCTCAGGGATCAGCATGGGCGGAGCGCAGACGCTCAAGTATCTGGGAGAGAAAGGCGCGGACCTTCCACCACAGATCACCCGGGCGGCAGTTTATTCCACGCCATGCAATCTGCCCTCAAGCGCTGCGACCCTGAAGCGACGATCCAATCTCTTCTACAAAAACCGCTTTTTGGGGAAGCTGAAGAAAAAGATGGAGGCAAAGGCAATCCAATTTCCTGATTTAATAGACCTCGATTTGCTGCGTAGAGTACAGGACTTTGACGCTTTCGACAATCAGTTCACTGCAAAGCTGCATGGATTCAAGGATGCGGCCGACTTTTATCAAAGTGTCAGTGCAGACAATTGGATGGAACATATCGCTATCCCCACCCTGATCATCAATGCCCTCAACGATCCACTTCTGGGTCCTGAATGCTACCCTATTGAGCTCGCCGAATCCCGGTCAAATATCTTCCTGGAGATGCCGATACGGGGAGGCCACACGGGTTTTTTGCTCAAGGAGCAGGAGTTCACTTTTGGAGAAGTTAGAATCTTGGAGTTTCTGAGTAGGGGATGAATGGTTGAGAATCGCTATTTTCCGACCTGTAATCGATTCATTTTATGAAAAACCTGTCATTGCTTGGGCTCGGAATACTCTTCTTAATCACGCTGTTATTCATGTGGCTGAATGATTTCGCATCGTTCAGGTTTGGCTATGTCATGCTGGCTCTGATCTTTCTCATTGGCTGTCTTGGCGTCTATGACTCTACCCAGAAAAAGCACACCATCCTGAGAAACTTCCCTGTGGTGGGTCACTTCAGATATTTCTTAGAGTCTATCAGCCCCGAGATTCAGCAATATTTCATCGAGTCCAACACGAGCGGCCGGCCTTTCAGCAGAAATCTCCGCGCACTGGTCTACCGCCGCGCCAAAAATGTAAATGATACTCACCCCTTTGGAACCCAGCGGGACATCTTTGTGGAAGACTACGTCGCCCTGAGGCATTCCATCTATGCCAAAAGCTTCATAACTGACGACCTTAGAGTCATGGTAGGTGGGCCGGAATGTACGCAGCCTTATTCCGCGTCGATCTTCAATATCTCCGCGATGAGCTTCGGCTCCCTGAGTGGGAATGCGGTTTCGGCTTTGAACCGGGGCGCCTTGAAGGGTAACTTTCTTCACAACACCGGGGAGGGCGGCATCTCACCTTACCATCTGGAGGGCGGCGATATCTGTTGGCAGATCGGCACGGCATATTTTGGATGCAGAGACGAAGTCGGGTTATTTGACGAAGCCAAATTCCGAGAGAAGGCCAGCTGGCCCCAGGTCAAGATGATTGAGATCAAGATCTCCCAAGGAGCCAAGCCGGGACATGGCGGAGTCTTACCCGGAGTCAAAAACACGTTGGAGATCGCTGAAATCCGAGGTGTCGTACCTGGAACGACCATCTTGTCACCGCCCGCGCATTCGGCCTTTTCCAATCCTCAGGAGCTGATGTATTTTGTGAGAAAGCTGCGACATCTGTCTGGTGGAAAGCCCGTTGGATTCAAACTTTGCATTGGAAGGCCAGAGGAGTTCGAGGCTCTCTGCAAAGCAATGGTGGAAGAAAACATCTATCCCGATTTTATCACAATCGACGGCGCGGAGGGAGGCACCGGAGCTGCCCCACTGGAGTTTTCCGACAGCGTAGGGTTTCCCTTGGAGCCGGCTCTGATCTTTGTGAAACTGACGCTGGACAAATACCACCTCAAAGAAAAGATCACCTTGATCGCTGCGGGAAAGGCGATCAGTGCGTTTTCGATCGTCAAGAACCTAGCTCTCGGCGCTGACATCTGCAACTCTGCAAGAGGGTTTATGTTTAGTCTGGGGTGTATTCAGGCCCTTCGCTGTAATACCAACGCCTGTCCAACCGGTGTGGCCACCCAAGACAAACGGCTTGAGAAAGGGCTCGTGGTCACGGATAAATCAGAGCGGGTCTACAATTTTCATAAAAACACGGTCCACGCCGTCAAGGAATTGTTGGGTGCAACTGGGCACCAACACACCTCCGAGTTGACGGTGAAGGACTTGGTGAGAGGAGATGAAATGGTCGATCTCGCCAATCGATACTTTCCGGACTCGGTCGTGCAGCACCTCGATTGAGAGCTGGCTACTCGAACCTTTTGACAGCCATCCCGGCCACTGTACCGCCGATGGCAAGTGAGCTGGTCGCTGCCGGCGACGGCGCGTTGAGCACGTTGATGGCAAACTGAGATTCGCGGATCGCAAAGTCATCCAAAAGCCCTCCGGAGCGATCACAGGCCTGCGCCGGTACACCTGCACCGCCCTCGACTAGGTCGGATTCCTGGATTTCAGGGATCAGTTCCTGAAGTGCTTTGGTGAAGGCCGCTTTGGAGAAGGAGCGATAAATCTCACCAAAACCTGTCTTCCAGTACTTGGCGGCGACTTTCTGGAAACCTGGCCATGCCAGAGATTCCGCAAGTTCGCTCAGATTTACCTGGCTTTTTTTGTAGCCTTCTCTTCTGAAAGCCAACACGGCGTTTGGCCCGGCTTCGACTCCACCTTTTTTCATTCGGGTAAAATGGACCCCAAGGAAAGGGAAATTCGGATCCGGAACTGGGTAGATAAGATTTTTGACTAAGTACTCTTTCTCCTTCTTCAGCTTGAAATATTCGCCGCGGAAGGGGATGATCTTGACATCATCTATTGCTGCATCGTTCATCTGGGCAACCTTGTCGGAGTAGAGGCCGGCACAGTTGATGACGAGTTTTGCTTCAAAAGTCTTATTTGCAGTTTCTATGTAATTGTTTCCGTCTTTTTGGCTTATTTTCAGAACCTTATGATTTAGAAAAATCTCGCCACCATTTTGGATAATCTTTCGGCCATAGGCCAAAGCAACTTTAAGATAATCGACGATACCTGTCTGAGGCACATGGATTGCCGCCACACCGGCACAGTAAGGTTCGTATTCCTTCAGCTCGTCGAGCGTGATGTATCTGGATCCTTCCAAACCGTTTTGGAGGCCGCGGTCCAATAGCGTCTGCAACTGTGGTCTTTGTTCCTCCCGAGTTGCGACGACTACTTTTCCTGTGATTTCGAAAGGGATTTTTTCTTCTTCACAAAACTGTACCAGTTCATGGTACCCGTTGATACAGTTGATTGCCTTAAGGGATCCTGGCTTGTAGTATAATCCCGAGTGAATGACTCCCGAATTGTTTGCTGTTTGATGTTTGGCGAGCTGGTCTTCTTTCTCCAGAATGGCGATTTTCAGATCAGGTCGGGCTTTTTGTATCTTCAATCCCGTAGCCAGGCCCACGATTCCTCCACCCACAATTAGTACATCGTATGTCATTTCAAGATCAGTTTGGGCCCAAATATACATTCAAAGAATGCAATTAAAGAGCATGTGCACAGCAAGAAAAAGCAATCATTTTTGAAATATCCGCTCGCGAATCGAACCAAGTAGCTACAGTTTGAATTTAATTTGCGCTTGATTTCTGTTTTTCTGCAAGCATCCCTCCAATGCGTCGAC
>Ga0079224_100007917_pt1 | contig 14319 bp, 14 predicted proteins | sample Stecom2015_FD_80414 | JGI IMG/M metagenome (GOLD analysis project Ga0079224, IMG submission 80414) | Agricultural soil microbial communities from Utah to study Nitrogen management - Steer compost 2015 | ecosystem: Environmental > Terrestrial > Soil > Agricultural land | place: USA: Utah...
CCACGCGCTCCGCGCTCCGCCTGACCTCCGCCAGGATCGCAGCCCAGGGGCCGGGGTCCTGGGGACGCGTCGCGGCTGTTCTACTCGGCTGCATCGACGCGATCCGTCGCTCCTCTTGCCGCCGCTGCCAGTCATCTGCGCTCATACCTTGATCGTACCCCATCTCCGGTCTCGATCGTCCACGAAAGCCGTGTAATTGCGTCCGCCCAACTTCGATTTTACGGGTCTAGATACCTAAGCTAAAGTTAAATAATCTACCTCTATACTAAACTATGAAATTACAAATTACAAATTACAAATTTTATACATTATACCATTATAGTCGAAAAACGTCATTAACTTGTGTAATTCTGTGTAATTTTCCTCTCGGCATTAACCCCACATGTAATCGAGACAGTGTAACATTTTAATAAACACAGGAGGTCCTAAGCTAAATGCCTAGGACCTCCCTCCGCGTGTAATCCGTCGGAGCCGATTACAAATTACACGCCGTCCAACCCCTCGAGCATGTCCGCAGCGCGCTCCTCATCGGTCTTGAATCGCAGGCCCCAGGAGCCGGCACCCGCGAGCTTGTGGCCCCTGGCATCAAGTCTGCTGGGATGACGAACGGTCTTCTTACTCACGATCTTGTGTCCGAACTCCCGCAGCGCCTCAATGATCGAGTTCGCGTCGGTGTTGACCCGCTGGATGCCGTGATCCATCACCCAGTCGTTGAACTTCTCGTGCAGTGCCTGGTGGTTCATCCGGAACTCGGGATGCTCCTTGTCCGCCGGACCGAACACCAGCCACTCCTGCGCGAACTGGTACACGGGCCCCGCCATCCGGGCTCGCTCACTCTCGATGTGATCCTCCATCACCGCGCTCTCGGTGAACGTCGCGCCCTGCTGCATCATCTGGTCGAGCCCCTGAAGTGCCCAGTGAAAGATCCCCGTCATCTCATGAGTCGTGAGATGATGCTTCAATCCCGGGTCACGGCGACTCTTCTCGATCTTCTCGGCCGTCTGGAGGATGATCATTCGCTCGGCGAGCGCGCCCGACGGGTCGTTGAACTTCGGGATCTTATTCGCGACGACGACGACGAGTGAGGGCAGTTTCATGCTGACCACCTGCTTGCCCTTCGGCTCGATCGGCACCGTGTCAGTGCTCGACAGTGAGAGCAGAATACTGCGGCCACTACCGTCCACCGTTGTGATCTCCGCGTCGGGGCACATGATCAGCCGCTTGCCGACCGCACCGGCGAGCACGAACTTGTTCGTCGCCAACTGCTTGAGCGACGTACTGAGCACGTGTCGTACACCGCCCATGAGCAGTTCCATTACCTCCGCGATCGTTCCCTTACCGGATCGGGTCGGGCCGACGATGAACAGCATCTTCTCCAGGTCCTTGCGACCCGACACGAGGTAGCCGAACCACTCTTGCAAGATCACGTGACCCTCTGGGTCATCGAACACGTTCATCACGAGGTTCAGCCACCTTCTCGGCTCTCCCCCGCCTCCCCAGCCGTCATCGGCCTCGGGGTCGTACTCGCAGTCCACGATCGTCGTCGTGAAGAAGTCCGGTGTGTGCGGCAGCATGATCCGCCTGGGAGCACCGTCACCCTCCCACGCGTCACCGACGGTCTCGTACCGGCACCAGAGGATGCCACTGCGTGTGTTGATGAAGATCGGCCTCGGCTCGAAGTCGCCTCGCGGCCTCATTGCCTCATCGAAGCACGCGCCGATAGCTGAACCGGGGTACCGCTGCTCCAGTGCCTCTCGGGTGATCTCGCGACCCCTGCGGCCCATCCAGAAGTTGGTCTCTTGCGTACTGCTGATCGTCGACTTCAGCTCGTACGCCTTCGTGATCTCACTGATCGTCTTCGGCGTCGGGTTCCACGGCACCGCGTTGTCATCGCGCTCGTACAGCGCGGGCTCCAGCGCGTTGAGGATCATCGACGAAACGGCCTTGTCATCATCACCTTGCCCGAGTGGGACGTACGATCCTCCGGACCCCGGGTTGTGGATGAATACCTTGCCACCCCACCAGACGATGTGCCACCCCATCTGAGCGAGCCGGTTCTTCACGACGCGGACGACACGCACCGGCTCACTGGGTGAGGGGATCACCCGCCCCGCCAGGTTGAGGTCCACCGGCAGCGGCAGTGCCGCGGCGTCGATGTCGACGTTGAATGACTCGTCATCGAGGTCGGGTTCGCCGTTCACCGCGCTCTCACCGACGATGTTCGTCAACCACTCGACATCGACCACCGGCTCACCATCGGCACTTTCACCCGGTGTGGTACTATTGGACTCAGATCGATCGGTCACTCAGTGACTCCTTTCATGTTTGACGCCGCCGGGGCCTCACAGCCCCGGCGGTTCCCGTTTAAGTGGAAGTCACTGCGACTTACTGAAGATCATCAAGCTGTCACCGGCACGACGCCAGCTCGACCGTTCGGTGATAAGTACCTGGACGCCGAGGTCCTCAAGCTCGGCCTCGAACGGCCGCAACCACTCAACGAGGAGCTCGGGTTTGTGAGACGGCGACTCGGTGCAGATCGTGTCACCCGACTCGTTGTACCAGAGTGCCGAGCTCTCGGTAAGCATGTGATGAGGCATCCTCCGGCAGATACACTCATCACCGCGTACGAAGAAGTCGCACCGCTGTCCTACGACGTTCTTGACGCACGACCACGCGCGGTACAGCCTCGTGAGACCGTACCACTCGAACATCTTCCGGTTGAACATCTCCTCCATTTCATTCCAGGCCCGCTGCATCGCGGCGCGTTCACCAACGCCGTAACCGATGTTGGCGTACTTGTCGAAGAGATGCATCATCTCCGCGCGCTCTTCCCGACGCAACTGCGCCGTGTCGACCGTGATCTTCATACTACTCGTTCTCCCTCGTGTTTACTGCTTGACTGCGCACGCCGTCATACCATCCCGACTCAAACGTCCGACGACACTTTTCTTCCTCCGTGTACCACGAGCCGTTGATGCTGCACCCCTGGACGCAGATCGTCCACGCGTGATCACGTGTGATACCCAGTGACGTCGACCACGAGCCGAGATCATACATCACCGCATTAAGTACGTTGTTACGCTCTCCCTCCCTCGCGTACTTGATGCGGTTGAACGCATCCTGCACCGCGGACTCGGTGTTGTACCAGTTGTACGGCCTGTCACGCGGTCCATCATTAACCGACTTCTTCGAGGCCTTCAGCGCCTCACTCAGCAACCAGTCGGGTGCGTACACTGGTCGTCGCGAGTCGATGACCAGTGATCGTTTCATCGGCGCTCGAACGAGCCCGCCGTCGGCCTTGATGTCGATCCCCGGTCCGAGTTTACCGTTGGAGTTACCGAACCGCACACTTTCATCTAGCTCGGGCCACGCCCAGTACAGATGCAGTCCCAGTTCCGACCGCGACCGGACCGTGAATGTCTCCGGCAGCTCGCGGCCCGCGGCCAACTCGGCCAGGGAGTCGGTGCCGTCGACGCCGTTCTTGACATCGAGGTCGAGCACCCAGATGCCCGACTCGGGGCCCGTCGCAATGGCCACCTTCGCGTTCGGGTAGCGTGAACCCCACCACTCTTCAATGATGTCGACGTCGGTCGTCGCGACATCGGGCCACTTACTAATGAACTTACTGCCGCCACCGGGCATGATGAACTCGGGAAAAACGCGCCACCCGAGGCTCGCGCACGTGAGGGCTACCGCTCCTCCGGGGTCCTCAAGGTAGTCACTAAGTGTGATAGTTGTCACTCGTCACTGTGCTCCCTTCGTATCCATGCTTGTCCCGACCCCCGACCCTGGGCCGGTGGCAGGTTCGATATTACAACAGCCAACCGGCCCCCTCGACACAGCTCGCGCACGCCTCGACCTCCTCGCCAACGCCCGTCGGTCGCCTACTGGTAGTATCGACTAGTGGCCGGTTCGCGATCCCCTGGAGGATGCCTCAACCGGTGAACGAGCACAGCGAATGCTCGAACGAACGAACGAGCAAGCAAGTAAGATGAGGAGACCAGATGAACACGGTTCACGATGAACGCGAGCACAGCCTACCCGCCTCCCTGCGGCGCATCATCGACGTCAGCGGCGAGGAGCTCGACGAGCTGCTGTACTACTACCCGACGCCGGAGGATGACGGCGTCACGAGACGACAGCTGCCCACGACGCACCTTCGTCATGGCGACGATCACTTCACCGGCGTCGTCCTGGGCTACGGAACCAGCTACGAGGAGTCGCACAGCCACGTTCCCGGTGCGCGCCCGACACAGCGCTGCTCCGGCTGCCGCTGGACGGACGTCACCATCCTCTGGGCGCAACCGGTCGAGCTCGACGGCTCGACCCCTCCCCTGGTGATCCCGACCGCTCCCGAGCAGTACTGCGTGCTCGTGCGAGGGCGTAGTCTCCTGCCGAACGAGTCGCAGCGCGTCCGCATGACGTGGACCGCGGACCCGGATGTCGTGCTCGAGGCGCTGCACGTTCCCGTGCCGCGACACCTGCGCGTGACCGGTCGCGAGCGGAACGTCGCGGGACCGCACGCGGACGCCCTGCTTGATGCCGCCTCCCTAGATGAGCCCCTGGCGGACATCGCGAACGCGTTCATGCGCGATCGGGCGGCCGTGCGATGACACTACCAGGGGATACACCCGCGGCGTCATTGACACCGACCCCGATGCAGGGCCCGAAACGGGTCTAGTAGAGTAGTCAATGTTCGGGTCGATTGAATGGGAATCCAAGGATCACCGTTCACGGGGGTCGGCCCGGACGCGATGATCGATGTTGAGAGAGTGGAGAAGATCACATGCCGAGGTTCGAGGTTACCGTCAAGCACGTTGTCGAGGTCACGTTCGAGGTCGAGGCCGATGACGAGTCCGAGGTCGATGACATCGCGCTCGCCGAGTGGGAGTCGTACGGTCCCGACTTTGAAGAGACCGAGGTCCTCGAGGTCACGGAGATCGATGAAGAGGACGAAGAGGACGAGTAGTCCTCCCCAGGACAGGGGCAATGAGATGAACCCCTGGTAGATCAACTCTTCTCCGCAAGCGTACGGTTCCACGTGTCCGGCGATACGGGTAACGGGCCACTAGGACGGTATGGTCCACGAGAGGGTTCGAGTCCCTCGCCGTCCACGAGGTGAGCCGCTGGTCGTATTCGTAGGGGTGCGGTTCGAGTAAGCGGCTCACCTCCATCAACCAGTGCAATACAACGATAGGATGATCAGTATGAGCCACTTCACGGTGCTCGTCGCGCTCGACAAGAGCGTCGACATCACACCGACCGATTCCGGTGACCGGTTCGGCCTCGAGTTCGCGCTCGACCAGGTCCTCGAGCGCTTCTCTGAGAACCGCGAGGTCGAGCCGTACCGGGAGTACCTCGACGGCGGCCCCGAGGACTTCTGGTGGGTCCAGGCGACCCGCCGGAACCGCGATGACTACGTCAACGGCACGGGCATCAAGACGTACGAGCCAGGCTTCCTCGGCTTCTTGACGGTGGTGAGTGGTGACTCACCCGAGCGCCAGCGCGCTCAGCAGCTCGAGTGGAAGGAGTGGGCGGACCGTCTCGACCGGATCGCATCCAACAATGACATCGACCAACTCACCTGGCTCGATGTCATCAGTGAGTACGACGCGTGGAAGCGGCTCACCGGGGACAATTCGCCCGAGATCTTCCACGACGCCGAGTCCGACCGCGCGTACGAGCTGCCTACCTACAACCCCGACAGCAAGTGGGACTGGTGGACGATCGGCGGCCGCTGGGCGGGTAAGTTCATCGCCACGCCCGACCACAAGCTCGAGGACGTGATCACCGCACGGAACACCTTCGGCTGGAACGCTCCCCCGCGCGAGTCGTGGGAGGGCCGCGTCGACGGTGGACGCGTCAAGTACGTCGACCTCAACGCCGCTCGTGACGAGGCCGCAGACCTGGTCATGAAGCGGTACCGCATCTACACCGAGTGCGTCACCAGGGTCGGTGGAGGTCTCCCGTGGTCGAACTACCTCGGCCGTGTCGAGGCCGGCGAGCTGACGATTCAGAAGGCCCGCGAGCTGTACCGCGAGCAGCCGCTGAAGAAGGCCCTCAACGAGACTGAGGAGTTCAAGTTCAGCTGGGAGTGCGCCATCGACGAGTTCTCCGTCGACGTCGAGGAGCTCGTCGCTCGCGAGCGCCGGTCCGCGGTCACCTGCTTCTCCATGGTCACCAAGGAGGGTGAGTGGGTCGAGCCTGGCCAGATGGGCTGGTTCGGAATGTCCAGCGACACGCGAGAGTCCAGGGAGGCGTACGACGTCAAGGTCAACGGATACCTCGAGTCGCTCGACCCCGACGATGTCATCGTCGTGATCGACTGCCACATCTAGCATGAGATGAGATGAGTGATACGACATGACAGAGATCGTTACCGGCGCCCTGATCATCGGAGGATGCATGGCGACCGGCTCGTTCATCCTCTTCTACCTCGCGCTGCGACTGCACATGTGGAAGACCTACTACCGGGTCACGCCGAGCACGCCGCACGCGCGGAAGATCGACCGCGGTGACAAGATGCTCGCGGCCTTGTTCGCGCTTGGTCTCGCGTTCATCTGGCCGATCTCGCTGACCGCGTACATCATGCGGCGCCACCTGGTCGCGCGACAACGTCATCGAGTTGCTGCCATGTACGCCGACCGAATGACACACCGGTGGGACATCGACCACAATAATGACAATGGGGGAGACAACGAGTGAACATCGTCGAGACGACCGAGCTCGGTTGGGACTGGGAGGCGTGGAAGCATCTGTCCACGAGGCCGTTCTTCGGCGGGGCCGTACACTATGCGAACCTCACCAGGGGCGTCACGTGCGCACCGCCGAACGCACTGCTCTGCCGGATCCAGTCGACTCAGTGCGAGGCTGGGCAGTGGGAGCGCGTGCTGCTCTCGATTCCTGACGACATGATCGCCAGGGCCGCGCTTGGGCAGTTCATCGTCGTGCACGACCACTCCGAGAAGTCCCGCGAGACCAGGGCCATGTGGCAGGGTCTGACCCTGGCGAAGATCGTCATGGAGTTCCGGTGGTTCGGCGAGCTGCGGTCGCACTACTCGTCACGGCGTGGTGGCTCATCAGCACTGCAGCACCTGCGAAATGTCGCGTCCGAGCTGCCCGATCACGTGCGGCGCAAGTACGACTACTTCCGTGACCTCGCGTTCGAGATGAACACGGAGTACGTGTCACTGACGTCGTGCTACTCGAACATCGCGGAGTCCGGCTGCGGGTTCACGCGGCCCCGCGAGCCGCGGTTCCGGTAGCGGTCGACCTGTGGTAGATTGCTACTAGGTTCAACTCGCCGGTGGTCACCGCGAGAAGGCGTCGACACTTCGTTGACGGCGGTGACCACCCACACCCTTCTCCTTCACACATAACCTACGCACTGATGAGAGGAGTGATCGAATGCTGTGTATCTTGGAGGGCCCCGACGGCAGTGGGAAAAGTTCTCTAGCGGAACGACTGATCCAGCGGATCCTGGAGACACCCCGGTATGCTGAGGACGTGGTCGACTACGCGCACAAGAAGCGACCCACTGAGGACAGTCTACTCGCCGAGTACCTGCGACCTCTGGCTGACTACGAGCCCGGTCGGCACCGGCACCTGATCCTCGACCGCTGGCACCTGGGAGAGCTCGTCTACCCCGAGATGACCGATCGCCAGACCCTGGCGACGGCCGCCGAGTTCACGTACCTGGAGATGTTCCTCCGGTCGCGCGGCGCGCTCGTCGTCCACGTCGACACCGACACGACCACGGTCCTCGATGCCATCGAGCAGCGGTCCGAGAGTGACCCCCTGGAGAGTCGGGTACTGGAGCAGCACGCGGGCTTCTCGCGGGCACTGAAGACCACGAACCTGCGGACGGTCACATACGACCGGCGACAGGACGTCGGCACGCCGGAGTGGCTCGACCTGATCATCGCCCGGGCCGCGAATGCGGAGTCGGACATTCCTCGGATCGATCTCAACCCGACGTACGTCGGACCGGCGAACCCGAGCGTTGTGCTCGTCGGTGACCGGCGCAACGTTCGTGAAGGGTCGTTCGCGTACCCGACGGCGTTCGTTCCCGAGCCCGCCACCAGTGGCAAGTTCCTGCTTGATGCACTACCCGACACCTGGCGAAGGTACGGCATGGTCGGGTTCATCAACGCGAATGAGGGCTACCCGGTCGACATCTTCAGCGAGTCGACCAAGCCCGCGGTGCGACCGAACTTCGTGGTCCTCGGCCGTGAGGCAGAGAAGACCGTTCGCGGTTCGGGCGAGCTCGCCGAGCACGGCTTCGGCGTCGTGCCACACCCGCAGTACATCCGCCGGTTCCACCACTACGCGCGCGACCGGTACGGCATGGAGATCCAGCGCGTGGCCGTCAATCGAGAGGACCGCAGCACATGGCGACCGTAGTCATTGAGAGCCTACAGCTCGAGTACCGGACCGTACTGGATGCGGTTCTCGCGAACACGACGGTGAACCAGCCTCGCGGTCGTCGGGTGTACGACGCGGGTTACACGACCATCGAGATCGCGCGACCCGATCTGCCGCAACTGCCGGTGTCGACCGGTCGCGGCATCAACATTGACATCGCCGCGATCGAGGCGATCCAGCTCATTAGTGGCGAGGCCAAGCACGACCTCGTCCTCAAGATCGCGCCGCAGTTCGAGGCGTACTCCGATGTCACCGGCAACGGCGATGACGTCGATCCTATGGTGCGCGAGTTTCACGGCAACTACGGCGGCCGGATGCAGCCTGAGCCGTTTCATGCGTGCGGCTGCGACCACTATCACTTCAGCTACCTGGAGTGCGTCGTCGCGAAGATCAAGCGTGACCGTGACACCCGTCAGGCGGTCGTCAACATCTGGGACAACCGGCTCGACAACGGCACCCCGGGCATGCATGACTACCCGTGCACGATCGCCCTGGTGCTGCGGGTATTCAAGGGCCGACTCGATATGCACGTCATGATGCGATCGAACGACGCCTGGCTCGGACTCCCCTTCGACATCTGGCAGTTCAACCAGTGGCACTGGACGGCGGCGAACATGCTCGGCATGCCACTTGGCCGGTATACGCATCTCGCGACATCGATGCACATCTACGAGGATGACCTCGAGAAGGTCGAGAAGGTGTACGACCGATCGAACGTCGCCAACATCTCACTGCCGCGCGGATTCAGTCACGTGCAAGATGCGGCCGACATCATCAACGGCAACACCGAACTGTCACACCGCGAGTCGGCATCGCACCGGTGGTACGCCGAGCGACTCGCGCCGTACATACACGATGAAGATGAGAACGACAAGAAGGAGTAGATGAGTGAGTAAGCGACAGCGTCCCTCGTGGGATGACACCTGGATGAGCATGGCCGCGACCATCGCGAAGCGGTCGCTCTGCTCACGCGACCAGGGCGGGGCGGTTATCGCCTCGACAACGAACCGGGTCGTGGCCGTCGGGTACAACAACCCAGCCGCTGGTTTCGACCACCAGGGGATGGACTGCCTGACCTGGTGTCCGCGAGCGCGGGACATGGCCACCCTGGTCGGCTACGAGCACGAACCCTCGATGATGCACAAGCACGAGCTGACGACCATGGAGACGACGATGGATGAGACCATCCTCGAAGTCGACGGCGTTGCCCGATACCGCTTCAACAACGAGGATGACAACCTCACTCTCATGAACGAGATCATGGAGAAGTGCGGGTGGCGACCTCGCTACGAGACGGACAAGACGAGGAAGACCAGCGACCAGCCGTGCTCGTCACTTCACGCGGAGGCGAACGCTCTCGTGGTCTGCGACCGGACGCAGCGCGAGCTCGGCACGATCTACACGACCAGCATTCCGTGCTTCAACTGCGCGAAGCTCATCGCGAACTCTGGACTCGCGCGCGTCGTGTACCTCGAGACGGGGCGCGGACTCGAACGGCTCGAGCGGGAGAAGATCAACCCTCTCGCGTACCTGGAGAACCAGGGGATCGGGGTGACACGGTATGGGCCGAGGACTCGGTGATGTCCAGCTCAACCTCGTGCAGTCACTCGATGACGCGCTCGCGCTGAAGACGTGGCTGTCGGAGGACCGCGGACGTGACGGGATGCTCGCGTTCGACACAGAGACAACCGGTTTGAGCCCCGCGACCGATCGCGTCCGGCTCGTCCAGATCGGCGATGCCAACACCGGCTGGGCGATCCCGTTCGTGGAATGGCGTGGTCTCGTCAAGGAGATCATCGACCAGTGGCAGGGCGACTGGGTCATGCACAACGCCAAGTACGATGTCGCGATGATGGACCAGGGGGAGGGCATCCGGTTCCCATTGCATCGGGTCCACGACACGCGGTACATGTGTCACATCCTCAACCCACTCGAGCCGACGGCGCTGAAGTGGCAAGCGGGTAAGTACATCGACCCGAAGGCCGCGGCGATGCAGCGTCAGCTCGACGAGCTGCTTGACGCGAACCGGTACTCGTGGGAGACGATCCCGATCACCAGGGAGGGACCCGCGTCAGCCTACTGGGTGTACGGCGCGCTCGATCCCGTGCTGACGTACCGCCTCTGGCAGCGACACTGGCCTCTGGTGAAGGCCGAGGCCCCGATGGCGTACGACATCGAGCTTGCCGTCGCGTGGGTGACCATGTTCATGGAGCGCAGGGGTGTCAGGGTCGACCGCGAGTTCACCGCGCAGAAGGACATCGAGTTTGAGCTCGAGTTCAACGAGCTGACGAAGCGGTGTCATGACGAGTGGAACGTCGCGCCGAACTCGTCAAGTGGCATCGTCAAGGTGTTGCTCGATGACGGCGTCCGGCTCGAAAAGATGACCGCGGGTGGTGCATACTCGCTCGACAAGGAGGTCCTCGACTCGCTCGACCACCCCCTGGCGAGACTGGTGAAGCGTCGTCGTCGACTCGAGAAGATGCGGTCGACGTACATTCGTCGGTTCATGCAGTACAGTGAGCGTGACGGGCGGTTGCATCCACGCATCAACACGATCGGCGGGTCGGGGAAGTCGGCGCGCGAGTCGGGTGGCATGGCGGGCGTGAAGACGTCGCGCATGTCCATGGACTCGCCGAACCTCCAGCAGTTGCCGCGCGGTGATGACGACATCACGTCCGCGATCCGGAACTGCATCGTGTCATCCGAGGATTCGACCCTGGTCATGACCGACGCCGACCAGATCGAGATGCGCGTCATGGCGCACCTATGTGGCGATGAGGGAATGCGTGAAGCATTCCTCGGCGAGCTCGACTTCTTCACCAACCTGGCCCGGACGATCTACCATGATCCTGACCTGGTAAAGTCAGATCCTCGGCGGCAGATCACGAAGAACTACGGCTACGCCAGCATCTACGGCGCGGGCATTCCAAAGCTCGCGAAGACCGCGGGTGTGTCCGAGGAAGAGATGCGAATCTTCGACTCACTCTTCAACACGACGTACCCCGGTGTTCGCATGATGAAGGACCGGACCGCCAGGGAGGCAATGCGTCGACTGCGTGAGGAAGGCGTCGCATATTCGCGGTCGCCGCTGACGAACCGGAAGTACGCGGCCGCCGACCGAAAGGAGCACGCCCTGGTGAACTACACCATCCAGGGTATGAGCGCGGAGATTCTCAAGATCAACATCCTGCGACTCCACGCGGCCGGACTGGGTGACTACATGCTGCTACCGATTCATGATGAGGTGATACTCGATGTTCCCGACGACGAGCTGCGCGACGTCATCCAGGTGGTACACGAGACCGTGAATGATGACCAGCTACTGACGGTGCCCCTGACGTGGGGCGTCGCGACCGGAAAGAGATGGGGAGAGAAGAAGGACTATGACATCTGACCAGACACTCGCCGACGTGTTCACGCGGCTGCGCGTGCGACCGAAGGCCATGATCATCGGGGCCGACCCCGGTGACACGACCGGACTGTTCCTCCTAGTCACGTACGACGGAGGAATGCTCGTTCGGCACTCGCAGGTCGAGTCGTTCAACGTGTCATTCTGGCTCGATGCCGTGTTCAAGATGGCCAACGAGTGCACGATCCCGTTCAACCGTCGACACGTCGCCGTCGAGCGGTACGCGATCACGAAGCGGACCGTGAAGCTCGCGCGGCAGCCCGCGGCGATCGAAGTCACTGGCGTCATCCGCGACTACGCCCGGTACTACGGCGCGAACGTCTGGCAGTTCGGTATGTCGGACACGAAGAAGCTCGCGCCCGACGACCTACTCGACCGAGTCGGCTGGGTCCCGAAGAAAGGACGTGGCAACCGGCACGCCAGGGACGCGGCCCGCCAGGTGTGGCGCTGCCTCATGGACGTCGACTACATCCACTGGCTGGACGCGTACGAGAACCGGACCGATGTCACAATGCTCGAGCCGATCCAACTGCCGAGCATTCTGCCGAATCCCCTGGAGGACACCGATGAGTGAGCGAGCTAGCAACCGGTTGTTCGCCGACGTCGAGGAACTCGATGACGGCACCAGGGTCATCGTGCTCGCGTCTCCCTGGAACCTCACGTTCGAGCTGCGCGAGGTGCCGGGCACGCGATACATCGGCAAGCGCAAGCGGTGGGAGATGCCGTTGTCGTGGTCGAGCTGCATCATGCTGCGAAGCGTGTTCGGTCAGAACATCACGATCGGCCAGGGGTTGAAGGTGTGGGCTCGTGAGGAGCGAAGTCATCGCATCGATCCCTCCCTCGAGCTGCGCGAGCTGACCGAGCTACCCGACGGCTACGGCGACTACCCGGACGGTGCGAACGACCACGACGGACGACTGTACCCCTACCAGTTGGCGGGTCGCGAGTTCCTCGTGACCGCCCGCCAAGCCCTACTCGGCGACGAGCAGGGATCGGGTAAGACCATCCAGGTGTTGGCCGCGCTGCGGCGAACGGACGCGTACCCCGCGGTCGTCATCTGCCCGAACTCCGTGAAGGAACACTGGGCGAATGAGGTTCGCACCTGGCTGCCGGAGGCGACCCCGATCGTGATGAGCGGCTCTGCCAAGCAGAAGCGCGACGCACTGAAGACCATGGATGAGGTCGACCGCGCGGTCGTGATCATCAACATCGAGTCGGTCCGGATCTTCTCACGGCTCGCGCCGTACGGCAACATCCGACTCGCCAGGTGTACGGACTGCGACAAGTACGGCGGCAGTCCCGCGGTCAAGAAAGGCAGCTGCGAGGTCCACGCCAAGGAGTTGAACGAGATCCCGTTCCGGACCGCGATCTTCGATGAGGCCCACCGCTCCAAGGATCCGCGGGCCAAGCAGACACGCGCCATCTGGTCGGTGTTCCACAACCCGTCGGTCGAGTACCGCTGGGCGCTCACCGGCACCCCCATGGCGAACAACCCGGGGGACCTCTGGTCGATCATGCACGCGGTCGCGCCGGGCGACTTCCAGTCGCGCTCGAAGTTCATCGACCGGTACGCACTGCTGTCCTGGAACGCGTTCGGCGCGATGGACATCGTCGGGCTGCGTCCCGACACGCGCGAGGAGTTCCACAAGATTCTCAGCCCGCGATTCCGCCGCATGCTGAAGTCCGTTGTGTTGCCGCAACTACCGCCGAAGGTCCGGTCCATCCGGACGGTGGAGATGTCGCCGAAGCAGCGGAAGGCGTACGACGAGCTGTCATCGAGCCTTGTGACCCGACTGGATGACGGAACCCTGCTCGTCGCGCGGAGCAACCTCTCCGCCGCGATCCGACTGCTGCAGCTCTCGTCATCATACTGTGAGATCGAGCTCGGTGACACACCGGAGGAACCGTCCTCCTGGACCGTGACACCGACCGAGCCGAGCCCGAAGGTGGACGAGCTCGTCGAGCTCATCCGCGAGAACGAGGGTCACTCGATCGCCGTATCCGCGGAGCACCGGAAGCTGCTGGAACTCGCGGAGCAGCGACTCATCAAGGAGGGCATTCCCTGCGTCACGATCACCGGCGCGGTGTCGACGGAGGACCGTCAGCGAAACCTCGAACTGTTCCAGGCGGGAAAGGTCAAGGTGATCATGTTCACGTACAAGGCGGGCGGTGTCGGGCTGACGATGAACGCCGCGGACATTCTCGTCCGGCTGCAGCGATCGTGGTCCCTGGTGGACAACCTCCAGGGGGAGGACCGCGTGCACCGCATCGGCTCGGAGATTCACGACTCGGTGAACATCATCGATGTGGTCACGGCGAACACCGTCGAGGTCCAGCAGTGCCTGCGCCTCCACTCCAAGTCGCAGCGCCTGGAGGAGATCGTACGCGACCGTGACCAGCTCGTCAAGCACGGGCTGCCGACCGATGACATCGATAACGAGCTCGAACGGCTCGAGACCGCGTTCCTTGGGGAGGCGTAGTGAGTA
>Ga0079224_100007918_pt1 | contig 14319 bp, 16 predicted proteins | sample Stecom2015_FD_80414 | JGI IMG/M metagenome (GOLD analysis project Ga0079224, IMG submission 80414) | Agricultural soil microbial communities from Utah to study Nitrogen management - Steer compost 2015 | ecosystem: Environmental > Terrestrial > Soil > Agricultural land | place: USA: Utah...
GACTTCCGGGGCCCGCTGCACAACGCCCACCGCTGGTGGGTCCTGCCCGGCGAATCCTGACGGCCCTGCCGTCTTTTGACCGGCATCGGGCCCGGGGTACAATGATGTGCGTAGTCCAACCCGGACGGAGGCGAAGCGGCATGCCCGTCACCCCCGACGACGTGCGGCGCGTGGCCCAACTGGCTTCCCTGGAACTGGACCCCGACGACGAGACCCGCCTGGTGCAGAAGGTGCAGCAGGTGGTGGAGTACGTGGACAGGCTCCAGGCAGTGGACACTGCAGGGATCGAACCCCTGGCCCATCCCTATGCCGGTTCTTCCACGCCCATGCGGCCGGACACGGCGCGGGAGGGCCTGCCCGTCGACGAGGTCCTGGCCAACGCGCCGGACCGGTTCGGGCCCTTCTTCCGGGTTCCCCGCATGATCGAGGAGGGCCAGGATGACTGACAGGCCGCTCACCGAACTGGGCGTCGTCGAGACGGCCGAGGCGGTCCGCCGGGGACGCCTGCGGGCCGAGGAGGTGACCCGCGCCCACCTGGACCGCATCGCCGCCGTGGACGGGCGCATCCGCGCCTTCCTGCACGTCACGGGGGAGGCGGCGCTGGCCCGGGCGCGGGAGATCGACGAAGCCGTGCGCCGCGGCGCCGATCCCGGCCCGCTGGCGGGCGTCCCCGTGGCCGTTAAAGACAATATCTGCACTCGCGGCGTTCCCACCACCGCCGCCTCGCGGATGCTCCAGGACTTCGTGCCGCCCTACGACGCCACCGTCATCGAGCGGCTGAACGCCGCGGGCGCCATCATTATCGGCAAGACCAACCTGGACGAGTTCGCCATGGGCTCCTCCACCGAGCACTCGGCCTTCCAGGTCACCGCCAACCCCTGGGACGAATCCCGGGTGCCCGGCGGTTCCAGCGGCGGCTCGGCCGCCGCGGTGGCGGCGGGCGAGGCCCCGGCCGCCCTGGGCACCGACACCGGCGGTTCCATCCGCCTGCCTGCCGCCTTCTGCGGCGTGACGGGGCTCAAGCCGACCTACGGCCGGGTGTCCCGGTACGGGGCCATCGCCTTCGCGTCCTCGCTGGACCAGATCGGCCCCTTCGCCCGGGACGCCCGGGACACTGCCCGGCTGCTGGCGGTGCTGGCCGGCTACGACCAGCGCGACAGCACCTCAGCCCAGGAGCCGACGGCCGATTACGAGGGGGCGCTGACCGGCGACGTGCGCGGCCTGAAGATCGGGCTGCCCGCCGAGTACTTCGGCGAGGGCGTCGACTCCCGGGTGGCGCAGGCGGTGCGGGAGGCCGTGGCCGTCCTGAAAGACGCCGGCGCCCAGGTGGTGGAGGTGTCGCTGCCCTATACCTCGTACACCCTGCCGGTCTACCACCTGGTGGCCACCGCGGAGGCGTCGTCCAACCTGGCCCGTTACGACGGCGTCCGCTACGGCCACCGGACCAGCCGGCGCGTGACGTCCCACGGTGACCTCATCGCCCGCTCCCGCGGCGAGGGCTTCGGGCCCGAGGTGAAACTGCGGATCATCCTGGGCACCTTCGCCCTGAGCGCCGGCTACTACGACCAGTACTACGGCAAGGCCCAGCAGGTCCGGCGCCTGATCAAGGACGACTTCGAGCGGGTCCTGGCCCAGGTGGACCTGCTGGCCACGCCCACGGCCCCCACGGTGGCCTTCCCCATCGGTGAGCGCGCCGACGACCCCATGGCCATGTACATGGCCGACATCTGCACCACGGGCGCCAACCTGGCGGGGCTGCCGGCGCTTTCCATCCCGTGCGGCTTCCTGGACGGGCTGCCTGTGGGCCTGCAGCTCATCGGGCGGCCTTTCGACGAGGCTACGCTGCTCCGGGCAGCCGACGCCTACCAGCGGCTGACCGACCATCACCTGCGCCGCCCGGCGCTGGCCGCGGCGGGCGCGGCCGGGGGTGGTGCCTGATGAGCACGCCGGTAACGGCCGGCACGGCCGTGGAACGTCCCTACGAGATCGTCGTGGGCCTGGAGGTCCATGTGGAACTGACCACCGAGAGCAAGATCTTCTGCTCGTGCCCCACCCGCTTCGGGGCCGAGCCCAACAGCCAGGTGTGCCCCGTCTGCCTGGGCCTGCCCGGCACGCTGCCGGTCCTCAACCGCCGGGCCCTGGAGCAGGCGGTGCGGGCCGCCCTGGCCCTGAACTGCCGCATCCAGCCCGTGGCCAAGTTCGACCGTAAGAACTACCACTACCCCGACCTGGTCAAGGGGTACCAGATTTCGCAATACGACCTGCCGGTGGGCTATGAGGGCTGGCTGGAGGTGGGCGACCCGGCGAACCCGCGGCGCATCCGCATCCGCCGGGTCCACCTGGAGGAGGACACCGGCAAGTCCCTGCACGACCAGGCTCCCGGCGCATCGGTGGTGGACTACAACCGCTCGGGCATCCCGCTGCTGGAGATCGTGTCGGAGCCCGACATCCGCTCCGCCGAGGAAGCCCGGGACTACCTGATGCACCTGCGCCAGGTGATGCTGTACACCGGCGTCAGCGACGCCCGCATGGAGGAAGGCTCGCTGCGGGTGGACTGCAACGTCAGCGTCCGGCCCCGCGGGTCCGACGTCTTCGGCACCATCACCGAGATCAAGAACCTCAACTCCTTCCGGTCTGTGGTGCGGGCCATCGAATACGAGGCCCAGCGGCAGTGGGAGGTGTTGAGCGCCGGCGGCACCCTGCGCCGGGAAACCCGCCACTGGGACGAGCGGCGCGAGGTGACCGTCGCGCTCCGCCGCAAGGAAGAGGCCCACGACTACCGCTACTTCCCCGACCCCGACCTGCTGCCGGTGCCGCTGCCGGCCGATTGGGTAGAGGAGATCCGCGCCTCGCTGCCGGAACTGCCGGGCGCACGCCGGCGGCGGTACGTGCTGGACCTGGACCTCTCGGTGCGGGACGCCGACACTCTGGTAGGGGATCCCGGCCTGGCGGGCTACTTTGAGGACCTGCTGGCGGCAGGCGCCGAGGCCCGGGCGGCGGCGTCATGGGTGCTGACCCAGGTGCTGGCCTGGCTCAATGCCCAGGGCGCCGGCATCGATGCCTTCCCGGTGCCGCCCGCCCGCCTGGCCCGGCTGCTCCGGCTGGTGGACGAGGGCACCATCTCCATGACGGCGGCCAAGGACGTGTTCGAGGAGATGGTCCGTACCGGCGCCGAGCCCGACGCCGTGGTGGAGGCCCGCGGACTGCGCCAGATTTCCGACCAGGCGGCGCTGCTGGAGATCGTGGACCGGGTGCTGGCCGCCAACCCGCAGCCGGTGGCCGACTACAGGGCCGGCAGGCAGCAGGCCCTGGGCTTCCTGGTGGGCCAGGTGATGAAGGAGACCCGCGGCCGGGCCAACCCGCAACTGGTCAACGACCTGCTGAGGCAGAGGTTGAGCAGCGACGGATGACGGCGGCCGGGCGGATCGGCCTCGCCGGGTGGCGCCACGTGGTCAAGCTGGACCCCGACAAGCCGCTGCCGGCCGAGACCGTGCGCCGCATCGCCGCAAGCGGCACCGACGCCGTGCTGATCGGCGGCACCCAGAGGCTGACCCGGGCCAAGGTCCTGCGGCTGCTGTGGCGGCTGCGCCACGCGCCGGTGCCCGTCTGCATCGAGGTCACCGCCATGGCCTGCGCGGTGCCCGGCGCCGACGCCTACCTGGTGCCCCTGGCCCTCAACACCGGCGACCTGCAGTGGTTGAGCGGCCGCCACCTGGAGGGGCTGGCCCGGGTGGGCGCCCGGGTCCCCTGGGAGCGGGTGCTGGCGGTGGGCTACATCATCGCCAATCCCCACTCGGCGGCGGCACGCCGGGCCCAGGCGGCCGAGCCGTCGGAGGAGGAACTGGCGGCCCTGGTCCGTTACGGCGCCGGGATCCTGGATTTGCCGGTGGTATACCTGGAGTACAGCGGCAGCCAGGCGCCCGACGCCATGGTGGAAGTGGCCGGCCGCTGCCTGCGCCGGATCCGGGCGGCCGGCGGGCGGTCGCGGCTGTTCTACGGCGGCGGCATTGCCGGGTACGAAAGCGCCCGGCGGCGCCTGCAGCAGGTGGATACCATCGTCGTCGGGAACGCGCTTTACAGTCCCCGGGGCCTTGCCGTCCTGGAAGAGACGCTGGCCGCCCGGGACGATGCCCTGCGGGAGGGTGACCCCGGTTGTCCGACCAGCTGACGGTATATTTGAACGGGCGGTACGTGCCCTACAGCCAGGCCTTGATCCCCGTGGAGGACCGGGCTTTCCTGTTCGCCGACGGCATCTACGAGGTGGTCCGCTGCTACGGGGGACGGCCCTTCCACCTGGACCGGCATTACGAGCGCCTGTGCCGCAGCGCCCGGGCCCTGGAACTGCCGCTGCCCCTGGACGAGGCGGCCTTCGCGGGGATCGTCGCCGAACTGCTGGAGCGAAACAATCTCCAGGAGGCCACCGTCTACCTGCAGGTCACCCGGGGCGCCGCGCCCCGGCGCCACCAGATCCCCCAGGGCCTGGAGCCCAACGTGGTGGCCATCGCCCGGCCGGTCCAGTCGCCGTCGGAGGAGGAGGTCCGGCGCGGCGTGTCGGTGATCACCGTGCCCGACACCCGCTGGGGCCTGTGCTGGATCAAGACGGTGGGGCTTTTGCCCAACGTCCTGGCCCGCCGCCAGGCCGAGAAGGAAGGGGCCTTCGACGCCGTTTTCGTGCGGGACGGCCTGGTGACCGAAGCCACCTCCAGCAACGTCTTCTGCGTCATCGACGGTGTGGTCTACACCCATCCCCTGGCCAACATCCTGCCCGGCATCACCAGGGCCGTGGTGCTGGAGATCCTGGCCGAGCTGGGCATTCCCTGCCGGGAAGAGGCCGTGCCCCTGGAGTGGTTTCGGGAGGCCGACGAGATCTTCCTGACCGGCACCGTGCTGGAGGTCATGGGCGTGGCCCGGGTGGACGGCCGCACCGTGGGCGAGGGCCGCAGCGGTCCCCTGACCCTGCGCGTCTGGGAGGCCTTCCGCCGCCGGTGCGCCTCCTGAGAGCGCCGCGCTGCCGGGAGCGCGGCGGGAAGGCACCGGCAGGCCGGTGGGAAGAGGTGATACCGTGCGGATCCTGGTGATTTCCGACAGCCACATCCCGCAGATGGCGCCGGACCTGCCGGCGGCAGTCTACGAAGCCGCGGAGCAGGCCGAGGCCATCCTGCACGCCGGCGACATCACCGACCTGTGGGTCTGCCGCGCGCTGGAGCGCTTCGCGCCCACCCACGCGGTCCACGGCAACGTGGACGGCCCGGAGACGGCGGCGGCCCTGCCGGCGCGGCAGGTGCTGGACCTGGCGGGGGTGCGGGTGGGCCTGACCCACGGGCACCTGGGCGACGCGGCCACGACGCCGGTGCGGGCCTTCAACGCCTTCGCCGGCGAGCCGGTGCAGGTGGTGGTGTTCGGCCACAGCCACCAGGCCCTGATCGAGGAGCGGGGCGGCGTGCTGCTGCTCAACCCCGGCTCCGTCAGCGACCGGCGCCAGGCCCTGGGCCGCAGTTTCGCCTGGCTGTACGTCGAGGACGGCCGGGTTCGGGCAGAACTGGTGCGGCTGGACCCGTAGGCGCAGGGCGCCACGGTGCGGGCGGCCGGGACGGAGCGGGCCGCAGGACCGGGAGGAGGAGCCGCGTGCAACTGCGGGCCGTACTCTTCGACCTGGACGGGACGCTGCTGGACCTGGACATGGAGCGGTTCCTGCCCGTCTACATGGACGCGCTGGCGGGCTTCCTTTCCGACTACCTGCCGGCCGCCACCCTGACCGATGCGGTGATGGCGTCGGTGGGGGCGGCCATCGCCGACGTGGATCCCCGGTTCACCAACGAGGACGTTTTCTGGCGGGAGTTTCGGCGGCGCACGGGATACGACCTGGACACGCTGCGGGAGCCGCTGGAGCGCTTCTACCGGGACGTGTTCCCCCGCCTGGGCGGCCAGGCCCGGCCGGTGCCGGGCGCCCGGGACGTGGTGGCCGACCTGGCCGGCGCGGGCCTGAAACTGGCGCTGGCCACCAACCCCATCTTTCCCCGGGCAGCCATCGAGGCCCGCCTGGCCTGGGCCGGCATCGAGCCCCGCTGGTTCGACTTCATCGCCGACTTCGAAACCATGCACGCCTGCAAGCCGCAGCCGGCCTTCTTTCTGGAGGTGTGCAGCCGCCTGGGGGTGGAGCCGGCCCGGGCGCTGATGGTGGGCAACGACCCCGTCATCGACATCCGCGGCGCCCAGCAGGTGGGCATGGCCACGTACCTGGTGGAAGGCGCGCCGGCGCCGGGGAGCTTCGAGCGGGAGGTGGGCGCGCTGGTGCTGGGCGGCGCCGGCGGCGAGCCCGCCGGTGGCAACGGCGGGGGCGCGGGGTCCGGAGCCGCCGCGGCGGATCCGCGCCGCGGCAGCGGCCCGCTGGCCGGCGTGCCGGAGTTTGTTCGCCGATTCACGAGTTCGGCCCGGTTTCCTTGACACTGTTTTTGGGCTGTTCTTATAATGGTTTGGGCATTCGGCCGGGAACCGCAAAAGCGCATGAGACCGCGGGTTTTGGGGTCCTCCAGGCCCGCGTCGTCATGCTCAAGGGGGCACTCGGATGCTGGGCCCATGGGTCGATCTGCTGGTCTTCCTCATCGCCGGCCTGACGTTTCCCGTCCTCAACGTGGTCCTCAGCTCGCTGCTCCGCCGGGATTATCCATACCCCGAGAAGGTCATGCCTTATGAGTCCGGCGAGGACCCCGTGGGCGACGCGCGGGTCAGGTTCCGGGTCTCCTACTACGTCTTCGCCATGCTCTTCGTGGTCTTCGACGTGGAGACCGTCTTCCTTTATCCCTGGGCCGTGGTGCTGCGGGAACTGGGCTTGTTCGCCCTGATCGAGATCATCGTCTTCATCGGCCTGCTGCTCGTCGGCCTGTATTACGCCTACAAGAAGAAGGTGCTCCGATGGGTATGAGGGATGGCGGCAGCCTCTCCCGGCCGGGCGCGGCCGGCGCCGGCGATCCTTCGGTACTGCCGGGTGAGCTTTCGGGTGACGTTTGGTCCGCCGCCGGGCAGAAGCTGCCCGGCGTCTGGGAAGTCATGCCGGGGGTCATTACCACCAACCTGCAGACCCTGCTGAACTGGGGCCGGGGCAATTCCCTCTGGTACCTGCTGTTCGGCATCGCCTGCTGCGCCATCGAGATGATGGCGGCGGGCGGCCCCCGTTATGACCTGGACCGCATCGGTTCCGTCTTCCGCGCCTCGCCCCGGTCTTCGGACCTGATGATCGTGGCTGGGACCGTCACGGAGAAGATGGGCCCCGTGGTGCGGCGGCTCTACGACCAGATGGCCGAACCCCGCTGGGTCATCGCCATGGGCGCCTGCGCCTCCAACGGCGGTCCTTACTGGCAGGGCTACAACGTGGTCGACGGCGTCGATAAGTTCGTGCCAGTCGACGTGTACGTGCCCGGATGCCCGCCCCGGCCCGAGGCGCTGGTGCAAGGCATCCGTCGCCTGCAGGAAAAGATTAAGAGCGGCGAGCACATCGAGGCCGGCATCCGGCCCGCGGCCATCCGGGGGTGAGCGCCGGTGACGGATGAGGAGCGCAAGGATCAGGCCGCGGCCGGCGGCACCGGCGGCGAGGCCGCGCCGGCCGGCCAGGCGGGCGCCGGGGGTGGCGGCGCCGCCAGGGGCGGCGATGACGAAGCCCGCAGGGCCGCCATCGAGAAGGCCAAGGCGCTGGCCGCCGCCAAGGCGGCTGCGGCCGCCAAGGCCAGGGCCGCTGCCGGTGAAGGGGGCGGCGCCGCGGCCGGCGGTGAAGGCGGCGGCGACGGCGGCGATGCGGGTCCTGTGATGCCCGAGCGGTACCAGCAATTCCTGGACGCCCTGGGCAAGGAGTTCGAGGGGGTCGACTTCGCCCCGGCCTACAACGCGGCCGACGGGTTCCTGTACATTAACGTCCCGCGGGACCGCCTGCGCGAGATCGCCCTGTACCTGCGCGACCGGGCCGGTCTCAACTACCTGCGGGCGCTGTCCGGCGTCGACTGGATGGACCGCCTGCAGGTGGTCTACCACCTGACCCGGGTGGAGCCCGACACCAGGCCCGAACTGCTGGTGGCCATGCAGGTCGACGTAGACCGCGACCAGGCCGTCTGTCCCTCGCTGGTGGACGTCTGGCCCACCGCCGACTTCAACGAGCGTGAGGTCTTCGACCTGTTCGGCATCCGCTTCGAGGGACACCCCAACCTGCGCCGCATCCTGCTGCCCGACAACTGGCAGGGCGGCTATCCGCTGCGCAAGGACTTTGTCGACAAGCGGCCCAAGAGGCAGCGGAAGATCCGGCCGAGGTGATCCAGGATGGCTGATCAGATCGAGCGCAGCATCGGCGCCGGCGTCCAGGTCATCGAGGACGCCGAGACCATGGAAGAAGCGTTGCGGCCGGCCCACCTGGAGGAGCAGGCCGGCGAGCGCAGGCGCATGCTGGTCAACTTCGGGCCCCAGCATCCCAGCACCCACGGCGTGCTCCGGGTGTTGCTGACGCTGGAGGGCGAGACGGTCATCGACGCCCAGCCCGACATCGGCTACCTCCACCGCAACTGGGAGAAGATCGTCGAGGGCTGGACCTACGCCATGGTGGTGCCCTTCTCGGACCGCAACGACTATCTGGCCGCCATCTGCAACGAGCAGGCGGTGGTGGGCGCCGTCGAGCGCCTGATGGGCATCGAGGTGCCCGAGCGCGGCCAGTTCCTGCGGGTGCTGGTGTTCGAGCTGCAGCGCCTGACCAGCCACCTGATCTGGTTCGGCACCTTCGCCATGGACATGGGCGCCACCACGGCGTTCCTGCACGCCTTCCGCGAGCGCGAGCGCTGCTACAGCCTCTTCGAGGAAATCACCGGCGCCCGCCTGCTGTACAACTACCTGCGCATCGGCGGGCTGCGCAACGACGTGCCCGATTCCTGGCTGAAGAAGCTGGAGCAGTTCCTGGACGATTTTGAGAAGGAAGCCTACCCCAGCTACTGGGACCTGGTCATCAACAACGAGATCTTCCGCGTGCGCACCAAGGGCATCGGGGTGATCACCCCCGAGCAGGCCATCGCCTACGGGGCCAGCGGGCCGGTGCTGCGCGGCAGCGGCATCCGCTGGGACCTGCGTAAGGTGGACCCGTTCCTGCCCTACGACCAGTTCGAGTTCGACATCCCCGTGGGCACCAACGGCGACGCCTACGACCGCGCCATCGTCCGCATGAAAGAGATGATGGAGAGCGTCAAGATCATCCGCCAGGTGATGAAGCGCCTGCCCGACGGGCCGGTGATGGCCAAGCTGCCGCGGGCGCTGCGTCCGCCCAAGGGCCAGGTGTACAACCGCGTGGAGTCGCCCCGCGGCGAGGTGGGCGTCTACCTGATCAGCGACGGCGGCACCGGCCCCTATCGCATCAAGTGGCGCTCCCCGTGCTTCACCCACCTGATGCTGCTGCCTGTGATGGCCAGGGGCCACCTGGTGGCCGACCTGGTCACCTGCATCGGCAGCATCGACATCGTCCTCGGGGAGGTTGACCGCTGATGCCGGGCTGGCTCATCGACTTCCTCTGGGTGGTCGTCAAGGTCACCCTGGTCATCGCCTTCGTCGGCGTCAACTTCATCTTCATGGTCTGGCTGGAGCGCAAGCTGTCGGCCAAGATGCAGGCCCGCATCGGTCCCAACCGCGTGGGTCCCCACGGCTCCCTGCAGTTGATCGCCGACGCGCTGAAGCTGTTTTCAAAGGAAGACATCAAGCCGGCCATGGCCGATCCCAAGGTCTGGGCGCTGGCACCGGTGGTGATGTTTGCCCCGGCCCTGCTGGTGTTCTACGTCCTGCCCGTGGGCCCCAACGCCGTCATCGGCACCGACCTCAACGTCGGCCTGCTCTACCTGGCGGCGGTCAGTTCCTTCACCCTGGTGGGCATCTTCATGGCGGGCTGGGGGTCCAACAGCAAGTACTCGCTGCTGGGCGCCATGCGCGCCGGCGCCGCGCTGATGGCCTACGAGATCCCGCTGGTGCTGTCCATCCTGACCGTGGCCATGCTGGCGGGCACCCTCAGCGTGCAGGGGATCGTCCAGGCCCAGGTGGACCGCGGCTACTATTTCGTCTTCCCCGGCATCGTGGCGTTCATCATCTACTTCATCTGCGTCATGGCCGAGTTGGGCCGCGGTCCCTTCGACCTGGTGGAGGCCGAGCACGAGCTGGTCATGGGCTACCAGACCGAGTACAGCGGCATGCGCTGGGGCATCATGCTCATGGCAGAATACACCAATCAGTTCACCGCTGCGGCCATCGCGGCCATGCTGTTCCTGGGCGGCTGGGACGGGCCCTTCCTGCCGGGATGGCTGTGGCTGGTGATCAAGGCGTACGCCCTGGTCATGGTCATGATGTGGGTGCGCTGGACGCTGCCCCGGGTCCGCATCGACCAGCTGCTGGACTTGAGCTGGAAGTTCCTGCTTCCGGTCTCGCTGCTGAACCTGGTGGTCGTGGCCATTTTCCTGGTTTGATGATGGGGTGAGCACCCGATGGGCGTTCTGAACGACGTGGCGCGAGCCGCCAAGAGCATCGTCAAGGGGCACATGGTCACCCTGCGGGAAATCTTCAAGCCACCCATGACCATCCGCTACCCCGACGAGAAGCCCGAGCAGCCCAAGGGCTCCCGGGGCATGCCGGTGCTCAAGGTCAACGCCGAGACCGGCGAACTCAACTGCACGGCCTGCGGCCTCTGCGCCCGCTCCTGCCCGCCGGGGTGCATCGAGGTCATCGAGGAGACCGACGCCAACGGCAAGCGCATGCGGCGGCCGCTGGCCTACAACCTGGACATGGGCAAGTGCATGGTCTGCAACCTCTGCATCGAGGCCTGCCCCTTCGACGCGCTGGAGATGGCGGCCAACTTCGAGATCTCCGTGTACGACCCGGACAACCTGGTCTTCAACAAAGACCAGCTGGCCACCATCTGGAAGAACTACGACGCCGTCCGCATCGCCGGGGGTGAGAAGCTGTGAGCCTGCAGGTGGTGGCCTTCGCCGTCCTGGCGGCCCTGATCCTGTACGGGTCCTATAAGGTCGTGGCTTCGCCGCTGATCACCCACTCGGCCCTGTTCCTGGCCCTGGTCCTGGTCAGCGTCGCCGGAGTCTTCCTGATGCTGGATGCGGTGTTCCTGGCGGTGGTCCAGGTGCTGGTCTACGCCGGGGCGGTGATGGCGGTGATCATCTTCGCCATCATGCTCAGCGAGCAGCGGGAGATCGGCGGCGACCCCTCGGCGCAGCGGATGGGCTTCGGTGAGGAATTGCGCCGGGCGCTGCGGTCCCGCCACTGGGGCCTGCTGCCGGCGGCGGCTGCCGCCCTGCTGGCGGTCCTGGCCATCGCCGGCATCGGCCGCCTGGCGGCCCCGGCGGCTCCGGGCGCCGCCTCCACGTCGGTGGCCGACGTGGGGCGCGCGCTGCTGACGGATTACCTGGTGCCCTTTGAGATCGCCTCGGCGGTGCTGCTGGCGGCTGTGATCGGCGCCATCGTGCTCACGGCCCGCGAAGGCAGCGACGCCCGGGACGGGGGGCGGTCCTGATGCCGCTGCCGCTGCCCTACTTCCTGGTGCTGGGCGCGCTGATGTTCGCCGTCGGCGCCTGGGGCGCCCTGTCCCGCAGCAACGCCGTCCGGGTGCTGATGTCCATCGAGTTGATGTTGAACGCCGTCAACATCAACCTGGTGGCCTTCAACCGCTACCTGACGCCCAGCGAGTTGACCGGGCAGATTTTCTCGATCTTCGTCATCACCATCGCGGCGGCCGAGGCGGCCCTGGGCCTGGCCATCGTGTTGATGATCGCTCGCCGTCGCGGCGCCATCGACATCAACAAGATCAACACCCTGAGGGGGTAAGGCTTCCGTGCCAGGCTCCATGTGGTTGATCCCGGTCCTGCCCTTCGCCGCCAGCGCCGTCCTGCTGTTCTTCGGCCGCCGGCTGGGAGCCGTCCTGGGGCCGCTGGTGGGCGCGGCGGCCACCGGCACCTCCTTCGTACTGTCCCTGCTGGGGCTGCTGGCGCTGCGGGGCGGAGCCCCCGCCTATCATGCCCAGATCCGCTGGGCGGAAGTCGGGGATCTCAGCATCCGCATGGGCTTCATGTTCGACAAGCTGGAGGCGGCGGTGGTGACCATGGTCACCTTCGCCTCCTTCTTCATCCAGCTTTACGCCATGGGCTACATGCGGGGCGACGCCAAGTACAACCGCTTCTTCACCATCGTCAGCCTGTTCACCGCCGGCATGCTGACCACCGTCATGGCGGACAACCTCCTGCTCTTCACCCTGGGCTGGGAGATCATGGGCTTCGCCTCGTTCTCGCTGATCGGCCACTGGTTCGAGAAGATCGAGAACGCCTGGGCCGCCTTCAAGGCCTTCGTGACCACCCGTATCGGCGACCTGGGCCTGATGGCGGCCATGTTCCTGCTGGCGGCGCAGGCGGGGACGCTGCAGTTCGACGGCATCTTCGAAGCCGTCGAGGGCGCGGCCGGCGCCTGGTGGGTGACGCTGGCGGCCCTGTTCCTGTTCTGGGCGGCGGTGGGCAAGTCGGCGCAGCTGCCGCTGCACGTCTGGCTTCCTGACGCCATGGCCGGTCCCACCCCGGTGAGCGCCCTGATCCACGCCGCCACCATGGTGGCCGCCGGCGTGTTCCTGGTGGCGCGCAACTACGCCCTGTTCGAGGCCAGCGGCACCGCCCTGGACGTGGTGGCCTGGGTGGGCGGCGTGACGCTGCTGTTCGCCGCCGTGGTGGCGGTGCTGCAGGAAGACATCAAGAAGGTCCTGGCCTACTCCACCATGAGCCAGCTGGGCTACATGATGATGGCACTGGGCGTCGGGGGTTACGCGGCCGGCGTGTTCCACGTGGTCACCCACGGCTACTTCAAGGCGCTGCTGTTCCTGGGCGCCGGCAGCGTCATCCACGCGCTGCACCATGAGCAGAACATGCACCGCATGGGCGGCCTGTTCCGGCGCATGCCGGTGACGGCGGTCACCTTCATCATCGGCATGCTGGCCCTGGCCGGTATCCCGCCCTTCGCCGGTTACTACAGCAAGGACGAGATCCTGCTGGCGGCCTACGAGGCCAACAGCGCCCTGTTCTGGATCGGCTCGGTGGGCGCCCTGCTGACGGCCTTCTACATGACCCGGGCCGTGGTCCTGACCTTCTTCGGCCGGCCGCGCGACAAGCACGTGTTCGAGCACGCCCACGAGTCGCCGGCGGTCATGACCGTGCCGCTGCTGGCGCTGGCGGTGCCGTCACTGCTTTACGGGCTGCTGGCGCCGCAACTGCTGGGACAGCCCGTCCACCAGTGGCTGGCCTTCGGCGGCCATGCCGCCCACCACGAGCCCAGTTCCTTCGTGATGGCCGTGGCCACCGGCGTGGCGGTGGCCGGCATCCTGCTGGGCGCAGTGGTGTTCGGGGTGGTGCCGGCCGCGTCGCGCAAGGCCGTGATCAGCGCCCTGCGGCCGCTGTATACGGTGATCAAGAACAAGTTCTACTTCGACGAGCTTTACCAGGCCGTGTTCGTCCGAGGCACGCGGGCGCTGGCCGGCGTCGCCGGCGTGGTCGACCGGTACGTCATCGACGGCCTGGTCAACGGGGCCGCAGCCCTGACCGTGTTCATCGGCTCCCAGACCCGCCGCCTGACCAACGGCTTCGCCCAGGCCTACATGCTGGTGCTGGTGGGCGGCGTGGTACTGGGCATCATCGTCTTCCAGGCGATCGGAGGTTAACGGGCGATGACCGGTTTGCCGCTGCTCTCACTGCTGGTCTGGCTGCCCCTGGCCGGCGCCGTGGTGCTGATGTTCGCCGGCCGGGAGCAGAAGTCGCTGCCCCGGGCTGTGGCCACGGTCGTCATGGCCGTGCAGGTGGTGCTGGCGCTGGCGGCCTGGGCGGGCTTCGGCGACGGCCCCGGCTTCCGCTACGTGGAGCGCTTTGAGTGGCTGCCGTCCGTCGGCGTCACCTATCACCTGGGCATCGACGGCCTGGGCCTGACCCTGGTGGCGCTGTCGGCGGTCATCGGCCTGATCGCCGCGGTGGCGTCCTACGGCATTCAGGACCGGGTGCGCGACTTCTACCTCTACCTGCTGCTGCTGCAGACCGGCATCATGGGCGTGTTCACCGCCCTCGACTACATCCTGTTCTTCATCTTCTGGGAACTGATGCTGGTGCCGATGTACTTCCTCATCGGCATCTGGGGCCATGACCGCCGGGAGTACGCGGCCATCAAGTTCTTCGTCTACACGATGGTCGGCAGCATGATCATGCTGGTGTCGATCCTGGCGCTGTACTTCGCCACCGGCGCCGGCACCTTCGACATGCTGGCCATCGCCGAGGCCGC
>Ga0079224_100007920_pt1 | contig 14317 bp, 8 predicted proteins | sample Stecom2015_FD_80414 | JGI IMG/M metagenome (GOLD analysis project Ga0079224, IMG submission 80414) | Agricultural soil microbial communities from Utah to study Nitrogen management - Steer compost 2015 | ecosystem: Environmental > Terrestrial > Soil > Agricultural land | place: USA: Utah...
GAGTCTTTCACGTGACAATCAGAGCAATCTACACCCTGGACGATCTCGAAACGCTGACCGGCGTCAAGAAGGGCACCATCCGTAGTTGGGTGGCCAAGGGCATCATCCCCTGCTCCTACGGCAAGGGTGGTCGTGGCCCCCACTGGGGAGAGGAACACCTCAGGGCCATCCGCAGGGTATTGGAGATCAAGGACCAGCAAGTCACCTTCTCCGATCTCCGGGCCCGATACGGCTACAAGCCCATGAATGATGGCTTCGATGACGAGTTCGAGCCCGAGCCACTCGACGACATCTACCCCGCAGATGACGACCCCATCTCCCAGTGGAGTGAACTCCCGGACTACAGCGAGGACGTCATGAACCTCGAGCATCTCCTCTCTCTCGAGGACCTTCTCCGGATCGAGGATGCCGATGACGAGGACGAGGTCGATGAAGCGGTCGGTCACCGACCCAGGGTGCACCCCGGCTGGTATCAATGAGCGACGTTCCGGTCAAGAAGACAAAAGCAGACTACTTCCCCGAGGCGCACCCTCAGGAATATCGTGAGTGGGCTTATCAGTTGTGGGCCTTTGTCTGCGACCAGAAGGCCACGCGGGTGGCCGAACGCATCGCCAACCCCGAGCCTGACGACCCCATCGAGCCGCGCGAGATCTCTGCGCGCACCATCCGCGAGTGGGCCAAGAGCGAGAAGTGGCTCGAGCGGGTCGAGAAGGACATGAAGGCCATCGCCCCTGGCATCCACCAGCGGGTGACCACCACCATCGTGGCCGGCTCCATCGAGGCTGCCGACTACTTGCGGCAACTCATCAATGACGAGACCGCCGAGACCAAGTTCCGACTCGATGCGGCCAAGACCTTCCTCGACCGCGCCGGCCATCTCCCCTGGACCCGACCGAGCGACAACTCCAGACCCGTCGGCCCGACCCGCGACTACAGCGAATCCTTCGCCGGCAAGAGCACCGACGACATCGTCAAGCATCTCTTCGGTGGCATCACCGACAAGAAAGGAGCCCCTGGTGAATAAGTTGATGCCCTGGATTGGCATGGCCTGGGTTGGCACAATCGCCCTCACGGCCATGGTGGTCGTGATGGCATTCGCCTACGCCGAGGCCTTCCCGCTCTACGCCAGCATCCCCCTGTCGTTCGTCACCGGCATCATCTGCGGCATCTTCATCGTTTTGATCCACGAAATCGCCCATAGGCTGGACTCGTAACTGGTCATCATCAGTTGACCGCTAGCGTCTGTGGTGATGACGACGCTTCGAATCAATGGTTTTCCGGATCACATAGCGAACGTCCCGGAGGATCGGGTCGGGTGGCTACGCTGGCGCGAGGACGTGCTGGCGTTTCGTGAGTTGTGCCACCGGCTGGCCGAAGAGGACCATGAGAAACGGGCAGGGATCCTGGCGCTGGCCGCGTCGGACCCGGCCTTCTTCATGGCCGTCTTCGGCGTCATCCACGAGCCGCGCGGCACCACCGACTTCCGGCTCGACGAGCACGGCAACGTGGTCGAGATGTATCGCCCGAGAGGGTGGTATCCCTGGATCCCGTATCCGTTCCAGGTGAAGTTCCTGCGCTGGATCCAGGAGGTGCTCTCCACCCAGTCCGACGAGAGCGGTAAGGGGGATGGTGCGGTCGAGAAGAGCCGCGACATGGGCGCGACCTGGCTCTTTTGCGCCTTCGCCGCCTGGCAGTGGTTGTTCGATGACGACGTCTTCGTCGGCTTCTACAGCCACAAGGAAGCGCTCGTCGACTCATCCAATCCGTCCTCGATGTTCTTCAAGCTCCGCGCGCTCCTCGGGATCAACCGCAAGGTGCCCGAGCTTTGCCATGCCCCGGACACCATCTTCGATGGCCACCGGGTCAGGCTGCCCGACTGGATGTTCCCGGTCGGGTTCGAGTCCAAGGAGCACGACCTCAAGCTCAACCTCAAGCACCCGACCAAGACCAACCAGATCTTCGGCGAGGCCACGACCAGCAAGTCCGGTATCGGTAGCCGCACCACCTGGAACCTCATCGACGAGGGAGCCAAGATCGACAACGTGCTGGACATCTGGTCCGGCATGAGCGCGGTCACCGACCACCGCTTCATCAACTCCTCGGCGGACCGCCGCGAGGGCGACGGCATGTACATCCTCGTCGAGCAAGCGCGCGCTGCCCAGCGGGACCCGTCCCTCGAGGGGCCGCGCCTGTTGTCCTTGCCGTGGCATTTGCACCCGCTGCGCGACCAGGGCTGGTACAACCGCATGAAGGCCCGGCACGGGGCCGACCCGTCTGGCTTTGCGCGCGAGTACGACATCGACTGGAATGCCGGCCAGGGCGACTTCGTCTACCCGATGGCCCGGCAGATCGTGCCCGAGCCCGTCGAGTGGGATCCGCTGGCAGGGGAGGTCACCTGCACCATCGACCCAGGTCTGCGCGATGCGACCGCAGTCGAGTGGTTCCAGTTCCTGCCCGGCACCGGTGGCATGTATTCATGCTTCGAGGCCCTCGTCCTCAAGACGCCCAGTGCGGCCTATCTGGCCCCGATCCTCATGGGCTTCCCGCCGGGTCATGAGATCCGTAACAACTACCCGGACACATCCATCCAGGATGTCATGGACCTGACGTGGGAGCTCCGCAAGAACTTCATCCCGGTGCGGTACGTGGGTGACCCCTATGGCGACAACACCGGCGGTGCCGGCACGGGCAGCTTCTACGAGGCCCTCACGCTTCGCAGCCAGGAACTGTGCGCCGAGTACCCTGACCTTCCCCCGGTCGAGATCGCGGTGCTGACCAAGTACGACGAGGGCGCGCGCTACCACCCCAAGCGCAAGGAAGCCGGCGCATCCATGATCCCGCGCATCAAGTGGAACAACTCCCCGCGCGTGCGATACGTCGTCGAGTCCCTGCAGAACTATCGCTACAAGAGCCAGGACGAGGGGCGGTTGGTCCAGAACGAGCCGAACAAGCCGGCCCACGACTGGTCGAGCCACCCGTCCACGGCATTCGAATACTTTGCCATCATCGCCACCATCGACAACTACCTGGCGATGCCAAACCTGTCTCCGGTTATCCCGGGGCAATCGTCCAGCCGACGCTAACAAGGAACGCTCATGGTATTGCCGATCCAACCTCCGCCGTTCGAGCTCCCCGGATTGCCGCAGTCGCCAGCCCCGGTGGATCCGGAAGCTATCCTGGAACTCGGGGAGGCCGTGCAGAAGGCGATAGAGGAACAGATCAACCTCGCCACCAAGCCGGTCTATCCCTCTTGGTACGACCCCGACGATTACCAGAAGCCCGAGCCCGGCAAGGCGCTGGCCAGGATCCGGGAACTCGAGTCCGACTTCGCCGCCTACCGCACCCGCGTGGCCCAGGACCTCAAGGTGGCCCGGATGGATGTGGCCGGCGTCTTCAAGGACTTCGACGCCGAGAAGGAAGATCCCTGGATCGACTTCGAGTTGGCCGGCGAGATCGAACTGATCGCTAGCCAGCTCGCCGACTCCGAACTGGCCTTCGATGCCCCGGCGCGCACGCGCAGCGAGGAAGACGAGGCCGGGCGCAAGATCGACTTCGCCATCGCGTGCAAGGAAGAGCAGCGACGACAGCACAGCCGCGCCGGCAACGGACCGCTCGATATGGACATCGCCCGGATGCTCTTGCTGACCGGGCGGCTGGCCTGGCACGTCCAACTCAACCTCGATGCCGAGGAGGATGAGATGCCGTTCATCGAGCAACTCGTCGATCCCTGCACCTGCTTCCCGGTCTTCGAGGCACAGCGCGGCATCAAAATCATGGCCCGGACCTACACCATGACACTGGGCGATGCCATCGGCGCGTTCGAGACCAAGGAGAACAAGCTCTCCAAGCTGCTCGAGGGGCGTGGTCCGGACGGCAAGTTCGTCAAGAAGTGCTCCGAGACCGACATCGTCGAGATCTGCGAATACTGGGATCGCCGCTGGCGCGTCATCTTCATGGACGGTCGGGTCATCATCGGGCCCGTCGAGCATGGCTACGGCTTCGTGCCGTTCGTCTACAAGCTCGGTGGTCTCGGCATGCCGGCCACGTTGCGCGATCCGGCGCTGGCCACGCACCGCGACCTCGGCGGCTTCCGGTTCGTCCAGGGCTTCCACGGGCGTGACGCCGCCCAGCCGCACAAGGGTATCGGTCTGGTCACGCTGCTGCGGCTCCCGCACCAGTTGCGTGAAGCGGTCATGACCAAGATGCTGACGGCGTTCTCCAAGTCGATTGACCCGCCGCTGCTGGTGGCGATGGACGACATCACCTACAGCAAGGGCGTGCCGGAGATCTCCAGGGCCAAGGCCGCACTCAACCCGATCCGCCTCAACCGCCACGACATCACCGCTGTCCCGACGGATCCGAGCCCGACCGTCATGGGCCCGATCCTCCAGGGCATCGCCGACAACCAGTCGCGCGGCATGCTGCCGCCGACCGCCCACGGCCAGAACGACAAGTCTAACGTGGCCGGGTACGCCACGAACGTCCTCAACGAGGCCGGGCTCACCAAGACCGTGTGGGCCAAGCAGACCATCGAGGAGTTCGAGGCCGAGTGCATGGAGATGCGGCTGCGCCTCTTCCGCGACTGGGGCCACCTGATCCGTCAGGGCACCAACAGCGACTATGGCGTGCTGCGCATCCCGCGCTTCGATGCGATGCCTGACGAGGACCGCACGGTCGAACTGACCCCGGGCGATTTGCGCCGGACCGGCATCCGCATGAAGGTTACGATGTCCAACATCCCGGTCCAGATGCTCGGCCCGATTGGGAACGCCGTCAACATCTGGATGGGCATGGGACTGATGGACAAGCTGACCGCGCTCAAGCTCCGCAAGGATCCGAACCCGCACCGCACGCTGCGCCGTGTCGAACTCGACCAGGCCCTCGACGACGACGCCATCAAGGAGCTCCGCGTGATCGAGGGGCTCCTCGCCGAGGGGATGGAAGCCGCCGCCCAGTATTACGTGGCGCGCAAGCTCGAGCGCAAGATGGCCGAGCAGATGGAACCGATGATGGGCGGTGGTCAGTTGCCCGGTATGCCTATGGGAGCAGACGGCCCGGTCCAGACCGTGGTCGGCGATTCCAACGCAATGTATGGCCAGGGACCGGGGCCGGGCTCGGGACCGCAGGGACCCATCGGAGCACCACCGCTTCCCGGCAACGAACCGTAATGGAGTGATTGAACGTGGCACGCGCAGGTGAAATCAGCCAGGAAGGGAAGCCGTACTACTGCCCGGCTGGCTCCTTCCTGACCTTCGAAAAGAATGGATCCGGGAACCATGTCTGCCAGGACGTCGCCACTGGCCGGCAGTTCCAGGTGGTCTATCGCAACACGGGCTCGACCTCGACCAACCCGTCGAGCGGCCAGAAGCCGACGCAGCAGACCGGCGGCACCAAGACAGGCGGCACCAGTGGTGGCGGCTCGACCAACAAGTCGACCGGCACGACCAAGGTGACCGGTGGTACCTCGCGCTGGATGCAGCCGGGTGCGGACCTCTTCGCGCAGAACCCGGAAGCCATGCTGGCCGCGCTGCTCGATGAGCGGTATGGCGACAACAACTCCTGGAACGCCCTCTACGACATGCTGGCCCCGTATGGTGACGCCGCGAACGTCATGTTCCTGGCGACCACGGGCCAGAACGCCGAGGGTGGCACCAAGGAAGAGTTCCTCAACTACCTCGAGAACTACTGGGATACGCTCCAGACCCCGGGTGGTCGCATCGACTGGGAGACCGCCGCGAGGAACATCCTCAACCCGCAGCAGAACTCGCCGCTAGCGTCGTATCTGCTACTCGGTGCCCCGCAGGACCAGGCCGCGAACTTCATCCGGCTCATGGCTGGCGTCACCGACACCAGCTTCCACCCGCTGGTCTCGAGCGCCATCATGAACCGCATCGGCCATGAGGCGGACCGCTACATCGGCCAGAGCGCCAAGGGCATGGAGGATCCATTCGTCGACTACTTCAAGGCAAGCCTCCCGTACTACGACCGTCTCTTCGGAGTGAAGTAGATCATGCCTCTCGGACTCGGCGGAAAGTTCAACTACAACTCCGCACAAAACGACCCCTTCTACCAGTGGGGGCAGTTCCAGCAGGACCCGGACTTCGACTGGACCGATACCCCGGTCATCGGGGGTCCGGGCGGCTACCTCGAGAACAATCCCGAGGTCATCTGGAACCGCTTCCTGACCCGCATGGGGGTCGGGATCGGGGACTCCTCCAACTACGCCAACTGGCTGCGGGATCAGTTCCGCCAGGCGTGGTCCGGCTTCCAGGCCGGGATCGCCGAGAACCCGAACCTGACCTTCGGGCAGTACACCGACCAGCACCTCAACCCGAACGCCCTGAGAGCCCGGTTCAACCGCATGTCGCCCTGGCAGCGCGGGGAACGAGCCAGCCGCTTCATGGGCCCGACCCGCACCATCGCTGACATCTAGGAGAGCACATGGCCGAGCGCAAGCGTGACCGGCGCAAGGAGAACCGCAGCCGCGATGCGGGTGTGATCGCCTCGCGCATCATCCAGGACATCATCAACAACTCGTCGCAGCAGTTCCAGGAGTTCTTGCAGCGGCGTAGCGCATCCGACGCCGCCGCCCTCGCGGGTGGCGGTGCGACCCCGCCGCCGAGCCTGTGGGACGTCCCGGGCATGGCCCCGCCACTGCAGGGGCCTCCGGTTCCGCCGAACTACAACCCGCCCATCGTCGAGAGCCGGAACCCGACCGATACCTATAACGGCAGGATCCCGAACCCGACCTACACGCCGATGCCGACGGTGGACCTGCCGCCGTTCGGCCCGTCGCTCCAGCCGCCAGTTGCCATGCCGCAGCAGATGAATGCCGGACCAGATGTCTATTCGGTATTGGCTAATCCTGAGATCCTCCGTCTTCTTCGCCTTCTTGGCTGATGGTTGACACCCTTCGCCTCCCCACGCCAAACCGCCTCGCTGCCCTGAGCGGAGTCAATGTCCTTCGCTCGGGGCTTGCCATGCCCAACGCCTTGCCGCAACTGCGGCAGCGGTTGAGCTACGTCGACCGCATCCCGGACCGGTGGCAAGGGCTTGGCACGATTGGCGCATCCACCACCAAGGCCGACGAGGTTCTGGCCCGGCTGCTGCCGTCGATGACCGGCTCGGTCTTCAACTCGATGTTTGGTGGCGGGGGAGCGGTCGGCGCGCCGTTCACCAACGTCAACGCCATCGCTGGTGGCGCGCTGGCTCCCGCCGCGCCCTACATCAATGCCGCCGCGCAGCGCAACGGTATCCCGGCCAACTTGCTGGCTGCCATTATCGCGCGGGAGTCCACCGGCAACTGGCAGCGGGACGGCCACCGCTACGTCTATCTGCCCGAGCGCGGCTACAACATCCTGCCCTACGTCGGCATGACCGATCCCGCCGTGCGCCGTGTCGGCATGGACCCGAGATCGTTGATCGGCAACATGGAAGGCCAGATCGAGGCAGCCGCCCGGCTCATCCGCCAGATTGCCGACAACGAAGCGAAAGGTTACGGATGGCAGGGCGTGGCGAACGTCTACTACTCCGGCGATCCGACCGGACGCACGACGCCATCGGACTCCCGGCAGTACGGCTCGACCGCGCAGTACGGCAACGACATCCTGAACTTTTGGGAGATCCTCGAGCCCGGTGGCCCGAGCCGGGTCGGCAGCGCCCCGAGTCTCTTTGGGAACAGCGGCTTCGGTTCGATGGGTTCTATGGGGCTCGGCATCGAGAGCATTTGGGGCGGGGCCCAGGTGCCACTCACCCAGGATTTCGGGCTCACCGACTTCGCCAAGACCAAGCTCGGCTCCTGGTACAGCTACGCCACCGCCTATGGCGTGCAGGGCCACGCCGGGCTCGACTACGGCACGCAACTCAATACCCCGATCTACACCCCGGTCTCCGGCACCGTCGTCTACGCTGGCGGGACCGGCTACTACACCGACGAGCGCTACGGGAACCGCGCCGGAAGCGGCGAGTTCCGCATCCGGCTCGACAACGGCGACGAACTGATCCTCGGCCACATGGCCTCCATCTCCGTGCGCCCGGGCCAGCGCATCAATGCTGGCACGCTGGTGGGCTACAGTGGGACCTACAACGGCGCGCATGTTCACGTGGAATATCGTCAGTACACCCCGGGCAAGACCTCGTCGGGCTACACGGCAATCGACCCCCGCCAGGCCCTCGGCGGCAGCCTCGGCATCGGCCAGATGCCGACGATGCAACAGGGCTTCGGAACCCTCGGCTCTTCTATCGGTTCATCCACAGCGGACTTCGCGCGCGCCGTCTGGAACTGGCGCTAGCGTGAACTCCAGGGAGGACACATGGTTTCTCGTCTGAGTGACCTCATCCGTGAGGCCGCACGGGCCAACCTTGCCAAGGCTCGGCTCTCTACCAGCAACCAGGGTGCCGGGTCGGCCCTGAGCGCAGCGATTCGCAGGAACGATACCCCGGTACAGCAGGGCGCATCCGCCCTCGGTGCGGCGGTGACTGCCGCCACCGCTTCCAGGGCCGCGCAGGGGCTGCAACTCCCGCAGCGACCCAACCCCTTCGATCCCTACACCGCGCTGGCAATGGCCCGGTCGCAGCCGCAGCCGCAGACGCTGTCGGCTTCGCAGCCGAGCCGCAAGCGCGACCGGCGCAAGCAGCAGAGCGAACCGTGGGGCGTCTACGATACCCAGTGGGGCCCCATCGCCATGCCGACGAGCCTGGGCGATGCGGGTGAGTATCGCCGCATGGGCGATCCCATCACCGACGAGAAGCAGATCGAGGAAGCGCGCAAGAGCCGCTTCAGCATCGACAACCAGCCGCAGGAAGTCCAGGACCAGATCCGCATGCCGGTCCTCGAGCAGCAGGATCCGGGCCTGTTCGACCTGGGCTCGATCACGGTGGAGGAAGCGGAGCGCATCGCCCGGCAAGCCTCGCGGACCGGCTCTGCGCAGCCTGATGCCAAGCCGGCTGAGGCCGAAGAAACCGCCCAGGAACGTGCCGAGCGACTGGCCAGTGAGATCTCCCAGGACGCTGTGCGCCGAGCCCTGGGGGAAATCGAGCAGCCAGACGAGCAAGCCTTCGCGGTGGTGCGCAACACGCAGACCGGTGACGTGGTCCTCGTCGACCGCGCCACGCTCGAGAATGCGCCGGAAGGCACGTTCGAGGTTATTACACCGAATGTCAGTGAGCGCGAGGCCCAGTCCATCATGGACGCCGGTCTCTTGCAGGGTGGCGACCGCACCATCATGGGTCCGGAAGAGGGCAGGGAGCTTGCCATGCCTGATGCGGCCTATGGGCGGCTCCTCGACGATGCCCGGCTGCGCCGGATGCAGCGCGAACTGGCGCAGGTGGAACCGCAAGAGGATCGGGTGGTCGAGATCGACGGCAAGCTCTACCCTCTCGGCACCGAGGATCCAACCCAGTACACCCTCGACAATGTCGCCAATGCCCCGACGCCGGCTGGATATGTGTGGGTGGTTGACGCCGATGGTGACCAGCCCTACCTGGTGAAGTACGAGCGCGACGACACCGGGCAGCTTCGCGTGCCTGAAGGGACGCTGCTCGTCGGCGGCAATGTCCGCGCCTCGACCAATCCTTTCGATGGGCCAGACTGGCTCGAGCGATTCGCCGAGAACCCGAACGACGTCCTTGGCGAGTGGGCGTCCGGAGGCTGGGACTGGCTGACCGGCGCGATCAGCGGCGGTTGGGACAAGGTCCGGGAAGCTGTCCCGGAGGGCTTCAAGGACTGGTGGGACGACAATATCCAGGCGGTGTGGGACGCTGCTGTCGGCAGTGGCTTCCTCGACTTCTACGCCGACTGGCTGCGCGAGGAGATCCCCATCGTCGGTGACTGGATCGCCGGCATGATGGAGGACGAGACCAACCGCGCGCTGGTGAGCCAACTCCTCGAGGACCCGGGCGTCGGCATCCTCCAAATCGTCGGTGCCTCCGGACAGGGCACCGTCATGAACCTCATCGACCATGAGATCAACAAGCTCACGGGCGAGGAGGACAGCGGCTTCGGCGACCGTGTCGGACAGATTGCCTCGATTGCCGCCGAGAACACGCCCTTCCTGCGCTTCATCATGGCGGACCTGCAGAACTGGATCCGGGATAACCCCGACCACGCCGTCGAGTTGTACCGCAACGGCTACACCAACGAGGACGGCCAGACGTTCACCGGATCCGAGGCGGTCTACGAATACTGGCGCGACAACGAGACCCCAGACGGCTTCACCGGGATGGTGTACCGCGTGCTGTTCGAGGCCGCCCTCGACCCGCTGACGTGGGCCGGTGGCGGTGGCGCGGTCGCGCGCAAGTTCGCCCGGACCGGGACCAGGCTCCGCATGGCCCAGGGCGCTGGCCCGGCGCGCCGCGTCATCGGTCGCGCCATCGAGGGTGGTGGCAACGTCCTTGGCGACGTGCTCTACACAGCCGAGCAGATCGGCGACCTGGGGCTCGGCTATGCCGTCGACACCATCGGGTGGCTGTGGAACAAGAGCCCGCTCTCCCCGGCGCACGCCACGGCGCGGCGGGATGCCGAACTAGCCGAGGGCCGGCGCACCGTCAGCACGGTCGTGGATCGTGAGCGGCGACAGCCGACCCAGGTGGTGTTCGGACCGAACGGGCAGGTGATTACCCGCACGCCGGTCGGCACGCAGAACATCGGCCCCGGTGGCCAGCCGGCCCCGACCGCGACCGGTGGTGTGGTCCCGAGTGGCTCGACGCCATCCTCCACGCAGCAGACCACACCGGGTGGTTCGCAAGCGTCCACGTCACAGCAGCAGACGCCGCGCCAACAGACCGAAGCTCCGCAGCAGTCGGCCCCGACCAATGTGCCGGACCCGCAGACGCCGCCGACGAATGTCGATACCGGCGCGCCGGTCGGCACCATCCAGGAGACCCCGCTGCACGACACCGTGCTGCGCCGTGTGGCCGAAGAGGAAGACGGGTGGGTCATGGAGACCCGCACCGTCGATGGCGAGGTCTTCCAGTCCGATCCCATGACGCTGGTCGAGGCGTGGGATGCGATCAACCGGCAACTCAACAGCCTCGGTGGCAGCGACGTCCCGATGCGGTGGGTTCCACAGCGCATGGGTGGCCGCGCCGGCTCCGCTGCCGGCGGAACCCGCTTCATCGACGCCATCGACGAGGGGCTCTACGCCATGCTCCGTCGCCGCCTCGCCCCGGTCTGGACCGAGTCGGTGGAGAACTTGCGCGCCCTCGGGAGCGGCACGCCGCATGCCGGCCATGCGCTGGAGTCCAGCCGCATCGCCCGGATCACCATCGACGAGGCCGAGCAGATCCTCGCCGATGCCGGCCAGCCGACCGCGCTGCCGGAGTGGGAACTCAACTCCTCGCACTACACCAACCCGCAGTTCGCGGCGATGGAGCGCGCGATCCGCATCGACTGGAACGAGACCGGAGCCGAGCGTGCCTTCCTCGAGGGCCGTGGATCGCTGACCATCGGTGACACCGGGAATATCGCGGTCAACCGCGTGCCGATTGCCAGCGGTGCCGCGCTCCCGGCTGCCCCGACGACGTGGCAGTTCTATGCGGCGAACAACTACGTCGACATGATCCGCCAGCATGCCCAGTGGCATCCGGCGGCGTTCGAGAATCCAGACTTCCGCGCTGCCTTCCAGCGCGCGGTCGACCTCGACGAGGATCTGCGTCGTCGCGGGGCGCGCGCCGATACCACCGGCATGGACCCCGGACCGATCACCGAGCTTGCCCCTGACGATTACCAGTTCGTGCCGAACGTGCCGGACCAGCCGAGCGTGGGCCAGCCGGAGGTCGAGGCTCCTGTCCGCCGGGCGGGGCCGGAGAACCTCGAGCGCTACCCGGAAGTCGACAGCGACATTGATCCGGATACCGGCCACCAGACCCGGACCTTCCAGCTTGATGACGACACCTTCGTCATGACCGAGCAGGTCTACTACCGCGACGTGCCCATCGAGTGGCGTCGTGAGTATCCGGGGGCCCCGACCAACCGCCGCTGGTGGTCCGCCAACATCACCAACGAGATGGGGCAGGTCGATCCGCAAATCGACTTCTACGCCCCGACCGAGCGCGAGGCCATGAGTCTGGCCGTGCGCGAGGCGCGGGAGCGTGGCCTCATCGACGGGGAACCGCCACGCGGCGAGGGGCTGCCGAGTGAGCAGCTTGCCCAAGCCCAGGACGATGTGTGGTCGTGGGTCGAGGCCCCGCGCGATGCGGACGGCAACGTCTACAGCGAGGCCCCGCAGAAGCTGACCGGTCGCCACATTCGATCCGGTGCCTGGGATGGTCGCTCCATCACGCGGGTGAAGGGCTTCGATGAGGAGATCTATCGCATCCAGTCCGAGATCGGCCCGTATGCCTTCCGGATGGTGCGCGACAAGCGCGGCAACATCAAGGGCGTGACCCCGCTCGTCGAGGCGGACCTGGAGAAGGGTCTCGTCACGGAGATGGAGATCGAGGGCGGCAAGGGCACCATGTCCCTTGGCGACTACGGCAACGACATCTACCGACTCGAGAACCGCTCCCGGATCGAGTCCGAGGCTAGCGCCCCGGAGCCGCAGCCCGAGGGGGCCCCAGAACCGGAGCCCGAACCGGACGTAGCCCCCGAGCCGCAGCCGCAGCCCGAGCAGCCGGCCCCGACCAACAAGGTCGCGGCCAAGGCCCGTCGTGCCCGGCAGCGCAAGGAAGGCACGGCCCCTGAGCGCGAGGTCTCCCCGCAGGAAGAACTCGAGGGCCGCGTGCAGTTCTCTCTCGAGCAGGGCGAGGTGGCAGATGCCCTCGACTACCTGGGCATCCTCGAGCGGCAGACCGGCCAGCTATCGGCCCCGCTGCGGCGTGCCCGGCGCGCGCTCGAGAACGACGACCTCGCCACCGCGCGCGAGGCGTTCGCCCGGCGCAACGATCCCGAGCCGCCCATCGAGGACAAGGTCGTCGAGATTGCTGAGAAGACGCAGCGCGCCACCGCTGGCGAGATCCAGCCGGCTGACGAGGTCTCGCCGTCTGACATGCAGCCCGAGCCGATGGCCGCAAAGCGGGTCGAGCCAGAGGTGACCCAGGAAGCCATCGAGGCGCTCGAGCGGGAGATCCAGATGCATGAAGAGGGTCTCCCGGAGCCGCAGCAGAGTTGGGAGCTCCATGCCGACCTCGAACCCATCGAGGTCTTCGAGAACGGAAAGTGGGGTCTCTACGAGGGCCAGGGATCATTCGCCGGGATCCCGGACATGGACGCGGATCCGTACTTCGCCACCAGCTTCACCCGCAATCCGTTCGGCGGACGTCTCGGTGACACCGACGCCTGGACGGATGTGGTGGTCTATGTCCCGGCGCGTGGGCTGGATATGGCCAACCTCACCCCTGAGGCGACCGATGCGGCCTTCCAGCGCGCGATGCGCAGCCGCCAGTTCAAGGTGGCCACCCCGAGCGAGGAGCACATGATGGTCCCGTTCGAGGGGCTCACGCGCAAGCAAGCCATCGAAGAGGCGAACAAGCTGGTCAACACGCCCGGGCTCCGCGATGCCGACTTCCGCAATCACATCGACGCCATGCGGGATCGGCTCGAGGAGATGAAGAAGGGCATCGTCCGCAGCGAGACCGGCACCGACCCGACCGGCAAGGTCGAGGTCCCGGTCCGCGCCGAGGAGCCGGTGACGCTCACGCCGCGCCAGGGTCCGGAGATCGAGACCGTGGTCCGGCGCACCTACAACAACCTGCCGCCGATCCGCCGGTCGGCCAGCCAAACCGTGCGCCGGGCTCTGGGGCTCAAGGAGAATGCCAGCCTCCGCACGGTCAAGTGGAGCCCGGACATCTGGGACCGTATCCAGCGACAGGCTGAGGCTGATGGACTCTTCGATACCGAGCTTGGCAAGAAGGATCTCGACAAGATCGTCGAGTACCTCGAGGCGAAGTTCTACGCCGACGGTGCGCCGATTGCTAGCCCACAGGCCATGCGGATCCTGCGCAAGGCCGAGCCGGAGCCGCCGGCCAAGGGACAGGGCGGGGCGACCTATGCCACCATCCCGGGCATGCCTCAACTGGCTGGCTGGGCGGCATCCAAGGTCAACAACAAGGTCCAAGCTGCCCGGGCCTACCCGGCACGCACCGGCTTCGTCCAGACGAACCAGGGCGACATGTGGTGGCTCGAGCGCCCGGTCACCGATACCGAGGTCGATGTCCTGACCCGCTACGAGTTCACGGACGGAAAGTACGGGAAGAGGGGCAAGACCCTCATGGATCGCATCAGCGTCCGCGTCAAGGAGTACGGGGATGCCGATGGGTGGAAGAACTTCCCCGAGGTCTACGAGCGCCGGGCCATCGAGATCACCTGGGCCGAGTACGA